>Ga0207690_10000216_pt1 | contig 43848 bp, 37 predicted proteins | sample KBSC23metaG_FD_184315 | JGI IMG/M metagenome (GOLD analysis project Ga0207690, IMG submission 184315) | Corn rhizosphere microbial communities from Kellogg Biological Station, Michigan, USA - KBS C2-3 metaG (SPAdes) (version 2) | ecosystem: Host-associated > Plants > Roots > Rhizosphere > Soil ... | reverse complement strand
CATATGATTTTGGTTATTGTTCGGGCTGGATGAGCATTCGGGGAGCCAAAAAGCGACGTGCTGCCGACCGTGGTTTTGTGCTTTCGGACCATGCCGATTGGAATGGCCTTATCAGTGCCATTGACGCGACAGGCTGTGAGCGGGTTTACCTGACACATGGTTATACCGCCAGCTTTGCGCGATACCTGTCGGAAATAGGTTTCGACGCGCATGAAGTACATACCCTTTATGGCGGTGATGAAGTGGAAGAAGAGGGTGGCCTAACATTGCCATCACCACTGCATGACGGTGATGAAGCGGCTACCGACCTGTCGCCGGGTGCGGATATTGGCGAAGCGAAACAGGAGGGATTGGCATGAGGGCGTTCGCACAGCTTTTTCTGTCGTTGGATGAGACCAATAAAACCAATGAGAAGGTAAGGATATTAAAGGACTACTTTTTATCGGTGCCCGATACCGACAAAATGCACATGCTGGCCTTATTTACCGGGCGCAAGCCTAAAAGACCCATCAACTCCACGCTCATCCGTACCTGGGCAATGGAGATGGCGCATATTCCCGTTTGGCTTTTCGAGGAAAGCTATAATGTGGTTGGCGACCTTGCCGAAACCATATCGTTATTACTGCCCGCGAACAACATCAGTAACAGCAAAACCCTTACCGAATGGATAGCCGAAATAAACACGGTAGGCGCACTTACAGAGGGTGAGAAGAAGCGGTGGCTCACAGAGGCATGGAGTATGCTTGATGCGCAGGAAAAGTTTGTTTTTAATAAGGTGCTCACGGGTGGTTTTCGTGTTGGGGTATCACAAAACTTAGTGGTTAAGGCTTTAGCCGATATATCAAAACTGGATGCCGCCACACTAACACACCGCATTATGGGTAACTGGGAGCCCGATACCTATACCTTTGACCAGTTGATAGCGGAACAGGGCGCTTCGGACGATATATCCAGGCCTTACCCTTTCTTCCTGGCTTATCCTATACAGGAAACATCAGACAAGCAGAAATCGCCGGATGAGTTACAAAGCAGCCTGGGCGATGCCGCCGAATGGCAGGCCGAGTGGAAATGGGACGGCATACGTGCCCAACTCATAAAACGCGGCGGCAAGATATTTATATGGAGCCGCGGCGAAGACCTGGCTACGGATAAGTTTCCGGAACTGCATCCTCTTTTAATGGCCCTGCCGGATGGGACGGTTATTGATGGTGAAATACTCAGCTTTCAAAACGGACAGCCTATGCCTTTTAATGTACTGCAAACCCGCATTGGCCGGAAGAACCTGAGCAAAAAGATACTGGAAGAAAGCCCCGTTGCCGTGATCGCCTATGATTGCCTGGAATACAGCGGTGATGATATCCGCGGCAAAACGCAGGTAGAGCGCAGGGCCATTTTGGAGCAACTGCAATCCGGCACAATGCAGCCGGAGATCTTCAGGATATCAGAACTCATCAGCTTTGATAACTGGGATGAACTGACGGAGATACGCGGCCGGTCACGCAGTAAGATAGCCGAAGGCATTATGCTGAAACGCAAAAGCGCGCATTACCAGGTTGGTCGCCGCCGCGGCGATTGGTGGAAATGGAAGATAGACCCCTTGTCTGTTGATGCGGTAATGATATATGCTCAAAAAGGTCACGGCCGCCGTGCCGACTTATATACCGACTATACCTTTGCCGTTTGGGATGGCGACAAATTGGTGCCCTTTGCCAAAGCTTACTCTGGCTTAACCGATGAAGAGATACGCAAAGTAGACAACTTTGTGAAGCGCAACACACTCGAAAAGTTTGGCCCGGTGCGAACGGTTAAGCCCGAGCTGGTTTTCGAGATCGGGTTTGAAGGCATTAACCGGTCGGCGAGGCACAAATCCGGCATAGCGCTGCGTTTCCCACGGATACTGCGCTGGCGCACCGATAAACCGATGGAAGAAGCCGATACATTAGAAACCCTGAAGAGCCTGTTGTAAGGCTTACTCCTTCACTTTGGTATCTATGGTAATGGTAACCGGGCCATCGTTCACCAGGGCTATCTTCATATCAGCACCAAAAACACCGGTAGCAACAGGCTTATTGAGCAGGGCTTGCAGTTGGGCAATCATCTGCTCATACATTGGTATGGCTTTATCCGGTTTGGCCGCGCGGATAAACGAAGGGCGGTTGCCCTTTTTGGTTTGCGCAAACAAGGTAAACTGCGAGATGAGCAGGATATTGCCATCAACATCGGCAAGGGCTTTATTCATCAGGCCGTTCTCATCGCCAAAAATGCGCATGTTCACTATCTTTTGAGCAAGCCATTCCAGGTCGGCGGAAGTATCGGCATCTTCAATGCCCAGTAACACCAGCAGGCCGGTATCTATCTTCCCGGTAAGGGTACCATCAATCGTACATGATGCCTGCGAAACACGCTGAATAACCGCTCTCATTTGTTGTTGTTCATTTTATGATAACTTTGACTGATGCGCATCCGGTACCTGTTTTTAGTTCTCCTCATAATGCTTGCAAGCTGCAAACATCCCCGAAAGGTAAGCACTTGCTTTTACTACTGGAAAACCGTTTATAAACAAAACCCCGTTGAAAGCGAATATGCCAAACATTTGCACAGCAACAAAATGTACCTGCGCATAATGGATGTGGATATGGACGATAGTGGCTCGCTGCCTACGCCTGTTTCGCCAATTACCTTTCAGCAAAAACTGCCCGATACGGTGCAGCTGGTCCCGGTGGTATATATCATCAATAACGTGCTAAAAAATACCAATAAGGCAACCATTTCCGATATGACACGTAAGCTATTGTACTATGTTGATGGCAAAGTAAAGCAGGCCGGCAAAAGCGCGTACAGCGAGTTACAGATAGATTGCGACTGGACCGCCACCACGCGCGCCAACTACTTTTACCTGTTGAACGAGCTGAAAGCACAGATGAAAGGCAAAAACCTATCGGTAACGTTAAGGCTGCACCAGGTTAAAAATCGCGAGAGCTGCGGTATACCGCCGGTTAATAAAGCGCTGCTGATGTGTTACAACATGGGCAATTTGCGAAAGTACGGTACGCAAAACTCAATTATTGAGATAAGCGAGCTGAAGAAATACTTAGGCGATAACCTTGCACGTTATCCCATGAAAATGGATATCGGCCTGCCATTGTTTAGCTGGGCGGTTGCTTTTCGGGATAAGCGGTATGTTGGCATTGCCAGGCAGATAAATTTTGATAAATTGAGCAACGATAAAAGGTTCAGCTCCATGGGCGAAAACTTGTACCGGGCAAAAACAGATATGCCCGAATACGGTTTAAACAAACTTGATGAAGTGAGGTGGGAAAGCGCCCCCATTAAAGAGCTGGAAGCTGTAGCTGATTACCTGTCGCCAAGGCTTAAAAACGATGCCATTGAAGTGGTGTATTTTCATTTAGATGAGAATGTGTTAAAAGGATATACTTATGAGGAACTACAAAACGTGGGTAATTTACTGCGTTAGTTTTATTGGTTGTTTTTGCGCGATGATAGCTATCGACCTGGCTTGCGGCGGCGAGGTGGACCCGTACGATTATTATACCTCGTTCTTCCATAGTAATATTAAAGGTGGAAAGGAGTATAAACCCTTCTGCTTTACCAATTACCTTTTTCTGTATGATGAAACCGAACCCGAAAACGAGGAAGATATTAACGCCGGCGAATGGGCAGCATATTTAGGCGCGAAGCCTGCAGATGTAAGCAAGGCCATGTATCACCTGGATAAACCCGCCGACTCGCTGTTGTTGGCCGGCTATTTAAAAACAGGTGCAAAACTTGCCGATAGCCTTGCAGGCAATACCTTTTTGAAAGCGCTCGCGGGCAATAACAGCGCCTTAAAATATTACCGCTTTGCAAAAGGCATCGAAAAAGTAGCCAACATTACCTACAACAGGTGGGACCCCAAACCCTTAGATACCATAGCTTTACGCGATGCCGGGGAATCGGCCTTTAAAAGTGCCGAGACGGAAAAGGACAGCTTTATTAAACTGCGCTACTATTACCAGGCACAGCGCTTATTGCATTACGCACATGCCTATAACCAGGCTAAGGCGGTATATGATAGGTATATCACCGCTATACCAGCTCAAAGCCATGTAAAAGGCTGGGCCATGGCGCTGAAAGCCGGTGAGGAGCGCCGCATGGGCGATATGGTTAAAGCGGCCTATTTATTCTCGAAAGTGTTTGCCCAGTACCCCGAGCGGCGCCTGCAGGCTTACCGCAATTACCGGTACATGAATGTTAAACCAGAAGCCATAATACCCCTCGCCACCAACAAAACTGAAAGGGCGGTAATTTATGCCATTGATGGTTTTGGCAACCCGGAGCTTACTATCGAACCTTTAAAAAAGGTTTACGAATATGAGCCAACATCGCCCATGGTAGCAGTGCTGCTGGTGCGAGAGGTGAACAAACTGGAAGAACGATACCTTACTCCGAAACTGCAACATACTCAAAGCACACCTGATAGCACCAGATCAGTAGCGCATTTGCAACTGCTTAAGGCTTTTTGCAAACAGCTGGCTGGTGATAAGAGCTATCCCGATGCTAACCTTGCTCAACTTGCTGCGGCTTACCTTTGCTGGATGCATAACGATACGGACGAAGGCTCTGAGTTGCTGAAGTCGTTTTACAATGTAAAACTGGATGATAAACTGAACGACCAGAAGCAGATCATCCAACTGCTGTTAACAGCGCAAAAAATTGAGCTGCTTAACCAGGTAAACGAAGCTACTTTATTGCCCGGCCTTAAATGGTTGGAAAGTAAAGTTGACGAAGAGCAACAGGCTGTTAAACATCAAAATTATGATTTTACGCCCATGCCCTTCACCACTACATCGCGCAATTTTTACCGGGAAATATTAGCCCCGGCCTATATGCGCCAATGCGATACTACCATGGCCGCGCTTGCTTTATCAAAGAGCGGTAACATGATGGGTTTTTGGCAAACGCAACTGCATTCCAACCATGTTCGTACCCTCATGCGGTACAGGCTCATTCCACCGGCAAACCCCTACCTCAACTTTTTAACCGAAAAGTTGGCCACACAATCTACCAGCGATCTGTACGAACTATTGGGCACTACCTACCTGCGCGAGCATAATTACCCCGCGGCTATGGCGGCGCTAAGGCATGTAAATGCTGCTACCCTTAATAATGCTGATAACCATACGCCCGCCGACCCATTTATTGAGTTAATAAATGACTACCCTAAAATGTACCGTTACGGGCAATCAAAGGGGCTTAACAAGTTGCAGTTCGCTATCGCGATGAATACGCTGGAGCAAAACATTATTAAAGACCCGGCGAATACCGCATCATACTACTATAAACTGGGCGCCGGTTTGTATAATACTTCTACCTATGGTAACGCCTGGTACCTGATATCCTATTCATGGTCGGCATATGATTTTGGCCGCGAAAAGATCAATGATTATGATGATGACTACATTAAAACCACCAGCGCCGAAAAGTACTTTTTAAAAGCGGCTCAATTAAGCAAAACCCAGGAGTTTAAGGCCCGATGTATTTTTATGGCCGCAAAATGCCGCCAAAAACAGGTTACCCGCCCATCCTGGGGCCTGCCAGGTTTTGACTCGCTTGATAAAGCATATATGGCTCAAATAAAAAGCAGCCCCTATTTTGAAGACCTGAAAAGGCGCTATAACAAAACCGCCTTCTATAAAAAGGCGGTAAGCGAGTGCAGTTACCTGAAGGATTATATCCGGATAAAGTAACTACGCCCTTGTATCGTTACCGTGATAAATGCTGAGATAGCTATCATAACGCGATGGCGCTATCTCACCCGATTCAACGGCGGCTAAAACGGCGCAGCCGGGTTCGTTGATATGGCGGCAGTTTTTAAAGCGACAGTTTTCGCGGTATTGGCGTATTTCGGGGAACATGCCTCCTAACTCGGCCTGCTCAATATCAACAATGCCCAACTCGCGTATGCCGGGGGTATCAATGATGAATCCGCCGGAAGGCAACTCAAACATTTCGGCAAAGGTAGTAGTGTGCATGCCTTTATCGTGCCACTCTGATACCTGAGTAGTGCGCAGTTGCAGGTCGGGCAGTATCTTATTAATGAGGGTAGATTTCCCCACCCCCGAGTGGCCCGAAAACAGGCTTACTTTACCCGTTAGCGCCTTGATCACCTCATCAACACCATCACCCTTCAGCGCCGATACCTGCATGCATTGGTAGCCCAGATCCTCATATATGGCGCGATAAATTGCCAGTATCTCCAGGCCCTCATCGCTAAACAGGTCGAGCTTATTAAATATCAGTATGGCCGGTATATGGTAAGCTTCGGCAGTTACCAAAAACCTGTCGATAAAGCCTAACGATGTACGTGGCGATGCCAGTGTTACCACCAGAAAAGCCTGATCGAGGTTGGCGGCGATGATCTGCCCCTGCTTTGACAGGTTGATGGATTTGCGGATGATATAGTTCTTCCGCTCATGCAGTTTGGTTATTATGCCGGTTTCCTGCTCGGGTTCCATATCAAAATCAACAATATCGCCCACGGCAATAGGATTGGTAGTGGTGATGCCCTTGATCCTGAATTTGCCTTTTATACGGCAATCCAGTTTTTGCCCGTCGGGCGTTTGCACCTGGTACCAGCTTCCGGTCGATTTTGTAATGAGTCCCTGCATTCTATCCTGCAAAGATAACAGTAACATCAACAAAACCACCTTATCAAAACCGAAACAAATGCAGGCCTGTTCACGTAAACTATATTTCGACCGGGGTTATATATTTTACCATATAACGTAATATATTTACGGCACTAAACGCCCCGGTTTTAAAAATGATGGATAGATACCGACTGCCCAAGTTAAAGCCAGCGCTTTTGCTGATTTTATTGCAATTGCCGGTATTTATATGCCGGGCACAGCAGCCGGTAATGCATCCGCCGGTTAACCCCAAATCCAATAAGCTTACCGTTGCCGATTATGATAAACTGATCGCCTTTTACCGTTATTACAAGCCCGACTCTGCCATCTATTTTGCCAACAAGGCCATTGATGAGGCAAAGCGTAAGAAAGACGACAACGGCCTTGCCAAAATATTGAACCAGGTAGGTATTATTAATGATAACCTGGGCAAAACGGATGAATCGCGTGAGAACTACCTTGAATCGAGGAAGCTGTATACCCAAACCGGCAATAAAAAGGGTATGGCTACCGAGAACGTGCGCCTGGGTGTGGTAGAAATGCGCAAGGGTAATTACGACCAGGCAATGAGCTATTTCCTCGAATCGTTAAGGATAAGCGAGGCTGATAACAATGCTCATGGCAAAATGGAAGCTTACCTCACTATCGGTGAATGTTACCTGGCCGAAAAGAAGTATGACGAAGCACTGCGTAACCTTACTATGTGTGAGCAGATAGATAAAACCCTCCCTTTATCCAATTTGTCGCTCAACCTGTGTGTTGATTTTGGGATGCTGTACATTGCCAAAGCCGATTATCCGCAAGCCATCAGTTATCTTAATAAAGGTATTGCCAACAGCAATAAACCACAGTACCAGGGCTTAAATATTACGCTTACCACCTACCTGGCGGCTGCATATGCCAGGCAGGGTTTTAAAGCACGGGCCATTGGGTTATTAAAGGCCGCGCTGGCAAAATCGCGCCAGATCAACAATTACATCCGCGAGCTGCAAACCCTAACGGCTATAGCCGAAACTTATGGCAAGGATGATCCGGCGTCGGCGCTGATTTACTTAAAGCAGGCCAACGAACTGATAAAGGCGCGTGGTTCCGAAAAATCGCAGATCGATATTTTGGGCCGCATGGCCGATATGTACCATATTCAGCATAACGAGAGCGCTGCTTTTGCTGTTAAACAGCAGCAATATACCATTGCCGATAAATACTATTACCAAAAAATGGCCCGGCAGATAAACAGCCTGCAATCGGCGTATGATCTTACTCAATCGCAGGCCAGTGTGCAGGCGCTTAAGTTCGAAAACAGCCGCCAGCGTTTCAGGCAAAGGGTAATATTGGTAGTAGCTGGCGCCGCGCTGATGCTGCTGCTGATCACGGTGCTGTTCTATTTCCGTACCCGGAAATATAATGCGCTGCTTAATAAGGCTAATAATGAGCTCACCGAATCAAACGCGGTAAAAGACAAGCTGTTTTCGGTACTGGCGCATGATCTGCGCTCGCCTTTCGCATCCATCATCAGCCTGCTGTCGCTCATTAACGATGATATTCTGGAGGCCGAAGAACGCAAAGAGATCATCAATATGGCGGTGCTAAGCAGTAATGCTTCGCTCGATATATTGAACAACCTGCTTAAATGGGGCGAAATGCAGATAAAGGGCATCCGTTTAAACCCTATAAAATTAGCCCCTTATCAAATCATAGAACGTAACATACTTGCCCTGTCGGCCTCGGCCGAACTGAAGGGGATCAGCATTGTAAACCGGGTAGAAAAAAGCTGCAAAGTACTATCAGATGCCGATCATTTTGAGTTTGTGATACGCAACCTGCTTTCAAACGCTATCAAGTTCACATCCGAAGACGGTGTTGTTTCCGTCCTGTCAAAAACCGATAAAGCGAAGAACGAAATGGTATTCAGTATTGTGGATACCGGTGTGGGTATTGAACCGCAGCGCCTGCAAAGTATTTTTAGCCTGGGCAACGTAAGCACCAGCGGCACCAACGATGAAAAAGGAACCAGCCTGGGCCTGGTGCTTTGTAAAGAGTTTATTGAAGCCAACAAAGGCCGCATCTGGGTAGAAAGTACAGTTGGCAAAGGCTCGCAATTTATGTTCGCCCTGCAACTGGCTTAGAGATTAACGGGCACACGCATCAATACCCGGGTAAACTCACCTTTACCGGCAATTTACCCGTTGGCTTTAAAACTCCGGTAATTACCTTGACGGCCGAGCGCTGCATTTCGTCGCTTTTTTGGTAGCCCATCAGCAGGGTAGCGCTCTTTTCAATTCCGGGTAAACCCGGCATGGTATAGGGGTTGGCAAAAATGCTGATCACCGCGTTTGGCTGCGCCGCTATTTGCGAAATGAACGCTTTTACGCCAATATTAAAATCAAGCTTACTTGCAGGGCGCAGGCGCATATCGTGTATGCCTATAATTACCCTATCATAGCCTTTTATAACTTGCAGCAGGCTGTCCAGTTTCGGTTGAGCGGTGTTTTTTGCGATGCTGAATAATGTACTGTTTGCACAGCTTTTTTGCAGTTCGCGCTGATACAGGGTAGTATCTGGCGTACCTATGCTGATGATGGAAGTTCGTTTAGTAAGGTCGTCGGCAGATGGGATATAATCGCTTTTAAGGGCGGTTATGGCCGAGTCGGTTAGCTGTTGCATAAGGGCCCGGGCTTCTGGGCGATTCAGGTCTTCGGTCAGGTGAGTGGTCGGGATATCACTAAAATGACCCAACCCTGCCCAGTATTTAGCGGCCAGCACTTTTTTTACCCGCGCATCCACATCGCTCATTTGTATCTGCCCCTTGCGAATGGCCCGTTTGATCCGCCTGATGGCGCGTTTGCTGTTTTCGGATAATTCAAGTATGTCGTTACCTGCTATAATAGCCCGTACATCGGCCTCGCCGTCGGGGAAGTATTTTACAACACCTTTCATGCCCATCGCGTCGGAAACGATGAGGCCCTGAAAGCCAAGTGAATCGCGGAGTATGCCGGTGATAATTGGTTTTGACAAGGTAGATGGCAGGTGCGATGTGGTATCAAGCGCCGGGATATTCATGTGCGCCACCATGATGCCGCTAATGCCGGCTTTTATCGCTTCGCGGAAAGGATACTCTTCGAGCGAGTCCAGGCGTTGGCGGGTAAAGGGCAATTGAGGCAGATCAAAATGCGAATCCACATCGGTATCGCCATGGCCGGGGAAATGTTTGGCCGTGGTGAGAATGCCGCCATCCTGCATGCCTTTCATATAGGCGATACCTTTGGCGGCCACATTGTATTTATCATCGCCAAAGGAGCGGAAACCGATAACCGGGTTATTGGGGTTATTGTTCACGTCCATATCGGGCCCAAAATTCATTTGAACGCCCAGGCGCCTAAAATCATGCGCTACCTGCCGGCCCATTTTATAGAGGAGGGTATTATCCTGTATAGCGCCCAAGGTCATTTGATAAGGATAGGATATGGTAGAATCAAGCCGCATGCCCAGGCCCCATTCGCCATCCATCGCGATAAGCAGGGGCACTTTTGCTACATGCTGATAACGATTTATCTGCACCGCCTGGCGTTGCGGGCCACCCTGGAAAAACACTACGCCGCCTAACTTTTGGCGCTTAATAACATGGGCCACAGAATCTTCATAGGCCTCGCCGAGGTTGGTATGCGCGCGGACCATAAACAGTTGAGCTATTTTGCGCTTTTTATTGAGCCGGTTAAAAACAGAATCGACCCAATGGTTTTGCTGGTTTAATGATTGTACAACGCTTTGCGCGGATGAGGTGTAGGATGTAAGGATCATCCACACACAGAACACATAGCTTAGCTTCTTTTTTAAACCCTTCATAATATAACTGTCAGTTAATACAATTATCAGCAAAATCGTTCTGAAAAGGAAACCTATCAGTAATAAAGCTATTATGGATAAAAACGTAGTCAATTATATACAATGCTAAGGGACATATCTAAGGTATTATCCGGTGAAAACCGAGCACAAAAAATCGCATCTAAACAATTCTTTAACAAATAGTTAATAATTTAGAAAATGGCACAATATTTCATGGATGTATTTTAACAAACACCTGCAAACATGAAAAAACATTTATTACTCATTTTGGCCCTGCTGATTGCAGGAGCCACGAGCGCCCAGATCAGTTTTGGCATTAAGGGCGGCGGAAACATTTCGAACATTATAAAAACAGACGACCCTAATTTTACAACCACCTATAAACCGGGTTTTAACGCCGGCGTATTCGCGGAAGTGCACCTGGTGAGCCTGTTATCTTTTGAACCAGAATTGCTGTATTCGACAAAGGGCTATGCCGCGCATGTTTACTATGGCCAAATGGAACAGCGCACCGATTTTATCGATATCCCCTTATTAGCCAAATTCAGGTTCTCGCCGGGGTTTAGCTTGCTGGTTGGTCCGCAGGTATCGTTCCTGCTATCTACCAAAAACACTTATTCCAACGGCATTACCACTACCATACAGCAGCAATATGAAAACGATGCCAGTCGGTTTAAAAAGAACCTGATAGACGGCGTTATTGGCGTGCGCTTTGCCATGGGCAATAATGTGGACCTTGAAGGCCGCTATACGCTGGATCTGCAACAGAACAACACCGACGGTACATCGCAAACACCGCAATTCCGTAACCAGGGTTTCCAGCTTGGGATCGCCTTTAAAGCATTTTGATTTTTTTGTCGTTCTTGTTAGACGCCCTTTTTCTGTTTGGAGGAAGGGCTTTTTTTAAAAATTGAGTCCCGATAGCTATCGGGACAGGGATCAACTATGCTTTATTATCTCAACCTATCTGCCGATTTGATGAGTTTTTCATCATTTTTCATCCCTTTTATCGCCATCAGCACAAAAACTATAGCTACCGAAGGCATAATGGCGCCAAAGTAAAAGTTCTCCATTTTAAAGGTACTCGCATCAGCAAAACTCTTAACGGTTTGGGTCATCCAGAAATAAAAACCGATAAGGGCCAGCATCCAGCCATAGCTAAGCGCTATCTGCTGTTTGCGGTCGCTATACCTGAATGCGATGAGCAAAGGTATAATAGCGATAACGATACAAACTATGGTAAGCGCTAAAAACGACGTTGTGCGGGTTAAATGGCCGGCAACATCTTGGTACATGCCGTCTATTTTAAAGGTGGTGCTTACGCCGCCGATATTTACATTATGGGCTATGGGTAAAATAAACATGGCTAAAATGGACAGTGTGGCTAAAAATAAATATATGCTTTGTATTCTTTGTAACATGGTATGATGATTTGATGTGCAAAGATAATTTGTTTGGCCATATTATAATATGATATTACTGCTTTGGTTAACTTTGCGCGTGCCCGATATCCAACGTTACTTTATTGAAATTGCTTTTGACGGAACCCGCTACCACGGCTGGCAAACGCAACCTAACGCGGTAACCGTTCAGGAAGTGCTGGATAAAGCATTGAGCACCGTTTTGCGCCAACCCATTGAAACCGTTGGCTGCGGACGGACGGATACAGGCGTGCACGCGAAGCAGCTATTCGCGCATTTTAGCCTGATGGAAGATGGAATAGGTAAGATGGAAGATGTAGTGTCTGTATTACGGGGCATAAATGCTTTGTTACCGCTTGATATCGCCGCCAAGCGCCTGATACCTGTGCATGCTGATGCGCATGCGCGGTTTGATGCTACGCTGCGGAGCTATGCGTATCATATCCATTTTGAGAAGGACCCTTTCCGGCAGAATTTTTCGTGGCAGCTGCGCGATAAGCCGGATGTGGCGCTGATGAATGAGGCGGCCGCTATCATTATGGAGTATATCGATTTTAGCTGCTTCAGCAAATCGAACACGCAGGTGAAAACCAATAATTGTAAGATAGAACGGGCGGAATGGGTTTGGGATGGCGATGGGCTGATATTCCATATCTCGGCCGACCGCTTTCTGCGGAATATGGTGCGGGCCATTGTGGGCACTTTGCTGATGGTGGGCAAAAAGGACATAGCGCCCGAAGATGTAAGGCAGATCATTGAAAGTAAGAACCGGTCGAACGCAGGTACTTCGGTTCCGGCATGCGGGTTGTATTTAACAGAGATAAAATATCCATACATTTAAGTTATTGGTTATTGAGTTGTTGGTAAATACAGCTTTATATGTAATTTTGAACATAGCTAATAACATAGCAACTTAATAACAAACAACTAAGCATGTCGCAGGTAACAGGTAAGGCAATAGATTGGAAACTGCTCGGGCGGGTAATGCGCTACGTTAAACCGTACAAGGTAACGTTTGTAGTGGCAGCCTTTCTTACCGTATTTTTAGCGGTGGGCGCGTTGGCGCAACCTATCCTCACCCAGATCACGCTGGATGATTATATCCTCACTGGTAATTACAACGGGTTGGTGCTCATGATCAGCCTGATGCTGGGAATGCTGCTTGTACAAACCGCGGCGCAGTATTACCAGACCTATTTAACCAATACGCTCGGGCAATCGGTTATACGCAACCTGCGCATCGATGTGTTCAATCATATCACCAGCTTACGGCTGAAGTACTTCGACCGTACACCTATCGGTGTGCTCATTACCCGCACCGTATCCGACCTGGAAACCATCGCCGATATCTTCTCGGAGGGGCTGATCTCCATCATCGGCGATCTGCTGCTGGTGGTGGCCATTGTGGCTTATATGCTTATCCGCGACTGGAAACTGGGGCTCATTACCCTGATCCCTATCCCCTTTGTTATACTGGCCACCTACGTGTTTAAGGAGGCCATCAAATCGTCCTTCCAGGAAGTGCGCACGCAGGTGGCAAGGCTCAATACCTTTTTGGCGGAGCATATTACCGGGGTGAGCATCATCCAATACTTTGCCCGCGAGGACCAGGAGTTTCGCAAGTTTAACGAGGTGAACGAGAAGCACCGCGACGCCAATATCCGCTCCAACTGGTATTACTCCATATTCTTCCCCGTGGTAGAGATCTTCTCGGCCTTCTCGCTGGGCCTGCTGGTTTGGTATGGATCGAAAAGGATCCTGTCCGACCAGGAAATGGTATTGCTTTACGGCAAGGGCGTAACGCCCGGATTGATATTCGCGTTCATATTTTTGCTCAACTTAATGTTCAGGCCCATACGCCAGCTGGCCGATAAATTTAATACCCTGCAAATGGGCATGGTTGGCGCCGACCGTATCTTCAAAGTGCTGGATACCGACGAGGTAGTAGCCAATAACGGCCATCTTAAACCCGATCACATTAGCGGCGAGATCAAGTTCAGCAATGTTTGGTTTGCCTATAACGAGGAGAACTGGGTGCTCAGGGATATCTCCTTCCACGTAAAACCCGGCGAAACCCTGGCTCTGGTGGGCGCAACGGGCGCGGGTAAATCATCAACCATCAACATTCTGAACCGCTTTTACGAGATAGGCAAAGGCAGCGCCATGATAGACGGCATTGATATCCGTGAGTACGACATCAACTTTTTGCGCACCCAGATAGCTACCGTGATACAGGATGTGTTTCTGTTTACCGACACCATCGCTAATAATATCAGCCTGAACAACCCTGCTATTTCGCGCGAACGGATAGTGGCCGCGGCGAAAGAGGTTGGCGCGCATGAGTTTATTGAGCGTCTGCCTGGCGGTTATGATTATAATGTGATGGAGCGCGGCGCTACCCTATCCGCCGGGCAGGCGCAGCTCATATCCTTTATCCGCGCACTGGTTTACGACCCTAAGATCCTGGTGCTGGATGAGGCCACCTCATCCGTTGATACAGAGACCGAGGAGCTAATACAAACCGCCATCTATAAACTGATGGAAGGCCGAACGGCCATTGTTATCGCCCACAGGCTATCTACTATCCAGAACGCGGATAAGATCATTGTGCTCGACCATGGCGAGATCAAGGAGATGGGTACGCACCAGGAGCTGCTGCGCATTGCCGATGGCTATTACCGCAAACTGTACGACCTGCAGTTTAACTCTACCGGCATCCGTGTGGGCTAATCGCTCTCCAATTCATCTATCAGTGCCGAAACCGCCCGGAGCATCACATCCATCACCGTAGGCGTATCGGTAACCTTGGCAATCATCATACCGCCTTCTATCAAAGCGATCATGGATATGGCTATACGCTCCTGGTCCACATTTTTGTTAAACTCGCCGGTATTCATGCCCCCCTGTATCAGGTTCATAATACCGCGCTTCCAGCGTATCACGGCTTTGGCCGCGCGCTCTTTTAACAAGCCGGCGGTATCGTCGGCTTCAACAGCGGTATTTAATATCGGGCAGCCACCTTGCGGGAAAGGCGCCCGGTTATAATTGCCGTACACCTTGGCATATATCATCAACTTATCGTGATAGGATTGCGCCAGGGCCACCTTTTCGCGGATGGCTCTCAAAATAATATCCAGGTTATGGTCGAACACGGCCAGGGCCACCTCTTCTTTATTGGTAAAATTGCCGTAAATGCTGCCTTTGGTGAGGCCGGTGGCATCCGTTATGTCCGACATGGAAGTACCTGCATACCCTTTGGTATTAAACAGTGCCGCCGTGGTTTCGATAATAAACTGCCGGGTCCGGTCGGCTTTTGTGGGCTTGTTCTCCATATACAAATATACCAATTGGTATTAATTGTGTGTATCTAATCTTTATTAAATTTTTTATACCTTATGCCTGCAAACCGCTCAGCATGAAGAAACTTTTATCCAACCTTAACTTCCAGGTATTAACAGCCATTGTATTGGGCATTATAGTAGGCATTTACTTCCCTGCCTTCGCGCCGACGGCCAAGATCATCAGCGAAAAATTTATCGACCTTATCAAATGGCTCATCGCCCCAATCATCTTCCTCACCATCGTTTTAGGCATCGCCAGCATGGGCGACCTCAAAAAGGTGGGCCGCGTTGGCGGTAAGGCCATCTTATATTTCGAGATCATCACCACCTTCGCCTTGTTCATCGGGCTGGCTGTCGCCAACATACTAAAACCCGGCGAGGGCCTTGCCATCGCGGCATCGCATAACGCGAAGGACCTCACCAAACTGGCCGACTACGAAAAACAAGCCGGCAGCGGCTGGGACTTTCTCACCCACATCATATCGCCCAATATGTTCGACTCATTTACCCGTGGCGATATCCTGCAGATCCTGCTTTTCGCGATACTGTTCGGCTTCGGCATCAGCAAAATGGGCGAGGCCGGTAAGTCGCTCATCAACACGTTCGATAAGCTCTCCAAGGTCTTCTTCAACATCATGAAGATGATCATGCGCCTGGCACCTTTGGGCGCTTTTGGCGGCATGGCCTATACCGTGGGCACCTTCGGCGTAAAAACCCTGCGCCCGCTTGCCGCGCTCATGGGCTCGGTGTACCTCACCATGTTCCTGTTCATCTTCGTGGTGCTGCTCATCGTTTGCTGGTTGTGTAAGTTCAGCCTGTTCAAATACCTCAAGTTCATCCGTCAGGAAATACTGGTGGTGCTCGGCACCTCCTCCTCCGAAACCGTCCTCCCCGCTATGATGGAGAAGATGGAGCAATTCGGCTGCTCCAAATCAGTGGTCGACCTGGTTATCCCTACCGGTTACTCCTTTAATCTCGATGGCACCACCATCTACCTCAGTATGGCCGTCATCTTTTTGGCGCAGGCCTTCCACGTGCCGCTCAGCTTCGGGCAGGAACTCAGCCTCATGGGCATCCTCATGGTCACCTCCAAAGGCGCTGCGGCAGTTACCGGCGGCGGCTTCATCGTACTCAGCTCCACCCTCATGGCCACCAAAATGATTCCCGTCGAGGGCCTCGTGGTACTCTTCGCGGTCGACAGGTTCATGTCCGAAGCACGGGCCATCACCAACATGATAGGCAACGGCATCGCCGCCGTCGTCATCGCCAAAAGCGAAAAGGAGTTCGACGAAACCAAGTACCTGCAAGCGACGAGTTGAATGTGCCTTTCCCCACCATGTCATTTCGAGCGAGCGCAGCGACGAGAAAACTTTACAAAATGACAGTCAAAAGCGACCGATAACCACCCGACCTAACCCAACACGTCATTGCGATCCGCTCCTTCAGCGGAGAAGCAACCTCTGCGCGACAGTCAAAAGCGACTTCGCCATTGAGCCCATCCCAAATGTCATAGTGAGCCCGTCGAACCATGGTTCATCAACATTGTCATGGCGAGCATAGCGTGGCCATCGCTGAGAAAGGTCACGAACAATGCACGTCGGTTACATACCTCAGTGATGGCCACGTCGGCCCGGTAGAGGGCCTCCTCGCCATGACAAAGTTCGATATTAAACCCAGCCCGTCCCCTCAACGCATCTTCACATAATCAAAATGCCGCTTCGACCTATGCTTCGCGGTAATCATCGTGTAAGTTCTCCTCTTTTTCACCGGATCGCCGTTGGTATTCCCGCCGTTGTTGGTGTTGTCACCAACAACATTGCCGCCACTGGTAGGTAGGTAAAAGTCGGTATTATTCACACCCACCACACCACCATTCTGACCACCATCCCCGCCGTTGTTGGTGTTGTCACCAACAACTACCTGGCTGCCCGCTCCCGACTCAGAACTCTCTTTCAAAGCAAACTCCGCCCTCATCCGCTTCTCCGTTTCATAAATAGCCTGCTCACGCGCTTCCGCTATCCAGCGCCTCACATCTTCTTCCTCATAATCCGGTTGTACTGGCACTGCTTTCTTTGGTATGGTCTCATCATCAATACGGTCATCCTCATCCATCTTCTCCCTGTCTACAACAATATACTTTACCTCCTTCGGCGGGGCACATAAGTTTTGCAAACGGGTGAGTTTCTCTAAAGCCGATAGCTTATTACTCATCCGTATCCTGATGGTCGTATTCCCATGCTTATCTTCTGTAAACGAATAATGCAATAAAGATGCCTTAGCATCCTCATCCACCAAATGCATCGGTTTTATTTTACCATGCTCATCAAAAAAGCTGCCCATGCTGGCAAAAGCCATTTTGTTCAGTTCAGCCAAAATCGCTTCATTGTTCACAGCCAGCCCCTCATAAAACTTCGCACCGCGCTCCTGCAGGTGCTGTTTTATTTTAGGCACCGTCATCAGTTTACCGCTCTGGGCGGTAGCCTTGGAATAGCCTGCGCGCAGGGCAGCTGCAGTAGCGTTAAAATCTTTAAAATACTCGGCGCAAAAGGTAGCCTGTTTGGGGGTAAGTTCGGTAAAGATGTCCATGGTGGGAGATTGGTTAATGGTTATTGAGTTGATAGGTTAATTAAACAGGCAAGCTGGCGCTCACTCGATAAGTCATTTATTACATAAATAATAAACAACACACAAATATAGTTAAAATAATCCAATAAACCAATAGTAGATTATTACAAAATAGAAATAAAAGTCCAGTGCGCTCCCGCAAGGGTCCTCCCTTGTGGTCAGGTAGAGGTTCAAATTGTCCGTTGCCGACCTGTCCTATTTACCACAAGGGAGGGACTCTTGCGGTAATGGGGATTGGCAAAAATCGCGTGCAAAAAGGCAGATTTCTGATGGAATCTATATTGTTTTGATAACTTCGCCATTCTTTATTTATATCAACTTAGAAATGTTGGTAACCTTAGAATAATTTTTTTCGTACTGTCACAAAATAATTTGTATTATTAACGTATTAAATAAAATGTCTACACAATTCGATTTTGTTAAGGAGATTGCTAAATATGGTTTGGAAAATGACCAGGAGAAACTCCTTGCGACCTTAGCTGAATTGATAGAGCATTCTAAAAAGACTAAAAAACTTAATTTCGCACTTCAGTTACAATCCATTCTCAAAGATTCACTAAAAGAACAAAAGTTCTCTGGATTAATGAAGGTGGAATCCAGCAACTATTTTGAACGAGAGGACGAAAAAGAAATTCGGGAATATATACTGGATAAAGTAACGTCTGATTATTCATTTGAAAATATAATTTGTAATCAAGATGTAAAGAATGAGCTTGGTTTTTTTATCAAAGAACACCAGCTAGCCGAAGTAATTAGACAACTGGAATTACCCATTTCTAACAAAATATTATTCCACGGTCCTTCTGGTTGTGGTAAAACATTGGCTGCTTATATTCTAGCCGGAGAGCTTAAAAAACTAATCTATGTAATAAACCTAGGTGCAATTGTATCTTCCAAGCTTGGTGAAACCAGTAAGAATATTACTAAAATCTTTAAAAAGGCTGCAAAAGAAGATTGTATCATTTTCTTTGACGAATTTGATAGCTTAGGTAAGATCCGTGATTATAGCCAGGATCATGGTGAAATGAAACGTGTGGTCAATACAATATTGCAGCTATTTGATTACCTACCTCAGGACACCTTGGTAATTGCCGCAACGAATCAAGTCAATATGTTGGATGAGGCGCTCTTGCGCAGGTTTGACCTAATATTAAAACTTGAACTGCCTACCTTGCAACAAATAGAAGAACTTGTGGAAAAAACGTTGGTACAGAGCCAATTTACATTCTCTGAAAAGAAAGTAAAATCACTCATAAAGAATTGCGAGGGCTTGTCTTTTTATAGTATACAAAAAACCCTGACCAATGCGATGAAAAAATCTTTCATTAACAATCAGCAAAAAGTGCTTGACACTGCTGTCTGGTCAACGTTGATACAAAGCGAACGCAACGCATTGATCAAATCCTAAATTTCTGCATCCAAACCTTCGGCATCTGCTGTCAATGTATTGATGATATCCAAGGTCTGATTTAGGCTCGTGAACTCCCTAAAAAAATCAGTAAACCTGAACTGGTTGCCCCCGTGTTCTGAAAATGTTAGTACAATAGAGAAAGGATGCTCTTCGTTGAGGTAATTTTGCGTATCATAATCTGCATCATTTTTCCCGGTACAGCGAACTACCAGCGCAATGCTGTTGTTTACTTTATTGAGGTCCTTAATATTAATATTCAAATGCATTTTCTGACAATTGGAAAATTGCCTAGAATTTGGATAAAAATCATCTGACCAAGGCTCAATAGTGCTCTTGATGCCCAGTGTTTTATTCCTTTTCTTGGTTCGCTCCGTTTGTTCGATAATGCCACGGTAGATATCCTTATAGAACTGCATGCCCTCGGCGTCATTACGGTAAGCAGCCACCCTGACGGTTTGATCTGCATCATCAAATGTTTTGATAAAATTAAAACTGATATGCAAGGGGTTATAACCTGTTTGTTCTTTGAAGTTTGGCCTGAACTTAAAGCAAAGTGTCGCATCAAGTGTGACAATTGCTTTGCCTCTCTTTGCGAAACCGTTCAAATATGTGGGAAGGCGTATTGGGATAGCTTTATGTGAGCCAACTTTGATGGTATCCTCAAGAATTACAGTAATGGTCTTATTGTCAGAGCTCAAGGCTTTAACTGGATCGGGCTGCCCATGCCCTGTGAGTCTGGCAAACAGGTCTTCTTCATGGAACCACTTATTGATTTTTCGCTTTTCGGAAAGGTTTAACGCTGTCACATTCTTTCCAAATTCGCTTTGCGAGAACTTTTCCTTTAATAGATTGAGGTGATCGCTTAAAAAAGAAGATGGCGAAGTTGGTGACGCTGAATTAATCATTAATGCCTTGACAGACTGTGGACTTAGCGTTGGGTATTTTTGAACAATTTTTGCAGCTAAATTCGTCGCAAACGGTGTTGCAAAGCTGGTTCCACACGTATACCTGTAAAAATCTGCGGCATTGCCTGAACCTGTCACCTGTATATTGGCACTGTCTACCCCGTAATCTCCACCTGGATACACTATGTCAGGTTTGTATAAGCGGTAGTTAATGTGCCGTACTTTCAATCGGCTGCCGTTTATCTTATGGTATGGACTTACATGATATTTACTTGTGTAATAGGCTGGTAATATCTTATCTAATGTCATATCGGAATCGGTTCCGGGATTCAGATTTTCGGCTATGGCACCTACTGTGATATTATTGAGTGATTCGGCAGGAACCTTCAAATTAGTGCCGTCGCAACTATGTTCATTACATACTTCTTCCGGTGAAAAGAAATGCCTTGGATATTTCAATAATGGGTGGTATCCGGGCACATTCAGGCTATTATATATCGCATTAAGGTCGTTACTATCCAGGTTCCCGGCAGAGATAAAAAAAAGTATATTTAGTTCATAACTGAGTTTGTCTAACAAGTAACTAAAAAAGGAATAATCTGCATTATAATTTTTGAATTGGATATTTAACGACAAATTAAATAAACATATTCCTTTAGCCGCGGCGTCTCTAATGTTATTTTCAAAATCAATCAGGTTTATGGTCCCGCCTTCATTTTCAAACACTCGGTAGGAAATAATGCGGCAATGCCCCTGTAGTTGTCGGTTGGTAGAACTATAAAATGATTCACCTGTGGTGGCAATAACAGATACAGCAGTTCCATGCCAGCCTATTGGCCTTAGTGGAGGGTACATAGGATCAAAAGTATAACCGCCAGAGACAAGTTGTCCAAAGGGTGGTATCGGGTTGACGCCGTTGTCGATGACAACTACCGCTGGCAATTTCTCATGTGCCGGACTAATTGTAAAATCAAATGCAAAAAACTGCCCGCTTTTTGAGTAAAATGCTCGGGGAACGCGAATAGCCTGAACCGAGGCAATCACGTCAAAATTATCGGCAATTTCATTAAGTGTTTCCTGATTGACGTGGTTGACCATCAAAAAATCACCATCAAGTTTGTAATTCAACGGCAATTCTACTGTAGTATTCTGCTCAAGATAATTAAATAGCTCTTCTCGCAATCGATTCTTTTGTTGCTCTAGGCTGGATTCAGCTTGATGGGTAAGTTGCAGTGCAACTGATGCCAATTGCTCCCACTCGTCCGGAAATTGCTTCAACAATAAGTCTCTGGTTAATAAAGTGAACCCATGGATTAAGGTGACTATGTTATAATCTGTGTCTTTCGGGTCTATCCTTTCGTTACTCTCAATAAATGATCCTATCAGCTTTAATAAGTTGTGAAACTTAACTTTATTGTTGACCTCAAAAAGAACCGATTTATTAAAATCATAATATTGAATAGCATGAATACCGAAATTTTTCTGGAAAATATCACGAGTATTATATTCGATACTATTAGCAAATGTCACAAAGAAGTCTATTCGGATATAGTCAATGGTATAAAGGGTATCCAATGTGCGGCGCTCCCTTTTAATAATTTGGCTCGTATTGAAATTTTGAAGTGCGATTCTCAGTTGCGCTTTCTGGTACTCGTAGTTTTTTTCTACCTCTTCCGGATCGTCGTCATCCTCATCGTCATTGCCAAAACCTCTGGACCCATCAAAATGGATTACAGTACTTTTTGGATTACTTAAGAATCTGTGAGGATAGTCGGCCATAACATATAGCTTAATAATTAGGTTTACCGCTTGACGCGTTAAGAACAAATATAATTATTATTAATAAAAAATATTTGATATAGAAATTTATATGTAGTGAAACATATAAATGATAAAGTCTTTAAAAACACTTATTTTTACTGAATCAACAAACATCATCCCACATGCTAAAAAATCTCCTCACATTTTTCATCCTATTATTCACCACCACCACCGCCTTCGCCCAGGAAGAATACGTCAAACCCGGCCAAACCATCGCCAAAGACGCCGCCCCGGGCATGAAGGTGAAGCTACTGAACGAGACCGGCAAAGGCCACAAGGTTTACTTAGTGGTAATGAACCGCGGCGACGATATTTTATCCGGCCTCACCGCCTTTGCCGAAAAGTACAATATCGGCTTCGCGCATTTTACCGGGCTGGGCGCGGTAAGTTCGGCACGGCTGGGTTGTTATGATCGCGATAAGCAGATGTACCATATCATCCCCGTAAAGGGCCAGGCCGAAACGGTGTCGTTCATCGGCAACATCGCCACCTTTAACGGCAAGCCTACGGTGCATGTGCACATGGCGGTAGCCCAGAGCGACGGACTGGTACGTGGCGGGCACCTTTTCCAGGCTACGGTTTGGCCTACTTTAGAGGTGGTGGTAACAGTTGAGCCGCTTTCCATTTACAAAAAGAAAGAGAACGATACAGGCTTCGCCCTCACCGATCCCGACCTTACCCAATAGCATTATCACGGTAAATGCATTTTCCGCAAATATCCTTTGACTTTTTAGGCAATAAGATTAGCTTTGCGCAACAAAAATCCAAACCATGAGTGTTTTAGTCAACAAAAATTCTAAAGTAATAGTACAAGGTTTTACAGGTAACGAAGGTACCTATCATGCGTCGCAGATGATAGAGTACGGAACCCAGGTAGTTGGTGGCGTAACGCCAGGCAAAGGTGGCCAAAGCCACCTGGACCGCCCTGTGTTCAATACCGTTAAAGATGCTGTTGACAAAACTGGTGCCGATGTTTCTATCATTTTTGTGCCGCCCGCTTTTGCTGCCGATGCCATTATGGAAGCTGCCGAAGCTGGTATTAAAGTTATTGTTTGTATCACCGAAGGTATCCCTACAAAGGATATGGTTTTGGTTAAAGAATATATCAGCGACAGGGATTGCCGTTTGATCGGTCCTAACTGCCCGGGTATCATTACCGCCGGCGAAGCGAAGATCGGTATTATGCCGGGCTTTATCTTCCGCACAGGTAATGTAGGCGTGGTTTCAAAATCGGGAACGCTAACTTACGAAGCGGTTGACCAGGTGGTTAAAGCCGGTCTGGGTATCACCACTGCCATAGGTATTGGTGGCGACCCGATCATTGGTACACCAACCAAAGAAGCGGTTGAGCTATTAATGAACGACCCTGATACCCACGGCATCATCATGATTGGCGAAATTGGCGGCGGCATGGAAGCCGAAGCCGCATTATGGATAAAAGCTAACGGCACCAAGCCGGTAGTTGGTTTCATAGCCGGTCAAACAGCGCCTCCGGGCTGCCGTATGGGCCACGCGGGTGCTATTGTTGGCGGTGCCGACGATACAGCTGCCGCGAAAATGAAGATCATGGCCGAGTGCGGTATCCGCGTAGTAGAATCTCCTGCCGAAATTGGCGCTGCCATGGCCGAGGAATTGGCTAAGCTGAAAAAGTAAGATTAGAGTACTGAGTAGTTAGTACATAGTATTTAGATATTTTAAATCCTGGTCCCCGGTGGGCCGGGATTTTTTATTGGATCAAAACAAAACCGTTAAAAATTTGCACATCAGCACATTTACTCATTTGCACATTACCCTTTCTTATATTCCCTTTGATAGCTCAGCGGGCTTTTCCCCGTTATCAGTTTAAAATACTTGTGGAAGCCTACCAGGTTGTTAAAACCGCATTCAAAGCATATTTGTTTAATGCTCAGGCGATCTTCTATCAACAGCTTGCAGGCATCGCCAACGCGTATCTCAATTAAAAACTGCGAGTAGGTTTTGCGTGTGCGCGATTTAAAGTACCGGCAAAACGAGTTTTCGCTGATGCGGGCCACATCGGCAATCTCGCTCAGCTGTATCTTACGGCGAAAGTTAGCCAGCGAGTACTCATAAATAGCGTTAATGCGTTCGTTCTCCTGGTCGTTAAAATCATGCCTAAAACCTATCGACGATAAAAAGACAAGCTTATTACATCCGGCTATAGCCGATAAAATATCCAGTAAAATAACAATGCGCCTTGTCCCCTCTCCCGCTATCATATTATTTATCAGGCTTGCAACGGTTTCGGCCGCCGTGCCGGGTATATGTATGCCACGTTTGGCCTTTTCGAGCAATATTTTGATGGGTTTGTTTTCGGGCAGGTTAATAAAATGCTCACCCCAAAAGTTTTCGGCAAAATGTATTACCGCGGCATCGGCGCTTAAGGTAGTTTCGGGCAAAAAGTAGGCGTCATCATACCGCCAGTAATGGGGCAGGTGCGCGCCTATCAAAATCATATCGCCAACATCAAAACGCTTAATATGGTCGCCAATAAAAACGGTGCCGCTGCCTTTGCGGATATGCACAAGCTCCACTTCGGGATGATAATGCCAGAGGTTATTTATGTAAGGGTGCAGATCCTGCCGCACGCTGAAAGAATGCGTCGGTTCGTTGGTAACTTTGAGCAGCTGTGGCTTCATTAAACTAAAAATGCTTGAGCAGGAATAAGCTTGTTATTTATATGCCAAAATAGTTTATTATTTAGACATATCAAACAAATTGATTTATACCAAAACATTCTTTCTTTGTATAACCAATTATATGTAGTCGATAAACTTTAACCGATTATTAACCTAAAACATCAAATGGAAAAAAAGAATAACCAAACCTTTGCCTTTATCCTAATTACATCGTTGTTTTTTTTGTGGGGATTTGCCCTAAATCTTAACCCGATACTGATACCTCATTTAAAAAAGGCCTGCCAGTTAAGCGATACACAATCTGCTTTTATTGATTCGGCTTCTTACATTGCCTATTTTTTATTAGCGATACCTGCTGGTAGATTTATGCAGCGTTTTGGTTATAAAGGAGGCATTATACTTGGTCTTACGCTCTTTGCAACCGGAGCATTTTTGTTTTATCCCGCTTCTACAACAAGGTCTTACCCATTCTTTTTATGCGCGATATTTATCATTGCCAGTGGTTTAGCATTTTTGGAAACCGCTGCTAATCCATATATCACTGTTTTAGGCGATCCAGCAACAGGTACGCAACGGTTGAATTTCGCACAATCATTTAATGGGTTAGCCGCTTTTTTGGCGCCTAAATTTGGGGCTGTATTTATTCTATCGGGGGTTTCGCTAACGGCCGCCCAAGAGGCCGCAATGTCTTCCGACCAAATGAATACTTATTTAAACCACGAGGCCGCTGCTGTACAAATACCGTATATCTGTATAGGATTGGTTGTACTTGGAATTGCACTGCTATTATGGAAAACAAAACTACCCGAAATAAAAGAAGACGACTCGTTAGAAGTTGAAGGGTCCATCATGAATGAAAAGAATTTAATACTGGGCGTTCTGGCACAATTCTTTTATGTTGGGGCACAGGTTTGTATCAGCAGCTTCTTTATACGTTATTGCGAAAGGGTGGCCGGTTTTGGCGAAAAGCCTGCTGCCGAATACTTATCATGGGCGCTATTGCTGTTCATGTTAGGCCGTTTTGCAGGAACTTTTATCATGAAATACATTGCCCCCCCGCGTTTACTGGCAATTTATACCGTCATTGTGATGGCATTATTAGCACTCGCCATTACCTCAAAAGGGACCGCATCGGTTTATGCCTTAATGTCGGTTCAATTCTTTTTATCGATCATGTTCCCAACTATATTCGCGTTAAGCGTTACAGGCCTGGGTACAAAAACAAAACAAGGTTCGTCGCTTGTTATTATGGCAATTGTAGGCGGAGCAATATTCCCGGTAATTATGGGGCGCGTGTCCGACAATAGTAGCATCCAATTCGCTTATATTGTTCCGGCGTTATGTTTACTTGGCGTATTATACTTCGCTATTAAGAACATGAACATCAAAAACGTAAAGTTAACGGCGGCTCATTAATTAAAACACACCATGAACAAATACTGTTTAGCTTGCGACCTGGTTAATGACCCTGCCCTGATAGCAGAATACGAACGTTATCATTTGCACGAAAACAAATGGCCCGAGATCATGCAAAGCATTACCGGTGCCGGTATTACCAATATGGAAATATACCGCTTTGGTAACCGCTTGTTTATGATCATGGAAACGGATGATAACTTTGATTTTGCGCTCAAAGCCGAAATGGACGCCAATAACCCCAAAGTGCAGGAGTGGGAGCAACTGATGTGGAAGTTCCAGCAAGCCATACCCGGCTCAAAACCGGGCGAAAAGTGGGTGCTGATGGATAAGATATTTCAATTATAATATATGTTAAGTTTAAAAGGAAAAACAGCGGTAGTAACCGGCGGCGGAAGCGGAATTGGCCGTGCCGTGGCTATATTGTTTGCCAAGCAAGGCGCGGATGTGCACATTTTAGATGTAAGCCTGCCCGCTGGCGAGCAGGTAGTGAACGAGATAAAGGGAGGTGGCGGCGTCGCCTACGCGCATGCCTGCGATGTGAGCAACCAACAACAGGTAAGCGCCATATTCAACCATATCGGCATTGTAAACCTACTGGTTAACAATGCGGGTATTGCCCATGTTGGCAAGGCCGATACCACCAGCGAAGAAGATTTTATGCGGGTATTTAACATCAACGTGCGCGGCGTTTATAATTGCCTGCATGCTGCTTTACCCATAATGAAAAACAACGGCGGCGGAGCCATATTAAACTTATCATCAATAGGCGCCGTAGTTGGTATTGCCGATAGGTTTGCCTACAGCATGAGCAAAGGCGCGGTACACGGCATGACGCTATCAACCGCGCGCGATTACCTGGCCGACGGCATCCGCTGCAATTCCATATCCCCGGCAAGGGTACACACCCCTTTTGTGGATGGCTTTATCGCCAAAAACTACCCCGGCAAGGAAGCAGAGATGTTCGATAAACTATCAAAATCGCAACCTATTGGCCGTATGGGCACACCCGAAGAGATCGCTAATTTGATATTATATTTATGCTCGGATGAAGCGTCATTCATCACCGGCTGCGATTACCATATTGATGGCGGCTTTATAAAATTGAATAATTAGGCGCAAAGGCGCTAAGAAAAAGCATTATGAAACTTATACGATACGGAGAACTGAACAAGGAGAAAACGGGCATTGTGCTTGATGATAAATATTATGATACCTCGGCTTTTGGCGAGGATTATAATGAAGCGTTTTTTGAGAACGATGGCTTAAAGCGTTTAAAGGCATTTGTAAACGATAACAAAGACAGCTTAAAACCCATCCCGGAAGGGGCACGTTTGGGCAGCCCGTTCGCCAGGCCCTCAAAAATTGTATGTATCGGCTTAAACTACGCCGACCATGCCCGTGAAACCGGCGCGGCTATCCCGGCAGAACCGGTAGTATTTATGAAAAGTACTTCGGCTTTAGCTGGTCCGTTTGATGATGTGATCATCCCCAAAAACTCGGTTAAAACAGATTGGGAAGTAGAGATAGCCGTAGTTATAGGTAAAAAAGCAAGTTATGTTGATGAGGCCGACGCGCATAAGTACATTGCCGGCTATGTGTTGCATAACGATGTATCGGAGCGCGAGTTCCAGATAGAGCGCGGCGGCACCTGGGATAAAGGCAAAGGCTGTGATACCTTCGCGCCAATGGGCCCGTTTATGGCTACTGTTGATGAAATTGAGGATGTAAATAACCTGCGCCTATGGTTAAACGTGAACGGCAAAAAAATGCAGGATGGTAATACCTCGAATTTTATATTCAATATCCCATTTGTGATAGCCTACCTGAGCCAGTTTATGAGCTTGCTGCCCGGCGATGTGATATCGACAGGTACACCGGCAGGCGTTGGCCTGGGCTTTAACCCACCCATCTATTTAAAAGATGGTGATGTGGTTGAGTTGGGTATTGATGGCTTAGGCTCGGCAAAACAAACCTTTAAAGCGTATGCCAAAAATTGATGCGCACCAGCATTTCTGGATCTTCGACCCGGTAAGGGATAGCTGGATAAACGACGACATGTCGGTTATCCAACGCGATTTTTTACCTGCCCATCTGGAGCCTGTTTTACAGGCAAACGGTATGGATGGCTGCGTAGCCGTACAGGCCGACCAGTCGGAAGTGCAGAATGATTTTTTGCTGAAATTTGCTGATGAACACACTTTTATAAAAGGTGTGGTAGGCTGGGTTGACCTGCGTGCGGATAACATTGAGCAGCGGCTGGAGCATTACAGCGGTTTTGAAAAAATAAAAGGCTTCCGCCATGTGTTGCAGGGCGAAGAGGACCGGGCATTGATGCTGAAACCCGCCTTTATGAACGGCATCAGCAAATTAAGCAAATATGGCTTTACTTATGATATCCTGATATTCCCGGATCAGTTGCAGTATGTGCCGGAATTTGTTTCGGCTTTCCCCGACCAGAAGTTTGTGATAGACCATATTGCCAAGCCCTATATTAAAGACAAAAAGATACAGGATTGGGCAGGCGAAATGAAAAAGGTTGCCGAACAGGAGAACGTATACTGCAAGGTATCGGGCATGGTTACCGAGGCCGACTGGAACGGCTGGGAGCCGGAAGACTTTACACCCTATCTTGACGTGGTATTTAATGCCTTTGGCACCGGTAGGGTAATGTTTGGGTCCGACTGGCCGGTATGCCTGGTAGCTGCTGAATACGGCGAAATGAAAAATATTTTAGATGAGTACACATCATCGTTATCGGCAACAGAGCAAGCGGGTTTCTGGGGAGATAATGCTGTTAAATTTTATAACCTATAAAAGGAAAAGATTATGGATCTGCTGTTAAAAAATAAAGTAATTATAGTAACCGGCGGTGCCAAAGGCATTGGCGAAGGTATATGTAAAGTTTTGGCAGGCGAAGGCGCTATCCCGGTAGTGGTTGGCCGTAAAGCTGCCGACAACCAGAAAGTTGTTGACGACATTATAGCCGCGGGCGGCCAGGCTTTCCAGGTTGTCGCGGAGCTGTCAAACCCTGCCGAATGTAAAGTAGCGGTTGATGGTGTTATCGCGCAATTTGGCCGTATAGACGGGCTGGTAAATAACGCCGGCGTAAACGACGGTGTTGGCCTGGAGCATGGCACTTACGAAGGCTTTATGGCATCGCTGCATAAAAATGTGGTACATTATTATTTAATGGCGCATTATGCTTTGCCAGAGCTGATCAAATCGAAAGGATCGATCCTGAATATCTCATCAAAAACCGCTGAAACCGGCCAGGGTAATACCTCGGCCTATGCTGCTGCCAACGGCGGGCGTAATGCCTTAACCCGCGAGTGGGCGGTTGAATTGCTGAAGTACGGTATCCGTGTAAACGCTATTGTTGTTGCCGAATGCTGGACACCGGCTTACGATACCTGGATAAACGGCCTTGCCAATCCGGAAGAAAAACTGAAAGAGATAACCGGAAAAATACCATTTGAAAACCGCATGACCACTGCCGAAGAATTAGGCAATGCCACGGCGTTCCTGTTATCAGAGCGCTCAAGCCATACTACCGGGCAGATCATCCATGTAGATGGCGGCTATGTGCATTTAGACAGGGCGCTGGCTAACGCGTAAAACATTTCATAGCGATGGGTTTCAAACCCATCGCTATGATAATGTTTCCCTATTACAGGATACATCAGTAAAGTTAGGTAAATAATAGTTGCTCTATTTGTAGAGAACTACAGAAGGTGTCATGTTGAGCTTGTCGAAACACGGCACCGATAATAACACATCATGAAAACATTAGTATGCACCACACCGGGGCAATTTGAGTATCAGCTGGGCCAAATGCCTGCACTTACTCCCGGTAACGCCATCATCAAAATAAAACGTATAGGCATTTGCGGTACCGACCTGCATGCCTTTGAAGGTACCCAGCCCTTTTTTGCTTACCCCCGTATTTTAGGGCATGAACTGGCCGGCGAACTGGTAGATTTTGACAACGCTCCCGGTTTTACCAAAGGCGAAACGGTCACCTTTATTCCCTACTTTTATTGCGGCACCTGTATTGCCTGCCGCAGCGGCAAACAAAACTGCTGTGCCGATATTAAAGTATTTGGCGTACATATTGACGGCGGCATGGCTGAGTACGTATCTGTACCATCTTATTCATTAGTTCATGGCGAAGGTTTAAGTGAGGATGAACTGGCGCTGGTTGAGCCCCTGGCCATTGGTGCCCACGGCGTGCGCCGTGCGGATGTGCAGCCCGGCGAGTCTGTGCTGGTAGTTGGCGCAGGGCCAATTGGCCTGGGCATTATGGAGTTCGCGCGGATAGCGGGAGCCAACGTAATAGCCATGGATATTAACGAAAACCGCCTTGATTTTTGTAAGAATAAACTAAAAGTACACCATACCATAAATGCGGCTACCGAAAATGTAGACGAAGCGTTGAAAGCCATCACCAATAACGATTATCCTACCGTGGTAATAGATGCTACAGGTAGCCTGCGCGCTATCAGCAACGCGTTTCAATATATGGCGCATGGCGCGAGGTATGTGTTGGTGGGATTACAAAAAGGCGAGATCAGCTTTAGTCACCCCGAGTTTCATAAACGCGAAGCTACCCTGATGAGCAGCCGCAATGCCACCCGTGCCGATTTTGAGCATGTGATTGACAGCATGAAAAAGGGCCTGGTTGACCCGACCAACTATATTACCCACCGTGTCAATTTCGGAGAAGTAAAAGATGAGTTTAAAGGCTGGTTAGATCCGGCCAATGGGGTTATTAAAGCGATGGTATCGATGTAAAGAATATTGTATGCTTGTGATTAATCACATTTTATGTGGCGACCTGAGTTACCTTCAAAATATATACCCTCACCATTTTTCCAACGGTTATATAGTTGCTCAAATTCAGCATCACCTGGCCGGTAATGCATTGCACTTAGAAGTTCGACAGGTTTGATGGTTAAAGTTCGCTGATTTGGAGAGAGATGAGCTTCATGAATAACAAAATCAAATTTGGTGTAAGGCTTTTCTAGCAAATAATTTGAATGCGTTTTTTCATATATGATTTCTTTTAATCTATCCTTTTGATTTTGTGGCATCATAGCTCCAAAAATTATCCCTACTAACTGAGTTGGTTGATAGTGAAAGAGTTTTTCATGAGCTGTGTAGTCAATGGGTTCGCCAAACAAATAAGCTGGTGGTGGAGTTAAAATGGCACGTGTTTCCTGTTCATAATCCCATTCGATTGCTTTTTGCTGATAGTGGCTTTCCTGCTCCCTACGCAGCGTATCCATATCTTCTTCTTGAGTTTCTCCATAAATATATGCAGTTAGGCATTTAAAGGCATTCAAGGGTTCAACCTCTGTTTTGTATTCTATATCGGTGAAAACAAAGCTTTCGGGAAGTGAGTAAGACATCTGAGGTGCAAAGCTTTTAGGAGTAACGCGTGAGATACTGCGTCTTTTTTTCTCTGAGCTGACATGTAGCTTTTCTTCTATACTTTGAAAAATGAGACAATACCCCCTGTGACTGCTGGCATAGTGTGACCACATTCGTGATTCTACACAAGTCTTAGAGAAACATGCGAAAAAACGTTTGGCAGGAATATAGTTGCTAATATTTGTTCTAATAGCCGTTTCCATATTGATTAGCGTTTGCTTTTGCATTCTAGTATTGAGAGGAGGTATGTCAAAAAAAGGCTCATTCATTAATTTGTCTAATGTCATTACAGGCATCTCAAGAATATGAGAGACCAAGTCATTTAGCAAGTAATCTTTGAATTGTTTGTCTGGTATGTGCAGCGATTGATCAAGTAAGCGATACCATCGTTCAGAGTCATGAGGAAATTCATAAAATGATTTGCTATCGAAGGGGTCGTTGCATTCTTCTGGCGACCCGAAGTATATTTCGTTATAAATTAGTTCTTTAAAACTGAGTTCTGAATCGGGACGGAAGCGATAGTAGTGCATATGGATTTGAGATTAAAAAAGAGGCGGAAAAATACCAAAAATTAAAATAATACGTCAACCACTTAGCACCCTTGCACGCTTATTCAATTTTCCCCAACGGCAAATACCCCAAATGTATCTCATCCTCAATTGAACCCTCCGCGGGTGATAATTGGATATGGTACATCACTTTTTGAAGGGGTGGCAAAATATCTTGTATCTTGTAAACATCGTCCACATCAATGCCGTATTTATCATCAATATGGCTTACGGCTTTGCCGAAGGTGTTTTGTTTATAAAAGGCTGTTTCTTTTGCATATTTTGTTGCTGAGGCCAGGTCGGGCTGAACGGTGAGCAGAGTGTAGTGCTGCTCTTCAAACTTACCAGGCAGGTAACCGCCGAGGTTAATAAAGAAGAGCTTTTCTTCTTGTTGTTCCGGGTCTGCTTTATCAATAACGCTTACTTCATAGCCATTTACCGCGGTTACCTCGCGCCAGGCATCAATGTGGATATTACCTTTGGTTTCGGGCCAAAAGCTTTTGATATCGGGTACCAGTTCTTTTAACGATGGCGCTATCCCAAAGAAAAAATCATGCTGCTCCACATGCCTGCCCGGCGGGCGGCAGCCTAAGAGCAGCATATAGAGTTTGAGTCCGGCCATGGCTTATTGCGCTAAAACACTTTTCCCCGGCGATAACTGCCAGGCTTTGCCGGCCACAAAAACATCCGTCGCTTTATCAGCTTGCAGGTGCGTGCCCCGGGCATCAACTTTTATATTGATCAGCGCGCCGCGGAACAGGATATTAAATGAATAACCTTGCCACTGTGAGGGCAGGAAGGGATTAAAATGCAGTTGATCATTGCCAACGGTCATGCCTGCAAAACCTTCCACCACAGTCATCCAGGTACCGGCCATTGAGGTGATGTGGCAGCCATCTTCGGTGTCGTTATTATAATCGTCCAGATCGAGCCTTGAGGTGCGGAGGTAAAAATTATAGGCATCCTGCCCCAGCCCCAATTTTGATGCGAGGATAGCATGTATACATGGCGATAATGAACTTTCGTGCACGGTTAAGGGCTCGTAAAACTCGTAGTTGCGGCGCAGGGTATCGGTATCAAATTTGTCGCTGAAAAAATAAAGGCCCTGTAGTACATCGGCTTGTTTAATATAGCAGGAGCGCAGTATCCTGTCCCAACTCCATTTTTGATTCAATGGCCTGTCCGCGTCGGGCAGGTCGTGTACCGGGATAAGTTCTTTATCCAAAAAGTTATCCTGTTGGAGGAAGATGCCTTTCGCTTTATCCTCGCCCAGGTACATATTATCGCATATCTTTTTCCAGGCTCCTGTTTCTTCGCTTTCGTTAAAGGCGGTTTTGATCACCAGGTCCATATATTTATCCGGTTCTGTAGCTTTAACATAGGCAATACATTCGGCAGCGTAATCCATGCACCAGCAGGCCAGCATACTGGTGTACCAGTTGTTGTTCACGTTGTTCTCGTATTCATTCGGGCCGGTTACGCCCAGCATTACAAATTTGCCTTTATCGGCGCTCCAGTTTACGCGTTGTTTCCAAAAACGGGCTATGCCGATGAGTACTTCCAGACCGTAATCATGCAGGTAATCCTTGTCGCCTGTAAAGCGGATATAATTGAATATCGCGTAAGCAATAGCGCCGTTGCGGTGTATCTCTTCAAAAGTAATTTCCCACTCGTTATGGCATTCTTCGCCATTCATGGTTACCATGGGGTACAGGGCCGCGCCTTTATCAAAACCTAATTTGGCGGCATTCTCAATGGCTTTGTCTAACTGTTTCCAACGATAAATGAGCAGGTTTTTGGTGACCTCCTGCGGGGCGGTACCCAGGTAAAAGGGTACGCAGTAAGCCTCGGTATCCCAATAGGTGGAACCGCCGTATTTTTCGCCGGTAAAGCCTTTGGGGCCTATGTTCAGGCGGGCATCGCTGCCGGTATAGGTTTGACTGAGCTGAAAAATATTAAAACGGATGCCTTGTTGCGCTTTTGCATCACCATCAATAACAATATCTGCCTGTTCCCATTTTTTGTGCCAGGCGGCGGCATGTTCGGCCAGCATGGTATCAAAGCCCTTGCCCGATACCGTAGCGATCACATTTTGGCAGGCATCCAGCAAATCGTCAGGGGTATGATTTTGCGATGAAACGTTTGCGGCGTATTTATACAACACCGTTTCTTCGCCCTGCTTTACCGGGACGGTATAAGTTGAAGAGACATATTTTTCTTTCAAAATATTTTGCGTGTTGGAACCATAGCGATGGGTTTCAAACCCATCGCTATGCGGGACAATTATTTCGAATTTACTCCCTGTGCAAACCTCAAAACCTGTTTTTTTGGTGCGAAGGGTAAGATATATTTCGTTACCATTTTCTGCGTGGGCTACATGCTCCCAGAATTTCTCGTCGTAGTTCGAGTCGGCGTTTGATATATCGCCATCAATATAAGGCGTTACAGTAATATCGGCGCTAAAGTTTAGCGGGGTGATGGCATATTTAATGGCCCCGGCTTCTTCGTCAACTATGCTGCAAAAGCGTGTAGCTACAACGCTTACCTGTTTGCCGCTTTTTAGTTCGGCGGTAAAGCTACGCTCCAGGTAACCGTCGTGCATGTTGAGCACGCGTTTAAAGTTGGTTACCTTGCATTGGTTCAGATCGAGTGTTTCACCCTCAATTTTTATATCGATACCGATCCAGTTGGCGGCGTTCAATACCTTGGCGAAGTATTCCGGGTAACCATTCTTCCACCAGCCTACGCGGGTTTTATCCGGATAGTACACCCCGGCTACATAATTGCCCTGCAGGGTATCGCCGCTATAGGCCTCCTCAAAGTTGGCGCGCTGCCCCATGCGCCCGTTGCCCAGGCTAAAAATACTTTCAGAAATTTTATTCAGATGCGGATCGAAACCTTCTTCTATGATATTCCACTCGTGTGGGATGATGTAGTTTTTCATTGCGTGCGTGTTTGCATCGCTAAAATATGGTTAATTGATCTATCATTTACGCAATCACCTCGTCATTTATAAAAAATATAAAACATGTTTTCTGATTATGAATAAGTTAATTAAAAAATACCGCCAATTTTATACAACATTATTATAAGCTATAACGTTAACAAATCATATTGCATCCTGCGCAATAATAACCTAACGTTCAACCTTAAACTTAAGCACCATGGCAGAGCTAAATTCTTCTCCCGAAAAAACCGGCGGAAAAAGTCCGCGTAAAAGATTCGCAGCCCGTGTTGACCTGACCGCGATGGTCGACCTGGCATTTTTGCTCATCACCTTTTTTATGCTGACGACATCGATGAACAAGCCGGGAATGTTTGGTGTAAACATGCCGGATAGCAACGTGCCAAAACCACCTTTAATTATCCCCCAAAGCCGTACACTGACCTTATGTATTGGCAGCAACCACCAGGTTTTATACTATTTGGGTATGACGGAAAATCCCTTAACAGAACCTAAGCTTTGTAGTTTTGATAAAGAGGGTGTGCGTAAAGCTATTTTAGATATGAAGGCGCTGGTATTGAAGAACACCGGTAAAAGCACCATGGTGCTGATAAAACCCAGCGATAAATCGCAATATGTTGACCTGGTAAATATATTGGATGAAATGAAGATAACAGGGATCGAAGTTTTCCCGATAGAGGCTATAGGAAATAAAGAGATCGCGTTTTTACAACAGAAAAACGTGTATTAAGTATTGCTGTTAATACCTTTCTTCGATTGTTTGCAAGGCTTTTTGCATAATTTCGAGATCGGTAACACCGCGGAAGCCACTGAAACCTACAAAAAGCGTTTTGCCATTTTTTAGGCGAAGTGGCTGCCCGCCTTGCCAGCCAACCAGATCGGGCGCTTTGATGCCGAAGCTGTTCACATTACCTGGATCGTCGAAATACATTTTTTCAAAATCGCCGGTGTTAACGCCGGTAATATAAACCTGGCTGGCCTTGGTCCAGGCTATGCGGTAAAGTTCGCGGGCGCGTATCTTATCAGGGCCCATAAATTTGCCGGATACATTTCCGTCTTCATCCATAATACAAAAAGCAATATGCCCTCTTGATTTTTCCTCATCCTCAGGGTTTTGCATGTAAACGAGTACCAGGCTTTCAACAGCTGCTATCAGTTCGGTAATTATACTTTCGGTACTTAATGTATGCATATCTGTAATTATAAGCTTTTTGCCGCAATTATAGCCGTATGGCTTAATTTTTGCAAAAATTATAAAAAACAAAAAGTATGCCCGAAGGCCCGTCGATTGTTATTTTAAAAGAATTAGCCGAACCATTTACCGGTAAAACGGTAAGGCATGCCGGCGGCAATACTAAAAAGGTCGATTTTAGCCGTATTGAGGGCCGACGGATAAGCGCTTTTAAAAGCTTCGGCAAAAATTTCTTTATCTGCTTTGCCGATGTTTCCATCCGCATACATTTTATGCTGTTTGGTACATACCGTATTAATGAGCATAAAGAAACGCCCGCGCGGCTGAGCCTGCAGTTTGATGATGGCGAACTTAATTTTTATGCCTGCGTGGTGCAGGTAATTGACCAGCCTTTAGACGAGTTGTACGACTGGCAGGCCGATGTGATGAACCCGGACTGGGACCCTGAAAAAGCCTTGGCGAAACTGCGCGCCAAACCAGATATGCTGGCCTGCGACGCGCTGCTTGATCAGCAGATACTTGCCGGTTCGGGTAATATTATTAAAAATGAAGTGCTGTTCAGGATAAGAGTACACCCCGAAAGCCGTTTAGGCGCGATGTCTGGTGAAAAGCTGCAAGAGCTGGTTGCCGAAGTAGTAAACTACAGCTTTGACTTTTTGCGATGGAAAAAAGAGTTTACGCTAAAAAAACACTGGCTGGCTCATACCAAAACTATCTGCCCGCGCGATGAGGTGCCTTTCAGGAAGGCGGTGCTGGGCAAAACCAAACGCCGCAGTTTTTATTGCGAAGTTTGCCAGGTGTTATATGTGTAGATGTGCGTGCTACAAATGTGGTTTTGCCGGTTTTACCGGGGCGTCAAAATCATTAAGACCTTTTACTTTTAGTTTACGGCGAAAGATCTTATCGCCGCAGCTTACATACAATATATCAAAGTTTGGCCCGCCGAAACATAGCTGAACAGGCTGCCCGGTATGGATAGGCAAAGGTAAAATGACGTTTACTTTACCTATCTGGTCCATCACCTGTATGCCCATATTGGTAGCTACATAAACACGGCCATCACGGTCGACCTTGATGCCTTGCGGATGAGCATTCTCGGCAGTATCGGGCACGTGGAGCCAGCCGTAGTGTTGTTTGTTACTGAGGGTGCCGTCTGGATTTATATTGTATATCCATACCCAATGCGAGTTTGATTCGGTAACGTAGAGTTGGGTATGATCAGGGGTTAGGGCAAGGCCGAAGGGGCTGTTGAGGTCCTTATCTACAACCGACCACAAATTTTTTACTTTACTTAAAAATATTTTCCCCGCATCCGGCGTGCCGTTTTCACCGGATCGGTATAATATAAATTTAGGGACATTGTGCATAAGCGCAAGTTCATCATTGTCTTTCCTTGGAATTGTAAAATTGGGCAATGAAATCACTTTTCCGTTGTTGTCTATTTCAATAGTAACATTACGCTTATTAAGAAAAAAAACTTCTCCAGGCGGCGAAACATGAACTTTGTTAACAAAGCCAAATTTATCTCCTGCCAATTCCCAATCCTCTCCCGGTATCAAAATATCCCTCAACATCGCATTCTTCGACTTTCCTGCTTTAACCGGTTCGGGATACCCTTTCCATAACCAGCGCATCACATCGGGGAAGATGGCATTGCTTTGAGCGCTGCTGTGGGCGCCTTCGCCGTATACGTGGTTCACTTCGTATCCCGCAAAGGTGAGGGCGCGCTCCATCATCTGGTTGGCATAGAACCAGTCGCCGGCGTAGCTGTTGTTATCATGCGAGCCATCCTGTAAAAAAACGCGGATAGGTTTAGGTTCGTACTTGCGGATGAGCGTTGGGTAGCGGTCGCCGCCGCGCAGGCCAACGTAAGTGCCAATGCCGCTGTATACCCTGCTAAAGGCATCGGGCCGCTCCCAGGCAGCGGTAAAAGCGCAAATGGCTCCGCTGCTGGTACCGCCAATGGCGCGGTCGTTGCCGTTTTTGGATAAGATGATAGGGCGGCCGTCGGTAGTTTTATGTTTTTCCACATCGGGTAACAATTCCTCCAATAAAAAGCGGACATACGCATCGCCCAAAGCATCATATTCGTAGCTGCGGTTAAAGCGGTCGAGGGCGGTGGTATCTTTAGCCAGTACCCGTCCCGGAGTAATAAATATCCCGATAGTTAGGGGCATTTCTTTGCTGTTAATAAGGTTATCAAAAACAACAGGCGTTTTAAACTGGATCGCGTCCTGGTCAACAAATACGCAGGCCGGTTTTTTACCATCGTATTGGGCGGGGATGTACACCCAATAGTCGCGATAAGTGCCCGGGTATATTTTTGATGTTTGAAAGCTGAATTTGAGCACTTCGCCTTTGGGTATGCCCGGATGAACTATCGACGCGGAATCTACAGGGTATTTTTCTGCCGGTTGCTGGGCAAAAACCATGAGCGGGCAGAACAGGAGAATGTATGACAGCAATTTCATAGGCTTCAAATAATGATTGAAGGATTGATTGACCGAATGATTGATTGAAGTTACATGGATTTTTTGAAAAGCCGGAAATTATGTGTATATTGTATAGTATCCGCAAAGCGTGGTGGAGTAGATTACGAAATGATAATGGTGGGTGTGAAATATACCGACTTTTACCAACCCCTCTTAAATTGTCATTGCGAGCGCGAGCGTGGCAATCACTGAGACAGGTATCGAACTATGTATACCTCACGACCCGCCTTAGTGATTGCATGACAAGTAGGTAGGTGTAAATTGTGAAATTGATAATGGTGGGTGTAAAATATACCGACAAATACCTACCAATACCACCCGATACCTGCCTTTTTTCGAGGGTTGGATTGTAAAAATGGCAATGAAACAGATGGTTGATCCTGATCAGCTCATTTTAACATTGGCTAATGTAAAGCTGAATGGCGTGGAATTTGGGCCGGGGCCGCCGCCGGTCATTACAATATCGGCGCTGGATATTCCCAATAAGCTTAATTCAGTATCCGCATGTTGAGTGTTAACGTTATGTACAGTGTTTTCGGGGATAGCGGTTATACATACAGAAGGAACGGCAGGCAGGTTAAACGGATGCTGGTTGCCCGGCGTACAGTTGCTAATGGTTTTATGAACCGGTGTATGGTGACTGGAACCCGTTACAGCCGAAGTGAGCGCTACGTTTTTCTGAAAGATAACGACCTGTGAATTGTTCTGGTCGTTAGATTGGTTAATGAAGTTTAAGGCGATGCTCATGCTGTTTTAAGGTTGATTTGTATAACTAAGGTAGCGATTAGTTTAATGAAACAGGTTACGTGTTTATTAACTGATAATGCATTGGCTGTTAACATTGTTGGATGATAGTAATTTTCTCATAAATTAAACGTACCTTTGCGCCAAAATCAAAGTACGCATTTTCATGCAAAAAATAAGAAACATAGCGATAATCGCACACGTTGACCACGGTAAAACCACATTGGTTGACAAAATATTACATAGTTGCTCAATTTTCCGCGATAACGAGGAAACAGGCGAATTGATATTGGATAATAACGACCTGGAACGCGAACGAGGTATTACCATCGTATCGAAAAACGTTTCGGTGAGGTACAAAGATCACAAGATCAACATTATTGATACCCCTGGTCACGCCGATTTTGGTGGCGAGGTTGAGCGTGTATTAAAAATGGCCGACGGCGTATTATTGCTTTGCGATGCTTTTGAAGGCGCTATGCCTCAAACACGTTTTGTTACCCAAAAGGCTTTGGCCTTAGGCTTAAAACCAATTGTGGTTGTAAACAAGGTTGATAAAGAAAACTGCCGCCCGGAAGAAGTTTACGAACAAATTTTCGAATTGTTCTTTAACCTTGACGCTACCGAAGATCAGCTGGATTTCCCGGTGATCTATGGTTCATCAAAACAAGGCTGGATGAGCACCGACTATAAAAAACCGACAGAGGATATTTTCCCGCTAATGGATGCCATCCTGGAAAACATTCCACCGGCACCTATTGCCGAAGGTACTTTGCAAATGCAGATCACCTCGCTGGATTATTCATCTTTCGTAGGCCGTATCGCTATTGGCCGTGTTGCCCGTGGTACCATTAAAGAGAACATGCCGGTATCGCTGGTGAAACGCGATGGCACTATCCAAAAAACAAGAATAAAAGAACTATACACCTTTGAAGGCTTAGGTAAAGTTAAAGCTACCGAAGTTAGCTCTGGCGATATTTGTGCCGTTGTTGGTATTGATGGTTTTGATATTGGCGATACCATTGCCGATTTTGAAAAGCCGGAACAACTGGCCGTTATTAAAATTGACGAGCCTACCATGAACATGTTGTTCACCATTAACAACTCACCGTTCTTTGGTAAAGAAGGTAAGTTTGTAACATCGCGCCACCTGCGTGACCGTTTATACAAGGAAATGGAAAAGAACCTGGCATTAAAGGTTATTGAAACCGAATCGCCCGATTCATACCTGGTTTATGGCCGTGGTATTCTTCATTTGTCGGTATTGATCGAGACCATGCGTCGCGAAGGTTACGAGATACAGGTAGGCCAGCCGCAGGTTATCATCAAAGAAATTGATGGTGTTAAATGCGAGCCTATCGAAACCCTGATCGTTGACGTACCGGCCGAAGTATCGGGTAAAGTGATCGAACTGGTTACACAACGTAAAGGCGACTTGTTGGTAATGGAGCCTAAAGGCGATCTGCAACACTTAGAGTTTGATATACCTGCACGCGGTATCATCGGTTTACGTAACAACGTATTAACCGCTACCGGTGGCGAGGCTATTATGGCTCACCGCTTTAAAGCTTACGAGCCCTGGAAAGGCACTATCCCTGGCCGTTTGAACGGTGTATTGGTATCTATGGATACCGGTAAAACCACCGCCTTCGCTATTGATAAGCTGCAGGACCGCGGCCGTTTCTTTATCGATCCGGGAGTTGATATTTACGAAGGCCAGGTTTTAGGCGAGCACATCCGCGATAATGATTTGGTAATTAACCTGACCAAAGGCAAGCAGTTAACCAACATGCGTGCATCAGGTAGCGATACCAACGTGCGTATCGCTCCGGCCATCAAGTTCTCGTTAGAGGAAGCGATGGAATACATCCAGGCTGATGAATATATCGAAATAACCCCGGTTGCTATGCGGTTAAGAAAAATATACCTTAACGAAAGCGAGCGCCGCAATAATGCTAAGAAGTTTATCAACTCTTAAAGAAATATCGAAATATGAATATAAAGAGGTGGCGAAAGCACACCTCTTTTTTTATGGAAAATAGATGGTGTAACTTTTATTAAAAGATTGTCGTAATAATAACCCTCTGATTTTAAACTTGATAAAAAGGTTATGAAAAAGACATCTGATTTTCCCATTATTGCAATAATAGTTTGTTTGAGTATAGCATTGTTCACCGGATGTGCAAAGATCCCGGTAGTTACTCCCGACGAAAGAGGTGCCGGTGCCGCCGCCACAGAAGAGCCGGATAGTTCGGGCATGGGTTTAGTGGTTTGGTATCCCTTTAATGATACCGGCGGCGAATACTCGGGCAACGGCAACCCGGGTGCGTCTGTATATGATATCAGCTCTGCTAACGGCAGAAATGGAGACGCCGATGGTGCCTACGCCTTTAATGGTGTATCAAGTTATCTGCGTGCGAACAACAACTCCTCGATGTGTTTAAGCAATACCGACTTTACCATTAACGTATGGGTTAAACCAAGCAGTTATGGCGGTGCCAATGGCAGTGTTATTATAGGGAAAAGAGGAGTAGGGCCAGCTAACGGGTGGGTGCTTAGTATAAACAATAAATCAAACAGTGCCGCACTTAAACCGGGCTTAGTATCATTTATACCGGGTAGTACGGATAACTATGCTATTGATACAACGGCACTACCTTTAAACAGATGGTCGATGATAACTGTTATGTATAACAACGCGGCTCAACGATGCAGCATTTATCTCGACGGGGTTTTAAATTCGGTTACTGAGCATATTACGGCTCCGGCGGCTAATACCACAGCCGATATTTACATTGGTCGGGATAATGTGGCAAATACTTCGGAAAGCTATTTTTTTAACGGCTCTATTGATGACCTGAGAGTGTACAACAGGGTATTGACAGTTAGTGAAATAAAGAAGTTCCGGTTCAGAACAGATTGATAGTTTTATTATGCTGATAAATATTTATATTTGTATAATAACTATTGAACCATGCGCAAAATATATACTCTTGGAGTTATTGTAATATTGATTATTAGTTTTGGAACAATAAGCTCGTGTAAAAAGGAGGTTGTTATACAAACTGTTACGGTTAGGGACACAGTAAGAATAACAGAGACACTTCCTACTCCTCCGATAGACAGTTTAACCATAGGCCTTATTGCCTATTACCCCTTTAATAATAGCGGTGTTGATCAATCAGGAAATGGAAATCACGGCTTTATATATAATATGACCGCCACCAGCGATCGTAATGGTAAATATAACGCGGCATATCATTTCGACGGATCGACCAGCTATATACAAGTGAAAGATAACCAGGCGTTAAGATTGAATGCGACTGATTATACGATTAATACCTGGCAAAAAATTGAAAGTTATGGACCAACTTACGGTAGTATAATAGTTTGCAAACGCGGCAACGGCAATAATAATGGTTGGGATTATGGTATACACGGTTATGCCGGATCAAACGGTGCTATTTTAGGGCAAACCACAATGATAGTTTCGGGTGGTAATGATCCGACAGCCAGCGGTGTTAAAATACTGAATTTAAACACTTGGTATATGCTTACTACAGTGTATAGTGCACAAAAGCAGCAAATTAGTTTTTATGTTAACGGCGTATTAGATAACGTTACAAATAGCATACCCACCCCAAGCATTAATGCTAATAGCGACATGTTTATTGGTTGCGATAATCCTGCTGTAACAAGTTCCGGTTACTTTTTTAAAGGGTCGCTTGATGATATGAGAATATATGGCAGGGCTTTAACACTAAAAGAAATCCAAAAACTGTACACCTTAACATTTTAAAGAGTTTACCCTGATAACCCATTAATCAAGTCAGAATAGCACTATAAATAAATGTTTATATATAAATAATATATTTTTTTTGATTTTTATATATTGTGATAATTATTATCGCTAAGTTTAAACTACATAAGCCTTTAGTTTAAAATAAAATCAAAAAACCATGAAAAACTTCTCGCAAAGAAATGTCAAAGCCTATACGGTTTTGGCACTAACAGTATTAATTGCTGTATTAGTTGAGTCTTGTAAAAAAAATAACATAGTAAACTCTCCAACATTTCGAAGTTCCGCTTCCTTATCTTTACCCTCAAGTCTTCCCAACACATTATCAAATGGATTGGTGGCGTATTGGACATGTGCTAATACTACTTATGATTTGTCAGGAAATGGCCACAATTGTACATTAAACTCTATAAGTTCAACATCAGACCGTTTTGGTCATTCCGTTGGAGCCTTTAGTTTTAACGGCACGAGCAGCAATATTTCGGTGGCCGATGCCGCGGCACTTCGCCTTAGCGATACGTCGTTTACACTGAATGCCTGGGTGAA
>Ga0207690_10000210_pt1 | contig 45010 bp, 35 predicted proteins | sample KBSC23metaG_FD_184315 | JGI IMG/M metagenome (GOLD analysis project Ga0207690, IMG submission 184315) | Corn rhizosphere microbial communities from Kellogg Biological Station, Michigan, USA - KBS C2-3 metaG (SPAdes) (version 2) | ecosystem: Host-associated > Plants > Roots > Rhizosphere > Soil ... | reverse complement strand
GTGCGCGGCCGATGGCGAGCATCTGCTGCTCGCCGCCGGAGAGGTTGCCGGCCAGCGAGCTGAGGCGTTCGCCCAGGCGCGGGAACAACGACAGCACGTAATCGCGGTCGTGCGCGAAATTGGCGGCCGGCTGAATCACGCCGCCCACGCGCAGGTTGTCGAGTACGGTCAGGTCCTTGAACAGGCGGCGGCCTTCCGGCGCGATGGCAATGCCACGGCGCACGCGCTCGGTGGGCGGCAGCGTGGCGATGTCGATGCCATCAAAGCGGATCTGCCCGCCCTGCACGCCGACGTGCCCCGCTACGCTCATCAGCGTGGACGACTTGCCGGCGCCGTTCGGCCCGATCAGGCCGGTGATGGTGCCCGGGCGCAGCGTGAGCGACAGCTCGTGCACGGCCTGGAACGGGCCGTAGCCGCAGGAAAGATGGTGCAGCTCAAGCATGGGCGGCCTCCATGGTGTGATCACCCCGGTTGTCCGCAGCCTTGGCGGAAATCGCGTCGCCGCCCAGGTAAGCCACGCGCACAGTGGGATCGTCCATGACAGCGCGCGGGGCGCCTTCGGCGATCTTGCGGCCGTTGTCGAGCACGACCAGGCGGCTGCAGATGCGCATGACTTCACCCAGGTTGTGTTCGATCAGCACGATGGTCACGCCTTGGCGGTTGACCTCGGCGATGGTGTCGGCGAGTGCGCGGGCCTCGCGTGAGTTCAAGCCGGCCAGCGGTTCATCGAGCAACAGCACGCGCGGTTGCAACGCCAGTGCGCGCGCCATCTCCAGACGCTTGAGAATGCCCAGCGGCTGAATAGCTGGCGCCTGATCCGCCACGTGGGCGATGCCGACACGCTCCAGCGCTTCGCGCGCCGCAGCAAGTTCGGCTTCGCGCGAGACGTTCATCAGCGCGCGCAGCGGCGAAGCGGTCTTGGTCGAGCCGGCAGCCAACGCGACGTTGTCGAGCACCGACATCGCACGCAGCGGCTTCACAAGCTGCTGCGACAGCGACAGCCCGCGCCGGATACGCTTGTGCACGGGCAAGCCATTCAGCGATTCGCCGTCGAGCGACACGCCGCCCTCGGCCACGCGCACCACACCCGTCATCGAGCGCAGCATCGTTGTCTTGCCGGCGCCGTTCGGGCCGATCAGGCCGAGCAGTTCGCCCGCCTGCACGTTGAAGGACACGCCGTCGATGGCGGTCAGCCCGCCAAAGCGCACGGTGACGTTGTCGATGGAAAGCAGTTGCGCGCTCATGCCTGTTGCCCTCCCCTCACGGTTGCGGGCGTGGTGCTTTTGCGCGACGCGCCGCCTGTGCGGAAGACGCGCGTGGCGATGGCCGCCATGCCACCCGGTGCGAAGCGCATCATCAGGAACAGCAGGCCGCCGTAGACGAGCAGCTTGTAGTCGCCAATGAAATCGAACCACGCGGGCAGCACCGACAGCACGGCGGCCGCCAGCGTCACGCCGGCCACCGAGCCGATGCCGCCTACGACCACCATCGACAGCACCGTCACGGAATCGACAAAGCCGAAGCTGTCCACGCTGATGAAGCCCAAGTTGGCCGCGTACAGCCCGCCAGCCAGCCCGGCCAGTGCCGTGCCGATGGCAAACGCCACCAGCTTGTAGCGCGGCACATCGATGCCGAGCACGCGCATCGTGTCTTCGTCTTCGGCAATGCCACTGAACACGCGACCCATCCACGCGCGGCGGATGTAGAAGGAGAGCGCCGCCACGGCCAGACACAGTGCCAGCACGATCGTCATGAATACCGGTTTGGAGACCCCCGATTCGGGGATGGCAGCGATACCCATTTCGCCGCCCAGCCATTCCTGCTGGCGCACGATGCCGACAAACAGAAAGCCAACCCCCATGGTGGTGATGGCGAGGAAGTCCGCCCGCACGCGCAGGCTGGCCAGCCCGACGACAACGCCAATGCAGCCCGACACGAACATGGCAATCGGCAACGTTGCAAAGATCGGCATGCCCGCTTTTGCCAACAGCGACGTGGTGTACGCGCCAATGCCGAGGAACGCGGCATGCCCGAGGCTGATCTGCCCGCAGAAGCCAGCAATCAGGTTGAGCGAAAGCGCGAAGAGGATGGCGATGCCCATCGTCGTCAGCAGGGAGATTTCATAGTCCATGGTGGTCTCCTTAACGACGGGCGAACAAGCCTTGCGGCCGCACCATCAGCACCAGGATCAGGAACGCGAAGGCAATCGCGTTGCGGTCCAGGAACTGGCCGATATAGATCGTGCCGAACGACTCCACCACGCCCAGCACCAACGCAGCAGCCAGCGTGCCCGGCACCGAACCCAGCCCACCCAGCACGATGATCGCCAGCGCCTTGTACGACGGCACGCTGCCCATGGTCGGCTCGACCAGGTTGTTGAGCAGCGCCACGGCCACGCCCGCAAACCCCGCCAGTGCAGAGCCGACGAAGAAGTTGAGGTCACGCACCTTGCGTAGCGAGATACCGAACGACTCGGCCATCTGCGGATCGGACACCGTCGCGCGGCACGCCACGCCGATTCGGGTACGCGTCTGCAGCACTGCCAGCACGGTGATGATGACCACCGCGCCCGCCATCGCCAGCAGCTCGGCCTGCTTGAATTGCAGCCCGCCGAACAGCGGTACCTGGCCTTGCAGCGGCGCATCGGCAAACGAAATGCCGGTTGCGCCGAAGACGATGCGGAAGATTTCTTCCGAAGCGATATACAAGCCAATCGACGCGATGAGCGCCACATACGGCGGCTGCCCCATCAACGGTTGATACGCCACGCGATACATCAGCACGCCAGCCACACCCGCTACGAGCATCGCCACCGCAAAGCCCAGCGCAAGGCTGCCCGTCGCGTTGCAGACGATCACACCCGCATACGCACCCAGCGTGAACAACGCGGCGTGCGCGACGTGCAGGATGCGCAGCAGGCCATACACCAGGGTCAACCCCAGCGCGATCAGCGCATAGAGGCTGCCCTGCACAAGCCCCTGCGCCACCAATTCAAGCCACAACATGTCGGCTCCCTTCTCCGTTCATCAACGTGCGATCTCGATTACTTGGAAGCCAGCTTGCTCGGCGGCGCCAGCAGTGTGGCGTCGGAGATGACCGAATGGCGGTGGAACGCCTTGTCCTTCACCACCTGCACCTGGATGTCCTTCTTCACCTCGTGCAGATCATTGAAGGCTAGCTTGCCGATGGGCGTGTCGAAGGTGCCCGTGGCCAGCGCGTCGCGCAGCGCTTCGCCGCCCTTGCCTCCAGTCTTGCGCAGGCCGTCGATCAACACGTTGGTGGCGGTATAGGCCCCAGCGGCGACCATGTCGGCGCCATGGCCGTTGGCCTTGCGGAAGTCGGCAAGAAACGCCTGCGTCACGGGCGAGGCCGAATCGCGATCAAGCGACGTGGTGACGAGCGTGCCTTCCGCTGCGGCGCCGGCAATCTCCATGAACTTGTCGGAGTCGTAGCCTTCCTGGCCAATCACCGGAGCAGTGATACCCGCAGCGCGCAGTTGCGACACCAGCGGGCCAGCCGTGAAGTAGTAGCCCGAGGCGTAGATCACATCCGGGTTATCGGCTTTGAGCTTGGTGACGAGCGGACCGAACTGGCGGTCTTGCAAGCCGTATTCGTATTCACCGGCCAGCGTCAGGCCGAACTTGGGCGCGGCCTCTTTGAAGCCTGCCGACAGTGCCTGGCCGAAGTCATTCTTCATGGTGACGAGCGCCACGCGCTTCTTGCCCAGGTCGTGCACGAGCTTGGCACCGGCGCGGCCTTGCACTTCGCCCATCGCGGCCACGCGGAACATGTAGTCACCCGCCAGCGTGATGTCCGGATGGATGGCGTAGGCCGTCACGTACGGCACTTGGGCGCGCTGGAAGATCGGCGCAGCAGCGCGCGTAGACCCCGAGTACGAGCCGGACACAGCGGCCACCACTTTTTCCTTCCGCACCAGCTTGGTTGCGGCCGGTGCGGCTTCCTTCGGTGAAGCCTGGTCGTCGATTACCACCAGCTCGATCTTCTGATTAGCGACGCCGCCCGCTGCGTTGGCACGGGCCACCGCTAGCTGCGCGCCTTCCAGCGCAGACTGCCCATCGGCGGCCGCAAAACCGGTACGCGGCACATTCAGGCCGATGCGGATATCGGCGTGTGCAGCCAGTGCGCCAGCACCGAAAGCCAGCGCCACGGCAGCGCGGGACAGAAACGACAAGCGGAAGGCGGAACGGCGGGGGGCAGCAGCCTGCATGGAAGGTCTCCTCTGGTGTGATCGATGGGTGACGGAGCGCTTGCTGGTTATCCCTCAATAACAGCGCGCTCTCTTGTATCTACAATTGAGTGAGAAAGATTCTATGTTGTATATACAAGTTCCGCAACCGTCCGATACACTCTGGTAAACCCCGCCGCAAGCGATTGCCATGACCAAGACTGCACCCGCCGCCCCCGATACGACGCCCGCCTTCCAGCGCATCAAGGAAGACATCCTCGCGCGCATCCGCAGCGGCGAATGGCAGGAGGGCGAGATGATTCCGGGGGAGACCACGCTCGCGCAGACCTTTGGCGTGTCACGCATGACGGTCAACCGCGCGCTGCGCGAGCTGACCGCCGAGCAGATCCTCACGCGCGTGCAGGGGCTCGGGACGTTCGTTGCGCAGCAGAAGTACCAGGCCACGCTGGTGGCGATCCGCAACATCGCTGAAGAGATTGCCGCGCGCGGCCACAAGCACCGCGCCGAACTGCACAAGCTCGAACGTGCGCGTGCGAACGAAGCGCTGGGCGCGGCGTTTGACGTACCGGCCGGGCGCACGCTGTTCCATTCACTGATCGTGCATTTCGAAAACGACCTGCCGATCCAGGTGGAAGACCGTTGGGTGAATGCTGGGCTGGCGCCCGACTATATGGAGCAGGATTTCACGCAGACCACGCCGAATGCGTACCTCATGCGTGCCGCCCCATTGCAGGGTGTGGATTACGGCATCGAGGCCCGCCTGCCCCCGCGCGAGATCGCCGAGATGCTGCACATGGACGTGCGTGAACCGTGCCTGATGCTGCGGCGCAAGACGCTCTCCCAGGGCCAGGTCGCCTCGGTGGCGACCATGTGGCACCCGGGCGGGCGGTATCAGTTCACGGGCAGCTTCTGAGCTTCAAAGGGCGCGCTAGCTGCGGCCTTTCCAAGGCACCACGCGCCCTTCGATGGCGCGCATGGCGAGGTCAAACGCCCACGCAATCGCGCCGATCAGCACGATGCCCATCACCACCAGATCGGTGCACAGAAAGCTCGATGCGTTGAGCACCATCTGACCCAGGCCCACGGTGGCCGCCACCATTTCCGCCGCCACTAGCGTGGTCCAGCCGAAGCCGATGGCGATGCGCAAACCGGTGAGGATTTCCGGCAGCGCCGCAGGCAGAATCACATGCCCCACCACCTGCGTGAAGCTCGCGCCCAGCGCATACGCAGCGTTGATCTGCTCGCGCGTGGCACTGCGCACGCCAGCACGCGCGGCCATGGCAATCGGCGCGAAGCAGGCGAGATAGATGACAACGATCTTGGCGCGCTCATCGATGCCCAGCCAGATCACGACGAGCGGCAGATAGGCCAACGGCGGCAGCGGGCGATAGAACTCGATGGGCGGATCGAGCAAGCCGCGCGCGGTGCGTGATACGCCCATCGCCAAGCCGATCGGCACGGCCGTCACCGCTGCCAACGCAAACGCACCGAACACACGCAGCGCGCTCCAGCCCAGGTGTGCGGCTAGCGGCTGACCACCCTGAATATCGCCGCGCCAGGCGTCTACGAATGCCCTCCCCACCGCTTGCGGCGAGGGCAGAAACAGCGGCGGCACCCAATGAAACGTGGTTGCCGCCCACCACAGCAATAACAACGCGGTGACAGACAGTACGCTCAACCCCAGCGCGTTGCCCTCGCCCGGCAAACGGTAGCCGCTCAACTTGCGTGAGGGTTTTGCGGAAGGCGCTGTCGCTTTGACGGAAACGTTCTTAAATACAGCCGTTTCGATCGTGCTCATGCGGCCACCTCCTCCGGAGCGCGATGGATCAACGCCAGCACACGCTCCCGCCACGCAATGAATTCCGGAGACGATTTCACCGCGCGCGCATCGCCGCCCGCCAATGCCTGCCGCGAGAATGGCAAATCAAACGTCTGCACAATGCGCCCCGGCGACGGCGACATCACCACCAGCCGCGTCGCCAGAAACAGCGCCTCTTCCACGTCATGCGTAATGAAGAAGACGGTCGTGCTGGTGCGCTGCCACACATCGAGCACCAGCGTCTGCATGGTCTCGCGTGTGAACGCGTCGAGCGCGCCCATCGGCTCGTCCATCAGCAAGACGCGCGGTTCGGTCGCCAGCGCGCGAGCAATGCCAACGCGCTGCTGCATGCCGCCCGAGAGGGCATACACCGGTGACGTGGCATGCGCCTCCAACCCGACCAACCGCAGCAATTCGAGAGCGCGCGCATGTCGCGTCTTGCGATCAACGCCGCGCAGCTTGAGACCGAGCGCCACGTTGTCGCGAACGTTCAGCCACGGCATGAGGCCATAGCGCTGAAAGACCACGCCGCGCTCGGCGCCAGGGCCGTCGATTTCGCGCCCATCGAGCAGTATCTGCCCCGCCGTCGGTGCGACAAAACCTGCCAGGCAGTTCAGCAGCGTGGTCTTGCCGCAGCCCGACGCACCCAGCGCGACAACGAATTCGCCGGCGTTGATCGACAGGTCCACGCCGCCCAACGCCTGCGTGGGGCGGCCGTGCGCGTCGGTGTAGTCGACACGCAGGCCGCGCACATCGATGCGGCTCATCGCGACGCCGTTGCCACAGCCTTCGCGCCACCGGCCGCACGCTGCACGAAGCGCGCGTCGATCGTTGCGCCGTAGTCCGGCAGCACCGCCTGGATCGTGCCCTGCGTCTTCAGGAACTGCGCCGTCGCCAGCAGCGATTGCGCCGCACCCGACTGCGCGCCGCCACCCAGCCAGCGCTTGGAAGCCTGCTCCGCCGCATCGGGGAACGCGTACAGCGCCAAGCTGGCCGGCACATCGGCGGCCGTCGCACCCGAGGTCTTGGCCACTGCCGCCACTTGCGGCGAAGTCACCGTCCACGCGGCCCTGTTGTCGCGATACGCAGCATCGGCCTTGGCCAGCACTTCCGTGAACTTGGCGAGGAAATCGGCATGGTCGCGCGCAAACTTGCGATCAGCCACGAAGCCGTCAAACGTCGACTTGCCGGTCGCGGCCGCGATCTTGCCGGAGGTGGTCAGCACCGTGCCGTTCTTCTTCACCTTGGCGAGCACCGGGTCCCAGATGAACGCCGCGTCGACATCGCCCCGGTCCCACGCCGCAGACAGTTCCTGCGGGCGCAGATTGACGACCTTCACGTCGCGCGGTTCCAACCCCGCCTGCTGCAGCGCGACGAGCGCATGAAAGTGCGAGGTCGACACATAGGGCACACCCAGCGTCTTACCCTTGAGATCAGCCACGCGCGTCACACCGCTGCCATTGCGGGCGACCAGCGCCTCCGCATCATTGATGTTGTCGAGAATCCAGAACAGCGACAGGTCCACGCCCTGCGACACACCGGCCGCAATCGGGCTGGAACCCGCCTCGCCAATCTGCACCGAGCCCGAGGCGATGGCGCGCACCACGTCGGCGCCGCTGGCGAGCTGGCGGTAGGTCACCTTGTAGCCGGTGGCGCGCTCGACCTCGCCGGTGGCCTGGGCGTAGCGCCAGGGCAGCACCATGTCCTGATACGCGATGACGACCTCGCGGTCCGCCGCGCGCGCAGCTGGCGTTGCCAATGCGGCGCCAAGCAAGGTCAACGAAATTGCCGCTGACAAGGCAGCGGCCAGAGAACGGGGAAGAGAAAAACCAGCCATGACAGACTCCGGCAGAGTAGAAACGCGCACATGCGCCGGAGTCGATTGTGGGAGACGGCAGGCAGCGCTGTCGTCGAAGAAAAATGGCTGAGCTTATGCAGCCTGCACGCAGACCGATATGCAGATCAATATTGGCTAAGCGTGCTGGACAGCAGCTTGGCCGTAATGTCCACGATGGGGATCACGCGCTCATACGCCATGCGCATCGGCCCGATCACGCCCAGCGTGCCGACAATCTTGCCGTCCACCTCGTACGGTGCGGTGATGACGGCCATGTCTTCGTGCGGCACGAGGCTGCTTTCGCCGCCGATGAAAATCTGCACACCCTCGGCGCGGCTTGACACATCCAGCAGTTGAAGCAGGCCGGTCTTCTGCTCGAACACGGCAAACAGGCGACGCAGCTTGTCCATGGACGACGACAGGTCTTCCACCTCCAGCAGCTTGCGCTCGCCGGAGATCACCATCGGCTCTTCATCCGACACGGCACTGCTGCCGGCCTCCACGGCCGCTTGCATCAGCGCAGTCATGTCGGCCTGCAGCGCAGACAGCTCGCCGCGCAGGCGCTCGCGCACGGCATCGAACGTCTGGCCGCCGTAATGCGCGTTGATGTAGTTGGCCGCCTCCACCAGCTGCGACGGGGTGTAAGGCGTATCGGTATGGATGATGCGGTTCTGCACGTCGCCCTCGGGCGTGACGACGATCAGCAGAATGCGCGACTCCGACAGCCGGAGGAATTCGATCTGCCGGAAAGCGTGCGTGCGCCGCGGCGTCATCACGATGCCGGCAAATTGCGAGAGGTGCGACAGCGTCTGCGCCGCCGCGGCAATCACCCGTTGCGACGATTCCGATCCATGTGACGCCAGTTGCGTGCGCACCTGTTCGGCAATTGCCCCCGCCATCTGCTGCGCCATGCGGTCGTGCGAGCTGAGCACATCCAGCGGGCTGGCCGTCAGCATCGTATCGACGAAGAGGCGGTAGCCGCGCGGCGTTGGCACGCGCCCAGCCGAGGTGTGCGGGCTGGCGATGAAGCCCATCTCCTCCAGGTCGGCCATCACATTGCGGATGGTGGCCGGCGACAGATCGAGCCCTGAATACTTCGACAGGGTGCGCGAGCCCACGGGCTGGCCCTCGGCGATATACCGTTCGATCAGGGTCTTGAGGAGGATAGTGGCGCGCTTGTCCATGATTCTTCAATTTTACGCAGATTCGGCGCCCAACTACGGGTGATGCAGGCGTTTCTTCACGAAACACGCGCCAACGTGGCGAGGGTCATATCGATATGGTGTAATGCGCGCATGTCGATTCCCCCATCCGCCGTGGCCCCGCAAACTCTCGCCGCCCCAGCGTCACCTTTCAAGACCGTCGCGCTGGTCGGCCGGTATTCGGCCGCCAATATTGCCGGCCCGTTGATGGAGCTGGCGTCGTGCATTGCCGCACGCGGGCATGACATCGTGTTCGAGCGCGAAACGGCGCTCAATATTGGTGTCCAGGATTACCCTGCCCTGCCGCCCGACGAAATGGCCCGCGAAGCCGACGTGGCCGTGGTGCTCGGCGGCGACGGCACGCTGCTCGGCATCGGCCGCCACCTGGCCGGCGCCAGCGTGCCCGTGATCGGCGTCAACCACGGGCGGCTGGGCTTCATGACCGACATCCCGTTCGAAGACGTCCATCACGTCTTGCCCGACATGTTGTCCGGCCGCTACGAGGCCGAGACCCGCACGCTGCTGCAGGCCCAGGTCGTGCGCGACGACGAAATCATCTTCTCCGCCCTGGCCTTCAACGACGTGGTGGTCAATCGCTCGGGCTTTTCGGGCATGGTCGAGCTGGCCGTGTCGGTCGATGGCTTCTTTATGTACAACCAGCGTTCGGACGGTTTGATCGTCTCGACGCCCACCGGGTCGACGGCGTATGCGCTGTCCGCCGGCGGGCCGATCCTGCATCCGGCGCTCTCGGGCCTGGTGCTGGTGCCCATTGCGGCGCACGCGCTCTCCAATCGGCCGATCGTCATTCCGCAGGATGCGGAGGTGGTCATCCAGGTCACCAGCGGGCGCGACGCCAGCGTCAACTTCGACATGCAGTCGCTCACGTCCTTGCTGCCGGGTGACCGCATCGTGGTGCGCCGCTCCGACCGCACCGTGCAACTGCTGCATCCGATCGGCTACAACTACTACGCCACGCTGCGCAAAAAGCTGCACTGGCACGAGTACCCGACCGAAGACAACCGGCTTTAAGAACCTGTCCATGATCCTACTGCGCGCCCCGATCTTGACGCTGCGATGCTCGCCGTACCCATGTACGGCTGCGCTTCTCACGCCAACCTCGGGGCGCTCGCTACGGATCGTGAACAGGCTCTAAGGCCTCTCTCTTACCGCCCCCATGCTGCGCAGCCTCACCATCCGCGATTTCGTCATCGTTCACGCGCTGGACCTCGATCTGGCCGACGGCTTTACCGTGTTCACGGGCGAAACGGGCGCGGGCAAGTCCATCCTGATCGATGCCCTCGCCTTGACGCTGGGCGAGCGTGCCGACGCGGCCGTCGTGCGCGAAGGCGCGCCGCGCGCTGACATCACGGCCGAATTCGATGTGCATCCGCACGTGGCCGCCTGGCTGGAAGCGCATGAACTGCACGATGACGAAGGCGTCATCCTCCTGCGCCGCACGGTCGATGCCGCTGGCCGCAGCAAGGCCTTCATCAACGGCGCCGCCGTCACGCTGGCGCAACTGCGCGAAGTGGGTGAGCAGATGGTCGACATCCACGGCCAGCACGCGCATCAACTGCTGCTCAAGACGGATGCCCAGCGCAGCTTGCTCGATGCCCACGCCGGCCTGGATGGCGCCGTGCGCGTGGTCAATGAACGCTACCGCGAATGGCAAGCCGTGGTGCGCCTGCGCGAAGCCGCCGAGCAGCAATCGCGCGAAGCGCAACTCGAACGTGAGCGCATCGAGTGGCAGGTGAACGAACTGCACAAGCTCGCCCCGCAACCCGGCGAGTGGGAAGACGTGCAGACTGAGCACCACCGCTTGTCGCACGCCGCGAGCCTGATCGAAGGCACGCGCGCGGCGCTCGACGGTCTGTCCGAATCGGAGGGCGCGGTGCTCACGCAGCTGAGCGCCACGGTGCACACACTGCGGGAGCTTGCCGAGATCGACCCCGCGCTGGCCGACGTGCTGGCCGCGCTGGAGCCGGCCGAAGTGCAGGTCCAGGAAGCCGTGCACACGCTTGCGCGCTATGCCGATCGCGCAGAACTGGACCCTGACCGCCTCGCCGAAGTCGACGCGCGCATGCAGGCGCTGCACACCATGGCGCGCAAGTACCGTGTTGCGCCGGAAACGCTGCCCGCTGAACTGGCTGAGCGCCAGGCGCAACTGGCCGCGCTGCAGGCAGCGTCCGACCTCGATGCGCTGCAGGCACAGGAAACGCAAACCCACGCCGCCTACATGGTGGTTGCGCAAGCGCTGTCACGCGCCCGCGCGAAGGCCGCACGCGAATTGGCCGACGCCGTGACCGGCGCCATGCAAGGCCTGTCGATGGCCGGCGGCCGCTTTGACATCGCACTGCATGCGCTGGAGCACGGCGGTGCTGCCGGCCTCGAGCAAATCGAATTCCTCGTTGCCGGGCACGCAGGCGTATCGCCGCGTCCCTTGGCGAAAGTGGCCTCGGGCGGCGAACTTGCGCGAATCAGCCTGGCCATCTCCGTGATCGCCAGCGAAGCGAGCCCGACCCCCACGCTGATCTTCGATGAAGTCGATTCCGGCATCGGCGGCGCGGTGGCAGAAGTCGTGGGCCGGCGCCTGCGCGAACTGGGCGCGCGTCGCCAAGTGCTGTGCGTGACCCACCTGCCGCAAGTGGCCGCGCTGGCCAATCACCACATCCAGGTCGCCAAGCAGACGGTGGCGGGCACCACGCGCTCCGACCTGGTGGTGCTGGACGCCACCGGCCGTGTGGATGAAATCGCCCGCATGCTGGGCGGCGCGTCGCTCACCGACACCACGCGCCGCCATGCGGACGAGATGCTCGCCGCCGGTCGCGCGCAATCGGCGCCGGAACCTTCGGCGCGGAAATCCCGCCGCGTGGCGCAGTGATCGCCTATACAGAAACCTGGGCGCGTCACACTACGCGCGCCCACACCCGAATCCAAGGAGAACCCCATGGCCCGTCCGGCTGCCCGAAACCGCTTCCTGCTGTCGTCCGCCAAACCCGCGCTGGCGGCGACGCTCGGCCTGTGCCTGCTGGCCGCGTGCAAGTCGGTGCCGGCCATTGACCCCGGCAAGCCGCCTGCCATGGACCCTGCTTCGGCCAACACCCAGCCACCCGCTTCCGTGTCGGCCGCACACAATCTGGGCGACGTCATCATCGGCCTGAGCACGCCGACAACGTCATCCACTGCTGTGCAAGGCGTGCTGGATGCTGCAGGCGCGCGTGCAACCCCGCGTCTGGCCTTTACCGTGGTCCGGCCGATGTCGGGCGGATTCTGGGTGGTGCGTGCCAGTTCCGGCGATGCGGCAGCCACGCTGGATGGTGCAGTAGCAGCCTTGCGCGCCACGTCGGGCATTGCCTCGGCCGATCCGGATCGGGTCATGAAGATCCAGCGCTGAACAGCCAACAACACCCCTCCACACTGTGAATAATCGGGCGCAGCCAGGCGTCCGGTTTTCGATTCGGGCCCGGCTGTCAATCCGACGGATCGGGCCCGTATCGTGCTTGGGCGGCGATGCACAGGCCGGCCTTTCCTTCCGCAAACGTGTTCCGCACTCCAGCACAACAAGCGGGCGGGTCGCGTGCTACCTTTGGTTTTGTGTAACGGTCTGTCAACGATCACATCCTGACGACGTTTCTCATCACAACGAGATACTACGGAGCATGCGCTGATGACCCCCTCCTTCTTCCGGTTGAAGTCTTGGCGCCGCGCAGGCGCCAGCGTTGCCTGTCTCGCCTCGATGTTGGGTGGCTACGTGACTGCAGCTGCTGCGGCATCCCCAGCCAACACCGCGCAGGCGCAGTACACCGGCGACCTGATCATCAAATGGCGCGACGACACCAGTGGCACGCGCAAGACGCTCTCGGCCAGCGAGGCGAGCAACCGGTTGCTGTCGGTCGCTCAAGCGGCGGGCAGCACGCTGCAGGTCAAGCGCACGCTGGCCACCAACGCCCAGCTCATGCACACCGGCCTGACCGATGCCGCCAGCATCCAGGCCAGCGCCGACAAGATCGCTCAGGACGCACGCGTGGCCTATGTGGTGCCCGATCGCATCCTGCGGCCCAATACCGTTCCCAACGACCCGCTGTTTGCCACGCAGAACAACCTGGCCTCGCCGACGCTGGTGCCCGGCGGTATCAACGCGGCCTCGGCGTGGAGCATCACGCTGGGCTCGCCGAACATCGTGGTGGCGGTGGTCGACACCGGCTATACCGATCACCCGGATCTCGCAGGCAAGATCCTGCAGGGCTACAACTTCATCTCGGACCCCGCGCGCGCGGGCAACTCCTTCGGCCGCGGCACGGATGCGCATGATCTGGGTGACGGCGTGACAAGCTCGACGTGGCAGAACATTTCTGGCTGCACCAGCAACGACGTCGCCAACAGCAGTTGGCACGGCACGGAGGTCACTAGTGTCCTGGCGGCGAGCACGAACAACCTGCTGGACATTGCCGGCGTGGGCTGGAACACGCGGGTCGTGCCGGTGCGCGTATCGGGCAAATGCGGTGCGCTGCTGTCCGATACGGTGGACGGCATGCTGTGGGCAGGCGGCATTGCTGTATCGGGGGTGCCCACCAATGCCAACCCGGCGCGCGTCGTGAATGTGAGCCTGGGAAGCGTGAGCCAGTGCTCGGCCGCGGAACAGGATGCAGTGAACCAACTCGCCGCGCGCGGCACCATCGTGGTGGCCGCGGCCGGCAATGAAGCCGCGCAGAGCGTCGACGCGCCGGCCAACTGCGCGGGCGCCATCGCCGTCACCGCACACGTCGACAGCGGAGAGAACGCCAGTTACGCGAACGTGGGACCGCAGGTGGCGCTGTCCGCGCCGGGCGGTGGCTGCGGCAATTCGAAGGTCGTCACGAGCACAACCCCGGCAACCTGTGCGGAGCCGGTTTCCGTCATCCAGGCGGACTCCAACGACGGCACGCAGACGGTCGGCAACCCCGTCGTCAAATCGGTGGCGGGTACGAGCTTTTCGACACCGGAAACGGCCGGCACCATCGCGCTGATGCTAAGCGTGCAGCCGCAGTTGTCGAACGCACAGGTGCTGGCCGGCCTGAAGCAGACCGCGCGCCCGCACCCCAGCGGCACGTTTTGCGCGGTCAATAGCGGTATCTGCGGGGCTGGTCTGCTGGATACCGCAGGCGCCGTCAGCTATGCCCAGAATACGGCTCCGGCCGGCATAGGTAGTGGCACGACTGGATCGACTGGATCGAGCGGTAGCACCAGCACCAGTGGTGGTGGTGGCGGCGGAGGCGGCGGTGCGGTTCCGCTGGCAGGCGCCGCGCTGTTGCTGGCGGTGGGGCTGGTCTGCCAGCGCAGGCGTTCACAACGCGTTTGACCAAAACCGCCTCCCATGTGGAGGCGGTTTTCATTTGGGTACTGCCTGGCAGGCATCCTGCGCTTCTGATTGGCCAGAAGGGTTTCCACTGAATTCGAGCGAGACCACCCCCTCTCAATTGTTTTTGACAATGCAGTCATCTTTTTTGCGATTTTTGACAAAAATAGAGGACTGCTCCAATGAAAACAATCGCCTCCGGGGGCGTAGCTCGCACACTGTTGGCACTCGGGCTGATGTCGTGTCACATCGCACCTGTACTAGCGGTTGAAAAATCGACGACATTCCGCGCGCAGTTGGAATGGGTAACGCAACTGATCGTCAAGGACAAGGCTGACGGCGGCGGCGCGTTGAAAAACGCATCGGGCTCAGCAGACGCCGCAACGGTGCAGCGCTGGTCAGCCGCAGCGCAGTTGCCCGTGGCATATCGGCGCGCAATGTCCGGCGGTGCCCACGTGGTGACCCTGCCCAAAGCGATGACGCTGGAAGACGCGCAGACCATTGCACAGCGCATGGAAGCCAGCGGCGAGTTCGAATATGTCTCGCCGGATCGCATCCTGCGACCCATGGCATTGGCCAGCGATCCGATGTTCAGCCAGCAGTGGAATCTGCTGCCGAATACCAGCGTGGCCGGCGGCGCCAACGCGACGGCAGCATGGGACACCGCAGCCACGCTGGGGGCCGGCGTCAACGTCGGCATTGTCGACACCGGCATTCGCGCCGATCACGCAGACTTCGCCAGCCTGACCTTCGGCACCGGCTACAACTTCATCCACGACAGTGCGATGACCGGCGCGGTCGACTCCAAAACGGGCAGGAGCCCTCCCTCCGGATTCGTCAACAACGGCGCCAACAACAGCGCTGGCAACAATGACCCGGCCGACCCCGGCGACTGGATCAGCGCCAGCGACGCGGCGTCGTATCCCACGCTGTGCGGCAGCCAGAACAACAGCACTTGGCATGGCACGTTCGTCACCGGCCAGATCGCGGCACAACGCGACAATGGCATCGGCATCGCGGGCATTGCGCCCCGCGTGCATTTGCAGATGGCGCGGGCGCTGGGCAAATGCGGCGGCGTCACGTCCGACATCATGGATGCGATGACGTGGCTGGCCGGCGGCTCCGTCCCAGGCGTCGCCAACAACCCGACGCCGGTCAAGGTCATCAACATGAGCCTTGGAGGTACAGGCGCGTGCTTCCAATCGACACAAAACCGGATCAACGCGGTGCGGGCAATGGGTGTGACCATCGTGGCAGCCACCGGCAACGAATCGGGGCCGGTCGACTCGCCGGCCAACTGCGCGGGCGTCATTGCCGTCACGGCCCACACGGTGGAGGGCGACAACGCCTGGTATGCCAACGTCGGCGCGCAGACCGCGATCAGCGCGCCGGGCGGCGGCCATGGCACGGTCATTCCTGGCAGCGGCAGCCTCGTCGTCTCGCTGTCCAACACCGGCACCACCACGCCGGTTGCCTCCCCCAGCGGAGACCGCTATGCCACCAACATGGGCACATCGATGGCGACACCGCACGTTGCGGCCGTGGCAGCGCTCATGCTGTCGGTCCAGCCTGCGCTCACGCCAGACAACATCACGACGATCCTCAAGCAATCCGCCCGCCCGTTCCCGGGGGAAACCTACTGCGCCACGCACGCGGGGAGTTGCGGAGCCGGCATGCTGGACGCCGGCGCGGCCGTCGCTCAAAGCCAGGGCGCGCCGACCATCCACGTCACCGCATCAGCGTCCAGCGTTGCGGCCAACACAGCCGTCACACTGACAGCGGTGGGAGGCGCCGGCTACGGCAAGACGGCGGGCAACCCCATCTGGGCGCAAACCGGCGGAAGCCCCGTCACCCAGACCACCACCGGTCCCGATGCCAACGGCAACAGCACGGCGACTTTCACGCCGACTGTGCCGGGCACCTACACGTTTAGCGTTGCGCTGACCAACAACGCGGGGGTCACGGCTACCGATACGGCCAGCGTGACCGTGCCGGTGGGCGGCGGCAGTGACACGAGCGGGTCCACCAGGTCGCCTGGATCGCCTAGTGCCAGCAGCAACGGCGGCGGGGGGGCGATCGAATTCGCCTATGCGGCGCTATTGCTCACGGCGAGCCTCGCGCGTCGGCTTGGGCGGAGCGCCAGTCAAGCGGCTGCCCATCCCTCCACGTTCGCGCCCTCCAAGCGAGGGGTTGTGCCGCCGGGCACCCACGCCGCTTCGGGATTTTCGGAGTTGTAAGAAATTTTGAACACCGTGTTTAGTTCATTTTTTGGGACGCTACGCCGTTGATATTGGGATAATTCCGTCTCTTTTTGTTACAACAATAGGACTTCTCAAATGAAGGCGATTGTCCCTGGGGGGATGGTCCGTGCGCTGATCGCGCTCGGACTGGTTTCGTATCAAATGGCGCCGGCGTTGGCGACCGTCCGGGCCGCAACGGCCGATACACAGTTGCAGTGGGTCACACAACTCATTGTGAAAGAGAAAGGCGGCACCAGCGACACACTGCAGGCGCTGTCGGCCACATCAGGGGCCACGGCCCAACGTGTCGACGTTGCCAGCGTGCAACGCTGGTCTGCGGCGGCCCAGTTGCCCGTGACGTACAAGCGCGCCATGTCGGGCGGTGCTCATGTGGTCACGCTGCCCAGCACCATGACGCTGGAAGACGCCCAAACCGTGGCGCAGCGCATGGCTGCGACCGGCCAGTTCGAATACGTTTCGCCTGACCGCATTCTGCGTCCGGCGTTCACGCCATCCGCTTCATGGTTCAGTTCCCAATGGAACCTGATGGCCAAGGACGCCACGATTACCACCATCGCGAATTCCTCTGGCCCGCTGCAGCCGGCCAGCGCGACCGCTGTCGGCGGTGCCAACCTGACGACTGCGTGGAACACGACCACGGGGTCAAACACGATCAACGTCGCGGTGGTCGACACGGGCATCCTCAGCCATGCCGACCTCTCGGGTGCAACGACACACCCAGGCGCCAACTTCATCACCAATACGTTCCGAAACAACTCGGGTGACAGCATTGGGACAGACCCGGGCGACGCCATCACCAGTACGGACATCACCAACAATCCGACGGTCTGCAACGGTGCAACGCCCTCCGACAGCTCCTGGCACGGCACCTTCGTTACCGGCCAGATCGCTGCCCAACACAACGGGACGCACGTTGCAGGCATTGCACCGGGTGTGGGCGTACAGATGGCACGCGCGCTCGGCCGGTGCGGCGGCGCGGAGTCCGACATCATTGATGCGGTTACCTGGGCAAGCGGTGGCACCGTGGCGCGCATGACCCCCACCACCAACCCAACGCCCGCCAAGGTCATCAACATGAGCCTGGGCGGCACCGGCAGCTGTGACGTGGCCATACAGTCCGCTATCACGGGCGCACGTAACCGCGGCACCGTGGTTGTGGTCGCCACCGGTAACGAAAACGCATCGTCGATCGATACACCGGCCAACTGCACGGGAACCATCGCCGTCACAGCGCACACGCTCGAAGGCGACAAGGCGAGCTACGCCAACGTGGGGACGGGTACCACGCTGAGCGCCCCCGGCGGTGGCAATGGTTCCGTGGTCAACGGCTTGGGCGCTCTGATACTGTCGATCTCGAACAGTGGCACCACCAGCGCTGGCTCCGATAACTACGCAGGCGAAGCCGGCACCTCCATGGCCACGCCGCACGTGGCAGGCGTCGCGGCGCTGATGCTGTCGGTCAACAAATCCCTGACGCCAGATCAGATTGCCACCGTTCTCCAGCAGTCGGCACGCCCGTTCCCTGCGGGCACATACTGCGCAACGCATGCGGGAGTCTGTGGAGCCGGCATGCTGGATGCGGGTGCCGCCGTTGCGCTGGCGAAAGGCAATCCGAGTGTGCACGCGTCGACGTCGGCAAGCACAGTGGTCGCAAACAACGCGGTCACACTCACAGCGACCGGCAATGCGGGCCTCGTCAATACCATCACGAGCGTGCAATGGGCGCAGACTTCGGGGCCGTCCGTCAGTCTCACCTCTGCCGGCCCCGATAGCAACGGCAATTACACCGCCACATTCACACCATCGACCGCAGGCACCTACGCCTTCACGGTAACGCTGACCAGCAACACCGGTGCGACCGCCACCGATACGGCCAACGTGACAGTCACTGCTGCAGCAAGCAGTGGCAGCACCGGCACCACCACGCCTGCAACAACCTCCAGCAGCAGTGGCGGCGGCGGCGCTATCGGCCTGGGCGGCGCAGCGTTGCTGTTGGCTGCTGGCTTGGCTGGCCGTCGGCGCCGTGTGAAGTAAGCCTGTCGTTTCTCTTCGCCCGCGCCCTCCCCGGGGGCGCGGGCGTTCGTTCTCTGCGCACTACCGCTTCCGGCGTCCCGCTGCTCACATACGCAGCCACTGACCGCGAGCGCGCCACTCCCCCAGCACCCAGATCAGCAACCCGCTGCCGGCTCCAAAGGCATGCGCAATCCGCACCACGCCAAACCCCCAGCGCGGGTCGTAGGCGATGGGCGACAGCCACGATTGCTCGAGCCACACTTTCACCAGCACACCCACGCAAAGCGCCACGCCAATCCAGCGTGAAAAGCGACCCTCTTCAGCCTCAGCAGACGGCCGCAGCAGCCGCAGGCCGCCCCATGCCGCCAGCCCATGCAGCGCGCCAGAAAGCCCGCCATACCACTGCACCGCGGGCTGGTTGAGCAGCGCGATCTGCACCAGCACCCCGCACACCACCAGCGCACCGACGATGGCTTGCGGCCGCAGCGCGCGTGCCAACAGCAAGATCAGCCCCGCCGCGGCCATCGCATCCGCCAGCCAGTGCCAGGTATCGAGATGCACCCACATGGCGGTGACGATGCGCCACCACTGCCCCGCACGCACGGCGTCGCGTTGATACAGCCCGACCGCGTGCAGCCACGGCACAAACGAAAACGCCGCCGACAGCGCAGCCACGCCGATGCACGCGCCCCACGTATGCAGCGCGTGTCGATGTGAACTCATTGCGCCGCCCCAAACACCTGTGCCCACAACGCACGCACATGCGCGGCCTCGTGTGCACAGGTCCCGGCCGGTACGCGCGCCGCGGATTGCCCATCGAGCCGCAGCTTGTGCTGGCGCGCGCGGAAGTCGCGATAGGCATCGGCCACCTGTCCGGCCGCCACCGCGTCAATCAAGCCAAGTTCCCCCGCCATGTGCAGCAGCGCGATGTTGCCCTTGTTCCGGGTGAGTTCAGCATGCGCCGCGCTGTGCAGCAGCACCAGGAACTGCACGGTGAATTCGATATCGACCATGCCCCCGCGATCGTGCTTGAGGTCGAATAGCTCGGTCGGATTCGCATGACCTTCCAGCACACGCTCGCGCATCGTCACGATCTCGTCGCGCAGCGGACCAGGTTCTCGTTCCTGGCGCAGCACGGCGGTGCGCAACGCTTCAAAACGCGCGCCGATCTCGGCGTCGCCCGCACAGAAGCGCGCACGCGTGAGCGCCTGGTGCTCCCACACCCACGCGGCATTGTCGCCCTCGCGCATCTGGTAACGGCGGAACGCTTCAAAGTGCGTGACCATCAGTCCGGCCGCGCCGTTCGGGCGCAGGCGCGTATCCACGTCGAACAGCATGCCGGCGGCGGTATGGCTGGTCAGCCAAGTGATGAGCTTGCGCGCGAATGACGCGTACACGTCGGGCGCGCGCTCGTCGTCATCGTCATAGAGGAAGATGATGTCCAGATCCGACGCATAACCGAGTTCCTTGCCGCCCAGCCGCCCGTAGGCGACCACGGCAAAGCGCGGCACCTCGCGGTGGCGCGTGCCGACCTGCTGCCATACGGTCTCCAGCGTCAGGTCCAACATGGCGTCGGCCAAGTCGGAAAGCCGGTCGCTGATGTGTTCAACGCTCAGCATGCCCTGCAGGTCCTGCAGCAGCACGCGGAAGGTCTCCGCATGGTGCTCCTGGCGCAGGATGTCCATCTGCATCTCGACGTGGTCTTCCGCTGCGCGCAGGCGGTCGCGCACACGCTCGCGGAAGGCAGGCCAATCCGGCTCGGCCGACAGCGCTTCCGTGTCGAGCAGCTCATCGAGCAGTTGCGGATGGCGCGTGAGGTAATCGGCCGCCCAGCGCGAGGCGTGCAGCGTGTGGGCCACCCGCTCCATCGCCTGCGGGTATTCGCTCAGCAGCGACAGGTACGACGCGCGCCGGCTGATCGCATCAAAGAAATCGAGAAAGCGCGCGATGGTGACATCGGCATCGGTCTGCCGCGACGCCTGATCGAGCGCGCGATTGATGAGCAGATCGAAACGCTGGCGGCTCACCTCCGACAACGCCCGGTAGCGCGGCGAATTGCGCGTCGCACGCAGGCGCTCCAGCACGCTGTCGGCGTCGGCATAACCGAGTTCGGCAAGCTGCGTACGGGCGGTTTCGGTGTGTTCGTCGTCAAGCAGATCGGCGTGCCAGACGGCCGCGCACGGCGGCTGGCTGTCCTGCTTGTCGGAGAAGGTCTGCTCGAAGTTCTGCGCGACTTCGTCCTGATAGACCTCAAGCTGCGTGACGAGCGCGGCGTAGTCGTCAAAGCCCATCATGCGCGCCACGCGCAACTGGTCTTCCGGCGAGCCCGGCAGGTTGTGCGTCTGCGCGTCTTCGATGTATTGCAGGCGGTGTTCGAGCTGGCGCAGAAAGCGATACGCCTCGGTCAGGCGCGCCACGGCTTCGGCATCGATGAGGCCGCGCTCGGACGCCGCCTGCAGCACCGCCAGCGTGGGCCGCACGCGCAGCCCGAAATCCTGCCCACCGCGAATGAGCTGGAACACCTGCGCGACGAATTCGATCTCTCGGATACCGCCGCGCCCGAGCTTGATGTTGGGCGAGCGCGCCTGCACGTGGCCCTCGCCATCACGCTGCTGGTTGGCACCATGGCTGCGCTTGGCGGCCTCATTGCGAATCTGCGCATGCAGCGCACGAATGGCGGAGATCACGCCGTAATCGAGATAGCGCCGGAACACGAACGGTCCCGTCACGCGATCAAGCTGCTGGATCACGCGCGCCGCATGCGGGCTGGTCGGGTCGGTGATGACGCGGCCCTTGATCCAGGCGTAGCGCTCCCACTCGCGGCCCTGCACGACGAAGTACTCCTCCAGCATGCCCAGGCTGCAGGCGAGCGGCCCTGCGTCGCCGTTCGGGCGCAGGCGCATGTCGACGCGGAAGACGTAGCCGTCCGCCGTCACATCGGCCAGCGCATTGATCAGGCGCCGGCCGAGCTTGGTGAAATATTCGTGATTGGACAGCGGGCGCGGACCGCCCCGCGTGTCGCCATCGTCGTCGTAGAGGAAGATCAGGTCGATGTCGGACGAGACGTTCAACTCGCGCCCGCCCAGCTTGCCCATGCCAACCACCACCAGCTCCTGCACCTCACCCGAGGATTGCCCGATCGGCTGGCCATGCAGCGCGCCCAGCCCCTGACCGATGACGGAGACGGCGGCACGGACGGCAAATTCGGCCAGGTCGGTCATCGTGCCCGTCACTTCGTCGAGCGTCGCTGCGCCCGAGAGGTCGCGCTCGACCAGCACGCCGAACACTTCGTTGCGCAGCAGGCGCAGCGCGCGCTTGAGAGCAACTTCGGGCTCCACGGCCTTGGTGTCGAACAGCTCGGTAAAGCGCGCCGACAGCCACGCCGCGTCAATCGGACGGGCCACGCTGGCCTGCACGCGCTCGGCCCAGCCCTCGCGCGCCTGCGCCTGGCGCTGGAGGTAGCGGGAATAGGCCAGCGCAAACGGCAGCGCAGCCGTGGGTGCCTCCGGCGCACGGGCCGGGGCTTGCAGAAAAGGCTGGGCGGACAAGGCGGAATCAGACATGCGAACCCATCGAGCATTGGCGGAAACGTTCATTCTCGCTGAAATGCACGCAAGTGCATGCAGGGCCGAGCGGAGGTCACCGACTTTCACAGGCATCGGGCGTGCGTGCCCGTGGTTACCGCTCGGCAGGCGCGACGCCTGGGCCGCAAATGTGGCGCCGCCTGCTGAATATCGGATAATCCGCATCATGCCTCGCCCGTCCCAGCCCCCAGAATCGCCGAAGTCCAATGGCGGACACGCCAGCACCCTGTCCACACGTCGGGCGGGCCTGCCTACGGCCTGGGCCTGGGTCATACGGCAGTTCAGCAGGATTGGCGCAGGCATCGGGGCGATCTACCGCGCGCCGATCTGGCGCAAGCTGTGGCGCGTGCTCTGGAAGACCGTGGCGGCGCTGGTCATCCTGGCCATCGTCGGCATGCTGGCGGTGCGCTTCATCCTGTGGCCGCGCGTGAGCGTGGCGCGCGAGTGGATGGAACGCGAGGCGTCCAGCGCACTGCATGCCACGGTCGGCATCGGCTCGCTCGACACCTACTGGGACGGCTGGCACCCGGCCTTCCGCGCCCAGCGCATCGAGGCGCACGACACTGCCGGCCGCCGCACTTTCGCGGTGCAGGACGTCCAGGCGCGGCTGTCGTGGCGCTCCCTGATTCGCATGCAGATCACCTTTGCCGTGCTGCACGCCAGCCAGGCCGACGTGCTGGTCCGCCGCAACGCGGAAGGTGCACTGCTCGTGGCGGGCATGCCGCTCGGCCCTGATACCGGCGGCGACAGCAATTTCTTCGACCAGTTGCTCTCTCAGGGCGACATCGACTTCCAGCAAGGCGCCGTCCGCTGGCTCGACGAGCAGCAGAAGCTGCCCGAAGTCGCGCTGGGCAACGTACGCGTGCAATTGCGCAGCGGCCCCACCCGCCACCGGCTGGACGCCAGCGGCACATCGCCCACACTGTTCAATGGGCCCATCAAGCTGCACGCCGATTTCCGTCACGATCTGCTGGCCCGCCCCGGCGATTGGCGCCACTGGCACGGCCAAGCCTCCTGGCAGGTCGACACCCTGCAGTTGGCCGCCGCGCAGCGCTACGTGCCCGTGCTGGCCGCCGCCAAGAGCGGCACGCTCACGTCTGACGGCTCCGTCGAATTTGCAGACGGCGTCTTCACACGCAGCCAGGCGCGGCTGACCGCTCAGCAGCTCGATCTGCAAATCCGCAAGGATCTGGATCCACTGCAGCTGCGCAGCCTGCAGGCGCTGGCCACACACCAGCGCAATGCGCACGGCGAGCACAGCTTGCGGGTCGACACGCTGCTCTGGCAGCCGCTGAACCTGCCCGCCCAACCGCCCCCGGTGCCCGAACTCGCCGGCCCCGGCATTGAAGCGCCTGCCAGCCCGGCCAATATTGCCGCTGTACCGCGCGGCCTGCGCAATGTCACCGTGGGGTGGGCGCTCGACACACGCGACGCGCTGCGCAGCCTGCAGGTCAAAGCGACCACGCTGGACCTGGCCGATCTGCGCAACATCGCCACCGCGCTGCCGCTGCCCGCCGGCGTGCTTGAGCCGCTGCGCACCAAGCAGCCGGCCGGCCGCATCGACGATCTCGACATCAACTGGCTGCGCGACGTCTCTCGCTGGCGGCCAAATACGCCGGCGCCGGTGCACTTCACCGGCCGCGCCACGATGCGCCAGGTGTCGTTCGGCCCCGGCGCGCTGCCCGCCGTGCCGCCAGGCCAGCACCCCGAGCCGGCTGTGCCGGGCGTGGAGAACATCTCCGGCAACGCCGTCTTCTCTGATGACAAAGGCACGCTGCGCATCGAGTCCGCCGACGCTGCCCTGCTGCTGCCGGGCACCTTTGCCGAACCGCGCGTGCCGCTGGACCGCCTGCAAGGCACCTTCAACTGGACATATCGCAAGCAGGCGCTGGTGGTGACAAGCGACAACCTCGCGTTCTCCAATGGCGACCTGTCCGCCCGCATCACCGGCAGCTACCGCCACGCGCCGGATACCAGCCACCTGGGCACCATCGACCTGAAGGGCACGCTGGAACGTGCCAACGTGCCGCGCGTGCCGCGCTACCTGCCGCTGTCCATCGGGCAGCATCTGCGCGACTACCTGTACGGCGCGCTGCAGGCCGGCACCGCCAGCAACGTCGGCTTCGTGCTGGCGGGCGACCTGCACGATTTCCCGTTCCGGCCGCCGCACAAGGGGGCCTTCCGTGTGGAAGTGCCGATCCAGGACGTGACATACCAGTCAGCACCGGCCGAGACCGCGCACAACCAGCCAGGCCAGGTACCCACGCATCCGGGCGAGTGGCCCGCGTTCACCAACATCGACGGCACGGTGATCTTCGATCGCTCGTCGCTGGCATTCAAGGTGGCGCGCGCCAAGGTGATGGGCGTGAACCTGCAGGACGTGATCGGCAATCTGCCCGACATGGGCGACCACAGCCCCCTGCTCACGATCGATGGCCGCGGCGACGGGCCCACGCAGAACTTCCTGCAGTACGTCGAGGGCAGCCCCGTCGGCCAATGGATCGGCCACTTCACCAAGGATGCACGCGCCCAGGGCAACGCCACGCTGGCGCTCAAACTGGACCTGCCGCTGCATGAGATGCATTCGACGCGCGCCCAGGGCAGCGTCACGTTCCTGCGCAACGACGTCACCCTCGTTCCGCAGGCACCGCCGCTGACGGACGTGACCGGCGCGCTCACCTTCACGCAAAAGGGCATCGGCTTCGACAACCTGCGCGCGCGCTTTGCCGGTGGCGAAATCCGCCCGACCGGCGGTACGGCACCCGACGGCACGATCCGCATCCAGGTGGCCGGCACCGCATCGGCACAGGGCCTGCGCGAGACGACGCCGGAGGGCAGCCCCGTCGCCGCCATCGCCCGCTCGCTGGAAGGCAGCGCGCCTTACAACGCCACCATCAGCGTCAAGCAGCATCGGCCCATCATCCAGGTGCAATCCGACCTCACGCCGATGACGGTGCGCCTGCCCGCGCCGCTGAACAAAGCAGCCGGCCAGCCCCTGCCGGTGCACTTCGAGATGCAGCCGCTGGCAACCAACAACGCCATCGACGAAATCGTTTTGCAGATCGGCAACATCGTCAACGCGCGCTACGAACAACGCAGCAACGGCAATGGCACCGAAGTGCTGCGCGGCGGCATCGGCGTGCGGCAACCGGTGCCGCAACCGCAGGAAGGCGTGCAGGCCAATCTGGCGCTGGACCACCTGGACATCGACGCCTGGCGCCAGGTCTTCGCCACGCCTTCGGCCGACAAGAGTGCCGCCGAGCACGCCAACGCCTCCGGCAATCCGAACGCCTATCTGCCCAGCCGCCTGAGCGCGCGTACGCAAACGCTGCGCATCCTCGGCCGCGACTTCAACGCCGTGAGCATCAGCGCCACGCGCGAGGGCGCCAACTGGCAATCGACCATCGACTCGCGCGAGATCGCGGGCAGCGCGCGCTGGCACGCCGAGAGCACCGCCGTGCCGTTCGGCGAGTTGACCATGCGCCTGTCGCGCATGAGCATCCCTGATGCGCAGGAAGAAACCGCGCTGACCGAATCGCTGGCGCGCAGCTCGCAGGAAATCCCGTCGCTCGACCTGGTTGCCGACAAGTTCGATCTGCGCGGCAAGGCGCTTGGCAAGCTAGAGATCAAGGCACGCAGCCAGATCACCGATGGCGCGCCGGTGTGGACGCTGGAGACGCTCAAGATCGAGCAGCCCGCCGCCACGCTGACCGCGCACGGCACGTGGCGTATCCCGCGCCGCCTGCCCAATGTTGCGCGCGGCGAGGATCCGGAACGCCGCACGCTGCTCGACTTCAGCCTCGATCTGCGCGACTCTGGCGACCTGCTGCAGAAAATGGGCTTCGCCAAGGTGATCGACGGTGCCAAGGGCAAGCTGGAAGGGCGCGTGGTCTGGCGCGGCTCGCCGATGTCGATCGACTACCCGACGCTCAACGGCCGCATGGCGCTGAACTTGGAGCGCGGCCAGTTCCTGCCGGTCGATCCGGGCCTGGCCAAACTGGCCGGCGTGTTGAGCCTGCAAGGGCTGCTGCATTTCGCTACCGATCTGCGCAGCGCCACCGGGCGCGGCACGCCGTTCGAGAGCGTGACAGCCACCGGCACCATCGCCAGCGGTATCGCCCGCACCGAAGATTTCACCGTCAAGGGCCCGCAATTCCAGGTGGCGATGCACGGCTCCGCCAACATCCTCGACGAGACGCAGGACCTACGCGTGAAGGTCACGCCCAAGGTAGATGCCACGTCCGCCTCGCTGGCGGCGGCGTTCATCAACCCGGCCATCGGGCTGGGCACGCTGGCGGCGCAATTGCTGCTGGGCGACCAGATGTCGAAGGCGTTTGCCACGCAGTACCACGTGACCGGAAGCTGGGCCGATCCGAAGATCGAGAAAGTCGCGTCCAACAGCAATTCGGGCAGCCAATCGCAAACCTCGGCAAAATAGGCTCTATGACTTCCACGACTGTCGCCTCTGCTCCCGTCGCATCCGTTAGGGATATGCCTTCGGGTGTGCCCTTCGATGCACCTTTCCGCGTCGCGGCCGTCCAGACGGTGACGGCCATCAACGTGGACGCCAACCTGGCGCGCGCCGATGCGCTGCTCGCCGAGGCGGCCGCCCAGGGCGCGCAACTCGCGCTGCTGCCCGAGTACTTCTGCATGATGGGCAGGAAGGACAGCGACAAGGTCGCCATCCGCGAAGACGATGAGAATGGCCCGATCCAGTCGTTCCTCGCCGATGCCGCGCGCCGCCACAAACTCTGGCTTGTCGGCGGCACACTGCCGCTGTGGTGCAAAGACGAACAGCGCGTGCGCAACACATCGCTTGCCTACAACCCCGCCGGGCTGCGCGTCGCCCGCTACGACAAGATCCACCTGTTCAATTTCGTGCGCGGCGAAGAGCGCTACGACGAAGCCCGCACCATCGAGCCCGGTGCCACACCTGTCGCCTTCGATGCACCGTGCGGGCGCGTGGGCATGTCGGTGTGCTACGACCTGCGCTTTCCGGAGCTGTACCGCGCGCTATCGGCGCAAGGCAACCTGAACTTGATTCTGATGCCGGCGGCCTTCACTTACGTGACGGGCGCGGCGCACTGGGAAATCCTGCTGCGCGCCCGCGCGGTCGAGAACCAGTGTTACGTGCTCGCCGCCGCACAGGGCGGGCGCCACGAAAACGGCCGCCGCACCTGGGGCCATTCCATGCTGGTCGACCCGTGGGGCGAGATCATCGCCTCTGTGCCCGAAGGCGAAGGCGTCGCCATCGGCGATATGGACCCGGCCCGCCTCGCTCAAGTGCGCCAGGATCTGCCGGCGCTCAAACACCGCGTGATGTAGCCCAACCGAATTTCAAAGGACCCACCATGAACGCAGGCGACATCGCCATCCAGAATCTGTCCATCGCGCGCCGCGTGCTGCTCGATCCGTACGGCCTTGACGAAGCGCACCTGCAGCGCGCGCTGGCCGACATCTTCACGCACCGCGTCGACTATGCCGACCTCTACTTCCAGTACACCCGCAACGAAGCGTGGAGCCTGGAAGAAGGCATCGTCAAATCGGGGAGCTTCAGTATCGACCAGGGCGTGGGCGTGCGCGCCGTCTCGGGCGAGCGCACCGCATTTGCATATTCCGACGACATCAGCCTGCCCGCGCTGATGCAGGCTGCGGGTGCCACACGCACGATCGGCAAAGCCGGTGCCGGCCGCGTGAAGGTCGCGAGCAGCCTGGCCAACACCCCAGGCAGCCACTCGCTGTATGCACCGAAGGACCCGCTCGATTCGATGACGGCTACCGAAAAGGTCGCCCTGCTGGAGCGCATCGAAAAACTCGCCCGCGCCAAAGACCCGCGCGTGGTGCAGGTCATGGCCGGCCTGGCCGGTGAATACGACGTGATGCTGGTCGCGCGCAGCGACGGCGTCATCGCTGCGGACGTGCGCCCGCTCGTACGCATCTCCGTCACTGTCATCGCAGAACAAAATGGACGCCGCGAAATGGGCAGCTCCGGCGGCGGCGGCCGCTATGCCTATGGCTACTTCACCGACGATCTGCTGCGCGAATACGTGGACGAAGCGGTCTCCTCCGCACTCGTTAACCTGGAAGCCAAGCCGGCACCGGCGGGCACCATGACCGTCGTGCTTGGACCCGGCTGGCCCGGCGTGCTGCTGCATGAAGCGATCGGCCACGGGCTGGAAGGCGACTTCAACCGCAAGGGCTCGTCCGCCTTCTCCGGCCGCATGGGCGAGCGCGTGGCGGCCAAGGGCGTCACCGTGGTCGATGACGGGACGCTTGCCAACCGCCGTGGCTCGCTCAACCTCGACGACGAGGGCAACCCCACGCAGTGCAATACGCTCATCGAAGACGGCATCCTCACCGGCTACATGCAGGACACGCTCAACGCGCGCCTGATGAAGATGCCCGTGACCGGCAACGCCCGCCGCGAGAGCTACGCCGCCCTGCCCATGCCGCGCATGACCAACACCTACATGCTCGGCGGCGACAAAGATCCGCAGGAGATCATCGCCAGCGTGAAGAAGGGCCTGTATGCCGTGAACTTCGGCGGCGGCCAGGTCGACATCACCAACGGCAAGTTCGTGTTTTCCGCCAGCGAGGCCTACCTGATCGAAGACGGCAAGATCACCGCGCCGGTCAAGGGCGCGACGCTGGTCGGCAGCGGCCCCGAATCGCTCAAGCACGTGACCATGATCGGCAACGACATGCGCCTCGATTCGGGCATCGGCGTGTGCGGCAAGGAAGGCCAGAGCGTGCCGGTGGGCGTCGGTCAGCCGACCCTGCGCATGGAGAACATGACGGTGGGCGGCACGGTTTGATTGGCCGAAAAACCGTCGTTTGGGCGCCGCAGGGGCGGAAATTCCGCGCTTGCGGCCCCCAGAAAAAGGGGTTATAAAGACGGTTCGATTGGTGCGGCGCAGTAGCGCTTCCCTGATTTTTGTTGCAGTACTTAGCATTCTCTCCATGTCCTTCGCCAAGTTTTTTTACTTTTACTTTTGGCATCTCGCACCGCTGGCGGAAGGAGAGGGGCGCTTGCAGCAAAAATAAAAGCACCCAGCAGATACCGAAAACCGCCAGCGACCCTGGCGGTTTTTTTTCGCCCAGTCACCTGCCCCACCCCGGCACCGACGCGAAACATGATCCGAACACAGTAGACGTTTCCAATACACGAACTAAAGACATCCCCTGGAGCTTTCCATGCCGAAGAACACCGATGATTTGCGCATTCGCGAACTGAAAGAGCTGACGCCGCCGTCGCATCTGATCCGCGAATTCCCGTGCAGCGACACCGTGTCGGAGCTGATCTACCAGAGCCGCAACGCCATGCACCGCATCCTGCACGGCATGGACGACCGCCTGATCGTCATCATCGGCCCGTGCTCCATCCACGACACCAAGGCCGCGCTGGACTACGCCCGCCGCCTGGTCGAACAGCGCGAGCGCTTCAAGAACGAGCTGGAAATCGTCATGCGCGTGTACTTCGAGAAGCCGCGCACCACGGTCGGCTGGAAGGGGCTGATCAATGATCCGCACATGGACGGCAGCTTCAAGATCAACGACGGCCTGCGCACCGCGCGCGAGCTGCTGATGAACATCAACGAGCTGGGCCTGCCCGCCGGCACCGAATACCTCGACATGATCAGCCCGCAGTACATCGCCGATCTGGTGAGCTGGGGCGCCATCGGCGCGCGTACGACTGAGTCGCAGGTGCACCGCGAACTGGCGTCCGGCCTGTCGTGCCCGGTCGGCTTCAAGAACGGCACCGACGGCAACGTGAAGATCGCCGTGGACGCCATCAAGGCCGCATCGCAGCCGCACCACTTCCTGTCGGTCACCAAGGGCGGCCACTCGGCCATCGTGTCGACGGCCGGCAACGAGGATTGCCACATCATCCTGCGCGGCGGCAAGGCGCCCAACTACGATGCCGCCAGCGTGCAGGAAGCCTGCGAAGCCATCGCCAAGTCGGGCCTGGCCGCGCGCCTGATGATCGACGCCTCGCACGCCAACAGCAGCAAGAAGCACGAGAACCAGATCCCGGTATGCGAAGACATCGGCCGCCAGATGGCTGCTGGCGACAACCGCATCGTCGGGGTGATGGTGGAGTCGCACATCAACGCCGGCCGCCAAGACCACGTGCAGGGCACGCCGGTATCCGATCTGGCTTACGGCCAGAGCGTGACCGACGCCTGCATCGGCTGGGAGGATTCGCTGAAGGTGCTGGAAACGCTGGCGGACGCCGTGCGCAAGCGTCGTCTGGTGCCGGGGAGCGGCAACTAAGCGCAGCCGATCTGCGCTAGCGGTCTAAAAGAGAGGACGCCTGCGGGCGTCCTTTTTTGTTGCCCGTTGTGGTGCGGCGCAATATATAACAAATGTGACCAAAACGTATCAAAGTCACACAAGTGCGTTGTCTTTGACATATCGTAGGGAATTCCCCCTGCACACCCCCGGAGGCAACCATGGCAGACAACCTGGCGGACACCGCCGTCAATACCGCAAGCAAGTACCAGGCGATCGTGGCGCAGTACGCCACGGACGTCGGCATGAAGATCCTCGGCGCCATCGTCTTCTGGGTGGTCGGCCGCTGGCTGATCAATTTCGCGGTACGCATGGTGGAGGCTTCATTGAGCCGGCAGAAGGTCGATCCGACCGTGCTGCGCTATGTGGGCTCGATCATTACCGTCACGTTGAACGTGCTGCTGGTGATTGGCATCCTGGGGTACTTCGGCATCCAGACGACGACGTTCGCGGCGCTGATTGCGGCGGCCGGCGTGGCGATCGGCATGGCATGGTCGGGGCTGCTGTCGAACTTTGCGGCGGGGGCGTTCCTGATCGTGCTGCGGCCGTTCAAGGTGGGCGACTTCGTGACGGTCGGCGGCATCACCGGCACGGTCAAAGAGATCGGCCTGTTTGCCACCTCGCTCAATACGCCGGACAACGTGGTCACCATCGTCGGCAACGGCAAGATCTTCGCGGACACGATCCAGAACTACACCTCCAACCCGTTCCGCCGCGTCGAGTTGAAGGCGCAACTGGCCGGCAGCGCCGATCACCGCGCGGCCATCGCGCTGCTCAAGGAAAAGATTGCGGCCATTCCGAACGTGCTGACCGATCCGCCGGTCGACGTGGAGATTCTCGAATTCAATCTGGTCGGGCCAGTGCTGGCGGTGCGCCCATACACGCACAACGACAACTACTGGCAGGTCTATTTCGACACCAACCGTACGATCAAGGAAGCGCTGGCCGAAGCCGGCTTCCCGGCGCCGACGCCTTCGCAAGCGCTGACCATCACCACGCCGGGGCAATTGGCGGGGCTGACCGCCGTGGCGCAAAGCACGACAACGCCGACGAGCCTGAACTGAAGTCCGAAGCTGCAAAGCAAACGGCCCGGTGCAACTACCGGGCCGTTCTGCTTTGAGGCGCTGCGTGCGATTACGTCGGCTTGTGCTCGTCGCGTTTCCACAGGACATCCGTGCCGCCATCCGCACGATTGAGCACGCGGGCGAGTACGAACAGCAGGTCCGACAGGCGATTCACGTACTGGCGCGGCGCCTCGCCGATCGCCTCTGCGCGGCCAAGCGCGACGATGCTGCGCTCGGCCCGGCGCGCGACCGTGCGGCAAATGTGCGCCTGCGCCGCCGCGCGACTACCGCCGGGCAGGATGAATTCGGCCAGGCGCGGCAGATCGGCGTTGTAATCGGCCAGCCATTGGTCCAGCCGCAGCACGTGCGCGGTCGTGACCATCGTGTAACCCGGGATGCACAGTTCGCCCCCCAGATCGAACAGGTCATGCTGGATGGCGGTGAGCGCCGCGCGCACCCCATCGGGCAACGTTTCCGTCAGCAGCACGCCGATGTGCGAGTTCAGCTCGTCAACGTCACCAATGGCGGCGATGCGCAGGCTGTCTTTTGCGGTGCGGCTGCCGTCGCCGAGGCCGGTGGTGCCGTCGTCGCCGGTGCGCGTGGCGATCTTGGATAAGCGGTTGCCCACGGTGCGTCTCCTATGTTGGCGCAAGTCTGTCCGTCATTATCGCAAGCCGCACGGATGCCCAGCGTTAGAATCATTATTTAGGCCGCCGAGAGCCGCACAACACCGCGAGACACCATGAACCACCCACTTCTCCATCCCGGATTGGTGCGCAAACCGATTCCCGCTGCGATGCTCGATGCGCTGCGTGCCCGTTTCGGCGATCGCCTCTCCACGAGTGATGCCGTGCGCGCCCACCACGGCCGCGACGAATCCGCCTACGACCCGATGCTGCCCGATGCCGTGGTCTTCGCGCAGACGACTGAGGAAGTCGCCGCCGTCGCCAAGCTGTGCTTTGAGCACGAAATTCCGCTGATTCCGTACGGCGCCGGCTCGTCGCTCGAAGGCCACCTGCTGGCCGTGGCCGGCGGCGTGAGCCTCGACCTCTCGCAGATGAACCACGTGCTGGCCGTTCACCCGGAAGACCTGACCGTAACGGTCGAGCCGGGCGTCACGCGCAAGCAACTCAATACCGAGATCCGCGACACCGGCCTGTTCTTCCCGATCGATCCGGGCGCCGATGCGTCCATCGGCGGCATGTGTGCGACACGCGCCTCGGGCACCAATGCCGTGCGCTACGGCACGATGCGCGAGAACGTGTTGAACCTGACGGTCGTGACCGCCGACGGCCGCGTCATCAAGACGGCCAACCGTGCGCGCAAGTCATCGGCGGGGTATGACCTGACGCGCCTCTTCATCGGCAGCGAGGGGACGCTGGGCGTCATCACCGAGATCACGCTGAAGTTGTATCCGCAGCCGGAAGCGGTGTCGGCGGCGGTGTGCGCATTCCCGAGCATGGGCGACGCGGTGTCCGCCGTGATCGACACCATCCAGATGGGCGTGCCGATTGCGCGCGTGGAGTTTGTCGATGCGCTCGCCATCCGCGCGATCAACCAGTACGACAAGCTCACGCTGCCCGAAATGCCGACGCTGTTCTTCGAGTTCCACGGCTCGGAACACGGCGTACAGGAACAGGCCGAGACCGTCCAGGAAATCGCTGCGGAACACAAAGGCCAGGGCTTCGAATGGGCCACGCGCCCCGAAGACCGCAGCCGCCTGTGGAACGCCCGCCACAACGCCTATTTCGCCTTCCTGCAACTCAAGCCCGGCTGCCGCGCCGTCACCACCGATGTGTGCGTGCCGATCTCGCGCCTGGCCGAGTGCGTGGTGGAGACGGAGAAAGACCTGCTCGCCAGCGCGTTGCATCTGCCCGCCCCCATCGTCGGCCACGTGGGCGACGGCAACTTCCACGTCGCGCTGCTGATCGATCCGAACAAGCCCGAAGAGCTGGAAGAAGCCGAGCGCATCAACCAGCGCATCGTGGCGCGCGCGATTGCCATGGACGGCACCTGCACGGGCGAGCACGGCGTCGGCCTGCACAAGATGGGCTTCCTCATCGCCGAGCACGGCCACGACGCGATCGACCTGATGCGCAGCATCAAGCAGGCGCTGGACCCGAAGCACATCCTGAACCCCGGCAAGATCTTCCATCTGTAACCGCCTCACCTACCAGATCGCCCGCATGTCCTCCGTCTTCAAGCGCGTTCCTCCGCTGCATCTGCTGATTGCCTTTGAAGCGGGGGCGCGCCATGCGAGCTTTGCGCGTGCGGCCGAAGAGCTGTCGGTCACGCCCAGCGCGGTGTCCCACCGCATCAAGAACCTCGAAGAACTCTGGGGCGAAGACCTGTTCGTGCGCACTGGCACGGCGCTGCGGCTCACCGCTGCCGGCACGCGCTACCTGCGCAGCGTGCAGGACGCGCTCAAGAGCCTGCACGAGCTGGCGCGGCCCGAGTTCAGTAAGCAGCGCGCGCGACTGCGCGTGGCGATTCCGCCCACGTTCGGGCGCCAACACTTGGTGCCGCGTCTGCCCGAGTTCAACGCGCTGTACCCGCACATCGATCTGGAGTTGCACCTCGCCATCCCATTCTTGGACGTCAAGGCCGAGGACACCGATGTCGAAATCCGCTACGGCACTGGCCGCTATCCAGACCTGAAGACGACGCTGCTGCTCAACGAGCCCGTCTTCCCAGCATGCGGGCGGGCCTACTTCGAGCAGATCAGCGGCAACACCATCACCGAAGCCTCGCAACTGCTGAACCTCACGTTGCTGCGCAGCCCGCTGGAGCCGTGGCGCCCGTGGTTCGAGGCGGCCGGGCTGGACGCGCCGGAACCCGCCACCGGCTCGCTCTTCAACGACATCGGCCTGATGCTGGAAGCGGTGGCCTCCAACCAGGGCGTGGCGCTGGTGCGGCAGGCCATGGCGCGCAACTGGCTGGCCTCGGGGCAGATCGTGCGGCTGCTGGACATCGAATCGACCTCGCCGCATGCTTATTACATCGTCCAGCGCGAGCAGGCGCCGATGAAGCCCGAGGCGCAGCAGTTTGTAGATTGGTTGCTTGGGTTGGATTGGTAAATCGCCCGGACCTTGAGTCGCCGACACGCACCGCCGAAGCCCAAACCATCGGATTCGATACTTTGAGTGCAAACGCTGAAGCTCAAAGCTCCAACGTTGATGCAAAAAGCAGCAACAGTGGAGCCTGGAGGCCCAACGTTGGAGCTCTGAGGCTCAACCCCAGACTCTTTTTGCTCCGACGTTGCTGCTTTTTGCATCAACGCTGACTGTTTTAGCTCCGAGCATGGCGCTCAGAGCTCCAGATTCGAAACTTTTAGTGTGGAACTCGAAGGTTTGAGCCTCAGCGTCGGCAGTTGAAGCCTCGATCGTGGAGATCGGCGCCCCATGCATGGCGCCTCGACCCCCACGTATGCAGGTTCAAACTCCGCCCGACATTGCTGCACCGCGATGAATGCGATTGGCCGTTTGCGCGAGCCAAATTCATCGCAGCAAAAGTCCTTAACACGCCGTGCGGCGCGGCGGCCGGGCTATAGTGCCTCCCACCCCGGCCCCAGCGTCCGGTGATCACAATGAGAGACACCCCATGAATGCGCCGCTGCCCGATACCGCCCGCGATCCGTCCGCCCTGCAGGCCGAATTGACCGCCGCGCTGTCGCAGATCGTTCCCGACGAGGCCCTGCTGTGGAAACGCGAAGACACCACCCCGTACGAATGCGACGGCCTGGCCGCCTATCGGCAGGTGCCGCTGGCCGTGGTGCTGCCGGACACCGAGGCGCAGGTCGTCGAAATCCTGCGGGTGTGCCACCGCATGGGTGTGCCCGTGGTGCCGCGCGGCGCGGGGACGAGCCTGTCGGGCGGCGCGATGCCCACGCCGGGCGGGCTGGTGCTGTCGCTGGCCAAGTTCAAGCGCATCCTCAAGGTCGATCCCTATACGCGCACGGCGATCGTGCAGCCGGGCGTGCGCAACCTCGCCATTTCGGAGGCGGCCAACCCGCACGGGCTGTATTACGCACCCGATCCGTCGTCGCAGATTGCCTGCACGATTGGCGGCAACGTGAACGAGAACTCCGGCGGCGTGCACTGCCTGAAGTACGGCCTGACTGTGCACAACGTGCTGCGCGTGCGCGCCGTGATGATGGATGGCGAGGTGGTTGAATTTGGCAGCGAGGCGCCTGACGCGCCCGGCCTGGACCTGCTCGCCACCGTAATCGGCTCCGAAGGCATGCTGGCCGTGGTGACGGAAGTGACCGTGCGCCTGATCCCCAAGCCGCAGCTTGCGCAGGTGATCATGGCGAGCTTCGATGACGTGGGCACGGGCGGTAACGCCGTCGCCGATGTGATTGCCGCCGGCATCATCCCGGCCGGGCTGGAGATGATGGACAAGCCCGCCACGGCGGCCGTCGAAGAATTCGTCTGCGCCGGCTACGACCTCGACGCCGCCGCCATCCTGCTGTGCGAATCCGACGGCACGCCGGAAGAGGTGGCCGAAGAGATCGCGCGCATGAGCGAGGTGCTGCGCGCCTCGGGCGCCACGCGCATCCAGGTGTCGCAAAGCGAAGCCGAACGGCTGAAGTTCTGGAGCGGCCGCAAGAACGCCTTCCCGGCGGCGGGACGCATCTCGCCCGACTACTACTGCATGGACGGCACCATCCCGCGCAAGCACATCGGCACACTGCTCAAGCGCATCCAGGAGATGGAGCAGAAGTACGCCCTGCGCTGCATCAACGTGTTCCACGCGGGCGACGGCAACATGCACCCGCTCATCCTCTTCAATGGCGAAGACCAGGACGAATGGCACCGAGCGGAGTTGTTCGGCTCGGACATCCTCGAAACCTGCGTGGAGCTGGGCGGCACCGTTACGGGCGAACACGGCGTGGGCGTGGAGAAACTCAGCTCGATGTGCGTGCAGTTCTCCACCGAGGAGCGCGACGCCTTCCTGAGCGTGAAGGCCGCCTTCGACCCTGCACGCCTTCTCAACCCCGACAAGGCGATCCCCACGCTCGCGCGCTGTGCTGAATACGGCAAGCTGCACGTGCGTAACGGCCTGCTGCCGCATCCGGACCTGCCGCGCTTCTGAGCCCGCCCCGAACTGACCATGAGCCAGAACCCATCCCGCACCAACCGGTACCGCTGGCACGCTCATAACGCGCGCCTGGGCGAGTACCTCGGCAAACCCGAAGACGAGGGCTGGCGCCGACGTTGGTACATCATCATCTTCGAGGCCGAGACGCGCGCCGGCCGGCAGTTCGACGTGCTGCTGTTGCTCGCGATCATCGCCAGCGTGTTCGTGGTCATGCTGGACAGCCTGCCCTCCTTCCATGACCGCGCCGGCACGCTGTTCACGGTGCTCGAATGGCTCTTCACGCTGCTGTTCACCGCCGAGTATGTCATGCGCATCCTGGTGGTGCGCAAGCCGTGGCGCTATGTGCTGAGCTTTTATGGCGTCATCGATTTCGTTTCCATCTTGCCGACGTGGCTGGCCGTGTTTGCGCCGGAGATGGCCTACCTGGTGGACGTGCGCCTGCTGCGGATGCTGCGCGTGTTCCGGGTGCTCAAGATCACGGTCTACTTTGAGGAAGCGCAGGTCTTGCTGCGCGCGCTCGTCAATGCACGCCACAAGATCTTCGTGTTCCTGGGCACGGTGTTCATCATCACCATCATCCTGGGCACGGTGATGTACGTGGTGGAAGGGCCGGAGCACGGCTTCACCAGTATCCCGGTCAGCATGTACTGGGCGGTGGTCACGCTCACCACCACTGGCTTCGGCGACATGGTGCCGCGCACGCCGCTGGGCCAGTTCATTACCTCGCTGACCATCCTGCTGGGCTACAGCATCATCGCGTTCCCCACCGGCATCATCGGCGCGGAACTGGTGTCGAGCATGCGAAAAGACACGCCCAAAACACGTGCCTGCACACACTGCACCACCGAAGGCCACGACATGGACGCCGCGTTCTGCAAGCGCTGCGGCACCAAGCTTCCGCCCCACCCAACGGAGACCGCGCACGGCGAATGAGCCGCTGCGACCTCAGCTTCGATATGCCAACCACGCCAGACACCGCCTTTTCGCCCGTGCTCGCCCGCTTTCGCGACGCCATCGCGCAGGCCGCCGACAGCCGCACGCCGCTCACCCTGCGCGGCGGCGGCACCAAAGATTTCTACGGCCGCGCGGCCGCTGCCAACGCTACGGTGCTAGACACGCGCGCGTGGTCCGGCATCGTCGACTACGACTGTGCGGAACTGGTCATCACCGCGCGCAGCGGCACACCGCTCGTTGAGATCGAAGCCGCGCTGGCCGAGCACAAGCAGATGCTGGCGTTCGAGCCGCCGCACTTTGCTGCGGACGGCAAGCAGGCGACGGTGGGCGGCGCGTTTGCATCCGGCCTGTCGGGGCCGCGCCGTCAATCGGTGGGCGCGCTGCGTGATTTCGTGCTCGGCGCGGTGGTCATGGATGGCCGCGGTGACATGCTCAACTTCGGCGGCCAGGTGATGAAGAACGTGGCCGGCTACGACGTCTCGCGGCTGATGGCCGGCGCGCTCGGCACGCTGGGCCTCGTCGTGCAGGTGTCGCTCAAGGTGCTGCCGATGCCCTTCTGCGATGCCACGTTGCGCTTTGCCATGCCGCAAGCCGAGGCCATCGACACGCTCAACCGCTGGGGCGGCCAACCGCTGCCCATTGCTGCGTCTGCGTGGATCGACGGTGCGCTGTGGGTGTGTCTGAGCGGTGCCGATGCGGCGGTGCGCACCGCCATCACCAAGCTCGGTGGCGAGCGTGTTGACGATGCGGAAGCCGCTGCGTTCTGGCGCGACCTGCGTGAGCAATCGCACACGTTCTTTGCGCGCGCCCTGCAAGGCAACCTGCCGCTGTGGCGCATCGCCCTGCCCCCGGCTACGCCGCCGCTGACATTCGGCCACGCTTCGGCCGATGAGCAACTCGTCGAATGGGGCGGCGGCCAGCGCTGGTGGATCGACACCGCCGGCACATCCGCCGACGCCATCCGCGATGCCGCACGCAAAGCCGGTGGCCATGCCACGCTGTTCCGCAATGGCGATCGCGCGAGCGACATCTTCACGCCCGTCGCCGCGCCGCTGATGGCCGTGCACAAGCGCCTGAAGGACAGCTTCGACCCGCACGGCATCTTCAACCCCGGCCGTCTGTACGCTGACTTCTAACGCACGCTCATCATGCAAATCACGCTCGCGGCGTTCCTGCGCAACACCCCCGACGGCGAAGAAGCCCAAAGCATCGTGCAGAAGTGCGTGCACTGCGGCTTCTGCACCGCCACTTGCCCCACCTACCAACTGCTCGGCGACGAGCTGGACGGCCCGCGCGGGCGCATCTACCTGATGAAGCAGGTGCTGGAAGGCCAGCCCGCCGGACAGGCCACGCGCCTGCACCTGGACCGCTGCCTGACCTGCCGCAACTGCGAATCGACCTGCCCGTCCGGCGTGACCTACGGCCGCCTGGTGGAGATCGGCCGCAAGATCGTTGACGACCAGCTCGATGCGAACAACGAACCGCGCCCGTTGGGCGAGCGCGCCGTGCGCTGGGTGCTGCGTGAAAGCCTGACGCGGCCCGCGCTGTTCGGCCCCGCGCTCAAACTGGGGCAGGCTGTGCGTCCGCTGCTGCCGCAAGTGCTGCGCAACAAGGTCCCCGCCAAGCAACCGCAGGCCGGTGTGCGGCCAAGCACTGCGCATGCGCGCAAGATGCTGCTGCTCGAAGGCTGCGTGCAGCCGGCCATGTCACCCAACATCAATGCGGCCACGGCGCGCGTGTTCGACAAGCTGGGCGTGCAGCTCATCAGCGCAGACCGTGCGGGCTGCTGCGGTGCCATCCGCTATCACATGAACGACCACGCGGGCGGGCTCGGCAACATGCGCGCCAACATCGATGCGTGGTGGCCGCACATCGAAGCGGGCGCCGAAGCCATCGTCATGACGGCTTCCGGCTGCGGCGCGATGGTCAAGGAATACGGCCACCTGCTGCGCGATGACCCGGCCTATGCCGAGCGTGCGGCGCGCGTGTCTGCCATGACGCGTGACTTGTGCGAAGTGCTGCCTGCCTTCTCCGAGCAACTGCTGCAGAAGGCCAAACCCGCCGCACAGCGCCCGCGTGTGGCCTGGCATCCGCCGTGCACGCTGCAACACGGCCAGCAGATTCGCGGTGCAGTGGAAACGCTGCTCGGCTCGCTGGGCGTGGACGTCAAGCTCTGCGCGGACAGCCACCTTTGCTGCGGCTCGGCGGGCACGTATTCGGTACTGCAACCCGAGCTGGCCTACCGCCTGCGCGACGACAAGCTGCGCAACCTCCTGGCTGTTCAGCCCGAGCGCATCGTCACCGCCAACATCGGCTGCGTGACGCATCTGCAGAGCGGCACCGACACGCCCGTCGAGCACTGGATCGAGCTGGTAGACCGCATGCTGGCCTGAAGCACGATCCAGAAACGAACCTGGCCGGGTTCTATACTTGGCGCTTCGTTTCGCCCGGAGGCCCCATGCTGCAAACCTTCGCGATCCTGTTGACGTTCCAGTCGATCGGAGAGCTGCTGACGTATTCCATGCACCTGCCTGTGCCCGGCCCGGTGATCGGCATGGTGCTGCTGTTCGTCTACCTGCTGGCGGACAAGGGCCGCGTGCTTGAGGTCATGCAGGGCACCGTCACCGAATTGCTGCGGCACCTGACCATCCTGTTCGTGCCGGCCGGTGTGGGCGTGATGGTGCAGTTGCACCGCATCGGGCAGGAGTGGCTGCCGATCGTCGTAGCGACAGTCGTATCGACGTGGCTGTCGATTGCCGCAGGCGCGCTCGTCACGCGCGCGCTGATGCGTCGCATGGGCGACCATGGTGAAACCCACGAGGAGCTTGCTCCATGAACGCGATGGCGCCCAACCTGCATCAGCTCTGGGTCTATCTGGCCGCCAGCCCGCTGCTGGGCCTGACCGCCACGCTGATCGCCTACCTGATCGCCATCCGCATCCACGAGCGCAGCCGCTTTAACCCGCTGGTCAATCCGCTGCTGATTGCCGTGGTGATGCTCGGCACGCTGCTGACGCTGACAGGCACGCCGTACAAGACCTACTTTGACGGCGCGCAGTTCGTGCACTTCCTGCTCGGGCCCGCTACGGTGGCGCTGGCGGTGCCGCTGTTCCAGCAGTGGTCGAAGCTGCGCCGTCGTGCCCTGCCGCTGCTGGGTGGTCTGCTGGCGGGGTCGATCGTCGCGGTGGTCTCTGCGGTTGCGATTGCCTGGGCGCTGGGCGCGTCGACCGAGACGCTGCACTCCATCGCACCCAAATCGGTGACGATGCCGATCGCCATGGGCATCTCAGAGAAGATTGGCGGTGCCCCGTCGATGACCGCCGTGCTGGTGCTGATTACCGGCATCGTGGGCGCCACAACGACTACGCGGCTGCTGAACCTGCTGCGCATCCGCGAGTACAGCGTGCGCGGCTTTGCCACCGGCATTGCCGCGCATGGCATCGGTACGGCGCGCGCGTTCCAGGTCAATCCGGAAGCGGGCGCATTCGCGGCGCTCGGCATGGGCCTGAACGGCGTGCTGACCGCCGTATTGGTGCCGCTGTTGGCGGGCTGGATTCCGCACTGAGCCGTTCCTCCCTCCGCCTGGGCGTTCACTGCCTGGGCAATCTGCAACACCCCACCAAACTTCCTGAATGCTCCTGACAGAACGCTGTCAGGAGCCCCCCGCCAGAATCGCTCCACCTTAACCGGCAACGGCAACCCCCAACCGCCTGAGCCACTGATCGGAGCGAACATCATGGCAAGCGTCATCAACTGGTTTGAAATCCCCGCCAACGATTTCCCGCGCGCGGTGAAGTTTTACGAGAACGTCTTCGACACGCAGCTCAAGCAGGAAGACATGGGCGACATGACCATGGGCGTGTTCCCGGCAGGTGAGACGACGATTCACGGCGCGCTGGTCAAGGGCGAGGGCTTTGCCCCGTCCGACAAGGGCAGCGTGGTCTACCTGAATGCGCCCAACCTGGATGCCGTGCTCGAGCGCGTGAACGGCAGCGGCGGCCAATGCGTGTTCGGCCCGATGACGCTGCCCGACCACATGGGCCGCATCGCCCACATCGTCGACACCGAAGGCAACCGCGTCGGCCTGCACGAACCGGACGCCAAGACGCAGGCGTACCTACTACAGCAGTAATGCTCCCCAGGGCCGGCGCGCGGGCGCTGGCCTCTTCTACGAGATCGAGAAAAACACCATGCCGAGTCAATCGCCGTACCTCATGCGCGCTGCCGATATTGCTGCGCGCACGCAGTCGTTTTCGCACCCCTGGAACAGCCTGTCGGAAATCCACGGCACCATGATGGGCCGGCTGCTCGGGCTCAAGCGCACGGGCATCAATTTCGCGCGCGTGCCACCGGGCAAGGAGTCGTTTGTCTACCACTCGCACCAGCGTGAGGAGGAATGGATCTACATCCTCTCGGGCGAGGCGCAGGCCGAGATCGATGACAGCACCTTCACCGTCCGCGCGGGCGATTTCATGGCCTTCCCCACGGGGGTGGCGCATCACCTGCGCAACTGCGGCAAGGAAGACCTGATGTACCTGTGCGGCGGCGAACATCTGAATATCGAGATTGCCGATTTCCCGCGACTCGGCAAGCGCATGCTGCGCCGTGGCGAGCAGGTCGACGTGGTCGATATCCACCCGCAGCGCGAGCTGACGCCCTTTGGCGCGTAGGGGCAAAGCATGCGCATTGCACGAGGGCCGAAGCCCACTACAATGCGCCGCATGACCCGCCGCGCCGACCGCCTCTTTCAGATTGCCCAGATCCTGCGGGGCCGCCGTTTGACGACGGCGGCGATGCTGGCCGACCGCCTGGGTGTGTCCGAGCGCACGGTGTATCGCGATATTCGGGACCTTTCCGTCTCGGGCGTGCCGATCGAAGGCGAAGCGGGCATCGGCTACCGCATGCGCGCCGGCTTCGACCTTGCCCCGCTCATGTTCACCGCCGATGAAGTGGAAGCGCTGGTGGCGGGCGCGCGCATGATCAAAGCGTGGGGCGGCGGCACCATGGCCGGCTCGGTGGAAGCCGCGTTAGAGAAACTCATGGGCGCCCTGCCCGCCGAGCGCCGCGCCGAAGCCGAGACCACGCGCATCTTCGCGCCCGGCTACGGCATGGGCAGCGAGGTCAAGCAGGTGTTCGACACGCTGCATTCCGCGCTCGGGCGTCACGCCGTTGCGCGGCTCTCTTACCGAGACGCGCAAGGCCAGTTGACCGACCGTTGCATCCAGCCGCTGGGGCTCTTCTTCTGGGGACAGGTCTGGCTGGTGGCCGCGTGGTGCGAGCACCGCCAGGACTATCGCACCTTCCGGCTGGACCGCTGCGTGAAGGTCGACATTCTGGAGCGCCATTTTGCGGAATCCGCCGAGCGTTCGCTGGCGGATTTCATGCGCAAGGTACGAGGGTCGTCCGACTAACCGGACACCACGTTGCTCAGAGCGGATCAGGCTCCGCCAGCAGCGCTTCAATGTCGCCGAGGATTTCTTCCGGCTTGGTCAGCGGCGCATAGCGCTTGTAGACCGTGCCATCGCGGCGCAACAGGAACTTGGTGAAGTTCCATTTGATGGCTTCGAAACCGAGCACGCCGGGCTTTTCCGACGTCAACCACTTGTACAGCGGATGCGCGTTCGCGCCATTCACGTCGATCTTGCTGAACATCGGGAACGACACACCGTAGTTCTTCTCGCAGAACGCGCCGATCTCTTCGGCCTCGCCCGGCTCCTGCTTGCCGAACTGGTTGCACGGAAAGCCAAGCACTTCCAGCCCTTTGTCGTTCAACCGCTTGTACACCGCCTCCAGCCCCGCGTATTGCGGCGTGAACCCGCACTTGCTTGCCGTGTTCACGATCAGCAGGACTTTGCCCTTGTACTGCGACAGCGGCACGCGCTGGCCGGTCAGCGAATCGGCCTCGAATGCGTAGACGTCACTCATGGCTACTCTCCGGATGGTTGCGGGAACGGGGTGCTCCGCATCTGTCTGGAATTGTAACGGCCCGCGCTGGGCGGGCCGTTGGAGTCAGTGCGGATCAGTGCTTGTCGGTTTCAGAGAACCAGAAGGTGCGCTTGCGTTTGCCGAGGCCCGTGGGCGTGACCTTCACCGGGGCCAATGATGAGCCGCCGCCGCCAGGGCCAGTCTGGTTGCCGCAGCCGAAGCAGACAGGTACCGGCGTCGTGCCGCCATTGCCGTTGTTGACCAGCACAACGCCATACACCGACGAGGGCGGGAAACCACCGCCGTCGAGCGTGACGGATCGGTTGGGGTTTTGCCCCGCTCCGGTCAGGAAGCTAACGGAGTACGTGCGCGCCACGCCCAGGTTCGGGTAACACATGCCGGCCTTGGGTACCGGCGGCGTGTTGGTGCCGAAGGTGGTATAGCCGGCCACGGTCAGCGGAGCATTCACAACCTTCTCACCCGCATTTGGCAGCGTGATATAGAAGCCCGAACCCAGGCCGTTGTAAGTCACCGAAGTCGCGTCGACAAGGTTAGCCTCGGTCAGCGGCGTCCAGCCCGCCGGCACGGGGCCGAGATTCGGGTCCTTCAGCATGTAGAAGCGGTTGACCACGTTGTAAGCCGTGCCCGGCGTATTGGATGCCGAATACAGCGGATGCTCGCGGTCGCCGGTGCCGGCCATGATGGCGTTGAAGCCCGCTGTGGGCACCACGTCCGGCGCGTAGAAGAACTTGCGCGCGTTGTTGGTGTTGGCGGCGCCACCCAGCGTGGCGAACTGCGTCAACGCCCAGTTGGCAGGGGCGTTGCCGGCCGCGCTCTGGAAATCCACCCGCCAGATGTTGCCGCCCACATCGCCCACATAGGCCATCTGGATGTAGCCGCTGCCCGTGCGATCGACCGTGGTGACGTCCGAAGCAATCGAGCGTGTGAGGCTGGTGTTCTTCACGCACACGCCAGCAACACCGCTGCAGTTCGCAAGTGCGCTCCATACGGGCGCGCCGGAGTATGCGTCGAGCACGACAATGCCGCGGCCCATCGTGTCGGTGCCGGGTGCCGGGTCGCTGTCTTCCGAAGCCGCGTCGTAGCCGGCGCCCATGATGAGCACGGGGTTGGCATAGCCGGCAACACGCATCAGGCGCGGCTTGGACCACGTCTGGCCGAGTTCGGGAATGTCGCTATTGCTGCGCGACCAGAGATAGCGCGGGTTGACAGGGTCGGTCACGTCCAGTGCGTAGACCAGGCTGCCGCCACGACGCGCGGTCAGGTAGATCACCGTACGCGGACTACCAGCAGTGCGCTGATCCTGCATGACGGTCGTGCTGCCATCGAAGAAATCATCGCGCGGCGTCGGCTGGGGCGTGATGCCGGCAGGCGTAGTGGAGAGCGCTACCTGGGGGAGT
>Ga0207690_10000209_pt1 | contig 45368 bp, 48 predicted proteins | sample KBSC23metaG_FD_184315 | JGI IMG/M metagenome (GOLD analysis project Ga0207690, IMG submission 184315) | Corn rhizosphere microbial communities from Kellogg Biological Station, Michigan, USA - KBS C2-3 metaG (SPAdes) (version 2) | ecosystem: Host-associated > Plants > Roots > Rhizosphere > Soil ... | reverse complement strand
ATCAGCTTGGGGATGAAGGAGAGGGTCATCTCGTTGATCTGCGTGGCCGCCTGGATCACGCCCACCAGCAGGCCCACCGCCAACGCGGTCAGCAGCAGCGGCGCGGCCACCAGCATCGCCACGTACAGCGCGTGCTGGCCGATCTCCATGATGGATTCGGGGGTCATGCGACGGCTCCGGTGGCGTGCTTCGCCGCAGCGGCGGCGGAGAACTGTCGCGCCTGCAGCTGTAGGAGCGCACTGGTGCGCGATGCTCTTGCTTCCGCGGCATTCAAAATCAAGAGCGGTCGATCGCCTTCGGCGACCGAGTCACTTTCTCTTTGCGTGGCCAAAGAGAAAGTAACCCAAGAGAAAGGCCACCCCGATGGCGCGCCCTGCGGGCATCCTGCCCTTCGGGTGCGCGGGTGGGCTACGGGTAGAGCAGCGCGCTCCCAGCGCGCACTCTTCAGAAGGGCCAGATCAAGAGCAGGAGCGAAGCCACAGCAAAGCGATGCTTTGCTGTGGCTTCTGCTTTTCCGCTTCATCACCGAGTGCGGGCCACGATGGCCCGCTGCTCTACCCGGGGTCCCTTGCGCGGCGGTGAGGCGGGGTCGATAGGCCGCGTAGCGGGCGTTGCCAGGGACGGCAACGCCTTTTCGCGCGGGCAGGATGCCCGCTCGAAAAGCCCGGCCCCGGCTCACGGACTTGCCGGGCACGATGCCCGGCAAGCGCCAAGCGGGGGGTCGTTTTCTCTTGGGTACTTCTCTTTTGGACAAGCAAAAGAGAAGTACCTCGGCTGCCGCAGGCAGACGAAAGCTTCTGCTCTGAAAGCTCGTGCCCTGAAAGCTCTTCGCTCCGAATGCAGAGACAAGCGAGAGCATCGCCCGCGAGCGGGCTCCCACGAAGGTTTCGGCCAGCCGACGCGCGGTCACGTGTAGAAACTCCCGGCCAGCGTGCCGAGCAGCAGCGTCCAGCCGTCCACCAGCACGAACAGCATGATCTTGAACGGTAGCGAGATGATCATCGGCGAGACCATCATCATGCCCATCGACATCAGCACGCTGGCCACCACCAGGTCGATGATCAGGAACGGGATGAACAGCAGGAAGCCCATCTGGAACGCGGTCTTCAGCTCGCTGGTGAGGAACGCCGGCATCGCCACCTTGAACGGCACGTCGGCCTTGTCCGCATAGGGTTTTTCGCCGGCCAGTCGGGTGAACAGCGCCAGGTCGGCCTCGCGCGTCTGGTCGAGCATGAACTGCTTGAACGGCGCCGAGGCCGCCGGCAGCGCCTGTTCGGCGGCGAGCTGGCCGTCCATATAAGGTTTCACGCCATCGGCGTAGGCGCGGTTGAGCACCGGCGACATCACGAACAGGGTGAGGAACAGCGCCAGCCCCAGCAGCACCTGGTTCGGCGGGGTCGATTGCGTGCCCAGCGCCTGGCGCAGGAAACCGAGCACGATGATGATGCGGGTGAACGAGGTCATCATCAGCGCGATCGCCGGCAGCAGCGTCAGCGCCGTCATCAGCGCCAGCACCTGCAGCGACAGCGTCCAGCTCTGGCCGCCACCGGGCACGTTCTGCACGTTGACCAGCGGAATGCCCGGCGGCGGCGCCGCCAGTGCCGCCAGCGGCAACAGCAGCAGTAGCGACCCGGCGACGATCCAGCGCCACGTCTTCATGCGCTGCGCTTCCAGCGTGCCAGCAGTTCGCCGAACGCGGGCAGCGGCGGAGCGGCAGGTTGTTCGATCGCGACAGGTTCGGCCGGCGCGCCGTCGTAGACGTGCAGCGTGCGCATGCCGCCCGGCCCCATGCCGATCAGCAGTCGCTTGCCGTCGGCATCGAGCAGCAACAGCCGTTCGCGCGCGCCCACCGCGAGCGTCTCCACGCAACGGATGCGCCGTCCGGCCACGCCATGGCGGCGCTGCATCCGCCGGGTGAGCCAGCCGGCCGCCAGGATCAGCCCGATGATGCCCAGCAGGCTCAGCACCACGCGCACGAGTTCGCCGGCGGCATTGAATTCCGGCACGGCCGCCGGCGCGGCGGCAAGCATGAGGGCCAGGGTGCCCATCAGCGCAGCTTGCGCACGCGTTCGGCCGGACTGATCACGTCGGTCAGGCGGATGCCGAACTTCTCGTTGATCACCACCACCTCGCCGTGCGCCACCAGGGTGCCGTTGACGAACACGTCCAGCGGCTCGCCGGCGGCACGGTCGAGCTCCACCACCGAGCCCTGGTTCAGCTGCAGCAGGTTGCGGATGCTGATTCGGGTGCGCCCGACTTCCATGGCCAGGGTCACCGGCACGTCGAGGATCATGTCGAGGTTGACCTCGCCGCCATCCGCGGCGACGCCGTGCAGGGGATCAAGTTCGACGCGGGAGGCGGTGTCGGCGAACGCGCTATCGCTGTGCTGGCTCATGCGGGATTCTTCTCTGGGAAATGGTCGCCGGCCGAGCGTCTTTCGCGGCGACCGGCCTGGACATGGAAACGTACGGCGTTGCAGCCGTTGGACTGGCCGTAACGGCCGCGGAATACCGGCACGTCCTCGGCATAGACGGTGGCCAGTTCCGGCAGTTGCACCGGGATCACGTCGCCGGGGCGCAGGCGCAGGAACTCGCCCAGGCTCAGCTGCGCCTCGAGCAGCAGCGAGCTCAGGCCCACTTCCGCATCGAGCACCTCTTCCTGCAGCAACTCGGCCCAGCGGTCGTCGCGGTCGACCCGGTCGCTCTGCACACCGGCGTCGAGCAGCGTGCGGATCGGCTCGACCATCGCGTAGGGCAAGGTCAGGTGGATCTCGCCGCCGCCGCCGTCGAGCTCGACGTGGAAGCGCGACACCACCACCGTCTCGGTCGGGCTGACGATATTGGCGAACTGCGGGTTGATCTCGGAGTTCTGGTAATCGAACTGCAGTTCCAGCACCGGAGCCCACGCTTCGGTCATCGCACCGAACAGTTCTTCCAGCATGATCTGGATCACGCGGTTCTCGGTGGCAGTGAAGTCGCGGCCCTCGATGCGGGCGTGAAAGCGCCCGTCGCCGCCGAAGAAGTTGTCGATCACGGTGAACACCAGGCGCGGCTCGAACACCACCAGCGCGGTGCCGCGCAGCGGCTTGATGCGCACCAGGTTCAGGTTGCTCGGCACCGCCAGGCTGTGCACGTATTCGGCGAACTTGACCATCTTCACGCCCAGCACCGAGACCTCGCAGGTCTTGCGCAGCACGTTGAAGATCGCCGCGCGGAAAAACCGCGCGAAACGGTCATTGACCATTTCCAGCGTGGGCAGGCGTCCCCGCACGATGCGGTCCTGCTGGGTGAAGTCGTACGTGATCACCGCATCGCTCGGCAACGGCTCGTCGCCGCCGGTGGCCACCGCGCCACCGCTTACGCCATCCAGCAGCGCGTCGATTTCGTCCTGGGAAAGCAGATCGCTCATGCGCGCGGCGTCCCTTACTGCATCACGAAACTGGTGAAATACAACGCGTCGATGCCAGGGCGGCCGAGCCGTGCACGGACGATCTTGCGCACCGCGGCGAGCGCCTCGCCCTGGAGTTTCTGGCGCCCGGCGGCATCGCTGATGATCGTGAAGTCCTGGTTGCTGAACAGCGCCACCAGCGCATCGCGGATCACCGGGTCGGCAGCCTTGGCCACCTCGATTGCCGCGGGGTCGTGCGACATCAGGGTGACCCCGACCTGCAGGTAGCGCAGCGATTCGGCATCGCGGAAATTCACCACGAAAGCCGGGTCCAGCGGCAGGTAGAGTTCGACGCCCACAACCTTCGGCGTCGACTTGCCGGCCCCGGCCGGCACGGACTGGCGTGACTGCCAGACATAGCCGCCGATGCCCAGCGCCAGCAGTAGAACCGCCGACACCGCGATCACCGGCAACTTGCGGCTCTTGCGCTCCGGCGGGGCGTCGACCACCTCACCGGTTTGTCCGTCATCGACCATGGAAACCTCGATCTGCAATGATTGAAAGGCACGCACGCTGGCGCGCTCACCATTGCAAAAGCAAACCGCGTGCCATCGGCGGGAAACGTTGTGCCAGCTTGGTTTGCAGCCGGCGAAATCCGTTTGCGGCGCTTTCTTGACGCCTGCCAAGGCGTCGGCGCGACGCGATCACGGCGGGTCTTCCGCCAGCGCGAAACCATCTCCCGCCCCGCCGACACGGGAACGGGAAAACGACCGGCCATGCCACGCAGCCGGCGGCGAGGTATTCCGTGCGGACTCAGGCGAACGCGTCGAGCAGGCCGACCTTGCCCAGCGACACGGGCAAGCCGCCATGGACGTCGCCGATCTCGTCCACCGCGGCCGTACCGCCATCTCCGGCATGGCCGCGGCGGTCGCCGCGATCGTGCTGGCCGACTTCGGTGTGGCCGAGCGAAAGGCCGTGCCGCGCCAGCATCTGGTCCAGCTGCGGCAGGCTCTGCTGCACGGCCGAGACCGCCGCGGGGTGTTGCGCGCTGAACACCACGTCGACACGCCCTTGCGTCACGCTGACGCTCACGTCGAGCGAGCCCAGTTCCTCGGGGTGCAAGCGGATCCGCGCCTGCTTGATGTTCTGCCCGCCCAGCCAGGCCACCTGCTGCCCCAGGTCCTGGGCGAACGACTGGCTCCCGGGCGGCGACGGCAGCTGCAGCTGATGCGCTGCCACCGGCGCGGCGGCAGCGGCGGGAGCGGGCAGCGCAGCTGCCAGCCCGCGTCCCTCCGATGAATCCTTGTCGGCAGCGGTCGACGCCGGCAACACGGCATGGGCCATCGCCAGCATGCTGGCCGCCACCGGCATGGTGTTGACGGGCGCGGCGGCCGCACTGCCTGCTGCACCGAGCTGGAGCATGGTGGCAGCCCTGGCGTCGCTGGCCACGGTCTTGCCCGCCTGCGCCAGCGCTCCGGCGACCGCCGCGGCCCCGCCGGCGACAGGCGGCAAGCCCGCGACCGACGATCCCAGCAGGACGAGCATGGCACCTGCCATGGCGGAGGCCGGCTGGTCGTCCGGTTCGCTCTTGTTCGCCTTGTCCGCCGGTTCGCCTGTCACCGGCATGACCGCCTCGGCCACCTGTGCGGTCGCCGGTGCTGCCGGTGGCGATGCCGGCACGACGCCCGGATCGGCCGGCGGTGCGGAATCCGCTGACGGCTTGAGCGATGGCTGTGCTGCCGGCAGGTGCCTGCGGTCGTCCTGATCGTTCGATGCGTCGTTCGTGTTTCTGGCGTCATGCCGTTGCCGCGCGGCATGCAACTGGCTGTCGAAGCCGCCCGGCGTGCCGGCGCCGTCGCGTGTCTCGGCGGCTGCGGCGGGTCGCGATCCGGCCGTCGCGGCGACGCTGGATGCGGTAACGGGTGCGGAAGCGGTCATGGCGGAGACAATCCTTCAGCAATGAATACGTGCGGCTGGCTGCGGCGCGTGCGGCAAGACCGCGCGATCCGGAGGGACAACGACAAGGCGGCCGCGGTCTTCATCGCTGCCGCCGGTATTGCATGCGTTCGTCGACCTCGGCCTGCTCGTGGCGGTCCGCGGCGCGGCGTTCTTCTTCGCGGTGCTGCGCGACCACGCTGTCCAGCGCGCTTTCGCGGGCGTGCGCACGCCGCCAGTGATCGCGCACCTGCGCCAACTGGCGGCTTTGCCGGGCCACCTCGGCCTCCTGCTGCAGGATCGCCCGGTCGATCCGTTCCACGAATTGCTGCCGGTTGAGCAGTGCCGCCACGCTCTGCGCGCCATCACCGCCCGCCGCATACTCCTGCCGATAGCGCTGCAGTTCGCTGAGCTGGTGCTCGGCCCTGGCCAGCAGTTGCTGCTGCGTCGCCAGTTGCGCCAGCGCATCCTCGCTGCGCTGCCGGGCCTGCTCCACCGCCGGCTGCAGTTGCTGCGCACGCGAGTTCATCCGGCCACCTGCCCGGCGAGGGCATCAAGTTTTTCGATCGCCACTTCAAGCGCCATCGGCTCGTCCACTTCCTGCTGCAGGAAAGCGCGCAGCTGCGGCCACATCTCGATCGCCTGGTCGACCTGCGGATCGGAACCCTTCTGGTACGCGCCCACCGCGATCAGGTCGCGTTGCTGGCGATAGGCGGAATAGACCTGGCGGAAACGCTGCGCCGCGCGCAGGTGTTCGCGCGTCACCACCGCCGGCATCACGCGGCTGATCGATGCCTCGATGTCGATGGCCGGGTAATGGCCGGCTTCGGCGAGATCGCGCGACAGCACGATATGGCCGTCCAGAATCGCGCGTGCCGCGTCGGCAATCGGGTCGTGGCGATAATCGTCGCCCTCGGTAAGCACGGTGTAGAACGCGGTGATCGAGCCGCGCCCGTCGGCGTCGTTGCCGGCGCGCTCGACCAGGGCCGGCATCATCGCGAACACCGACGGCGGGTAACCCTTGGTCGCCGGCGGCTCGCCGATCGCCAGCGCGATCTCGCGCTGCGCCTGCGCATAGCGGGTCAGCGAATCCATCAGCAGCAGCACGCGCTGGCCGCGGTCGCGAAACCACTCGGCGATCGCGGTGGCGTACTGCGCGCCGCGCAGGCGCTTGAGCGGCGGCGCGTCGGCCGGCGCCGCGACGATCACCGCGCGCCGCCGCCCTTCCTCGCCCAGCGTGTGTTCGACGAACTCCTTCACTTCACGGCCGCGCTCGCCGATCAGGCCGACCACCACCACGTCGGCATTGGTGTAGCGGGTCATCATGCCGAGCAGGGTCGACTTGCCGACGCCGGAACCGGCGAACAGGCCCAGCCGCTGGCCGCGGCCGACGGTAAGCAGCGCGTTGATCGCGCGCACGCCGACGTCCAGCGGCGCGTCGATCGGCTTGCGTGCCATCGGATTGATCGGTTCGCGCTTGAGCGCGGCGTGTTCGTCCGACTCCAGCGGGCCGAACCCGTCCAGCGGTACGCCATCGGCGCCGACCACCCGGCCCAGCAAACCCATGCCGACCGGCAGGCCGCCGCTGCGCGCATACGGGCGGACCCGCGCATTCGGCAGCACGCCATGCATGTCGCCCACCGGCATCAGCAGCAGGCGCTCATCGGCAAAGCCGACCACTTCGGTCTCGAGCGTGGCGCCGTCGGCCGTATCGACCAGGCAGCGCGCACCCAGCGCGGCCTCGCAACCTTCCGCCTCCAGCGTCAGGCCAACCACGCGGCGCAGGCTGCCTTCCACCACCAGCGTGCGCCCGCCTTCGGCACGGTCGCTGCAGCGCGCCAGCTGCCGTTGCCAGCGCGTCTGCCGGGCGGCGTTGACGGCGTCCATGCTCATGCGCCGGCCACTCCGTCATCGGCATCCTCGCCCAGCACGGTGTCGATCATTGCCGCCAGGCGGGTTTCCACCCGCGCGTCCAGTCGCGAGCGTTCGCTCTCCAGACGGCAGTCGCCGCGGCCCAGTGAGGGATCGGCCAGCAGTTGCCAATGGCCTTCGACGGCGCCCGATTCGCGCAGCAAGGCCAGGTCGGCCGGGTGCAGGTGCACGCGCAGTTCGCGCGTGGCGGCCGGCAAGGCGGTGGCGGCCTGGCGCACCGCCTGGATGACCAGCGCGGGTGACAACTGCAGCTCATGCGCGATCACCCGCTGCGCCACGACCATGGCCAGGCGCGCCAGCTCCTGCCCGGTCTGTTCGTCGAGCACCTGCAACGGACGCGCCGCCGCGTCATACAGTGCGTCGAGCTCGGCCATGCGCTGTTGCAGCTGCTGCTGCGCCGCCGCCAATCCTTCGGCGCGGCCCGCCGCATAGCCTTCCTCGCGCGCCTGCTGCTCGAGTTCCGCCAGCTCGCGCACGGTCGGTTGCGGCGGCGTGTTGGCAGCCTTCGACGCGGTCGACTGGACGCCCACGTTGGGCAGCTCCCAGCGCTTGAAATCCGCTGCCGCGTTGTGGGTCGTGGCGGTCATCAGACGTATTCATCCCCGCCGGAAGCGAGGCTGAGCTGCCCGGCATCGGAAAGCTTGCGGGCGATGGTCAGCACTTCCTTCTGCGCCGCATCGACCTCGCTCAGGCGCACCGGCCCCTTCACCTCGAGGTCGTCGCGCATCATGTCGGCGGCGCGCTTGGACATGTTGGCGAAAATCTTCTCGCGCACCTCCGGCTCGGCGCCCTTCAGCGCCGTGATCAGGGTTCCCGACGGCACTTCGCGCAGCAGGGTCTGCATGCCACGGTCGTCCAGTTCGGCCAGATCCTCGAACACGAACATCAGGTCCTCGATGCGTCCGCCCAGGGCCTCGTCCAGGCTGCGGATCGCCGTCATCAATTCGGTCTCGCGGCTGGTTTCCATCGCGTTGAGGATGTCGGCGGCGGCCTTCAGCCCGCCGACGTTGGCGGACTTGAGTTTCTTGGTGTTGCCGGAGAACTGGCGCTCCATGATCTCGTCCAGCTCGTTCAGCGCATGCGGCTGCACGCCGTCGAGCGTGGCGATGCGCATCACCGCGTCGGAGCGCACGCGCGGCGGCAGGTAGCCGATCACCTCGGCGGCCTGATCCGGCTCCAGGTGCGCCAGCACCAGCGCGATGATCTGCGGATGTTCCTGGTTGATCATCTCGGCGATGGCGCGGCTCTCCATCCACTTGAGCGACTCCAGCCCCTTGCTGCTGCGGCCGAGCAGGATGCGGTCGATCAACCCGCCGGCCTTGTTCTCGCCCAGCGCATTGACCAGGATCTTGCGGATGTATTCCTCGGTGCCGACGCCCAGCGAGGTCTGCCGGCCCATGTCTTCGTTGAGCTTGATCAGCGCGTGCTCGACATGTTCGCGCGATACGCTGCTGAGCGCCGCCATCGCCGTGCCGACCGCCTGCACGTCGCGGGCGCTGAGGTGCTTGAGCACTTCGGCGGCGTCCTGCTCACCCAGCGTCAGCAGCAGGATTGCCGCACGCTGCGCACCATTGATGGGCGCATCGGAACGATTAATTGCCATCTTCGCTCACCCAGTTCTTCACGACTTGCGCCACCTGTTTGGAGTTTTCGCCGACCATCCGCCGTGCCTGGCCGACGCGTTGTTCATACGAGAGCGTCGGCATGACACCGCTCAGCCGGGCCGGCTCGTTGGCTGCCGGATCGTCGTCGACGCGCACCGAGATCTGCGGCATCGGCGACGGCAGCGCGCGCGCCGCCGTTTCGCCGCGCAGCAATCCCTTCAGCAGCGGGCGCAGCAGGCCGAACGCCACCAGCAGCGCGATCAGCACGCCGATCCCCTGCTTGATCAGGTCCATCACGCCCGGCCGTCCCCACAGCGGGGTTTCGGGCAACGCATCGAGCGCCGGGCCGCGCTGGAATGCCTGGTTGACCACGCTGACGCTGTCGCCGCGGGCCGCGTCGAAGCCCACGGCGTTCTTGGTCAGGTCGGTCAGGTGTTGCAGCTCCTGCGCACTGAACGGCACGGTCTTGGGCGCGGCCGCCGGATCGTCGGCCGGATCGCCCGGCTTGTCGGGACTGACCAGTTTGTCGTCCAGCACCACCGCCACGGTAAGCCGGGCCAGCCGCCCGGCCGGATCGCTGACATGGCTGATGGTGCGATCGAGCTCGTAGTTGCGGGTGGCGCTGCTGGAGCTCTCGCCCGGGCTGGCTGCCGCCGCCGTGGCCGTCGCGGCCGCCGTCTTGCCGGCGTCCGGCTTGGCCGCCGTGGGTTGCGCGACCATGGTCGGCGGCTGGTTGCTGAGCGCGCCGGGCACGCCACCGGCAGTGGCCTCCGCGCCGTGCTGTTCGCTGCTGGTCTGTTCGCTGCGCAGCGCCGGATGTTCGTGGCCGAACGTCTCGGTGGCTTTCTCGGTCCGGCTGAAATCCAGGTCGGCATGCACCTGCGCATGCACCCGGCCGGGGCCGACCAACGGCATCAACAGTTCCTCGATGCGCTGGGCGTAGGTGTTCTCGATTCGCGTGGCGATGCGCAGGCGGTTGTCGCCTACCGCTCCCGGGCTTTCCGGGTCGGTGGTCAGCAACTGGCCCTGCTGGTCGATCACGGAAACCTGGCCCGCTTCCAGGTTCGGCACGCTGGCCGCCACCAGGTGCACGATCGCCGCCACCTGGCCGGCATCGAGCTGGCGGCCCGGATACAGGGTGACCAGCACCGACGCGCTGGCTTCCCGGTTGTCGCGGATGAACGCGGAGGGCTTCGGCAGCGCCAGGTGCACGCGCGCCGCGCGCACCGACTGCAGTCCGCCGATGGTTGCGCCCAGATCGGCTTCCAGCAGTTGCTGGTAGCGGGTGCGCTCGGCCAGGTCGCTCATGCCGAACGGCGAGTCGGTGGCCGGCAGCGCGCTGCTGGCCGCGCTGCCCTGGGGCAGGCCTTTCGCGGCCAGCTTCAGTCGCAGGGCGGCCAGGTCGGCGGCCGGCGCCATGATCGAGGAGCCGTCGCTGCTCAGCTGGTAAGGCGTATTGCCCGCCTGCAATTCCTGGGTGATCGCCGAGGCGTCCTTCTGCTCCAGGCCGGCATACAGCAACCCGTAGTTCGGGCCGCGCGACCACAGCACCACGGCCACGCCCAGGGCCACGGCTGCGGCCACCGCCACCAGCAGCACGAGCTGCCGCGTCGCCGGGTTGCGCGCGAGCTGTTTGAAGGGGTCCAGGCGCGAACCGTTGTCTGCGGTCGTCGCGATGGCGTTGTCTGCCATGGTGCTGCTCTTGGGCTAGGGGGCGAAGTCGGATCGACGCGTGCGCGTCAGACCGGCATGTTCATGATTTCCTTGTACGCATCGACCAGCTTGTTGCGCACCTCGACCATGGTGCGCAGCGAGAGGTCGGCCTTCTGCACCGCGATCATCGTGCGACCGAGGTCCGCACCGGGATCGCCGCGTTCGAAACTCGCGGCCATGCGGCCGGCTTCCATCTGGCTGCGGCCCACGGCGGAAATGGATTGTTTGAGAACGTCGGAAAAATCGGCTTGCCCGCCGACGGGCGCCGCCTTGAATGCGGTTTCCGGCGGGCGCACCTGCGCCGTCATCTGGCGCATCTGGGAAAGCAGGTTGTTGACGTCGATGGTGCTCATGTCGATTGACCCCTGACTCATGACGGAATCCCGGCGCGTGACGGGTTTACCAGGGACAAAAGCACGAGCCGTGCCACGTGCTGATCCGGCGCCCCCTTCCCGGCATCGCCATTGCCGGCGCTATGCCGCCAGGCTGCTTTGCAACCCGTACTTGCGCAGCTTCTCCACCAGCGTGGTGCGCTGCATGTGCAGCAGGCGCGCCGCGTGCGCCACCACGCCGCCGGTGGCATCGAGGGCCTGACGGATCAACCCCACTTCGATGTCGGCCAGGTGATCCTTCAGGTCCAGGCCATGCTCGGGCAGGATGCGCAGCGATTCGGCTACCGGCTGCACGCCAGCCTCGCCCGCCGGCAACTCGTCCTCCATCAGTGCCAGCAAGGCCGCGCCGTGCACTTCGTCGCCGACCTGCTGGTCGCGATATTTCTTCGGCAGGTCGCTGCCGCGTACCTCGCCGTGCGGGAACAGGATCGCCATGCGTTCGACCAGATTGGAAAGCTCGCGCACGTTGCCCGGCCAGGCATGCGCGCGCAACGCCTGCATCGCGCCGGCACTGAAGCGCACCACGCCCAGCCCGCGGCGGGCGAGACGCTGGTTGAACTCGCCGATCAGGATCGGCAGGTCCTCCAGCCGCTCGCGCAGCGACGGCAGCTCGAGCGGGAACACGCTGAGGCGATAGAACAGGTCCTCGCGGAAGCGGTCGCTGGCGATCGACTGCTCCAGGTTGCGGTGCGTGGCGGCAATGATGCGCACGTCGCAGCGCAGTGTCTTGCTGCCGCCCACCCGTTCGTAGGCGCGTTCCTGCAGCACGCGCAGCAGCTTCACCTGCATCGGCAGGCTCATGTCGCCGACCTCGTCGAGGAACAGGGTGCCGCCTTCGGCCATTTCGAAACGGCCCTTGCGCGCACTGATCGCGCCGGTGAAGGAGCCCTTCTCGTGGCCGAACAGCTCGCTCTCCAGCAACTCCGCCGGAATCGCTCCGCAGTTGATCGCCACGAAGGGCTTGTCCCGGCGCGGCGAATGCTCGTGGATCGCACGCGCCACCATTTCCTTGCCGGTACCCGATTCGCCCAGCACCAGCACGGTGGAATCGAATGGCGCGACCTGGCGGATCAAACCGTTAACGCGGACCATCGGCGCCGAGTTGCCGACAAAGCGCAGGCCACTGGACTGGCCGCCAAGCAGGCGCGCATAGATGTTGCGCATGGCCTCGGCCATCTTCTCGTAGCGCAACGGGAACGTGAGGGTCGCCACCCGCGCGGCAAACGGCGACGCCGGCGCGCTGAAGCGTTCGACCCAGGGCGAGTCGCTGGCCAGCAGCACCGGAACGTGCGACGCGGCGGCACCCAGCAGGGCGAGCTGGCGCTCCGCCTCGGCGGCATCGTCGATGCTGCCGATGTATACCGCGCGCCAGGCATGGGTGGATTCGTCCATCTCGCGGCAGGCAATGCCATGCTGCGGCCGGTAGCCAAGGAAGTTGAGCGCCGAGAGCACGGAATCCACGCGTGTTTCGTCGGATTCGATGACCAGGAAGTCGAATTTCTGCATCGCTTTCTCCTTACCACACTGCTTGTTTGGCGGCCCCATGCTTCCGTTGGAACCGCTTTTTCATCGATGCCGGGTTTCCGTTGCCGGCCTGATGAACCATGAGCAATAAGGAGGCCAATTTTTCAGGCCGTCGCGACGGCAAAACGTCACCTGTCGGAAAAGCAGACGCTGCCACGCCGGCGAACATGCGCCGGCGTGTCCTGTAACTGCATGAAACATGAACCGTTTACCGGATATCCGCAGCGTGACCCTGTGCGCGTGCCAGGTGTGACCGGCGTCCAGGGAACTGGCAACCGGGTTGCGTAATTGCGAACTGCATCACATCTGACTTGTGGACCAAATCGCGCCTCAACCAAGCGGCTGACGCGACCCTGCCACTTTGCGTCGGTGATGGCGGAAAACCAGCCGCTCAATTGCGTCACCCAATGCATCGCCGAGCGGCGCAAAGACCACGAACACCCGACCATCGTCGAATTGACGCTCCACCCGCGCGGCGAGTTCAAGCGGAAGGCTTCGGCAGAGATCGAAGCGGATGCGCAGCAACAGTCCGCCATCGGCCGGCGCCAGGCCCGCAGGCAGGATCGCGCCGAGCGCATTGAAGCGCAGCAGTTGCCGCGGCGGCAGCACGCTGCCGGGTACCAGCAGGTTGTTGACGATTTCCACGAGCACGTTGAGCTTGGCGTCCATGCGCAGCACTTCCTGCATCAGCGGGCTGTCGTCCTCGCCGGTATCGGCACGGCGCTCCTCCAGCGCGGCGATGGCCGCCAACGTGTTGGCGTTGCGCTCGGAAAGCTGCTGCAGCTGTGCGTGCGACGGCGGCCAGGCAAGCGGCTCGCAGTCGGCGTGTAGGCTCTCTTCGCAGCTGACCCGTTGCTCGAAATCGTCCCAGCCGCCGGGGGTCAGGCTGCCTGGGATTGTACTGCCCGGAGTCATGCTGTCTGAGGTCATGGCGCGGCTCCGCGACGCGGTGATGCCGAGACCGCCACGCCGGCGGCTTCGGAGATAAAGATCAGCAGCCGCGGCCTGTCATGGCTGGGCGTAGGCGGCGATCGCGCGGGCGCGACCGGTTTCCCGCTGCCACTGTTCGGCTGCCGAATCCCGTGCGCCGCCGACGATCGCCTGCAGCTCGCGATCGTACGCCAGAATCTCGCCCAGCTGTGCGAGGGTGGCCGGGTCGGATGCGTGCCGGCGCAACAGCAACGGTTCGCGCTCGACCTCCAGTTCGATCAGGCGGGACCATTCCTGCGCGCGTGCCGCGTCCAGCATGCTGCGGGTCAGCTGCAATGCGTGTTCCAGGATGTCCATGCTCACGCGCTGACCGCAGGCTGGGCTGCCGCAGGGGCAACCTTCACCCAGCTGTCGCGGATGGGCTGCAGCAGGTTGCTGACCTCGTCGATCAGGGCGGCATCGTCGCGCAGGTTGGCCTGCAGCAGACGGCGGCTCATGTAGTCGTACAGCGAATCCAGCCGCTCGACCAGCACGGGGTCGGCCTTGGGATCGAGGCTTCCGCGCAATCCGCCGAGGATCTCGATGCAGCGCGAGATCGCTTCACCCTTGGCGGCGACTTCGCCACGGACCATGTGCGCACGTGCCTTCACCAGCCGCTCCAGCGCACCGTCCATCAGCAGCGTGATCAAGCCGTGCGGGTCCGCCGACTCCACGCCGCCATGTGAGCGAACTTGTTGATAGGCGCCTGCGCCGTAGCCGAATGCCATGACCATATCCTCTTGCTGGTATCCCTGAGAACTACTTCTTGTTGGCGTTGGTGAGCGCGTCGAACTGCTGCTGCAGATAACTGCTGGTGCTGTTGAGCTTGGACATCAGCGTGTCGAGCGCGGTGAACTGCGCCTGGTAGCGCGCGGTGAGGCTGTCCATGCGGGCGTCCAGCGCGGTCTGCTGGTCGCCCAGATCCTTCAGCTGCTGGCTGATGCTGTCGGTGCGGCCGGCCAGCACGCCGCCGTCACCCACCCATTGGGTCAGCTGCGCGCCCAATTGGGCGGAGAAGCCGTTGTCGCCGCCGAACAGGTCGCTGACCTGCTTGCCGCCATCGCCGAGTGCGGCGGAAAGCTTGTCGTTGTCGAGCTTCAGGGTGCCGTCCACCTGCAACGAAATGCCGATCGAGGACAGCGTGGCGCCGTTGGCGCTGCCGCCGATGATCCGCGACAAGGTGCTGTTGATGCCGTTGAGCGTGGCGTCGCCGATCATCGCGCCGGCGACCTTGCTCGTCGCATCGTATTTGGTCAGGTTCTGATAGATGCCGACGAAGCTGTTGTAGGTATTGACCAGGTTGGTCAGCGCGCTGGTGGCCTTGGACGGGTCATCGGCCACGCTGACCGTGCTGGTACCCAACGTGGACAGGTTGAGGGTGAGGCCGTCGATGGCCGTGCTGACGCTGTTGCCGGCGCTGTTCGCCGCCAGGCCGTCGATGGTGTAGAGCGCGTCGCTGGCCGCATTGATCACGCTCAGGCCGTTGCCGCTGGAGGCCGCCGGATCATAGTTGAGCGCGGCAAGACCGCCGTCGCCACCGCTGCTCGACACCGTGAAACCGTTGGCCGCGCCGGTGCGGGTGCCGCTCAGCACCAGGTGTGCGCCGTCGGTGCCGTTGACGATGGTGGCGCTGACGCCGGGATTGTCGCTGGCCTTGTTGATCGCGTCGCGGATCGATGCCAGCGAACCATTGCTGCCATCGATGGAAAGATTCATGGCCTGGCCGCCCACCGTGATGGTGAGGGTACCCGTGCCGATCTGGGTGCTGCTGTCGGTGAACGCGCCGGACGACGCCTTGAGGGCGCTGGCCAGCTGGGTCACTTCGATCTTGTAGCTGCCAGCCACGGCATTGCCGGTGGCAGTGGCATTCAATACGTCGGTATCGCTGCTGGTGACACTGTGCGCGCTGAACGCGCTGCCGTCGCTGATCGAGGCCATGGCCGACTGCAGCGCGGAAAGCGCGGCGTTGATCTGGCCCAAGGCCGAAAGCTGGGTGTTGGCGGAAGCGGCCTGACTGGTGATCTGGTTCTGCTGGGGAGCCTTCTTGGCCGCCACCAGCTGGTTGACCAGGGTGGCCACATCGAGGCCCGATCCGACGCCCATCGAGGTCAACAGGCCCGTGGTGGGTGTCGTGGAATTGACGGTAATCGCCATGATCGGGCTTTCCTGGTTTCAAATGGAACGGCCGCGGACATCCGCGGCCGTTCCGGTGGCAAGTTACTGCAGCAGCTTGAGCACGCTCTGGGTGGAAGCGTTGGCCTGCGCCAGCACCGAGACGCCGGCCTGTTGCAGGATGTTCGCGCTGGACATGTTCGCGGTCTCCGCGGCGAAGTCGGCATCCTGGATCTGGCTGCGCGACGAGCTGAGGTTCTGCGAAATGGTCTGCAGGTTGGCGATGGTGGAATCGAAACGGTTCTGCACCGCGCCGAGGTCGCTGCGCATGGAGCTGATGGTGCCCAAGGCGGCATCGATGCGGCTGATGGTGTCGTTCGCGCCGCTCACGGTCTTCACGTTGCTGCTGGCCAGATCGCCGCCGGTGGCAATGGCGGTGGCGCCGGCACCGGAGAAGCCCAGGTTGCCCGCGCCCGCACCGGCCTTGGTGCCGTCCACGGTCAGCGCGGCCTGCGCGTTCAGATGCATTTCCTTGCTGCTGCTGTCGTAGTAGGCGGAGACGCCGGCAATGCCCTTGCTGTTGATCGCATCGACCAGGCTCTGAGCGTCCTTGTAGCTGCCCGCCATGTCCGTGCCGTCGATGGTCAGGTCGCCAGTGGCGAGGACCAGGTCGGACGCGGTACCGGCGACGGCATCCGCGCCGGCAACGTTGCCGGTGATAAACGCTGCATCGGTGCCGCCGATGGTCATCGCGCTGCTGGCGCCCGCGGCCGTGGTGGTGATGGTGAAGCCGGTGGCGCCGCTGGCGGCGACCGTGTAGACGCCGGCACCGCCGGTGCCCGCATCCAACTGGCTCTGCACGTCAGCCACCAGGGTCGCCTGGTCGGTCTCGGCCGTATTCAGGACAACCGCGGTGCCATCGACGCTGAAGCTCTTGGATCCAGCGCCGCTGTAGTCAAAGCCCGCAACGCCCGTGGCCGTGGCCACCGACGCGGTTGCGGCGCTGCCGCCGGAAGTGAACAGGCTGCTGATGTCGCCGGTCGCCGAGGTGGCCATCTGACCGACCTGCTTGGCGCCGGCGCCCTGGCTCAGGTTCACCGAGATCGTCTCGCCGACGTTCGCACCGATCTGGAACGCGGCGCTGCCGAAGGTGCCGTCGAGCACGTGGCGGCCGTTGAACGTGGTCTGCTGCGAGATACGGGTGATTTCCGACAGACGCTGCTGCACTTCGGCATCGAGCGCGGCGCGGTCGCTGTCGGAGTTGGTGGCGTTGGCCGACTGCACCGCCAGCGTGCGGATGCGCTGCATGTTGTTGGTCACCTCGTTCAGCGCCGACTCGGTGGTCTGCGCCAGCGAGATGCCGTCGTTGGCGTTGCTGACGGCCTGGTTGAGGCCGTTGATCTGGGTGGTGAAGCGAGTGGAAATGGCGAGACCGGCAGCATCGTCCTTGGCGCTGTTGATGCGCATGCCAGAGGAGAGGCGCGAGATCGCGGTGGCCAGCTTGCTCTGTGACGTCGCCAGGTTTTTCTGGGCATTCAGCGAGCTGATGTTGGTGATGACGCTCATGACCATGGGAATTCTCCGAATCGGGGTGGTGTGCCGACTTGAGGTCGGCTCAGACAATCCGGCGGGGATTCACCATTGAATGCATCCGCCTTGTGAACTGTTTCGACCCACAACACCGAAACTTGAGCCTTGTCAACGCAAATAATCGAACAATTTTGAACCCTGGATCTTGGTGAATGTCTGCTGTGCCGCCTGCAGCGCCGTGGTCTGCGCACCGAGCTGGCTGATCGCGTCGTAGTAGTTCAGATCCTGCACGTCCGACAGCGCGCTCTTGTACTGCAGGGTCAGGTCATCGTTGAGTCCGCTCTGCTGATCGAGCGCGTTCATGCGCGCGCCGACCATGCCGCGCGTGCGCGTGATCGTGTCGATCGCCTGGTCGAGATTCGCGAACTGCGTGTTGATGCCGTTCTGCATGTCGGCACCGCCGCCGTTGGGCTGGCGCAGCGTGTTGATGATGTTGTCCAGCGTGGTGAACACGTCCTGTTTGGCGGACGCTCCCAGCGAGAATGTGTCGCCGGCGTCGGGCACGCCGCTGAATGCCACCTGCGCGCCACGGAAGGTGATGCTGCCGCCGCTGCTTGCGTCGTAGCTGCCGCTGTCCAGCACCGTGCCGGTGCCGTTGCGCACTTCATACGCATCGGCGGCGGTGAACACGATGCTGTAGTCGCCGCCGTCCCACGCCGAAGGATTCGCGTTGGGATCGCTGACGCTGCTGGCGCCGGCCACCGCGCTGCCCGTATTCACCGCGCCGGCGCTGATCGCGAACTTGCCGTTGCCGGTGGGAATGTCCGCGAACACCGCACTGCCCGGATCGCCGGTGGCCACCTGCAGGCCGGGGCCGGCGGCGACCATGCGCTGGCCGTCGTCGCCCAGGTAGCTCACGCCGTTCTGCGATGCGAACGGCGCGGTGCCGGTGCGGTTGCCCGCGAAGATGTAGTCGCCCTGGCCATCCTTGCTGTTGGCCTGGCCGAGCAACTGCTGGCGCAACTGCACCATCTCGGCGGCGATGTCGCCGCGGGTCTCGTCGGTCTGCGAGCCGTTGGCGGCCTGCAGCAGCAGCGTTCGCACGCGACCCAGCACACCGCTGACGTTGGACAGGGTCTGGTCTTCCAGACCCAGCCGCGCGTTGGCCGTGGTGATGTTGCGCTGGTACTGCGTGACGTCGGCGGTCAGATGCGACAAATCCAGTGCGCGCGCCGCGCCCACCGGATCGTCGGACGGCTGGTTGATGCGCTTGCCGGTGCTCAACTGGATGTTGAGGTCGGACAGGTCGCTCTGCCGGTCCATCATGCTGCCGACGGACTGCTGCTGCATCCAGCTGGTGGAGACTCGCATGGCTTACCCCTGCACGGCGCTGAGCAGCGCGCCGAAGATGTTGTTGGCGGTGCTGATGACCTGCGCGGAAGCCTGATACGCCTGCTGGTAGCGCAACAGGTTGGCGGCCTCCTCGTCCAGGTTCACGCCCGACACGCTCTGCTGCGAACTCATCGCCTGGTTGTACACCGCGGTCTGCGTGGTCAGGTCGTCGCCGGCCAGCGCGCCGGCGCTGCCGACCTGGCTGACCAGCTGGCTATAGGCGCGGCCCGCGCTGGTGACGCCGCCATCGAGCACGCCCAGGTTGGCGACCTTGCCCAGCATCAGCGCGTTGCTGTTGTCGCCCTGCGCATTGCTGTTGGCCTGCACGCCGAAGCTGTCGCCGGCCTGCGGTGCGCCGCTGAGCTGCATGCTCCAGCCGTTGTGGACAATCGGCTGGCCGGGGGTGAAGACCTGCGCCGGGCCACCATCGACGCTGTAGCTGGTGGCCGAGGTGAACACGACGGAACTGCTGTTGAACAGGTTGGCGTCGCTGCCGTCGCTGATGCCGACGCTGGGCGCCGCCGTGCCGGTGTTGCCGGCCGCGGCGGTGGCCTTCAGCGGCGCAGCGGCGGCGATCTTGTCGGGGTCGTCGATCACTACCGAAAAACTCGCGGCGGCGTTGCGGCTGGGCTGCACGCGGAAACTGTCGCCGGCACTGGCGCTGCCGCCCACCACCAGGCTCAGCCCGGCCGCGGTGAACGGATCGGCGACGGTGCCGCTGCCGCTGAGCGCGACGCTGCTGCCGTTGGTGTCGCGCATGCTCCAGTTGCTGCCGTCGTAGCTCAGCACATAGTCCTTGCCGGTCAGCGCGCCGATGTCGCCGATGCCGGCATCCAGCGTGCCGCTGCCGCTGTTGGTGCCGGCCGCCTGCACGGTCGGGCCGGCGACGTCGAAGAACGTGCCGCCGATCTCACCCTGCAGGTCCGCGCCCTGCGCATGTTGCGCATTGAATTCGCTGGCCAGCGCCTGTGCCGTGCGGCCCAGCTGGTTCTGCGCGGGATCCAGCACGTTGCTGCGAAAATCCAGCAGCGCACCCAGGGTGCCGCCGCCGATGCGGCCGCTGAGCACGTTGCCCGAGGCCGCGCCGATCACTTCCCGGCGGGTGGCGTCGTACATGTTGGGCGCGGTACCCAGCGCATGCGCCTCGGTGCCGGTGACCAGCGCTTGGCCGTTGCCCACGAACACGCTGATGGTGTTGTCGTTCTGCGGCACCACGCTGATGCCGACCTGGCCGGCCAGCTTCTTCACCAGTGCATCGCGCTGGTCGAGCAGGTCGGCCGGCGGCGTACCGTCGGTGGCCTGCGAGGATCGGATCAGGCCGTTCAATTTGGCGATCGACTGGCTGTCGCTGTTGATCGAATCGACGGTGTCGCCGATCTGCTGCTGCACCTGGCCGGAAAGCTGGTTGAACTGGCCGGACAGCGCACGGAACGTGCTGGCGAGTCCGCCGGCCCGGGCCAGCAGCACCTGGCGCGAAGCTGCGTCCGACGGCGCGTTGGCCATGTCCTGCACGGCGCCGAAGAAACTGTCCAGCGAAGTCTGCAGATTGCTGCTGCCGGAAAGCTGGTTGTTGAGCTGGCCGGTGAGGCTGGCCATGGCGCTGGCGCGCCCCTGTCCGGAGCTGGCCGACCACAGCGAACTGTTCAGGAACTGGCTGTACGCACGCTGCACCGCCACGGTATTGACGCCCGTGCCGACGTAGTAATTGCCCTGCCCTTCCGGCAGCCGTGCGCCGAACGACACCAACTGGCGGCTGTAGCCGTCGGTGTTCGCGTTGGCCACGTTGTGGCTTACCGTACTGAGTCCGATCTGCGCGGCAAGCAGCCCGGACACGCCGGTCGAAAGCATGTCAGCCATGGAACATCCTCAACGCCTGCAGCAGCGCCGGAACGGCGCGGTGCGTAACAACGGTAACGGCCGGGCGGGTGTTCACTTGAGTTCGCCCGACAGTCGGAGTGTCGCCAGCGCCTCGCGCATCTGCGGGCTGTTGGCGATTGCGGTGATCTTGGCGACGTACGACGGGTCGGTCGCGTAACCGCCGTTTACCAGTGCCCGCGCAAAGCCGGCGATGTTCTCGCCCTGGCCCAGCGCCTGCGCGTAGCGCGGGCTGTCGGCCAGCAGGCTGGCGTAGTCGGCGAACGATTCGGACGGCGAGTCGTAGGCGCGGAACTGATCGCGCCGGCGCACCGCCACGCCGTTCTCGTACTCCAGCGTGGGCACGCTGACCTTGTCGCCATCCCAGCTGCTGCCGGCCTTGATGCCGAACAGGTTGTTGCTGCTGCTGCCGTCGCCATGGCTGGGCAGGTGCTTGCCCCAGCCGGTTTCCAGCGCCGCCTGCGCCAGCAGCGCGCGCACCGATACGCCAAGTTTTTTCGCAGCCAGCTCGGCATGCGGCGCGAGCGCGCGGACGAAGCCCACCGGGTCGCCGCCCGGCAACAGCTTCGCCGCCGTGCCGGCCACGTCCAGCGCGCCTTGTGCCATGCGGTCGAGCGCCTGGCGCCACGCCGAGCCGGCATCGGCCGTCGATGGCATGGCCATGATGCCGGCGTTGCCGGCTGCGTCGCCGGCGTCGTCGACCGCAGCATCGCTGGCGCCCAGTTGCAGCAACGCGCGTACATTCGCGTTGAGCACGCCGGCGCCGGGCAGCGGCAGGCCGTGGCTGGCATCGGCCGCGGCTGCAGCCGCAGCGTCCGGCTTGCCGCCAAGCTGGCGCACCAGCATCTTCGCGATGCCGAGGCCGTTGTGGCCGTTCGCCAGGCTCAGCGACAGCTGCTGGTCGAACATGTCGCGATACGAATTGACCTGCTCGCTGCCGGCGATGTCGCTGCCCATGCTGGCGTTGGCGTCGCGCATCGACTTCAGCATCATCTGGGTGAAGATCGCCTCGAACTGCTTGGCCACCGCCGGCAGCGCGCTCTTGCCGCCGTCGCTGCGCGCTTGCGCACGCAACTGCTGGAACCCGGACAGTTCGGTCCAGGTATCGAGCGCGGGCGATGTGCTGTTGATCGGCGTCATGGTCCCGTCACTCCGGTCAGATCACCACGAGGTCCGCATGCAGCGCGCCAGCCTGCTTCAACGCCTGCAGGATCGAGATCAGGTCGCTCGGCGTGGCGCCGACCTGGTTCACCGCACGCACAATGGTGTCCAGGCTCACGCCGGGGCCGAACTTGAACATGTGCGCGCCCTCTTCGCTGACCTGCACGCTGCTGCTCGGCACGATCGCGGTCTGTCCCTGGCTGAACGGCGCCGGCTGGCTGACCTGCGCCTGCTCGCCGATGGTGACCTGGATCGCGCCGTGCGCCACCGCGGCGGCGCTGACGCGCACGTCGGAACCGATCACCACCGTGCCGGTGCGCGAGTTCACCACGATCCGCGCCGGGGCATCGCCCGGCTGCACGTCGAGATTCTGGATCGCGCCCAGCCACGCCACTTTCTGCGCCGGGTCCTGCGGCCCGCGCACGGACACCGAGCCGCCGTCGAGCGGCTGCGCGGTGCCTGCGCCGTAGGCCTGGTTGATCGCCGTGGCGATCCGCGTGGCGGTGGTGAAGTCGGCGGTGTTGAGGTTCAGCATCAGGTCGCCGCCGCCGGCGAACGACGAGGCCACCACACGTTCCACCGAGGCGCCGTTGGGAATGCGCCCGCTGGCGGAAATGTTCACCTGCACGCTGGAACCGCTCTTGCCCTGGGCACTGATGCCGCCGACCACCACGCTGCCCTGCGCCACCGCGTAGACATTGCCGTCGGCGCCGCGCAACGGCGCCATCAGCAGCTGGCCGCCGCGAATGCTCTTGGCGTTGCCGATCGAGGCGACGGTGACGTCGATGGTCTGGCCCGGCTTGGCGAACGGCGGCAGGTCCGCCGTCACCATCACTGCCGCGGCGTTCTTCAGCTGCGGCCGTGCGTTCGCCGGCACCGTGATGCCGAACTGCTGCAGCATGTTCTCCAGGCTCTGGGTGGTGAACGGCGCCTGCGTGGTCTGGTCGCCGCTGCCATCCAGGCCCACCACCAGGCCGTAGCCGATCAGCTGGTTGCTGCGCACGCCAGCCACCTGCACGAGGTCGCGGATCTTGTCGGCGTGGGCGGGGGCGACGAGCCCCAGCAGAAGCACTAAGGTCGCCGTGACCATGCTCCTCCCCCTGCTAGCAGGGGGAGGTTGGGAGGGGGTAAAGCTTTTGACCTTTTGGCGAAGAGCACCCCACCCCAACCCTCCCCTGCACGCAGGGGAGGGAGCAAAAGCGCGTGGCGTGGCTTTCATCAGAACGGCATCCACTTGGAATTGAAGAAGCGCGACAGCCAGCCGCGCGTGTTCGCGTCGGCCAGGGTGCCGCGGCCGGTGTAGCTGATCCGCGCGTCGGCGACGCGGGTGGACGGCACCACGTTGTCCTGGCCGATGTCCTGCGGGCGCACGATGCCGGAGATGCGCACCAGCTCCTGGCCCTGGTTGATGGTCAGCCACTTCTCGCCGCGTACCAGCAGGTTGCCGTTGGTGAGGCGCTGCGCCACGGTGACGGTGATCTGCCCGGTGAGCTGGTTGCTCTGCGTGCTGGAGCCGGCACCGTCGAAGCTGCGCTCGCCGTCCAGTCCGATGTTCGCCACCTTGCCGCCGATCGAGAGCCCCTGGCCGAGAATCGTCGGCGAGGCGATGTTGGCCTTGTCGGTTTTGCTGGTGCTGGTGGTGGCCTTCTTGCTGGCCTGGGTGCTTTCCACCAGCGCCACGGTGAGGATGTCGCCGACGCGATGCGCGCGCGGATCGGCGAACAGTTCCATGTTCTGCTGGTCGTGGTAGATCGAGCCGTCGGCCTGCGCCGGTGCGATCTGCTGCGCGGGCGGCGGCGTCGGCGCCCATTCGGCATCGTCGTGCGCGCGCGGGCCGCTGGCGCAGCCGGCCAGCAGGGCAAGCGCGCACAACACGAACGGAAAACGGCAACGGTCCAGCATCATCACGGCATGCCTCAGGTCTTGTTGGTGAGGAACTGCAGCATCGAGTCGGCGGCGGACACCGCCTTGGAGTTCATCTCGTAGGTGCGCTGGGTTTCGATCATGTCGACCATCTGCTCCACCACGTTGACGTTGGAGCTTTCCAGCGCGCCCTGCGCCAGCGTGCCCAGGCCGTTCAATCCCGGCTGGCCGATCTGCGGCGAACCGCTGGAGGCGGTTTCCAGATAAAGGTTGTCGCCGTTCGGCTGCAGGCCGGCGGGGTTGATGAAGTCAGCCAGCTGCACGGTGCCGATCTGCTGCGTCGCGGCCTGGCCCGGCAGGCTCACGCTGATGGTGCCGTCGCTGCCGATGGTGACGCTTTGTGCATTCGCCGGAATGCTCACCGCGGGGTCCACCGCGTAGCCGTTGGCGGTGACGATCTGGCCGTTCTGGTCCATGTGCAGCGAGCCGTCACGGGTATAGGCGATGGTGCCGTCTGGCATCGTCACCTGCAGGAAGCCGCGGCCCTGCACGGCCACGTCCAGCGAGTTGCCGGTCTGCTCGATGTTGCCCTGGGTGAACAGCTTCTCGCTGCCGGCCACGCGCACGCCGGTGCCCAGCATCAGGCCGGACGGCGCCTGGGTCTGCTCGGTGGTCTGGCCGCCCGGCTGGCGCAGGTTCTGGTAGACCAGGTCCTGGAACGAGGCACGCGCGCTCTTGTAGCCGGTGGTATTGGCGTTGGCGAGGTTGTTCGAGATCACGTCCATGCGCGTCTGCTGCGCATCGAGGCCGGTCTTGGCTACCCACAGGGATGAGAACATGTCGATGGACTCCGTCTGGACGTCTGGATGTCTTTATGAAATTCGTGTGATCAGGTCATCTGCAGCAGGCGCGAAGCCGACTGCGCGTTTTCGTCGGCGCTGTGGATGGCCCGGATCTGCAATTCGTACTGGCGCGACAGCTGGATCATCTGCACCAGCGTCTGCGATGGATTGACGTTGCTGGATTCGAGCACGCCGGACTTCAGCGTCACCACCGGGTCGGCGTCTGCCGTGACACCGTCCTTCAGGTGCATCAGCCCGTCGCTGCCCAGCGCGAGCTGATCGGATGCCGGGTTGACCAGCTTGATGCGGCCGACCGCGGCGATCGTCTCCGGGCCCTGCCCCATCGGCACCACCGAAACGGTGCCGTCGGCGCCGATGTTCATCTGCGCGCTCTGCGGCACGCTGATCGGGCCGCCGTCGCCCAGCACCAGGTTGCCGCGGGCGTCGGTGAGCAGGCCATCCGGAGTCAGCCGCAACTCGCCGGCGCGGGTATAGCCTTCGTTGCCGTCGGCGCCCTGCACCGCGATCCAGCCCGCCCCCTGCACGGCCACGTCCAGCTCGCGGCCGGTCTCGATCTGGCCACCCTCGCGCATGTCGACGCCCAGGCCCTGCGCCACGCCGTTGATCCGCGTGGGCATGCCGGGACCCTGCACCGCCAGCGGCTGGAACGCCGACAGCTGCGCCTTGAAGCCGACCGTGTCGGCGTTGGCCAGGTTGTGCGCCACCTCCGACTGCTCGCGCATCATCTGCGTGGCGCCGGTCATGGCTACATAGAGCGAACGATCCATGGGAAACCTCGATGCACCCTCCCGACGCGGCGGGAGAATGCGTTACGTCAATTGCGGATGTTGATGATGGTCTGGGTCAGCTGGTTGTCGGTGGAGATCACCTGCGCGTTGGCCTGGTAGTTGCGCTGCGCCTTGATCATGTTGACCAGCTGCGCGGTGAGGTCGGCCGTGTTGGACGCCTCCAGCGCACCGGCCTGCACGCCGCCGAACGTGCCGTTGCCGGCGGCGCCCATGATCGGCGTGCCGGAATCGAAGGAAGCGGCCCAGTTGGTGTTGTCCAGCTGGCGCAGGCCCTGTTCGTTGGAGAACTGGGCCATGGCCAGCTGTCCGAGCGCCGTGCTCTGGCCATTGGAGTATTTGGCCTGCACCACGCCTTCCCGGGATACATCGATGCTGGAAAGGATGCCGGTCGGATAGCCGTCCGGATTGATCGCGCTGGCCGCATAGGCATTGCCGAACTGGGTGGCCTTGCTCATGTCGAGGGTGAGCTGCATCGGGTCGGCGCCGGGGCTGACCGAGACCGCCGGGAAGCTCAGCTTGCCGTTGGCCGGCGCGACCAGCGCACCGCTGCTGTTGAAGGTGAGCTGCTGCGACGCACCGGTCGACGTGCCGTCGACATACAGGTTCGCGTTCCACACGTTGGCGGCGGCATCCTTGACGAAATACACGACGCCGGTGTGCGTGGCGCCGAGGGAGTCGTAGGCGGTGAACGGCGTGGACTGGTTGAAGCTGGTCGGATCGTTGACCGGATCGAACGCCGTGGCCGGGGCGACCGCGTCGGAAGGCAGGTTCAACGACATCTGCACCGAGCTGGTGGCTTTGGCCGCGTTCTGCGAAGTGAGCAACTGCAGGTCGGTCATCGTGCTGTTGTCGAAGCTGCCGTTCGCGGCAGGCGGGAATACCTGCAGGCGCTGGCCGTTGGCATTCGTCACGTAGCCGTCCTGGTCTTTCAGGAACGCGCCGGCGCGCGTATAGGAATAGCCCTTGCCGTCGCGCAGGGTGAAGAAGCCCTCGCCGCTGATGGCGAAGTCCAGGCTGTTGTTGGTCGTCTCGACGCTGCCGGCGGTAAATTGCTGAGCCACGTTGGTCAGCCGCACGCCGCTGCCGGTCTGGCTGGAACTGAGGTTGGGGCCGGCCGCGTTGAACAATTCGGCGAACTGGGCGCGCGAGCCCTTGAAGCCCGTGGTGGCTGTGTTGGCGATGTTGTTGGCGGTAACCTCGAGATCCTTCGAGGCCGCGTTGAGACCGCTCAAGGCAATGTTGAAAGGCATCGGGATAATTCCTCTGTGTTGAAGCCCCGCGGGGCCATCAGTTGATCTGCGCGACCTGACTCAGCAGGACCCCACCAAAACCGTCCACATCCAGATAGGTGCCGTCGCTGCCGGTCATGCCCACGCCATTGACCTTGCCGCTGACATAAGTGGCCACGGCGGTGTTGCCGGCCTGCGCCTTCAAACCGTAGGTTCCCGTCGGCAGTGCCGTGCCGTCGTCGCCCTTGCCGTCCCAGTGGAATGCCACCAGTCCCGACGCGGGCGTGCCCAGGTTCAGCGTGCGCAGCACGTTGCCGTCGGCGTCGGTGACCTGCACCAGCACCGCGTTGCCGCCGTCGGGCACGTTGACCGCACCGTCCAGGCCGCTGGCCTGCAACTGGCCCGCCGCCGAGGGCACGGTGACGTTGCGCCCGACCATGCCGCTGGCCTGCAGCAATTGGTTGCCCTGCAGCGACTGGCTCAGGCTGTCGAACGAGGCCTGCAGCGACTGCGTGGCCGAGACCTGGCTGATCTGCGCGAGCTGGCTGAGCATCTGCGACGAATCCATCGGCTTGGTCGGATCCTGGTTGCGCATCTGCTGCGTCAGCAGGCTCAGGAAATCGGCCTGGCTCAGGGTTTTGTCCTTGCCCGCGCTGGCTGCCTTGGCAGCGTTCGAACCGACGCCTCCGATTCCCATGTCGCTCATGCCGTGCTCCTCGTCTGCCGGGGTTTCATTCGCGTGCGCCTCATCTGTGCGGACCTCACTTGCCGAGATCCAGCGTCTTCTGCATCAGCTGGCGCGTCGAATTCATCACCTCGACGTTGTTCTGGTACGAACGCGAGGCGGAGATCATGTTGACCAGCTCGTCCACCGGATTGACGTTGCTGCTGTAGACGTAGCCGTCGGCGTCGGCCAGCGGGTTGCCGGGTTCGTAGCGGCTCGGGATCGCCGCCTGGCTCTCGGTGACGCCGAGCACCTGCACGCCTTCACCCGGCGCATCGCCGCCGTCCAGCCGGCTCTTCACGGCAGCGAACAAGGGTTCGCGCGCGCGGTAGGCCGCTTCCGGCGTGGTCGCCACGCTGTCGGCATTGGCGAGGTTGCTGGCGACCGTGTTCAGGCGCAGCGACTGTGCCGCCATGCCGGAACCGGCGACGTTGAAAATCGAGAAGAGCGACATCAGCCCTGGCCTCCGTTGATGGCGGTGCGCAGCATGCGGATCTGTGCAGTGATGAAGGACAGGCTGGCCTGGTAGTGCACGCCATTGGCGGCAAAGGCGGCCTGTTCGGCCTGCGCATCGACGGTATTGCCATCCATGCTCGGCTGGGTCGGCACGCGGTACGCCAGCCCGTCCATCGCCTGGTCGGCTGCACCGATCTGGCCGGGCGCGGTCGTCTGCAACGGCAGCTTGTCCGAAGCGCCGCCCGCGGCGGCCAGCACCTTGCGGAAGTCGACATCGCGGGCGAGATAGCCCGGCGTGTCGGCGTTGGCCAGGTTGTTGGCGAGCACTTCGGTACGGCGCTGCCACAGGTCCAGTGCCTGGGTGTGTATGCCGAACAGGTTGTCAGGGGTCAGGGACATCGCTTCGCTCCGCGTGCAGTTGCCGCACGGAGCTGGAGGCAAATTGCATGCCACCATGGGAAAAACGTTGCTGCTGCTGGGCTGCCGCGGCAACCATCGGTTTGCCGCGGGCGCCGGGCCCAGGCAAAGACGGATTGTTGACGCTACCCGTAGCGGGAGGCGACGAACGTCAGCCCGCCGGCGTTTCCGCCGGCTCGGGCAACAGTTCCAGCACCGCCTGCGCCAGCAGATCCGGCTGGAACTTGGCGACGAAGCAGTCGGCCTTGACCTCCTTCACCATCGCCTCGTTGAAGATGCCGCTGAGCGAACTGTGCAGCACCACCTTGAGCTGGCGCAGGCTTGGCGCCTCGCGGATCGCACGGGTCAGCGCATAGCCGTCCAGCCGCGGCATCTCGATGTCCGACACCACCAGCCTGACCCCGTCGACCGGATCGGCCGCGGCCAGTTCCAGCAGGCGGTCGAGCGCCTCGCGGCCATCCGTCGCCACCACGCACTCGATATTCATCTGCTTGAACAGGTTGACCAGCCGGCGACGGACAATCAGCGAATCGTCGACCAGCATCACCCGCCGCGGAGCCAGCGAACGGGCACCGGCGACGCGCTGCATCTGCACGGACAGCTCAGCCGGTGCCGCGTCGATGCTGGCCAGCACGTGCTCCACGTCGACCACCGCCATCAGCGCACGATCGATCCGGGTCACCGCGTTGACCCGCGCGCCGAAGCCCAGGTTGCTGGGCGGCGCCACCAGCGTTTCGCCCGCGCACTGCACCATGCGCTGCAGGTCCGCCACCAGGAAACCCTGCACCGAGCGGCTGAACTCGGTCACCATCAGGTGCGCCGACTCCACGTCGCGCAGCGGCGCGTAACCCAGCGCGGCGGCCAGGTCGATCACCGGGATGGTCTGCCCGCGATAGTCGCAACTGCCGGCCAGCAAGGCATGCACGCCCGGCATGCGCTCCAGCGGCGGACGGCGCAGAACCTCGCGCACCTTGAACACGTTGATGCCGAACAGCTGCTCGTCGCCCAACCGGAACAGCAGCATGGCCACGCGGTTGTGCCCGGCCAGCCGGGTGTGCTGTTCCACTTTTTCCAGCAACGTGCCGCCCATGCGGTGTCCTCGAGTGCGTTGCCGCCGTGGCGGCTGTACGCGATGGCTATCGGCCGGAACGCGACGCGCTTGAGCGGCGCTTGCCGCGCAGTCTCCATGGCATGCGACTTGCTTCCTCAAGTTTCGAAGGTTTTTGTCGATGCAGCGGTTGCACTCCCGCGCCATACCCAAGGTGATGTCCGCCCCATGAGCTTGATCTGGAACCAGCACCTCACTGCCCTGGTGGAGGCTGCTGCCGCAGGCGATGACGCCCGGGTCGCCGTGCTGCGACGCCGGTACCCGCGTGCAGCGCGGGCACTGGCGCCGCTGCTTGCCCGCGTCGCCAGCCGCCCACCTGCCTCCGTGGCCTTGCAGACCGTGGAACAGCAAAGCCTGGTGCTCGGCGCGGTACAACAGCTGTCGCGCGAGCAGGCGGCATTGGAGAAGGCTGCCGGCGAAGGCCGCAGCAGCGTCGATCGTTTGACGGATGGCAGCGCCGGTATCTCGACGGCACTGCAGCAGATCGGCGCCGACCTGGACCGGGCCAGCCAGGCCGGACAGGCCGGCGAACACAGCGTCAGCGAGCTCGACGGCCAGTTGCGGCTGCTGCGCAGCGCACTGTCGGCGATGAACCGCAACCAGAGCAAGCTGGCCGAGCAGGTCGCGCAGATCCGCAAGCTGACCGGCGCGGTGCAGGAGATCGCGCACCAGACCAACCTGGTGGCGCTGAACGCGGCGATCGAGGCTGCGCGCGCCGGCGAAGCGGGCCGCGGCTTTGCCGTGGTTGCCGACGAGGTCAAGCAACTGGCGGAAAAGACCACGCTCACCACCACCGAAATCGAGACGGTCACCGGTTCGATCGGCGACTTTTCGCTGCAGCTGGATGGCGACGTGCAGCACGGCCTGCAACAGCTCGAACGCGCGCAGACGGGGGTCGGCCAGTCCGGCACCGCGCTGCGCGACGGCAGCGAGGTGCTGCGGGTCGCGAGCGGCCGCATCCAGAAACTGCAGCAGAACCATGACGTGCAACATGCACGCGCCACCGCGGCCCAGGCCGCGCTCGGCGCCCTGCAGCGCCGCGGCAACGAGGCACGCCGCCAGTCCGACTCCCTGCACCGCGCCGCCTTGCTGGCGCACCGGCTGGGGCTGGACTGGCTGGAAGGCGAAAGCGGCAGCGACCCGGCCAGCCTCAGCCTGACCTTGCGCGAGGCGGCACTGAATCTGCGTCAGGCGATGGAACTGGCGCTGCTGGAACCGGGCGCGCTGGACCGGCGCTGGTTCGATACCCATACGATCAACCGCAGCATCGACCGACTGGGCGCCCTGTACCAGGAGCATCCCGCCAGCGCAGGCCTGAACGACAGCGGCGCCCGATTGTGCGAACAGGGCAGCCGCTTCGTCACGCTGCTGTGCGATGGCCAGCTCGAACAGGCCACCGCGTTGTCGCAACAGATGGAGTCCGGGCGCGAGGCCCTGCTGGGGCAACTCGGCGCCCTGTTGGCGGACGCATGAAGGAGCGCCGGAGCATCGCCACCGGCTTGCTGGCCGCCATGCTGTGGCTCGGCACAGCGTGGTCCGGGAACGCCCACGCCGACGCCGCATCGGGCGCGACGCAATCGCCCGACAGCGTGCGCGCCGTGGCCGAACAGGCCGTGCGCGAGCACTATGCGCTGCCGGGCAGCCGCGTCGTGGTCAGCTCCGCGCCACTCGACTTGCGACTGCACCTGGCCGCCTGCCGCGAGCCGCTGCGCGCCGTGATTCCCCAATATGCGGCAGCCTCTTCGCGCATGACGGTCCGGGTTCAGTGTCCGCAGGACGGCGGCTGGACCGTGCGGGTGCCACTGAAGCTGCAGCTGTTCCGCAGCGTGCTGGTGGCCAGCCGGCCGCTGCAGCGCGGCGACGGCTTGAGCGCCGCCGACGTGCGCGCCGAAGAGAAGGACGTCACCCGGCTCGGCTACGGCTATATCGAGGACCTCGGCCAGGTGGCCGGCCGCACGCTGGCCCGCTCACTGGCCAGTGGCAGCGTGCTCTCGCCCGGCGCCCTCGGCGGCCGACGCATGGTGCGCGCCGGCGACCACGTGGAAATGGTGGCCAGGCTCGACGGCATCGAGGTGCGCGCGGCCGGCGTGGCGATGGGCAGCGGCGACAACGGCGCCCGGCTGCGTGTGCGCAATGAAAGCTCGGGCAAGGTGGTCGACGCGATGGTCAGCGCACCCGGTGTGGTGGTGGCGCTGCCATGAGAGCCCGGCAGATCGACGCCGGCATCGCCACTTTCGCCATTCGCCCCTAAAGTTTCCGCGAAACCGGCCGATCTGACAGTTACAGGGCCACACCCCCAGCGAGAACGGACCCATGAATACAACCATTCCCAACAACGGCTTGCCGAAATTCACGCAGGCCACCGGCAGCTCGGGCAGCGGCCCGTCCACGACGGCCGCCAATCCGTCGGATGCCGCCGCCACCGCGCCCAAGGCCGATGACCAGGTCAAGCTGACCGACTCGGCCCTTGCGCTGCAGGAAGCCGCCCGCACCGGCGACACGTCCGTGATCGATTCACAGCGGGTGGAGCGGCTGCGCCAGGCACTGGCCGACGGCAGCTACAAGATCGATGCCGGACGCATCGCCGACCGCATGCTCGCACTGGAGCAGCAACTCGGCGGCACGGGCAAGGCATGAACCGGCAACTGCAGCACGAGCTGGACGATGCGCTCGGCGCGGTGCTGGGCGACATGCAGCAGGCGGTCGACCGGCTCGCCCAGGTGCTTGAGGCCGAGCGCACGGCGCTGGACTCGCGCGACTTCGACGCACTGGATCAAGCCGGCACACGCAAGCAGGCCATCATGCTGCAACTGGAGCAGCTCGATGCCGAGCGCCAGCAGCTCGCGTGCGAACAGCCGGCCGTAGCAGCCGCATCGACGCCGGCCTGGAGCAAGGTCGTGCAGAAGCTGCAGTACTGCCACCTGCTCAACCAGCGCAATGGCAGCGTGGTCAGCCAGCGGCTGGGCCAGACGCGCCGGGCGCTGGCCGTCCTGACGGGCCATGCCGGCGAAAGCGAACTGTACGGCCGCTCCGGCGAGTTGCGCGCCAGCTTGCGCTCGCAGGTACTGGCCGCGGTATGACATCGAGATGAGAGACGGCACCGCCACCTGTCCGCGCAAACGATCTTCCCACTGACCACGAAGCAGCCGCTCCCGGCGTGGCTTCGCGTTAACCGCGACGACTGATCATGAGCAACCTCAACGCCTCCACCGACGCTCTACCCGCTGGCTCACCAGGTTTCCATGGCGTGCCGACGTCGGTGCCGCTGCCGGTGCTGCGCGTACCGATGCTCGACCGCGAGCGCCAGCTGTTCGCTTACGAGATCGTGTTCCATCGCGAGCCCGGCGACGAACAGACCCTGCTGCAATGCGTGCTGTCGACCATCACCGACGGTGCGCTGACCCGGCTGGTGCGCGGCAACCGCGCTTTCCTCAACATGCCGGCCGAGCTGTTGCCGGAAGATTCCGACGTCTTGCTGCACCAGCCGCGCCTGGGCGTGGTGCTGCAGCCGCACGTGGCCACCGACGCGCCGCTGATGAGGCGCCTGCAACAGATGGCGCAGCGCGGCTGCCAGTTCATGCTCGACGCGACCGGCGTCGACCTGGAAAGCAGCCTCTCGCTCGAAGCGCTGCTGCAGATGGTGCAGCTGGTCCGGCTGGATGCCAGCTATCTGACCCCGCAGCGGCTGAAAGAACACGCCGAGCACCTGCACCTGCGCGGGATCCAGGTGGTTGCCGGCCACGTCAACGACCACCCGACCTACGAACGCTGCCTGGAACTGCCGCTCGAGGCGATCCAGGGACGCTACCTGCTGATCCCGCAACCGGTGGCGGTGCCCGTGCTTACCGCCAACCGCCTGAGCATGCTGCGCCTGATGCGCGTGCTGCAGGAGAGCAACCCCGGGCCGGTGGAATTGGGCAACATCATTCGCGACGACGCGGTGCTCAGCTACAAGCTGCTCAGCTGCGTCAACTCGGCCTACTTCGCTCTGCCGCGACAACTGAAATCGGTGCAGCAGGCCGCGATCTTCTTCGGCGTCACGCGCATGCGCAACTGGATCGACACCATGTCCATGTGCGGCATGGACGACCGCCCGCCGGAGCTTCTGCGCGCCGCGCTGATCCGCGCCCACATGTGCGAGAAGCTGGCCAGCGGCATGCCCAACGGCCACCCGGAGATGGCCTTCACCGTGGGCCTGTTCTCCCTGCTCGACACCCTGATGTGCGCGCCGATGGAGTTCCTGCTGACCCATCTGCGACTGGTGCCGGAAATCAGCGACGCGCTGACCGGCCGCGGCGGCCCGTTCGCGCCATTGCTGAAACAGATCCTCGCCTGGGAAGCCGGCGAGCTGACCAGCGAACACGCCATGCCGCAGCGCATCCAGCGCATGGCCACGATCTATCTGGGGGCGACGCAATGGGCCGATCAGGTCTACGCCTCGGCCAGCGGAAAGCAGCAGGCCACCGCATAACCGCCGGATGCTTTCCGGGCGGCCTTCGCAAGAAGATCCTTTCGCTCAGCGCGCGCGGCGCAGCCGCCATCCGGTGAGCAGCAGGCCGAGCAGCGCCAGCGCCAGCCAGGCGCACATGGTCCGCGTATCGTCGCCAAGCCAGAGCACGCTGGCCACGACGCCCACGACGAGCGCGCCAAGGCCAAGGGCCAGCAGCGGATCGCGCCGGTCGCGCTGGGCCGAGAGCAGCAGGAACGCACCCAGCGATGCCAGCAGCACGGCCAGGATCCGCCAGCTCAACACAAACTCGGGCGGAACCGGCAGGTCCGGAAAGACGTCCAGTACCGGCACGTCGCCGACCTGCACGGCGTAACCCTTGCCGTCGGCGGCGTCGGTGGCCGCCACCAGCCGGTCGCCGTCGATGCGCCCGACGATGGTCAGCTGCTGCAGGGGCACCTCGTTCCAGCTCACCCGCACATCGCCCAGCCGCGGATCGCCCGGCCGCGCGCTGGTCACCAGGTAATCCTGGTAACGGCTGAAACTGGCCGCCAGGTTCTCCGGCAAGGCGCCGGGATCCGGCGTGATCCGCTGCGTGCCCGGTATCGCGTGCAGCAGCACGGGCCCCAGCTTGAACCCGCCGATCTGCACCAGGCCGGCATCGAACTGCTTGCCGCTGATCGGGAAACTGAGCGGGTTGGCGTGCCCCTTCGGATCCTCGAAGTGGCCGGCGTCGAGCAGGTGGTCGACCCAGTCCAGTTCGTAGTGCACGCCGCTGCCGACACGCACCTCGCGCCACTGGAACATCTCCACGTGACGCACCAGCATCGTGGTATTCACCCGCAGGTTGAAATCCGGGTCGTGCGGCGCCTCTACCACGGTCGGCGTACCGACCACGCGCACCATGGAGCCGTGCTGGCCGGCTCCGGGCTGTGCGTTCGCACCCAGGTCGACCACCTCGCCACCATGCAGGCTGGCCACCGCGCGGTAGTTCAGCAGGCTGCGGGCGGTCATCGCCACCAGGCCGATCCCGGCCAATACCAGCAAGGCGCCGACGACGTTCAACACAAGCCCACGCATGGATGTTCCCGTGCGCCAATCCATCAAGCCGCTCCGGCGTGGCGATGCGGCGGAACGCCGCGCAACTCGCGCTGTTCGTCGGCGGTGCCGAAACGGCCACGTTCGTCGCGCGTCACCCGCGCCAGCGCGTACTCGTGGTCGTGGGTGAAGAACAGCCCCACGCCGCGCGCCAGCTTGTCTTCCAGGAACACGCGCTTCTCGTCGATCAACTTCTCCGGCCAGCGGTCGTAGCCCATCGTGATCGGCAGGTGCACCCAGAAGCGACCCGGGATCAGGTCGGCGCAAAACACCACGCCGCCGACTTCGGCCAGCATCAGGCCAGGCGTATGGCCGTCCGAAAAGAAGAAACGCGCCGACTCGCCCAGCGTCTGCGAATATTCGCCATCGACCAGCTCAAGCCGGCCGCTGGCTTCAAGCAGCGGCTGCAGTTCCGGCACGAACGAGGCGCGATCGCGCGGATGCGGCTTCAGCGCACGGCGCCAATGCTCCGCGCCCACCACGAAACGCGCGTTCGGGAACAGCAGCCGCGGCGCCTGGCCTTCCTCCCATGCCGCCAGCAGGCCGCCGGCATGGTCGAAGTGCAGGTGCGACAGCACCACCACGTCGATGTCTTCGTGGGTAAGCCCGGCCTCGGCCAGCGAATCCAGCAGCACATGCCGCGACTCGACCACGCCATAGCGCTCGCGCAGCGCCGGCTCGAAGAACGCGCCGATACCGGTCTCGAACAGCACGTTGCGCCCGTCCAGATCCTTCACCAGCAGGCAGCGGCAGGCCAGCGGAATGCGGTTCTCCGCATCCGGCTCGATCCAGCGCGACCACAGCGCCTTAGGAGCATTGCCGAACATGGCGCCGCCGTCGAGCTGCTGCGAGTTGCCAGACAGGGACCAGAGTTCCACTTCAGATACCTCGCGTTGCCGACGGATTCGCCGGGAGCGAATCCGGACGCCGCAGGCGGCCCCGCGCAGCGCGCGGGGTGAGGCCCACGGATGGGCCGAACCACATGGCGCCGCCATCCAGTTGCTGCGAGTTGCCGAGTATCGAGAACAGTTCCATGGCCTGACCTTACTGCACCTTGCCCAGGCCGGACGGCCGGCGCGGATCGCTGGCGGCGTCGAGCTTGTTGGCCTTGCGGTCCCAGGTCACCACGTTCATGAAGCCCCACGACTCGCGCGGCTTCAGCGTATAGCCCATCTTCGTCAGCGCATCGCTGGTGGCGGCGTCGAACGTGCCCTCTTCCACATTCACCACGTCCGGCAGGTACTGGTGGTGGAAACGCTTGTGCGCGGCGATCTGCTGCGCGCTCTCGCCATCGATGAAATGCAGGATGCCTTCGAGCACCTGGGTGATGATGGTCGAGCCGCCGGGCGAGCCGATCACCGCGGTGCGGTCGGCGCCGATCACGATGCTCGGCGACATCGACGACAGCATGCGCTTGCCGCCCTTCGGCGCGTTCGCCGCGCTGCCGAGCAGGCCGTAGACGTTCGGTTTGTTCGGCACCAGCGCGAAATCGTCCATCTCGTCGTTCAGCAGCACGCCGGTGCCCGCGGCGACGAAGCTGGAACCCATCGTGTAGTTCACCGTCGAGGTCACCGCGGCCATGTTGCCGTCAGCGTCGATGATCGAGAAATGCGTGGTGTGCATGCCCGGCTCGGGCGCCTCGGCGCGCGGCAGCATCGACGACGGCGTGGCCTTGTCGTGCAGGATGCCCTGGCGCAGGCCGGCGGCGTAGTACGGCGACAGCAGCATGTCCAGCGGCATCTGCACGAAGTCAGGGTCGCCCAGGTAATCGTTGTGGTCGCGGAACGCGCGGCGCATCGCCTCGACGATGTAGTGCACGCGCGTGGCCTGGTCCATCTTCGTCAGGTCGTAGCCGGACAGGATGTTGAGGATCTCGGCGATCGCCACGCCGCCGGACGACGGCGGCGGGGCGGTGATGATCTTGTAGCCGCGATAGTCCACGCTGATCGGCGTGCGCTCTTTCGCCCGGTAGTTCGCCAGATCGGCCAGCGTCCAGTTGCCGCCGGCCGCACGCACCGCGGCGACCAGCTTCTGCGCCGTCTCGCCGCGATAGAAGCCGTCGTCGCCATGGGCCGCAATCAGTTCCAGGGTGCGTGCCTGGTCCGGGTCGCGCCAGGTCGCACCTTCCGCCGGCGGCTTGCCGTTCGGCAGATACTTCGCCGCGGAGGCGGGCCAGCGCGCGAGATCCTTTTGCATGCTGGCGATCGCGCCGCGCAGGCGCGCATCCGGTTCGAAGCCGTCGCGGGCGATGCGGATCGCCGGCGCCAGCGACTGCTGCAGCGACAGGCGGCCGTAGCGCTTGGCGATCAGCACCAGGCCGGCCGGTTCGCCCGGGATGCCGGCCGACAACGGCCCTTTCAACGCGGTATCGCGGTTCGGGCTGCCGTCGGGGTTGAGGTAGTCCTTCGGATTCACCGCCGCCGGCGCGGTCTCGCGCGCGTCGATGAAGACATTGCGGCCGTCCTTTGCCCGGTGCAGCACGGCCATGAAGCCGCCGCCGATGCCGGAACTCTCCGGCTCCACCACCGACAAGGTGGCCGCCACCGCGACCGCCGCGTCGAACGCGTTGCCGCCCTTGGCCAGCACTTCGAGGCCGGCTTCGGTGGCATGGAAGTTCGCGCTGGCGATGGCCGCATGGCCGGGACGCTGCTGCGCAGCGTGGGCCGCTGCAGCCGGCGCCGCCTTCGGCGCGCCGTCGGCGGCGAATGCGGCGCTGCCCACCAGCAGAAGGCTCAGCGACAGCACTCGCCAGCTCATGGAAAACCTCATGCCGCGGACTCCTTCGCCATCAGGTGGCGGTACTTGAGTTCAAGCTGCTCGCGCGATTCGACGTGGTCCGGATCGCTGATGATGCATTCGACCGGGCACACCACCACGCACTGCGGTTCGTCATGATGACCGACGCACTCGGTGCACAACGCGGGGTCGATCACGTAAAACTCCTCGCCCAGCGAGATTGCCTTGTTCGGGCAAGCCGGTTCGCAGACGTCGCAATTGACGCAGGTGTCGAGGATTTTCAGGGACATCGGTCGATACTACATGCTGGGGGTGCGACGCCTGGGGAGAGCGTGCCGGTGCGCTGGCGACCTCGCAGCGACCAAGCATCCAGCGCCCTCGTGCAAGGCCGAGGGCGCTGCTGCGGAGCTGCGCCGGCGCTGCCGGCGCGGCGACCGCGCTTACATCGCGACGAAACGGACCGTGGCGCCGGTCGGCTTCAGCACGTCGTCGACACGCTGCTGGTCGGCCTGGTCGCCGATGAACAGGACGATCACGTCCTTGAACGAGCCGGGCTTGGCATCCTTGAACGCCGCGACCACCAGGTCGGCGGTCTTGGCCGAGTCCGGACCGGCGAACACCAGCATGTTGCCCGGCAGCACGCCGCGCGCGACGGTGTCCTGCACGTTCGACAGCTGGCGGCCACGGCCGGCCACGGCTTCCTCGGAATCACCGGCCGGCACCAGGTACGGGTACGGACGGTCGGCCTTCATGCCCTGCATGTTGTTCTGCACGATCTGGCCGAGGTAGGCGTTCCACGCCTTGGTGTCGTTCGGATCGGTCGGCTTGGTGGCCTGCTGGCTGGCCTGCTGGCCATCCTGAGGGCCGGCTTCGTGCTTGCCGCAGGCGCTCAGGGCCAGGCTGGCGGCCAGCGCGACGACAGCAATGAGAGCGAACTTACGCATGGTTATCACCTTCTGTTTCGGGTTGCTTGTTGGGGCCGGTGCGGCCCTTCTGCCAGCGCTGCCGCATGGCCTGTTGTACCGCCGGATGCACGAAACCGGAAATATCCCCGCCGAGGCGCCCGATCTCGCGCACCAGCGACGAGGAGATGAAACTGTATTGTTCCGCCGGCGTCAGGAACAGCGTCTCCGCCCGCGGGATCAGATGCCGGTTCATGCTGGCCAGCTGGAACTCGTATTCGAAGTCCGACACCGCGCGCAGGCCGCGGATGATCACGCCGGCACCGATCTGCTCGACGAAGGTGGCCAGCAGGCAGTCGAAGCCGCGCACCTCCACGTTCGGCAGGTCGGCCAGCGCCAGCCGCGCCAGGGTGATTCGCTCGCCGATGCTGAAGCCGGGTCCCTTGCTGGAACTGTCGGCGACCGCCACCACCACCCGGTCGAACAGCGGCGCAGCCCGCGTCACCAGGTCGGTATGACCGTTGGTGATCGGGTCGAAGGTGCCCGGATAGACGGCCAGGCGCGGATTGCCCAATGGTTTGCTCACGAGACGAAGGAAGGCGGTAGCGGAATTGACCCTAGCTTAACGGAAGCGCGCGCCGATAGAGCGCAAAACGCACCTCGCCGGCCTGCCCTTCGCGGTGCAGCTGCCAGTTGGACGGCAGCGCCGGCGCGAGGCCGCGCGGCGATTCCACGTAGACCCACCCTCGCGCGGCCAGCCAGCCCCCCTGCTCCAGCTGCCGAGCCAGCGCCGGCCACAGATCCAGCGCGAACGGCGGGTCGAGGAATACCAGGTCGTAGGGCTGCGCCGCGCCCTGCAGGAACAGGCCCGCGTCGAGTACCGCGACCTGGCCGGCGTCCGCCTCGAGCCGCGCCAGGTTCGCGCGCAGCGACTGCGCCACGCGCGCATCGCGCTCGACGAACTGCACGCCGGCCGCACCGCGCGACAGCGCCTCGATGCCGAGTGCGCCGGTGCCAGAACACAGGTCCAGGCAGCGCGCGCCGTCGATCACCGGCGCCAGCCAGTTGAACAGGGTCTCGCGCACGCGTTCGGGGGTGGGCCGCAGACCCGGCAGCTCCGGCACGTCGAGCCGCGAATTGCGCAGGCTGCCGCCGATGATGCGGATCCGCCCCGCCGCGGCCTTGCGCCCGCCGTTCATGCCGCCGGGCCCTCGGCGGTCGGACCCTCAACGGCCCGTACAGGTTGGAGTGTTAGCATGCCGGCCATTGTCTTTGAATCACGGCCGCAATGCTCAAGTTCTGGAAGAAAAAAACTGCCGACAAGGAAGTGGAGCCAGCCACCGCCAAGGCACCTGCCGACGCCAGCGTGCCGGAGAGCGGCGACGCATCCCTGCACGAAGCGCTGGCGGAAATTCCCGCCCCCGCCGAGACCCAGCCCGAAACCGAGCGCTTCGTGGCGCCGGCCAGCGAACCCGCCGCCGAAGAACCGGTTTCGACCAGGCGCGGCTGGCGCGAACGGTTGTCCGGCAATGTATTCGCGCGCAGCCTCGGCTCGCTGTTCGTGCGCAACCCCAAGCTCGACGACGACCTGCTCGACGAATTGGAAACCACCCTGATCACCGCCGACGTCGGCGTCGAGGCCAGCACCGAGCTTGTCGAGAACCTGCGCAAGCGCATGCACAAGCGCGAGTTCGCCGACGCCCCGGCACTGCTGGCCGCGCTGCGTCAGGCGCTGGTGGCCCTGCTCAAGCCGGTCGAGCAGCCGCTCGACGTGCGCGGCAAGCAGCCGTTCGTGGTGCTGGTGGTCGGCATCAACGGCGCCGGCAAGACCACCACCATCGGCAAGCTGGCCCGCCGCTGGCGCGACGAAAGACGCGCGGTGATGCTGGCCGCCGGCGACACCTTCCGCGCCGCCGCGGTCGAGCAGTTGAAGACATGGGGTGAGCGCAACCAGGTACCGGTGATCTCGCAAGGGCAGGATGCCGACTCCGCCAGCGTGATCTTCGACGCGCTGCAGGCGGCGCGATCGCGCGGCACCGACGTGCTGATCGCCGACACCGCCGGCCGATTGCATACCCAGGGCGGACTGATGGACGAACTGGGCAAGATCGCCCGCGTGCTGAAGAAGCTCGACGCCGACGCGCCGCACGAAGTACTGATGGTGATCGACGGCACCACCGGCCAGAACGCGGTCAGCCAGGTGCGCCAGTTCCGCCAGATCGTGGGCGTCACCGGCCTGGTCGTGACCAAGCTCGACGGCACCGCCAAGGGCGGCGTGGTGTTCGCGCTGGCGCGCGAGTTCGGCCTGCCGATCCGTTTCGTCGGCCTGGGCGAAAGCGCCACCGACCTGCGCCCGTTCGAGGCCGAGGCCTTCGTCGACGGCCTGCTGCCGGCCAGCCTCGGCGGCGAGGTGCAGGGCCATGACTGAAACACGACGGCGAGGTTGAACGCATGTCGCGCCGACTGCGGCTGATCCTGCTGATGCTTGGCGGCTTCGCGCTGGCGGTGGTGCTCGCTGCGGTGATCGCCGTCTACCTGCTGCTGCAACCGGAGCGCTTCACCCGCATGCTGCAGACCCAGGCGCGCACCGCCGGACTCGAACTGAACCTGGCCAGCCCGGCCAGCCCGACCCTGTTCCCGCGGCCGGCGCTGGACCTAGACGGCATCACGCTCAATGCCGAGGGTGCCGGCGCGCCGATCCTGCTGGCCGCGCACGGCCAGCTGGTGTTGCCATGGCATACCGTGCTCGGCGGTCCCACGGTGATCTCGCAACTGCAGATCGAATCGCCCCGGGTCGACCTCGACGCGCTGCAGGAGTGGCTCGCCGCCCTGCCCGCGCAACCCGAGGACGCGCCGCCGAACATCCCGCGCATCGACACCGGCGTCAGCATCAGCCATGGCAGCGTGGTGCGCGGCAACGAGGTGCTGCTCGGCAACGTCTCGCTCGAAGCCGGCAGTCTGATTTCCGGCCAGCCATTCCCACTCGCTCTGTCCGCCGTCACCGCCGCGGGCACGCCGCTGCAACTGCGGCTGTCCGCCACGCCGCGCATCGAAGGCAACGCGCTGCAGTTGAACAACATCACCCTGCATCTGTCGCAAGGCAGCGCGATGACGCTCGCGCTCACCGGCAACGCGCACTGGCACGGTGCCGCCGACGCCGCCGCCAGCCTTGCCGGCAAGCTCGACCAGGCCAGTGCAGGCCAATACGACATCTCGCTGTTGCTGACCCCCGCCGACCAGAGCAATCCGCTGCTGCTCGCGCTGAAGCTCGACGGCCCCGCCAACCACGCCGACCTGCGCCTGCCGCCGCTGGCGCTGGCCCACTGGTGGAGCCAGTTGGGCGATCCGCAAGGGCCGCAATTGAGCGTGCCGCCGGGCAGCGGCCACGCGGAAATCGCGAAGCTCGAAGCCGGCGGCATCAGCATCGAGGGCCTCACCGTCCGCGCCGGCAACGCCGTGCCCGCGCCGGCCGGCACGGCAGCCGCACCGGCGATACCCGCCGGCAAGAAACAGCCATGAACGCATCCCTGGCCAGTCGCCTGCTGCGCTGGTTCGACCAGCACGGCCGCAAGGACCTGCTATGGCAACGCGCTCTCGATGACGGCCGGCGTGACGCCTACCGCGTATGGCTGTCCGAGGTGATGCTGCAGCAGACCCAGGTCGCCACCGTGGTCGGCTACTTCGAGCGCTTCGTCAACGCCCTGCCCACCCTGCGCGACCTTGCCGCCGCCGACGAGGACACCGTGCTGGCACTGTGGTCCGGGCTCGGCTACTACCGTCGCGCGCGCTTCCTGCATCGCGCCGCGCAGCTCTGCGTCGAGCGGCACGGCGGCGAACTGCCGCGCGACTTCGCCGCATTGAGCGCGCTGCCCGGCATCGGCCGCTCCACCGCCGGCGCGATCCTGGCGCAGGCGCACGGCCTGCGCTTCGCCATCCTCGACGGCAACGTCAAGCGCGTGCTGACCCGCTACCACGGCATCCACGGCCACCCCGGCGAAAGCGCGGTGGAGAAGCAACTGTGGCAACACGCCGAAGCACACACCCCTGCCACCCGCATCGCCGACTACACCCAGGCGATCATGGATCTCGGTGCGATGCTATGCACACGCTCGCGCCCGCGCTGCGAGGACTGTCCGCTGGCCGCCGACTGCGTCGCCCATCGCGACGACCTCACCACGCAACTGCCCAGCCGCAAGCCGCCCAAATCCATTCCCACCCGCGCCACCGTGATGCTGATCCTGCGCGACCGCCACGGCCGCGTGCTGCTGGAACGGCGCGGCCCGCAAGGCGTGTGGTCCGGCCTGTGGAGCCTGCCCGAAGCGAGCGACCCGGATGGCGCCTGGCGCATCGCGCAGCAGCATGCGCAGATCGACGACGCACAGGCACTCGCCCCGTTCACCCACGTGTTCAGCCATTACCGGCTCGACATCGAGCCGCTGCTGTTCGACCGCGCGACAGCGCAGCGCGGCATCGCCGATAATCCGCAACTGCGCTGGTGCAGCGCCGGCGAACTCGGTGCACTCGGCCTGCCCGCGCCGGTACGCAGCCTCTTGCGGCAGATCAACGACAACGCCTGAGCACAACCGCAAGCTGTGCTCGTCACCGTGGCAGCCCCACCAGGATTCGAACCATGAGCCGTACCATCCACTGCACCAAGCTCGGCATCGACGCCGAAGGCCTCGACTTCGCCCCCTGGCCCGGCCCGCTCGGCCAGCGCATCTACGCCGAAATTTCCAAGCCCGCCTGGCAGCAATGGCTGGCCCACCAGACCACGCTGATCAACGAATACCGGCTCAACCCGCTCGACCCGAAGGCACGCAAATACCTCGGCGAGCAGATGGAGAAATTCCTGTTCGGCGGCGACTTCGCCCAAGCCGCCGGCTTCACCCCGCCTGACCACGAGTCTTGACGAAACGCCGTGCATTCGGTCTAATGCGCGGCTCCACGCAACATCGACAACCCCTCGCGGTCGTCCCTGATTGCCAGGTTCCCGGCCGGGTAGCTCAGTTGGTAGAGCAGGGGATTGAAAATCCCCGTGTCGGCGGTTCGATTCCGTCCCCGGCCACCATGTACAGCCACGAAAAAGCCCACTTTCTCAAGTGGGCTTTTTCGTGGGTTGCACCGAATCTGCACGTATCTGCGCAGGCCTGGCGGCGCAGCAAGAACAAGTATGCCGCGGGCCATCTTCGACAGATCCGGCTCTCCAGGACGGCCCCAAAAGCAATCCCGCAAAGGGGATTGCTTTTGAAAGCCCAAGCCTGCGAGAGCCCTCAGTTGTAACGCCGGCGCAAACCCAGGAACAGTCCGGTAAACAGCAGACCGAGGCCGAACATGCCCAGCTTGCCAGGCTCCGGCACCGTCACGGGCGGGTCGCCGCAGGGCCCGCTGCCCCCGGCAACGGTTCCATCCCCCGACACGATCCAGCCGCTGCAGTCACCCTTATTGCCAATGCCCTGGATGTGCGCCACCGATGACCATTTGCTGTCGTTCTCCACAAACGGATTACCCGTCAGCGGGTTCAAGAACGTCAGATCATAGGTCGCTGAATCGCCGGCCGTGAACCGGCTGCCGGGCGACCAGCCGAAAGCAAGGTTGAACATACCCGGCACCGGACCCGCATTGAAACCGCTCGCGTTGTATGACGCGCCGTTGCCCGCGCAAGTACCCGCGGTGCATGTGATCCCGGAGGAAGAGAGCGCTTGATCGAGATAAAAGGCCCAGCCAACGACGGACTTTTTACTGCTCATCCCCTGTATAAAATCCGACCCGGTCGTATGGAACGACAGCACCAGCGTTCCCCAGCTGGAACCCACGGAGGACGTGAACTCAGCGGTGAGCCAGGGTGCACTGCCATCCGGCGTGCTGCCGGAAAAAACGGTGTTCAGATCGATACTGGTCGAGATGGGGGTCGCGGCGACCCGCAAGGGCAGCACGGTCAGTGCGGCCAGAGCAATACCCGTCAGAATCAGGATTCTTTTCACGGTGTTTGACCTCCATTGAGACTTGTCGCCATCCGTCGCAGGCAGCCCGGGACCTTTTCGAACTCATTGGTATTTCATCGTTACCAACTTCGCAGTTTCAAAGCACGTTTCGAGCCAAGTTTATAAGTTGTTGATTTAATTATGGCCTGAACTGTTTCCAATCAATGAATAATTCAATTTTGTAAAAATTTCCGACAGCTCTGCCACCGGCGACGCAGTCCCGGCGAGCCCGCCGTCAGGGCTGACGAGCGGACAGTCTGGTTGACCCGCGCTGTCGCCAAAAATCGCGTCCAGCTGGGCGGGCGAAGGGCGCGAGCCGGCTGCACGCCAGCAAGGTGTCGATATCACGATCAAGGGTGGTCGGCAGGCGGGGCGTCACCCTGGTCGATCGCGAGCCCGGCCTGCTGCGGATGCGCGGTGCCCAACGGCGAGGCGGCCACTGTCATACGTGCCCATCGCCCCACTCCCTGCGCCCTCGTGTTCGTCGCACGGGGCGAGCGAAAGCACCAACGGGTGGCATAGCCGTACCGACGACCGCGAAAACGATAGGGCTACCGCGCGCCACAACACGTTTTCGATGTCCCCTTCAACATGATGCACTTCATGATTGAATCCGCCGCGCGCTCCGCGGTTGGTTGAGCTCTTCGAGCAAGCCCATTCCCACCCGGTACGCCGCCTTCCTCAACTCACCCCGTACACCAAGATTCGGCGATAGCTCGCCGACGCGCCGGAAGGACGTTTGGCCCGGTAAAGCCTGTCACAAAGCCTAGGCTGACCAGGCGATACTGCGGCCGGCCAGGCCGGAGCCGGCCATTCGGGACGGATCGATACCATGGTGGGCTTTCAAAAAGTCCGCTATCAGCGAACCGCGCAGTTGCACGGGCTCAAACGCGAAGCGATGCGAGAACTTACTGCCGGGTAGTGGGTTGTCGCGCGCATCAGCGAGCCCTCGTGGCAACTCGTCTTTCGCCAGTCCGTCGAGCAGACGAAGACGCAAGGGGACCACCGGATTGTTTCGCACCATGGGGTAGCTTGTCGGCGGCGCGAATTGCTCGAAGCCGTAACAACGTACGTAGAACTGGACATGCCGCGGATGCACACCGATAACGATATCGGTCAAACCGGCGTGCAATCCGTAGTGTATGGCCCAGCGCATCATGCCGAACAAGGCCCTGATGCCACGTGACGCGCACTGGCGACGATCCGCCAGCATCCCCACCTCAAGCAGCC
>Ga0207690_10000207_pt1 | contig 45657 bp, 44 predicted proteins | sample KBSC23metaG_FD_184315 | JGI IMG/M metagenome (GOLD analysis project Ga0207690, IMG submission 184315) | Corn rhizosphere microbial communities from Kellogg Biological Station, Michigan, USA - KBS C2-3 metaG (SPAdes) (version 2) | ecosystem: Host-associated > Plants > Roots > Rhizosphere > Soil ... | reverse complement strand
TGCACGGCACGCACCAGGTCGCCCAGTAGTTGACGATCACCCACTTGCCGCGCTGCGCGGCCAGGTCGAACGTCTTGCCGTCCAGCGTGGTGACGTGCAGGGTCGGCTGCGCCGGCATCGCCGCCTGCACGGGCATGGCAAACGCGAGCGCCATGGCCAGCACAGCCGCCGGGCGCGACAGGAAGGAGAACAGGGTCATGCGGGGAGTTCCTCGGTGTCAGCCGCCGGGTCGGCGGCAGGGGGATAGATCTGGTCGAGCCGTGCGCCCAGCTTCGCCTGCAGCGCGGCGGCCAGTTCGGCCAGCATCGCCAGCAGCTCCGGCGGCAGCGCGATGCCCAGCGCGGCTGCCTCGTCTACCGGCTGCAGCGGCAGACGGTAGCTGGTATGCCGGTACACGCGCAGCAGGTCGGTACTGTCCAGGCTGCGGCACAGCAGCCAGCCGCCGGCTTCGCCGCGCTGGATCAGGTCGGCCTGCTGCAGGTCATCGATGTAGGCGGCGATCAGCGCGCTGCGCAGGTACGGCTCGCGCACGCGCAGGTCGGCCGGGTCCACGCAGTCGCCGCTGCGCTGGGCTTCGACGAAATGCCGCAGCACCACCAGCAGCCCGAGGAACTCGGCGCCTTCGGGCAGCGTCTGCATCGGTGCGTGGTATTCGAACGCGGACGCCGAGGCGGCGATCGACGCGGCCAGGATCACGATCACCCACGACAGGTAGATCCACAGCAGGAAGATCGGGATCGCCGCCAGCACGCCGTAGATCTGCTGGTAGGTCTGCGCCTGCTGCACGAACTGGCCGAAACCCCAGCGCGCGATCTCGAACAGCACCGCGCCGAGCAGCGCGCCGATCGCCGCGTCGCGGCGCGACACCTTGCAGTTCGGGATCACCGCATACATCAGCCACAGCGTGAAAAACGTCACCAGGAACGGCAGCGTGCCCAGCAGGCTCTGGGTGACGCCGCTGAGCTGGTCGGCGGCGCTGTGCAGCAGCGGCGCCGCGGTCACGTACGAGGTCACCGCGATGCCGCCCACCACCAGGATCGGCCCCAGCGTCAGCGCCGCCCAGTACAGCAGCAGGCGCGAGCCCCAGCTGCGCGGCTGGTGCACGCGCCAGATCCGGTTCAGCCGGTCTTCGATGCTGATCATCATCGACAGCGCGCTGAACAGCATCACCAGGATGCTGATGCCGGTGAGCTTGCTGGCATTCGCCGCAAACCCCAGCATGGTCGCCTGCACCGCCTCGCCGGTCGACGGCACGAAATTGTTGAACACGAAGTTGATCAGCGTGTCGCGCGCCGGCTGGAACACCGGGAACGCCGAGAACATCGCGAACACCGCCACCGTCAGCGGCACCAGCGAGACCAGGGTGGTGTACGACAGCGCACCCGCCGTCTCGAAGCACTTGTCGTCGACGAAGCGCTGCCAGATGAAGCGGCTGAAGCTCTTCGTGCGCTCGCGGTTGAAACGCCGGATCATCGCTGTCCTTTCACTGGCGGCCCGGGCGGACCGCCAACATCGTGGGTACCGGCCGGTACACTAGCGTATTGGCTGTGAATGCCTCAAACGCCCGAGTCGACGCCACATGAACCACGAGATCCTGGTCCTATACTACAGCCGCAGCGGCCACACCGCCCAGCTGGCCCGCCTGATCGCCCGCGGCATCGAGGAAGTGCCCGGCATGCGCGCGCGCCTGCGCCAGGTGCCGCCGGTGGCGCCGGTGACCGAAACCGCGCAGCCGCCGGAACCCGAGGACGGCGCGCCGTACGTGCAGAAGCAGGACCTGCTCGACTGCGTCGCACTCGCCATGGGCAGCCCCACCCGCTTCGGCAACATGGCCGCGCCACTGAAATATTTTCTCGACACGACCGGCGCCGAATGGGCCAGCGGCGCGCTGGTCGGCAAGCCCGCGGCGCTGTTCACGTCGACCAGCACCATGCATGGCGGCCAGGAATCCACCCTGCTCTCGATGGCGCTGCCGCTGCTGCATCACGGCATGCTGCTGCTCGGCGTGCCGTACACCGAGCCGGCGCTGACCGCCACGCAAAGCGGCGGCACCCCGTACGGCGCCAGCCACGTCGCCGGCGCCAAGGGCGACAACCCGATCAGCGAGCACGAACGCGAACTGGCCCGCGCGCTGGGCCGGCGCCTGGCCGACGTGGCCCGTCGTCTGGCGGACAGGCCGTGACTACCGCCACGCACGCACGCATCCTGCCCGTCTATCGCGTCGGCCTGGTCGCCTGGGCCTTGCTCGTCGTGCTGCAACTCGCATGGCATGCGTGGCTGGTGCCGCCGCAGAGCATGCCACTGACCCTGCTGCTGGCGATCACCGTCGTCCCGCTGCTGCTGCCCCTGTTCGCCCTGCGCGACGTGCGCCGCGCCCTGCTCTGGGTCGGCATCCTCAGCCTGTTCTACTTCTGCCACGGCGTGTCCGAGGCCTGGGGTTCGGCGGGCGAGCGCTGGCTGGCGATCGCGGAGATCGTGCTGACCGTGTTGCTGATCGCGGCGCTGGGCGCCGGGGTGAAGCGGCGCACCGATCAAACGGGCGCACCGCCGTCGCGCTGAGGCGTTTGCCGGCGCGTTGCAAGCTTCAGGGAGCCTCGAATAACCCGCTCTTCGCACATCATGTCACCCTCACCCCCGTCATGCCGGCGCAGGCCGGCATCGCACTTCGTGACGTGGACGCCGAGTGCGTCGGCAGTCGACCGCGAGTGTCCATCGCCCGGCGCCGAGTGCCTGATAGCCGGCGCCGACACTGAAACCCTCGGCGCCGAGTCCGCGCCAGTCGACGGGGATGCAAGAACCATCGACGGCGATGTGCCGATACTTGACGGGGAGTAGTGAACACTCGATGCCGAGTGCGCCACCATCGGCGGGGATAGTCGAAGCGTCGGCGGCGACTGCCGCACCGTCGGCGGGGGTAGCGCGCTACCCGGCGCCGACCGCCTGATACCCGGTGTCGAGCATTCGACACCCGGCGGGAAGCGGCTGGCGCTGCCCGCCGGGCCTGGCCGCTCAGGCGGCTGCCGGTTCCGGCGTGGCCTGGCCGGCGCGCGTGCCGGGAAAGCGCTGGCGCAGGTCATCGTAGATATCCTGCGCGCCAGCGCGGCTGCGATGCGCCGCCTCACGCACGCTCTGGTAGTAGGCCAGGTCGGCCATCCATACCTCGCTGGACACCAGTTGCACGGTGTCGTCCACGCTGGTCGCCAGCGTCTGCAGCTCCGCCGCAAAACGCAGCAACTGCGCGCGCAGGGTGCGATCCTTCTGCACCTCGGCCAGCTCCACGAAGCCCGGCACGAACTCCGCCCGGTTGCCCATATAGGTCGTGCACTTCTCGTCGAAGCCGATCGACTTCGGCCCCATCTTCGGCAACTCGCGCCGTTCCTGCACCGACAGCGTCACCAGAAACGGCAGCACCCCGCGGATCGCCGTCAACGCCCCCTGCACCGTCGCCACATCCTCATCCGACAAAACGGCGGAAATACGGTTGTCATTGCTCATGGAACGCTCCTTCGTATCAAGAAAAAAGCCGCCAAGTCGGCGGCTTAGGGAGCGTAACAATGAGGTGGCGTGGGGTTGGGGCGATGGGCGGTGTAGGGAGAGGAGGATGGGGTGTAGGCGTAGGTGCAATGCCGTGCCAGCGGCCTAATCAGGTCGCCGCGCTCAACACCAGAGCGCGTGCTTGGTGAGCTACAGCCAGCCCACACGTTTGCGCCAAGCAAGCTCTTCCGCATCTTTGGCTGCTTGATTCGTGGGGACGGGCGGCGGATTCATGCGGGCTCGAGCAATTATTTCTGACAGAGGCGGCAGGCCCAACGCTTGCCTCCGGGCCTCCACGTTCCCTGCGTCCTCTAGTGGACGCGGCTCAACCCCGTTCTGACCTTCTTGCAGCTGTGTTCCATACCGTTGAGGGAGGCCCTCGAAGAGCCTGATCCTGTCATCCATATAGGCATGCTGCCATGGATGTGCGTCACCGTTCGCGCTTGCCTGGCGCAAAAGATCGCGGCATTGACGCATGAACGCAGGTTCTCCGATTGAGTGTTGTGCAATACGCCAAGCCGCATAGGCACCGCGCTCTCCAACTAGTGAAAATCCGGGCCAGCCGTGATTCGCAATAATCTCCCGGAGTTGAGCGGCATTGGCGCGATGCACTGCCTCCATCCGCGGATGGTAGCCCTCAGACAAAGAGCCGTCTGCCGCGAGATCTGCCCGAACCCGTTGATCCCAATCGTCGAGGTCGATTAGCCGCTTTTCTAGGGCCTTTTCCACAATGGTGCCTCTGCGCCAAACACTGGATTTAAGCGGCGGCGAAGCCGTCCGTCTCGAAATAACTATTAGGCACCGTTTACCGCACGGTTAATGTGACGCCACGATTTGCACTAGCAATACCTTGAGTAAAAAGAGAACCACGCAGCCGGCAACGATCGGAAGAACGATTGACATGAACGCATTACCGAGACGAGTACTAAACGGATCTTCGATGTAGCGCCACGCTAAGTTGGAAATTAGAACCCCAGTGTAGATACCAAGCCCTAGCCCAAGGACGATCCAAGCAACCCTCGCAGCAATAAAATGGAATTTGATATCGGCGTACTGAAAGACGCCGATGACAGCAAGCCACTCGGCATATTGAAACAATACGGGTACGCCACGCATTACTCGGGCTATAAGCTCAGGCGCAGGAATGACGCGCCCATCCTTGGTCAGTTTATCGAACCCCGTACTCATCATAGTTCTCCTAACGCCTAACACTGGTGTCAAGCGGCGGCGAAGCCGTCCGCCGTGAATGAGTAGCAGAGGTCAGATGCAAAACGACCCCTTGTGTATTTGCCATGCGCGCCCTTGCTGGTCATAGCCGGCCTCGTCCATGTACGTAACGTATGGCGAATCCATTTGAATGACGCTCGCTTCGTCTTGACCCCAGAAAATTACGACATAGGTGTCATACCCTTGATAGTTGTAGCTGCTCGTTGCCTGATTGAGCTCGTACCCCTTGATGATTGTTGCGTCAATCTTATAGGCCTGAGACCAGCCGCTTGAAGTGCGGTACTTGGCACAAACCTCCGCGCGCTCTTTGCCATAGGCGGACGACGCTGCGGCCAACCCCAAGATGGCGAGTATCACAGTGATCTTCATTTCGGCCCCCTTAGGTCTCCCCATGATCGCTAACGCCATGAAGATTTAAAATGCAGTCTAATCCCCCGACCTGTCCCCTACCACTACTCAAACACTGCAACGGCAATCAAGTCGAATCAACGAACTGATCATCTTGCTGCAGTCCGGTTCAGCCATCCAATCACGCAATGTTTCAAACGCATGATCACGGCGCAAATGCCGTGCACGAAACACTCCGCCTCACCCAAACACCACCATACTCTGCCGACTCAACGCCACGGCCTCCCCACGCGGTCCCCACAGCATCACGCTCTGATTGGTGTAGCCATCGCGAGCCGCAATGAGTTCAGCATCGACGCGCCAGTCGTCCAGGCCGAGGTCGTCGTAGCGGTCGCGCAGCAGTTCGAGCATCCAGGTGAGCGAGCTGCCGGGGGTGGGTGCGGCGAACATCGACAGGGCGATCGGCGGGATGAAGTCGGCGAAGGCGAGTACGTGGGTTTCGTCGGGCGTGCCGTCGTCGCGCAGGGAAAGTCGAAGTACGTTGTCGCGCTGGCGGCCGCCGCTGAACGGCAAGTCGCCGCGCAGCCAACTGGCGCGGAAGTGCTGGGTGAAGGCGGGCATGCGGCCTTCGACGTAGCGCAGTTCCTGCGGCGTCACCGCCACGACGGGCGGTTGTTCGGGCTGGAAGTCCAACGCCGAGGGGCGCGCGCTGCCGAATACGCCGAGCAGCCGGCACAGCGTCTGCTCGCCGTCGCACAGGCTGGCCTCGACCTGGATGGCGCTGCGCCCTGCACGCAGTAGCCGCGCGCGGATGGCCACGCTGCCGGCCGGCACCGGTGCGATGAACGTCACCTGCAGGGTGCGCAGCGGCATATCCGCCGGCACCAGCTCGCGCATGGCGCGCAGCGCCAGTGCCGCCTGCAGGCCGCCGAAGGCGCTGCGTCCCTGCAGCCAGTCCTCGCTGACGGTGGCCTGCCAACCGTCGCCATGGCGCGTGACCGTCTGCATCGCTTCGGAAAATCGCATGGGTAGCGCCTGCGCTGGGGAATGGCTTTCGATGATGCCAGCGCAACGCGCCGAATGCCCGCGTGCCTATACTCGACACCTCGACTCTGGATGGAGCGCGCCATGGCCTTCCTGCAGGATCCGCCGCAACTGCCGCACCCGTATCGCAGCGACCGTGCGCTGCTGGCCTTGCTCGACCGTGCGCTGCCGGCGGAGCGCCGCGCGGCGCTGGATGCCGACCTCGATGCGCTCGGCGACTACGCACAGATGGCATGGCAGCGCGCATGCACCACGACGCGGCGCAAGCCGGTGCTGACGCAATGGGACGCCTGGGGTCAGCGTGTGGACCGCATCGAGTTGACGCCGGCGTGGCAGGAAGGCGCGGCGCTGACGACGCGGCACGCCGTGCTGGCCGCCGGCCACGGCGACAGCGCCTACGGGCGGCTGGAGGAATTCGCCCGCGTCTACCTGTACCACCTCGCCAGCGAGTTCTACACCTGCCCGCTGGCGATGACCGACGGCGCCGCTACCGCGATCAAGGCCTCCGGCAACCGCGAACTGATCGAGCGCGTGCTGCCGCATTTCCTCAGCCGCGACCCGGCCACCTTCTGGCTCAGCGGCCAGTGGATGACCGAGACCGCCGGCGGCTCCGATGTCGGCCACACCGAAACCGTCGCGCGGCAGGATGCCGCCGGGCAGTGGCGCCTGTACGGGCGCAAGTGGTTCAGCTCGGCGGTGGTCGGCGAGGCAGCGCTGGCACTGGCGCGGCCCGAAGGCGCGGCGGCCGCGGGCACCGCGGCGCTGGCGCTGTTCTACGTCGAGACGATGGACGGCGCGCGACGCAAGAGCGAACTGGTGATCGATCGCCTGAAGGACAAGCTCGGCACGCAGGAATTGCCCACCGCGGAAATCCACCTGGACGGCCTGCCCGCGTGGCCGCTGGGCGAGCTTGCCAACGGCGTGCGCCAGGTGGCGCCGATGCTCAACGTCACGCGCACGTGGAACGCGGTCTGCGCGGTCGCCAGCATGGCCCGTGCGCTCAGCCTGGCGCGCGACTTCGCCATGCGACGGCGCGCGTTTGGCCGTCCATTGATCGAGCAGCCGCTGCACGCGCAGACGCTGGCCGACATGCAGGCCGAGTTCGAGGGCGCCTTCGCGCTGGCGTTCGAGATCGCGCAACTGCTGGGCCGGGTCGAGCACGGCGCGGCGCTGCCGCACGAGGCCGCGCTGCTGCGCCTGCTCACGCCGCTGGCCAAGCTGTGGACCGGCAAGCTGGCGGTCGCCATGTGCTCGGAGGCGCTGGAGTGCTTCGGCGGCGCCGGCTACATCGAGGACACCGGCCTGCCGCAGCTGCTGCGCGACGCGCAGGTGTACGCGATCTGGGAAGGCACCACCAACGTGCTGTCGCTGGACAGCCTGCGCGCGCTGGCCGGCGACAGCCTCGGCGCATTGCGCACGGCCTGTGCGGGCTGGCTGGAGGGCAACGACGACATGCACACGGCCAGCGCGATCCGGCAGACGCTGGACGCCGCCGCGCGCTGGCTCGACCAGCATGCGGCCGCGCGCGACACGCTGGAGGCCGGCGCGCGCGGCCTCGCCTTCACCCTGGCGCGCTGCGCCGCGGCGGCGCTGCTGGCGCGCCAGGCCACCTGGTCGGATCGCCACGGGGACCGACGCCCGGCGGCGGCATTGCAACGTTTCGTCAGCCGTGGCCTGGATCGACTGGTGTCGCCGGATGCCGGCAACACCGCGCTGCTGCTGGGGTAATCGATCGCTTTGAAGCCCCTCTCCCGCCGGGAGAGGGGTTGGGGTGAGGGTACGGGGCTCGCGTAATCTGCAACGGAGAAGTGCTGGTTCCGTGCAGCATTCCACATCACGCTGCGCCCGCACCCTCATCCGGCGCTACGCGCCACCTTCTCCCGGAGGGAGAAGGGCTCAGATGGTCACCACGCGCTACGACCTGACACTCTTCCGCCCCCGGGTTCGCGAGCAGGTCTCTCCCCATCCCTCACCCGCAGGCGGGCTAAAATGCCAGCATTCCCTCACACCGGCCCACCGACATGCAGCACCTGACCATCGTCACCACCGGCGGCACCATCGACAAGATCTACTTCGACGACAAGTCGGATTACAAGATCGGCGCGCCGCAGATCGGCGAGATCCTCGGCCAGCTCGGCGTGGCGTTCCAGTTCGACGTGATCCCGATCCTGCGCAAGGACAGCCTGCACATGGGCGCCGAAGACCGCGCGCTGGTGCGCTCGACGATCGAAGCGCAGCCGCACCGCCACGTGCTGATCACCCACGGCACCGACACCATGGTCGAGACCGCGCGCGAACTGGCCGACATCAAGGGCAAGGTGATCGTGCTGACCGGCGCGCTGAACCCGGCGCGCTTCCAGGGTTCCGACGCGGTGTTCAACATCGGCTGCGCGGTGGCCGCGGTGCAGACCCTGCCCGACGGCGTCTACATCACCATGAACGGCCGCGTGTGGGACCCGGCCAAGGTGCGCAAGAACCGCGACGCCAACCGCTTCGAGGAAGTCGCCGGCTGACTTCCACGCATGAAAAACGGGCCCGGTCGATTCGACCGGGCCCGCGTTGCAGCGACTGCTCCTTGGGAAAAACGGCGGGTCATCCCTGACCCGTCAGGGGGCTTACCAGTTGGCCACCAGCGACACGCCCGAGAAGGACGTGTAGCCGCGTACCTTGATGTAATAGGTACCCGAGGCCGCACTGAATGAGCAGGTTTCCGCATTGCCGGTCCGGTACGGGCGGCAGTCGTAGCTGCTGGTGGTCGGGGCGGAGCCCTTCTTCACGTACAGGTCCGCATCGCCCGTGCCGCCGGAGATCGCGATGGACAGGTTGCTGCCCGTCGGCACCGTCACCGTGTAGCTCAGCTCCTGGCCCGTCGAACCGGCCAGGCCGGTCACCGGCACGCCATCCTGCAGGCCGCCGGTACCGCCGCCACCGGTGCTGTAGGACGCCTTGACGGTGACGCCGGAGTACGCCGAGTAGCCGTGCACCTTGAGGTAGTACTTGCCCGCACTCGGCGCGGCCACGGTGCAGCTTTCCGAGTTGCCGGCCTTGTACGGACGGCAGTCGTAGCTGCTGGTGGTCGGCGCGCTGCCGAACTTGGTGTACAGGTCGGCATCGCCGGTGCCGCCGGAGATCGACATCACCAGGTTGCTGGCGCCGGTCGGCACGGTGATGAAGTAGTCGTTGTCGCCGCCCGAAGCCGCGGCCACGCCAGTGACGCCCACGTTGTTCTGCAGCTCGGTGGTGGTACCGCCGCCACCGCCGCCCGAGCAGCTCACGCCCACGCCGGTGAAGGCGGCGATCACGTCGTTCGCGTTGTAGCCCAGGTCGGTCGCCGCCGACTGCACGCCGCAGGCGCCGGAGTTGAAGGTGGACGTGGTCGTCCAGTACGACTTGTTGGCGAGCGCGAAGGCCTGGAACGCCTTCTTCACGTCCCAACCCGCGGTCTTGGCCAGCAGGCAGAACGCCTTGTTGTACACGCCGCTCGAATAATGCACGTCGAGGCTGGAGGTGTAATTCGCGGCGTTGTCGATCGAGCCGCCGTCCTGCGGCGGGTTGCACATGTAGCGCAGCGCGTCACCGATGCCGGCGCTGGTCTTGACGATATCGCGCCCGACCAGGAAGTCCGCCGCACCGCGATCGTAGAACTCGGCCGCTTCGCCGGCGATGTCCGAGTACGCCTCGTTCATGCCGCCGGACTGGCCGCTGTACTCCAGGCCCGAGTTCTGCTCGGTGTAGCCGTGGCTGATCTCGTGGCTGGTCACGTCCAGCGACACCAGCGGGTAGAACGTGCTGGCGCCGTCGCCGAAGTACATCGCGCTGCCGTCCCAGAACGCGTTCTCGTAGTTCGACTTGTAGTGCACCTTCATCACCAGCTGGATGCTCAGCGGCGGCGCGCCGGTGTAGGCGGTGTACATGTCATGCACGACGCCGCCGAAATGATGCGCGTCGTTGACCGGCGAGTAGGCGCCGTTGATCGCGTCGGTGTCGCTGTTCGGGCAGGTGAAGCTGACCACCGAACCGCCGCTGGTGCCGTGGTTGAGGTTGTAGGTCTTGACGTTGGTGTTGACCAGCGTGCAGGTGCTGCCGGACTGGGTCACGTCGAGCGCGGCGTAGTCGGTGCCGTAGAGGTACTTGCCGGTCTTGGTGTTGCCGCCGGGGCCGGTGGCGGAAGCATCGGTCAGGCCGTTCCAGCTGCGGATCACCTCGCCGGTGTTGGCGTCGACGATCGCGGTCGGGCGCGACGGATTCGCGCCGCCGACGAAGTAGGACACGCGGTAGACCAGGCGTGCCGTGCCGTTGTCCTGCGGATACACGAACAGGTCGGTCATCTGGTTGCTGATGGCGGCGCCACCGATCAGGGTGGTGTGCGCATGCGACTGCAACGCCGCGATGGCGCGGGCGGCGGACAGCTTCGGCGCGACCGAGGCCAGGCCGAGCTGGGCGTCCTGCATCAGTTCGCCCGTGGCACGCAGCGCATTTCCATTGGCATCCTGCACCACGGCAATGCTGCGGCCGTAAACCGGCACGCCGCGGAACATCTGCTGCTGGCGCACGACCTTGCGCCCGCCGGGGATGGCCACCGAACTACGCGGCGCCAGCGACATGTCCTGGCCAAGATTCAGGTGGGCTGCCAGCGAACTGGCCGGCACCGCACCGAGATCCTGTGCATGCAAGGTCTTCGTGTTGGCGGCGGTGGCCACCGACGCGGTGGCCATGCCGATCGCGGCAACCAGCAATTTCAGACGGTAATGATTGGGCATTGAAAACTCCTAGACGCTATTTTTTGGGGACAAACGAGCCCGATGCGGCCGCGTGGACCCCATGCAAGAATTGCCGTGCGAGGCACGGCCCCTTTTATTCGTGTGCTGTCTAGCGATCCCAAAATACGTCCGGATCGACTGCCTCCCCCTGGCATTCCATTGCACGGGCAGCGCGTGGACGCGTAACTGCAAGACGGCGATCAGGCCGCCAAAGGATCATCCGTCAACCTCCCCGATGACGAATCCGGTTACGTTATTCCTTGCGACGAATCGCAACAATCTGATTTTTTCCTACGCAAGGTGACGGCAGTCACAGGACGCGTGGTCTGCGTCGTCACGGACGTGAGTGACGCGCGAAGGAAAAGTGGCGGTGCGTGCGATACGCAGCCGCGTGCACGAAGTCACGTGTCGTGATCGACCGTCATGTCGGAACGGAGGGAATGCGCGGTCGGGAAGTTCCCGGCAACAGGCACCACGGCAGCTCAGAGCATGCCGGTTTCGAGCTTCGCCGCGTCGGACATCATCGAATGGCTCCACGGCGGGTCGAACACCAGGTCCACATCCGCCTCGACCACCGTGGGAATCATCTCCAGCTTGGTGCGTGCGTCGTCGACCAGGATGTCGCCCATGCCGCAGCCGGGGGCAGTCAGGGTGAGTTTCACGTAGACCTTGCGCTCGCCGGATTCGGTCTGCTCCAGGCTGAGGTCGTAGACCAGCCCCAGCTCGACCACGTTCACCGGGATCTCCGGATCGAACACGGTGCGCAACTGGTCCCACGCCAGTTTTTCCACGTCCGCGTCGGTGGCGTCCGCCGGCACCTCGATCGGCGCCGGTCGTTCCTTGCCCAGGGCGTCGGCGTCGTCGCCGGCGATGCGGAACAGGTTGCCTTCCACGTAGACGGTGAAGCTGCCGCCCAGTGCCTGCGTGATGTAGCCGATCTGGCCGGCCGGCAGGGTCACCACGTCGCCTTGCGGCACCATCACGGCGCTGCAATCACGCACCAGGGTGAAAGGTTCGCTGCTCAGACTGAAACCACTCATGCCAACGCCAATCCTGTATCTGCGGGCACGGCCATGCGTCGAACCCTGGTTGTCTATTATGCCGCCCGCCGCATGCGACCGCTTGTCCCAGATCAGGCCGGAATCACCGGAACTCAAGGGATGCCCGCCGACGACACGTTATGATGGCCGCTTTATCCGACGGAAAAAACGCATGCGCCCTGCCGAGAGCCTGTTCATGATCTCCAAGTGCCCCGCGTTGCCATCGAGTGGCCGCCAGGTGGTAGTGCGTGGCGCAGCGCCTGACTGGCCGTCAGGTCAAGCCGCGCGCTGCCGCATGGCGGCCACTCGATGGCAACCCGAAGGGCCGGGTCTGTTTGCCCGCATGCCGGCGTCATCACTCGGTCGTGGACGGACGTCCACTCCTTCGTTCTTCCTTGGCCTGCGCGCAAACAGCTCCCGGCGCGAGGCACTTGGAGATCATGAACAGGCTCTAACGTGTCATCGCCGATGAGCGTGCGCACCGTATCGCTGTCGGTGTTCGTGCTGTTCAGCGCCGCCATGCTGGGACTGGCCGCCGGCGCCGTATGGATGGTGGCGGCGTTGTACCTGCGGCACCCGCTGCCGTGGCTGGCGCTGCCGATCGGCGCGCTGCTGGCCTGGACCATTCGCGCCTGCGTGCGCCCGGCCGGCACCGGCGCGGCGCTGCTGGCGGCAGGCGCCACCCTGCTGGCCGCGTTCTACGTCAACATGCTGATCGCCGGCGTGCTGATCGCCGGCAACATGGGCATGGGCCTGATCGCGGCGATGCGCACCGCCGGCGTCGGCATGCTGTGGCAACTGGCACGGATGGCGCTGTCGCCCGCAGACATGGCCTGCGCCGTGCTGGGCATGCTGCTGGCCGCGTGGCTGGCGTGGCGCAAGCCGCGCCGACGTTGAAGCGGCCCAGCGCCGATCAGGCGTCGATTTCCTTCAGCGACGCCACCAGCTCGCCCACCGCCGCCTGGCCGTCGCCGTACAGCATGCGCGTGTTGTCGGCGTAGAACAGCGCGTTCTCGATGCCGGCGAAACCGGTGCCCTTGCCGCGCTTGATCACGATCACGTGTTTCGCATTGCCCACGTCGAGGATCGGCATGCCGTAGATCGGCGACGCCGGATCGGTTTTCGCCAGCGGGTTGACCACGTCGTTCGCGCCGATCACCAGCGCCACGTCGGTGGCCGGGAATTCCGGGTTGATGTCGTCCATGTCGGCGATCAGGTCGTACGGCACGCCTGCCTCGGCCAGCAGCACGTTCATGTGCCCGGGCATGCGGCCGGCCACCGGATGGATCGCGAACTTCACCTTCACTCCGCGCTTGATCAGGAGCTGGGCGAACTCCCACACCTTGTGTTGCGCCTGCGCCACCGCCAGGCCGTAGCCGGGCACGATCACCACGCGCTCGGCGTAAGCCATCATCACCGCCGCGTCGCTGGCGTCGATCGGCTTCTGGGCGCCCTCGATCGCCTGCGCCTCGCCGCCGCCGGCGCCGAAACTGCCGAACAGCACGTTGCCGATCGAGCGGTTCATCGCCTTGGCCATCAGCTGGGTCAGCAGCGTACCGGCCGCGCCGACCACGGTACCGGCGATGATCATCGCCTCGTTGCCCAGCACGAAACCCTCGAACGCCACCGCCAGGCCGGTGAACGCGTTGTACAGCGAGATCACCACCGGCATGTCGGCGCCGCCGATCGGCAAGGTCATCATCAGGCCGAACAGCAGCGCCAGCGCGAAGAACAGTGCGATCAACGGCACGCTGGCGTGACTCGTCGCGAGCAGGATGCCCACGATCACCGCCGCCGCCAGCAGCAACAGGTTCACCGCGCGCTGGCCGGGGAACACGAAGCGCTTGTCCAGCCAGCCCTGCAGCTTGGCGAACGCGATCAGCGAGCCGGAGAAACTCACCGCGCCGATCAGCGCGCCGAGCACGCCCAGCGCCAGTTCGGTCGGCGACAGCGCGGGCGGCAGGCCGTTCACCGCCCAGGCTTCCGGCCGCAGCGGCGAGGTGTCCGGCACCGCCTGCAGCACGCCCAGCCCGCGCGCGTAGCCGATCAGCTCGACCGCGCCGATCGCCGCCGCCGCACCGCCGCCCATGCCGTTGTACAGCGCCACCATCTGCGGCATCGCGGTCATCGCCACGCGGCGGCCGCTCCACCAGGCGGCGGCCACGCCGATCAGCACCGCAGCGACGATCAGCCCGCGGTTGTGCATGTCCGGCAGGAAGAAGGTGGCCAGCACTGCCAGCAGCATGCCGAAGCCGGCCCAGACGATGCCGCCGCGCGCGGTGCGCGGCGAGCTCATGCGCTTGAGACCCAGGATGAACAGCAGCGCGGCGAGGAAATAACAGGCCTTGATCACGGTGGGCAGCCAGCTCATCACTTCGCTCCCTTGCCGGCGTCCGGCTTGCTGGACTTGAACATCTCCAGCATCCGCTCGGTCACCACGTAGCCGCCGGCGGCGTTGCCCGCGCCCAGCAGCACGCCGATGAAGCCGATCGTCATCTCGAATGGCGTCTGCGCATGGCCTAGCGCGATCATCGCCCCAACCAGCACAATGCCGTGGACGAAGTTGGACCCGGACATCAGCGGCGTGTGCAGGATCACCGGCACCCGCGCGATGATTTCATAGCCGGTAAACGCGGCCAGCATGAAGATATACAGCGCCAGGAAACCGTCGATCATGACCCCATCCCCCGTGAGAGCCGCCCGCCAGGACGTCGAATCCGCATCATACGGGTGCAGGTCAACCCGTGCGAGCCTGCCGCGTTGAACATCGGGAACCCACCGACGGAGCCCGAGGATGCTTCACCCGACGCCGCGGCTGACGAGTCCATGAACAGCGTAGCCGGCACGCTCGACACGGACCTGCTCGGCGATGCCCGCGAAACGCCCGCCACGCTGGATGCGTTCCTGGCGCAGGTCGAGCGGCGCGCGTTCCGCATGGCCGAGCTGCAGCTGCGCCATCGCGAGGACGCCATGGACGCCGTGCAGGACGCCATGCTGCGGCTGGTCAGGCATTACCGCGACAAACCCGCCGCGGAATGGGCGCCGCTGTTCTGGGGCATCCTGCGCCGGCGCGTCGTCGACCTGCAGCGCCGCCGCAAGGTGCGCTCGATCGTGGTGGGCTGGCTCGGCGGTGGCCGCGACGACGACGGCGACGAACTGCCCGCGTGGGAGCCGGCGGACCCCGGCCAGGATCCGCTGGGCCGCCTGCACGATGTGCAGTCGTATGCGGACATGGCCGCCGCGGTCAGGCAGCTGCCGCAGCGCCAGCGCGAAGCCTTCATGCTGCGCATGCTGGAAGGACTGGACGTGGCCGAAACCGCCCGCGCCATGGGCTGCTCCGAAGGCAGCGTGAAAACCCATCTGTCGCGCGCTATGCACCATCTGCGCGACCAACTGGAGGACTGGCGATGACTTCGCCCGACGAACATTTCGAACAGCGCGCCCGCGAGCTCTGGCACGAAGCCGCCCAACGTATCGACCCGGCCACCGCCGGACGCCTGCGTGCGGCTCGACGGCAGGCGCTGGAGGCAGCCAAGGCGCCCGTGCACCGCGCCGTGCGCTGGCTGATCCCCACCGGCGCCTTCGCCGCGATCGCGCTGGCCGCGATGATGGTGTGGCAGCCGTTGCCGCAGCACCACGCCACCACCGCGATGCACACCAGCGGCACCATCGACGACCTGGACAGCGAGCTGCCGCCGGATGCCGACAAGACCGATCCGAACCTCTACCAGAACCTCGACTTCTACGGCTGGCTGGCTTCCACCGACAGCCACACGGCAACCCGCTGAGCCATGACCCGAATCCTCCGCCCGATCCTGCCCCTGCTGCTTGCCGCCCTGCTCGGCAGCGTTGCCGTGGCGCCGCTGCACGCGCAGAGCGCACCGCCCCCGCCGCCGCCCCATGGCGACATGCCGCCACCGCCGCCGCGCCCGTGGAGCAGCCTCGACCCGGCCCAGCGCGACGTGCTGGCGCCGCTGCAGAAAGAGTGGGACGGCATGTCGCCGCGCAAGCAGTCGCGCATGCTGCAGCGGGCCGAACGCTGGGTCACGCTGCCGCCGGAAAGGCGCGAGGAAGTCCGCCAGCACATCGCCCGCTGGCAGCAGATGACACCGGACGAGCGTCGGCAGGCGCGCGAGAACCGGCGAAAATTCAACGAGCTCTCGCCGCAGCAGCGCGAACAGCTGCACGCCACCTTCGAGCGCTTCCAGCAACTGCCGCCGGCACAACGCGAGCGGCTGATCCGCGAATGGCACTCGCTGCCGCCCGCCGAACGCCTGCACTGGGACGAGCGACGTGGTCACGACCGTCCGCCTCCGCCGCCAGGCGGCCCCGGCCATCCCTGATCTGTAGGGCGGGCACGGCCCGCCGCTCTTGCCGTCAAAAGCCGGCGGGCCGTGCCCGCCCTACGCAATTCAGCCGGCGAAGCGCGTCTCGCCGGCGTGGCTCAGGCAGCTCTTGGCCACCAGCTCGTCGTCGAAATCCGGCTTCAATTCGCCATCGCGCACCAGCAGCTCGACGAAGTTGAACACGTTGCGCGCGTACATCTCCGACGCATGCAGCGGCGCGCCGGCCGGCAGGTTCAGCGGGCCCAGGATCACCACGCCGCCATGCTCGACCCGCTCGCCCGGCCGGGTCAGCTCGCAGTTGCCGCCGCTCTCGGCGGCCAGGTCGACGACCAACGCGCCCGGCTTCATGCCTTCGACCATCGCCGCGCTGAGGATCTTCGGCGCCGGCCGCCCCGGCACCGCGGCGGTGCTGACCACCACGTCGAACGATTTCAGGTGATCGGCCAGCGCCTGCTGCTGCGCGGCGCGCTCTTCCGCCGACAGTTCGCGCGCATAGCCACCGCTGCCGGCGGCGCTGACGCCTAGGTCGAGGAACTTCGCGCCCAGCGACTCCACCTGTTCGCGCGTCTCCGGGCGCACGTCGTAACCCTCGATCTGCGCACCGAGCCGGCGTGCGGTGGCGATCGCCTGCAGGCCGGCCACGCCGGCGCCGATCACCAGCACCTTCGACGGCCGGATCGTGCCGGCGGCGGTGGTCAACATCGGGAAGAACTTCGGCGACGCCTCGGCCGCGATCAGCATCGCGCGATAACCGGCTACCGCCGCCTGCGAACTCAACACGTCCATCGCCTGCGCGCGGGTGGTGCGCGGCAACAGCTCCAGCGAGAACGCGGTGAGCTTGCGCGCGGCCAGCGCGGCGATGCGTTCGGCCGCGCCGTACGGGCGCAACTGGCCGACCACCACGCTGCCCTCGCGCAAGCCGGCGAACACCGTATCGGCGGGCGGCAGCACGCAGGCCAGCACGTCCGCCTGCGCCAGCACCCCGGCGGCATCGGCGAATTCGGCCTCGGCGTAGGCGCTGTCGGGAAAACCCGCGGCGCGTCCGGCATCACGCTCCAGCAGCACGCGCAGGCCCTTGCCGCGCAGCTTCTTCGCCATCTCGGGCGTGATCGCCACGCGCCGCTCCCCGGCGGCAGTCTCGCGCAAAGCGGCTACGGTGATCGGCATGGTCAATCCCCTTCGAATGGTCCGGCCATCTTAGCGGCACTCGCTGGCTTTGATCCGGGCCGGCGCAAAAGAGTAAGCTGGTCCGCCGGCATACGCGGCTCGCGCCGTGCCGGGGTCATCGCTGGAGATCCCGATGCCTGCCATTTCCGCTGCTTACGACGACCTGCTGGCCTTGGCGCGCAACGCGCGCGAACAGGCCTATGCGCCGTATTCCAACTTCCAGGTCGGTGCCGCCCTGCTCACCCGCGACGGTCGCCGCTTCAGTGGCTGCAACGTGGAAAACGCCGCCTACGGCCTGTGCAACTGCGCCGAACGCACCGCCCTGTTCAGCGCGATCGCCGCCGGCTGCCGGCCCGGCGACTTCGCTGCGCTGGCGGTGGTCGCCGACACCGAGAACTCGGTCAGCCCCTGCGGCGCCTGCCGCCAGGTGATGTCCGAACTGTGCGACGACGCCATGCCGGTGCTGCTGGCGAACCTGCACGGCGACACCCAGCAGACCAGCGTGGCCGCCCTGTTGCCCGGCTCGTTCAAGCTGCCGCTGTCGGCGTGACGGTTCGCGCGTCACCGGCCCGCCCGCTAGCATGGGCATTCCCTCCATCGAAAGAACCGCTCCATGCCCGCTGCCCTGTCCCTGCTCCAGCAACGCCATTCCGTCCCCTCGCGCCAGCTTGGCGAGCCGGCGCCGGACGAGGCGACCCTGCATGAACTGCTGGAGGCGGCGATCCGCGTGCCCGACCACGGCAAGCTGGTGCCGTTCCGGCTGATCCGCCTGCAGGGCGAGGCGAAACTGGCGTTCGGCGAGCGGCTGGCCGCGATCGCGATCCGCAACCACCCGGAGATGTCCGACGCCAAGCTCGTGAAGGAGCGCGGGCGCTACACTTTCGCGCCGCTGGTGATCGCCGTCGTCGCCCGCCTGCAGGCCGACAGCAAGGTGCCGGAGATCGAACAGAAACTGTGCGCCGGCAACGTGGCCTACAACATCCTGCTCGGCGCCTACGCGCTGGGCTACGGCGGCCAATGGCTAACCGGATGGGCCGCCTACGACCGCGAGGTGGCGGGCATCCTCGGCCTGGCGGAACACGAGCACGTGGTCGGCTTCGTCCACCTGGGCACGCCGCAGATCGACGTGCCCGACCGCGACCGCCCGGCGCTGCGCGACCTGCTGAGCACGTGGACACCGTGAACACGCCGGCAAACGGACGTCCAGCCGTCCATCTGGTCGACGGCAGCATGTACGTTTTCCGCGCCTGGCATTCGATGCCGGACGAATTCTTCGACGCCGACGGCCACCCGGTCAACGCGGTGCACGGCTACACCCGTTTCCTGTGCGAACTGCTCGAACGCGCGCAGCCCGAACACATCGCGGTGGCGTTCGACGCCTCGCTGACCAGCTCGTTCCGCAACGCGATCTACCCGCCGTACAAGGCCAACCGCGACCTGCCGCCACCCGACCTGGAACGGCAGTTCGTGCAGTGCCGCGCGATCACCGAAGCGCTCGGCGTGCACCTGATGATCGACCACAGCTTCGAGGCCGACGACCTGATCGGCAGCACCGTGTGGAACCTGCGCGCGCTGGGCTGGCGCAGTGTGATCGTCTCCGCCGACAAGGATTTCGGCCAGTTGCTGGGCGAGCACGACGAGCAGTGGGACTACGCGCGCGGCCTGCGCTGGGGGCCCGCCGGCGTGCACGAAAAACTCGGCGTGCACCCGCACCAGGTCGCCGACTACCTGGCGCTGTGCGGCGACAGCGTGGACAACATCCCCGGCGTACCCGGCATCGGCGCGAAGACCGCCGCCGCCCTGCTCACCCACTTCGGCAGCCTCGACATCTTGCTCGACCGCATCGACGAAGTCGCCTTCCTGCGCCTGCGCGGCGCCGTGGCCTGCGCCGCCAGACTGCGCGAACACGCCGAACAGGCACGACTCTACCGCCGCCTCACCCGCATCGCCCTCGACGCCCCCGGCGCCAGCACCATCGACACCCTGCTGCGCCGCACCCGCCAGCCCGACCAGCTCGAAACCCTCTGCGAACAACTCCGCCTCGGCGCCTTCACCCGCAGCCGTTTGCGCGCCCTGCTGCGCTGACATCCCCCCCGCTCCGCAGCCGTGCTCCCTCCCCTGCATCGCAGGGGAGGGTCGGGGTGGGGTGCTCTTGATCTTCCCCGCCAGCCTTGAGCAACCCCCTCCCAGCTTCCCCCTGCAAGCAGGGGGAGGAGCCGAAGCCAAGACAAAAAAAACGGCGGCCCGGAGGCCGCCGTTTCTCACCGCTTCAACCGGCTCAATGCGAGGCGGCTTTCGGGGCATCCTTCGCGGTCCACTGCTTCAGCCAGGCGTTCACCGCGTCATGCCATTGCACGCTGTTGTGCGGCTTCAGTACCCAATGGTTCTCGTCGGGGAAGTGCAGCAGCTGGCTGGGGATGCCGCGGCGCTGCAGCGCGGTGAATGCGCCCAGGCCCTGGGTATCGGGGATGCGGAAGTCCTTGGCCGAATGGATCACCATCATCGGCACGCGCCAATCCTTGACGTGGTTGAGCGGGTTGAACTTCTCGTAGTTCTCCGGGTGCTCGTACTGGGTGCCGCCGTTCTCGCGCTCCTCGAACCACAGCTCCTCGGTGTCGTAGTACATCGCGCGGGCGTCGAACACGCCGTCGTGGTCGACCAGGCACTTCCACGGCTGGTTCCATACACCGGCCATCCAGTACACCATGTAGCCGCCGTAGCTGGCACCGAGCGCGCAGGCGCGGTCGCCGTCGAGGAAGCTGTACTTGTCCAGCGCAGCCTTCCAGCCCAGCTTCAAATCTTCCAGTGGCTTGCCGCCCCAATCGCCCGAGATCGAGTCGGTGAACGCCTGGCCGTAGCCGGTGGAACCGTGGAAGTTCACCGTCACCACGGCGAAGCCCTGGCCCGCGTAGGTCTGCGGGTTCCAGCGGTAGCTCCAGCCGTTGCTCATCGCACCTTGCGGGCCGCCATGGATGATGAAGGCCACCGGATAGGTCTTGCCCGGTTGGTAGTCGACCGGCTTCACCACGTAGCCCTGCACGGTTTCGTTGTTCCAGCCCTTGAAGGTGAAGAACTCGGCGTCACCCACCTTCGCGTTCTTCAGGTCCGCCGCATTGAAATGGGTGACCTGCTTCAGGCCGCTGCCGTCGGCGGCGGCAAGATAGACATCGGCCGGCCGCTTCAGGTCGTCGCGGGTCAGCAGCAGCTTGCCGGCGGCCAGCGAAAAGCCGCCCACGGTGCCATCACCGACCAGTTGGCTGACCTTGCCGTTGGCCGCGTCGATCGCGAACAGCGGATGCTGGCCGTTGTCGTCGGCGGTGGCGTATAGCGTCTTGCCGTCGGCAGAAACCGTCAGGCCGCCGGGCGAGCGATCCCAGTTCGGATCCACCTCATGCCTCGCGCCGCTGGCCAGATCCAGCGCCATGATCGCGAAACGGTCCGCCTCGAAGCCCGGGGTCTTCATCGCCAGGTAGTACAACGTCTTGCCGTTCGGCGAGGCCACCGGGTACGCGTCCCACGCCTTGTTCTCGGCGGTGAGGTTCTTCGGCGCGGCCGAGCCGTCCGCCGGCACGCTGTACACGTCGAAATTGGTCGACCACGGCTCGCTGGTGCCCGCGATGCGCGCGTCGAAATACACGGTCTTGCCATCCGGCGCGAAGCCGAACTCGCCGTCGTCGCCGAACGGCTTGCTCGGCACGTCGCCATCGATGCCGCGACTCAGCAGCCTGGGCTCACCCACCAGCTGACCCTTGCCGTCGAAGCGGGCCACGAACAACTGGTTGCGCCGGCCGTCGGCCCAGGTACCCCAGTGCCGCACGAACAGCTTGTGGTAGAGCGTGCCGCTGGCCTTGTCCTTCTCGCGCGCGTCGAGACGCTGCTGGGTGCACGCCAGCGTGGCGCAATCGGTGAACACCTCATACGACAACAGCACCTGTTTGCCGTCCGGCGACAGCTTGTAGCCGCCAACGTCCAGCACCCCGTGGCTGACCTGCGCGGCGGGAGCATGCTTGGCCAGGTTCAGGCCACTCTTGCCGCCTAGGTCCACCCGCCACAACTGCGCCACGCCCTTGGCCGGCGCCACGAAGTACAGGCTGCGCCCATCCGCCGACCAGCGCGCCGAGCTGCCCTTCTCAACCACCTTCACCGGCTGGCCGCCCTTGTCCAGATCCAGCACATAGATCGCGCTAACGCCCTTGTTCGCCGCGTAGTCGGTGCTGCGCACGCCGAACGCCGCATGGCGCCCATCCGGCGACAGCTGCGGATCGCTGACCCGATCCATCATCACCAGGTCGCGCACATTGAACGCATGCGCACCCTCGGCCTTGACGAAAGCGGTATCCACGACGTCGCCCGCCATCGCGGGTGCCGCCACCAGCGCGAGCAGCAGCGCGGCAATCAGAGGTTTCATGGGTGGTCCCCTTGGGTGGTCAAAGCGGTGACGGTAAGCGCAGGCCTGCCAGGACGCAAGCAAGCCGCGACCGGGCTACCCGAGCGTAGGCCACGGGCAAGGCTCAAACGGCCGAGCACACCGTTGTGATGCGGCGCACACTCCGTCTTCACATTTGGTACAAAACGTGCCTGTCCATGGTGCACTCACAGGGGAGTCCACCATGTTGCGCCAGCGTATTTCCGCCGGTTTCACCTTGATCGAACTGATGATCGTCGTGGCGATCATTGCGATCCTTGCCGCCATCGCCATCCCGGCGTATCAGGACTATCTCATCCGCGCGCAGGTTACCGAAGGCATGAGCCTGGCGGACGGAGCCAAAGCTGCGGTGTGGGATTTTGTCTCCAACACCGGGCGATTCCCCACAAGGAACGAATCCGCAGGCCTCGCAACAAGCACATCGATCACCGGCGATTACGTTTCCAGCGTGGATCTTGCTCCCGCCGGCAAGATAACGATCGCATTTGGCGCATCCAAGGCAAACAGCAGCATCAAAACCAGTACATTGGTGCTTTCCGCCACCACCCAAGCCGGCAGTATCACCTGGAGCTGTAATGGTGGAACAGTGTCGGACAAGTATCTGCCCGCTACCTGTCGCAAGTAGCCTCACTACCGCCCTGCCATTAGCCGTCGCACAAACTGACAATAAGTGTCACTAAGTGCCACGGACGAGCAGTGCAAGCCCAGGCATCCGGGATCACACTTCTGAAACTTCACGGGTCTTTCCACCAAGGGTTGCGAGCTTTCGTGACCACGGGCACAATCCAAAGGCCTACAGTTGTGAGGGAATACACCTGCGGCAAACGTGGCATACAAGCTGCTTGACTTTGCCGCGAGCTTCCTGGTCGTTCCGACCATGCGAATGGGGTCCGTTCCCGCCTAGGGGGATTAAAGGGACTGGGGCTCAGGGGGCATCACACGGTTAGCTAACCAAACAGAGGAACCACCATGAAGAACGTGCAGAAAGGCTTTACCCTGATCGAACTGATGATCGTGGTCGCGATCATCGCGATCCTCGCCGCCATCGCCATCCCGGCTTATCAGGACTATCTGGTTCGCACGCAGGTGTCGGAAGGCGCTGTGCTCGCGGATGGCGCCAAGACCGCTGTAGCGGAGTTTTACAGCAACACAGGGCGACTCACTACCACGGGTGGCAACGCATCTGTTGGTTTGGCAACGCCTGCGAGCATCAGCGGTAAGTATGTTTCTTCCGTAACAGTCGATCCGGCTACCGGCATCATTACCGCAGCTTACGGCGGCCCGAAAGCCAGCACCGAGATTCCTATTGGCGCAACCCTTGTGCTCTCACCGACCACCAGTGCGGGCAGCATCAGTTGGGCCTGCAGGGCCGGCTCCGCAACTCTGAAGTCGAAGTATCTGCCCACTGCCTGCCGTTAATCTCCGACGCAGTGGAAAGTCTGAAGGGCCGCGTTTTGCGGCCCTTCTTTTTTCTTTCGGATTAGGCATGTTCAACCGCTCAATCATCCCGCCATTTTGCGCACTGCTCGCGCTCCTGCTACTGGCAATCACTGCCTATGCCTCTGGCCTGCACGGTAGTTTCCTGTTCGACGACTTCGGCAACCTGCCAGTCCTTGGCGCCACCGGCCCGATCGACAACTGGCCCACCTTCTGGCGCTACATCACCTCCGGCACCGCCGACCCCACCGGTCGGCCGCTGACCCTGCTGACGTTCCTGATCGACGCCCGTAATTGGCCTGCAAATCCGCTCCCATTCAAGCGCACCAACCTGCTCCTGCACCTCTTCAACGGAGTGCTTCTGGCACTCTTGCTAAGAAAGCTGGGCCAGCTGTTCAATCACGTGGATGCCCGCCGCATAGACTTTGCCGCCGCCCTCGGCGCAGGCATGTGGCTGCTGCACCCGCTATTCGTATCCACCACGCTCTACATCGTGCAGCGCGAGGCAATGCTGCCGGCAACCTTTACTCTGGCTGGTCTGTTGTTGTGGTTGCATGGCCGCAATCTGCTACACCGTGGGTACATTTATTCTGGATCGCTCTGGATCGCAATAGGACTTGGCGGATGCACGCTACTTGGTACCTTGAGCAAGGCAAATGGCGTTCTCCTGCCGGCGCTGGCACTGGTGGTTGAATACATATTCCTTCGTCCCGACTCGCCCACGGTCACCAGAGGAAGCCTAAGCGTATACCGCTGGGTCATGCGCATTTTTGCGTGGCTACCCACGACGCTGGTGGCCGGTTACCTCCTGGAGCAGGGCTGGAGCGGACTGACCCGCGGCATTTCATCGGTGCGCCCGTGGACGCTGGGCCAGCGCCTGCTGACCGAACCACGCGTGCTGATGGACTATCTCGAACTGCTTTGGCTGCCCCGGCCATTCACACCGGGGCTGCTCAACGACCAGGTCCAGGCTTCGACATCGCTGTGGGCGCCGGCAAGCACTCTTCCGGCGCTGCTGGCGGTATTGGCGCTCATCATCGGCGCATGGTTGCTTCGCCGGCGCTGGCCCGCATTGGCACTCGCCGTATTGTTTTATCTCGTGGGGCAATCGCTGGAGTCCAGCACCGTTGCGCTGGAGTTGTATTTTGAACACCGCAACTACCTGCCAGCGATGTTGATGTTCTGGCCATTGGCGTTGTGGCTGTGCGGTGCCCGCCTACCCACAAACACCTCGACAGCTGCTACTGAAGCCGTGCCCACCGGGCAGCCGTCAGATGTTGCGGACAAGGCCAAGTTAGCCTTGGCTGCCGTACTTCTGCTGGGCCTTGGACTCATGACCCACGCGCGCGCCAGCCTGTGGGGCAATACGCACGACCAGGCATTGATGTGGGCAATGCTCAACCCAGCGTCCGCCCGCGCGCAGGCCAACGCGGCCGCCACAGAAATGAGTGCGGGTAGCCCCGCACTTGCTGTAGCCCGATTGCGACCGGCGCTCGAGAAAGCCCCAGACCAAGTGCAACTGGCTCTGAACCTGTTCGCTGCGGAATGCCAGCTCGGCCATATCGATGAAACCACGCTGTCAGCATCACGAACGGCACTACGCACTGCACGCGATCCCGGTGTTTTGCTTGTCAGCTGGTTCGTGCGTGCCATGGGACAAATGGCGCACCCCCCCTGCCCGCAGCTCACCCCCCATACCATTACCGGCCTGCTGGACGCCGCCGCATCCAACCAGTTCCTGACCACCAATCCCGGGCGCCGTCAGGATATTCATTATCTGCGGGGAAGACTGGCGTTGATGCAGGGTAATGCCGATGTTGCATTGAGCGCATTCAATCAAGCACTGGAGCAACAGGTTCGTGTCTCCGTTGCGCTGGAACAGGCAGCTTTGCTGGGCGCGAGCGGACATCCCGAACAAGGGCTGGCCCATCTCGATTACTACGAAGTTGTCGGGCAGCACACTGATCTCCCCAGCTTCGGCATGCCACGGGTCCATGCGTGGGTATTGGAAAGGCAGCAATACTGGCCCAAGGAGCTGGCACGCCTGCGCGCTACACTGCGCGACGATGCCGCCCGGAAGATTCCCAGCGCCCAATGAACATTGCCAACCCAATTCAGAACAGGCAGCCGGGCTGGTGGCTGATACTTGCAGCCTTCGCACTGACCGTAGCCGTTTACTGGCCCGGATTGTCCGGAGGATATCTGTTCGACGATTACCCGAATATCGTCGACAACACCGGCGTGCAACCACATGACGCCAGCCTGTCGACATTGGTCGCGGCAGCGCTCTCTTCACCTTCCAGCGAATTCAAACGGCCTCTCGCCTCCCTTTCCTTCGCCGCGAACTACCTCGCGACAGGGCTTGATCCGTACTGGATGAAATTGACCAACCTGGTCATTCATCTGTTGAACGGCTGGTTGATCTTCCTATTGGCCGGCGCCCTGCTCCGATCAGTTCCGGTGCCTGATCGACGTGTTCGCGCCAGCATCGTTGCCTCGCTGATTGCTGCCGGGTGGATGTTGCTGCCAATCAACCTCACCGGCGTGCTGTATGTGGTGCAGCGCATGGAGAGCATGGCCAATTTGTTCGTCCTGCTCGGCCTGCTCGGGTACGTCGCTGGACGCCGCCGCATGCTGGGCCTCACCACCACGCCTGCCGGATCGACGGATGCACCGAAAAGAGGGTCGGTTTCGGCTGACATTTCCGGCTTGCTGCTCTGCATCGCCAGCATCACGATCCCCACCATGCTCGGGCTGCTGGCCAAGGAAACTGCGGTGATGTTGCCGTTGTACGCCGGACTGATCGAATGGATGGTGTTCCGGCTGAAGATGTCCGCCGGCACATGGGATCGCCGACTACTCACTGTGTTCCTAGCCGTGCTGGTCGTGCCCATGCTTCTTGGCTTGGCCTGGCTTCTGCCGCAGGTAGCCAGCCCGGGTTATTGGTCGACCCGCGACTTCACGCTCGGCACGCGTCTTCTCAGCGAAGCGCGCATCGTAGTCGATTACATCGCCTGGACACTCCTGCCCACACCAGGCGCGCTGTCGTTTTATCACGACGACTTTCAGATCTCGACTGGATTGCTGACGCCGTGGACCACGCTGACAAGCATCGCATTGCTTGTCGTCCTGACTGCGCTAATGCTGTGGCTACGCTCACGCCGGCCCCTGGCAGCGCTCGGCATCGCCTTCTTCCTCGGCTGCCAATTGCTCACCGGCACCATCCTGCCGCTGGAGCTGATTTACGAGCACCGCAATTACTTCGCCAGCTTCGGCTTGCTGCTGACGATCGTGCCACTGCTGGCAGTTTCACGAACATCGCCTTTCGCCCTGCCACGTCACGTGCTTCTTGCCGGGCTGCTTTTGTGCTGGACCGCATTAACCGCATTTACCGCGTACGTCTGGGGCAATCCGCTGCAACTGGCAGAGGACCTAGCTACCCGCGCACCACAATCTCCACGAGCACAATACGAGTTGGGTCGCACCTACATCATCTACTCGCACTACGACCCTGCCTCGCCCTTCACCTCGCTTGCTTACACGCCCCTAGAGAAGGCTGCCTCACTTCCACATTCCTCGATCCTGCCAGAACAGGCACTAATCTTCATGAATGCACGCATGCACCTGCCGCTGAAGGATGTCTGGTGGGACAGCATGGTTGCCAAGCTGAAAGCGCGGCGACTAGGGGTACAAGACGAGAGCTCGCTGAGCGCATTGACCCAGTGCGCACGTGAACAACGTTGCGACCTCCCAACCGAGCGCATGATGCAAGCCTTTCTGGCGGCACTGTCGCACCCCAACCCGAGCGCCCGGTTGCTCGCTACTTACGGTGATTATGCGTGGAACGTACTGGATGACCATGCCTTGGGTGAGCGCATGACCGCCGAAGCAGTGCGGACCGCTCCCAATGAACCAGCCTATCGGATCACCCAGGTCCGCATGCTGGCCGCACAAGGCCGCGATGCAGAAGCCAAGCAAGCACTGAAGCAGCTGGAATCCCTCAACATCGGCGGACGGCTGAACAACGGTTTGACGGAGTTGCGCGCTCTGCCAAGCTTGCAGTAGGTGCTGACGCCAACCCAACGTACCCCAGCAATGCTTAGACTGCTACTTCACCGTTACTTCAAGGCAACAGGCATCAAGTGAAACGCGCACTCATTTCGGGAATTACCGGGCAAGACGGCGCCTACCTCGCAGAATTTCTTCTCGCGAAAGGCTATGAAGTGCATGGCATCAAACGCCGTGCCTCGTCGTTCAACACGGCGCGCATTGACCATCTGTATCAGGACCCGCACGATCCTGAGCGTCGTCTTTTTCTGCACTACGGCGACCTGACTGACGCCACCAACCTGATCCGCATCATCCAGCAAGTGCAGCCGGATGAGATCTACAACCTCGGTGCGCAAAGCCACGTACAGGTGTCGTTCGAGACGCCCGAGTACACCGCGAACGCTGACGGCATGGGCACGCTGCGAGTGCTGGAGGCGATCCGCATTCTCGGCCTTGAAAACAAGACACGGTTTTACCAGGCGTCAACGTCAGAGCTATACGGCCAAGTGGTCGAAACCCCGCAAACCGAACGCACCCCGTTTCACCCGCGCTCGCCCTACGGCGTGGCCAAGCTGTATGCCTACTGGATCACGGTTAACTACCGCGAGGCTTATGGCCTGTACGCCTGCAACGGTATCTTGTTCAACCATGAGTCGCCGCTGCGCGGTGAAACCTTTGTGACGCGCAAAATCACCCGTGCGCTGGCGCGCATTCACCTTGGACTACAGGACTGCCTCTATCTCGGCAATCTGGACGCGCGACGCGACTGGGGGCACGCGCGCGATTACATCGAGATGCAGTGGCTGATGCTGCAACAGCCCAACGCCGAAGACTATGTGATCGCCACGGGTGTGCAGCACTCGGTTCGCGAGTTCGTCGAGCACAGTGCGGGCGAACTCGGCATCACCTTGGCATGGCACGGCACCGGTGCAGACGAGTACGCCTGTATCGAGACCGCGCCGGATCACTCCGCTGTCAAACCCGGACGCCGTGTTGTTGGCATTGACCCGCGTTACTACCGCCCCGCCGAAGTGGATACCCTGCTCGGTGACCCCAGCAAAGCGCGCGAAAAACTCGGTTGGACTCCGCGTACGAGCTTTGCCGAACTGGTACGGGAGATGACGCTGAACGATTTGGAGCTGGCACAACGCGATGCGCTGGTGATGAACGCCGGCTTCAACGCGCACTCGCCACAGGAATGACGCGATGAACCTCGACTCACGCATCTATGTTGCCGGCCATCGTGGCTTGGTTGGCAGTGCCATCGTCCGGCGTCTACAAGCCGACGGTGCGACCAATCTGATCCTGCGGGCGCATGACGAACTGGACTTGGTCGACCAAGCGGCCGTCGAAGCATTCTTCGCCACTGAACGTCCCGAATACGTTTTCCTGGCGGCGGCCAAAGTCGGCGGCATCCATGCCAACAGCACCTACCCTGCAGAGTTCATCCACGACAATTTAGCCATCCAGACCAATGTCATCCACAACGCGTGGAAGCATGGCGCAAAAAAACTACTGTTCCTCGGCTCGTCGTGCATCTACCCCCGCGATTGCCCACAACCGATCAAAGAAGAGTATTTGCTGACCGGACCGCTAGAACCTACCAATGAATGGTATGCCATCGCAAAAATAGCCGGCTTAAAAATGTGCCAGGCCTATCATCAGCAGTACGGCTTTAACGCCATTTGCGCCATGCCGACCAACTTGTATGGCCCTGAGGATGACTACGACTCGGAAAACTCGCACGTGGTACCAGCATTAATTCGCCGTATCCATCAAGCCGAGGTGATTACCGCACCTCTGGTTTCCATATGGGGTAGTGGCAGGCCCCTGCGCGAATTCCTCCACGTCGACGACTTGGCTGATGCTTTGGTGTTCCTCATGCGCGCGTATTCGGACGTGGATATCATCAACGTTGGCTCGGGGTTGGAAATAAGTATTGCGGAACTCGCGGCACTCCTTTCCGAAATTATTGGGTATCAAGGCGAGCTGGTATTTGACTCAAGCAGACCCGACGGGACGCCACGAAAATTACTCGACAGTTCCCGACTTAATACACTTGGTTGGCAACCGCGAATAGGGCTGAAAACCGGACTGCGCGACGCGACCTCGTGGTTTGATAAGCATCGATGAACGCGCAGCAAGACGATATTTCGCCGCCTGGTCGCAAATTATTTGGCCCACGCGGACGCAGTGTCCTGCATACGAGTGCTTGGTCGCTGATTGGGAAGTGCGCTTCCGCCGCCAACCTTTTTGTCAGCGTGCCATACGTGCTGCATGCCGTTGGTCCGGAGCAGTTTGGCGCATGGGCTACTCTGGTCTCTTTCGTTTTTTTTGCTGGATTCCTGGACTTCGGCTTTGGTAACGGAACCATGAATCTCATCGCTGCCGCGAGAGGGCGAGGTGCACAAGAAGAGATCGTAGCTATCTGGATTGAGGGAACACGCGTGCTTTCCTGCGTTGCTCTAATCCTTGCAGGACTTGCGCTAATAGCCGTTCCCTTGGTTCCTTGGCATCACGTCTTGGGAATGCCAGCCTCGGAGGCCGCAGCGTGTCGCACTGCCGCAGCCGTAGTTTTGGCGTCTATCGTTATCGCTATTCCGCTCAACCTTGCCGCCCGTGTGCAGCTCGGCCTTGGTCGCGGTGACCGTGCATTTCGGTGGCAAACCCTGGGTCAACTACTCGCAATTTGTGCCGTCATAGCGTGCGCGTACGCGCACGCAACACTTGCCGCTCTCACGGCCGCTGCGGTGACAACCCCACTACTAGGTGCACTCGGCAACACATTACAGCTCCGCCATGCACAGCGCGCGGCATCCGTTGCCATCTCCAAAACCAGCCATAAGGGCGTAGCAACAAAGATCCGCCACGAAGGCTTGCAGTTCTTTGTATTGCAACTGGCAGGTGCGCTCGCCTTCTCTTCAGACCTCCCCCTGATTTCCGCGATTCGGGGACCGGTCGACGCAGGCGCTTATGCCATCATCCAGAAGCTGTTCTCAATCATTCCGATTGGACTATCCTTGCTTTGGGTACCCTTATGGCCTATCTACCGCCAGGCATTGGCAGCAGGCGATCACGCATGGGTATTCCGCACACTGCGACGATCGCTGATTCTGGCCATCGTATTGGCGGGGGGTGGAGCAGCTGTGCTAGCGCTCGGGTTCGAACAAATCACGACCTTATGGCTGCATAAACCTCTGATGGTCAGTAACGTGGTGCTAGCCGGCTTCGTTGTCTGGTCGCTTCTGGAGGCCTGCGGAGCGGCGCTAGCGGCATTCCTGAATGCTGCTAGCATCATGCGCTATCAAGTAATTATTGGAATTGTCTTCGGTGCATCTTGTGTGATCGCCAAATTCACAGTACTCCAAGCATTCTCATTTGATCTCCTGCCATGGACTACTTCGGTAATTTATTCACTAACAGTACTACTACCTCTGTTGGCCCTCTTCCCTAGAATTATAAAATCCACGCTGACAAAAATGTTCTAATCGAACTTATAAATCTCAAAAACCTACTCAACCTAATTAACAGGCAGACGCAAAGGCGTGCGAATTGAAAGCATCATTTATTTCACAAAAGGTCATAGACGCATTGCTGAGTGCCGTATCCGATGGCGCTGGTGACCTGTTTACGGCTATTCGACGAGCATGCTTACACTTTTTAAGAAGAACGCTAATTCGCGCTCTACACGATCCTCTCATTCGCTACGACCTCGACGGAACCATTCTATTACTTCCATTATCGCATCAGCTACCATTTATTCGAGCGAGTCACCCAAAATATTCAACTAATGTTGCTCGAATAGCTGCAATCGCACTTAGTAAATATCCCGATCTGTCCATGATAGATATTGGCGCAAATATCGGTGACACGGTGGCAATTGTTCGCCATGATGCATATTTTCCGATCATGTGCATTGACGGAGATCCAATTTTCTTTTCAATTCTAGAAAAAAATGCGCAAGCCTGGACCGATGTATATCTTGTCCAATCCTTTGTTGGCGATATTAATGGAGCGACTCCAACCCGAATCATCGCTGAACGCGGCACAGCACGATTAATTGCTGATACAAGGGGCAATGGCAACTCAACTCGGACAGAAACTCTAACAAATATTCTCTCTGCTCACCCCACATTTACTCCGCCACGTCTAATCAAGATCGATACAGATGGATTTGATTTAAAGATAGTTACACACGAGCTATCGTTGATCGAAAGATTACGGCCCATCATATTCCTCGAATATGATCCGTATTTTTTTGAACAACATCAGAGCGATGGACATGCACTCTTTCACAAACTTAGTTCCATCGGCTATGACGCCGCTTTGATATTTGACAACACTGGCGAATTTCTGGCCTACATGAACTTAGGTGATGACCGACTCCAGGAGGATATCCACCACTTCTATACTGGACGCTCTGGTCGGCGCTACTGCGATATAGCATTTTTTCATGCGCAGGATACCGACATTTGTATGCAGGTGCGACTTAGAGAACTAAGTCTCTCCAATTACTATTGATGCTTTATTTTAATTATGAAAATTTTTTATGACTATCAGATTTTTAGCAGTCAAAGATACGGTGGTATATCCCGATATTTTCACGAAATTTCGAAGATCATACCGACGATCGAAGGCGATAGCGTAGAAATATTTGCGCCGTTACATATAAACGAATATATTCATAGGTCGGCGACCACGAGAATAATTGGCATAAAGGCCCCGCAACCTAGATTTACAAGACTGGCCACGAGAATAATTAACTCTTCATTAACTCGCCTCCGGAGCCACTCGACGCATGATACGGATATATTCCACGAAACATATTATTCATTACTAGATCGTGCGCCTCGTTCAGCCAAGCGCATCATTACAGTTCATGACATGATTCACGAACGGTTTCCCGAGTCATTTTCTCGTAATGACGCAACGCACCGCGCCAAATTAGCTGCGCTGCGTCGTGCTGATCACATCATCTGCATCTCGGAAAACACCCGTCGAGACCTGATTGAGACAACCGACACTCCGGTCGAGAAGACCTCTGTCGTACGCCACGGCTATTCCTTGACGACGACGCTGAGGGCAGCGCCTTCGCCGATCTTTCAAGTGCCATATATCCTCTATGTCGGTGCACGCGCAGGCTACAAAAACTTCGAAGGCCTGCTTGCGGCTTACGCACGTTCAAGCTTACAGAATGAGTTTTTACTGGTGTGCTTCGGCGGTGGTGACCCTACGCCTCATGAATCGTCATCGATCCAGTCGTTCGGCATCAACCCGGCGAATATCGTCTTTCTCTCCGGCAGTGACAGCACCTTATCCTCCCTATACGCATCTGCATCCGCCTTCGTCTACCCCTCGCTATACGAAGGTTTCGGCATCCCTCCTCTGGAATCCATGTCATTTGGTTGTCCTGTAATCTGCTCAAACGCAAGCTCCATGCCGGAAGTTGTCGGAGATGCTGCGGAACTGTTCAACCCGAATGACTTCGACAGCATGCGCACAGCCCTTGAGCGAGTTCTGTCGTCAGCGGATCGTTCACAGCAGCTAGTTGCACTTGGCTACGAGCGGATCAAGCTATTTTCTTGGGAGAAGTGTGCTCGTGAGACACTCGACATATACAAACATGTACTGCAGTACTGAAAAACCATGAAACGTGCGACGTCGTAACGACAACACATAATTACTGGTCCAGTTACATGGCCTAGATTGATTCGCAACTATGCCCAGACATGTTACGTGACTAGCCACGTCTCTGCCGCGTGCGCCAGATGCGCCACGGATGGAGTAATGCATTCACGAGTAACACTGCAACCTGATAGACAGGTCGCGTGTGAAAGATACCAAGCTTCCAATTGATGTACACAGACTCGGACACCATGCGCAATCGGTTTCTCGGTTGCGAGCTGATGCCGTCAGCGTCGAAGCGCGCCACCATGATGTCTAGCTTCTTGCTACGTCCAGCTAACAATTCACCCAGCAATGTCTCGCCATCGGCGCAAATACGGCAACGCTCGTCGAAACGGAAGTCATGGAACACTCGTGCGCGCTGGAACACTCCTTGATGGCACGGCATCCACGGTCGACCGCCACCCCACGGCCCACGTAGCCCCCCCCATTCTGGATTGCGCGCGCGCATATCGGTACCGGAAGCTGCATCAAACAAGGTAGTGCCCCCGTAGGCGGTAGTGGTTTCCAGCGGTAGCTTGTCAAGTTCGGCCAAAACCTTTGCCAGCGTATCGGTCTCATACAGAACATCACCAGCGCCTAAAAACAGCACCCATTCCCCACGCAAAAGAGGCAGCGCCTTGTTCCAAGCGTTGTAAATGCCTGTGTCGGGCTCGGACACCATGGTCGTCACAAGATTGCCAAATCCCCTCACCACGGCCAAGGTATCGTCGGTCGATGCGCCATCGACAATGAGCCACTCGAAGCTCTGGCACGTCTGCTCCTGCAGTGAGCGAGCGGTGCTCGATAACGCATTGCATGCATTGAATGTAGCTGTGATGATGCTGAACCGTGGCACCGCAGACGCATCGTCTGCCACTCTGGCATCAGCTTGGCAACCAGTAGCACCTCGAGTTTGCATAACAGGCCGTATGTGGAGGCTTTTCATCGCAAGGAATCGGGAATGTGAAGTGAAATGATGACACCATTGACGGGGTAGATCCTAGCTGGTGGGCAACTTTCTAGGGCGGCAGACTCAACTATGAAGTGCGACGCTTGGTAGACATGAGGATAGGGTCAGCCTTTCTGTTGATGTCACCTCTCAACTTCGATAGTTCAAGCACCACCTGGCAGGCATGCAGAACTGTTTTTTCGTGGCGACCGAGGCAGAGGTACGTTGGCAAGGGCCTTGGGGGTGCGCTCAAGTGATGACACCGCCAACGGCTTCACCATAGTCTTAGCATGATTTATGGATCCACCAACCATGCATCCTTGCAGCACTAGCGATAGACCTTCCATCACAGTCATCATTGCAGCCTACAACCGAGCGGGTCTCCTACGGCGCTCTATATGTTCAGCGCTTGAGCAATCCTTGCCTGCACTCGAGATTTTGGTAATCGATGATGGCTCGACCGATGGAACAGATGTAGTAGCTCGAGAGCTGGCTCTTGCAGATAAGCGCATACGGCTAATAAAGCTCCCTCATAATCTTGGCCCATCATCAGCTCGCAATACGGGCCTGGATCAGGCTCGAGGTGACTGGATTGCCATCCTGGATGCTGATGACATCTGCATGCCGAATCGTTTCGCTAGACAGGTTCAGTTTCTGCAACAAAGCAGACTGGATCTCTGCGGCAGCTGGTTTGTGGAGTTCGGGCAGGGACTTGCCCGCACAGCACGCTGGCCGCATACCGAAGCTGCCTTGCGTGCGGCCATGCTGTTTCAAAGCACCATATGCCACCCTACGGTGATGGCTCGTCGTGAAGTATTCGACCGTTACCGCTACCGGGAGGAATATCGGTTGGCCGAGGACTACGATCTGTTCGCCCGGGCGATGGCCGATTTCCGGATGGCCAACGTTCCAGAGGTACTCCTGCGCTATCGCCGCCATCCAGGCCAGGCAACGCAAACCCAACGAGAGGCAATGGAGGATGTGACAAAGAATATCCGACTTGAAATATTGGCCACTCAAGGTGTTGATGCATCCAAAGACGAACAGAGGTTGCACAACTTGATCCGTGCCCCCCAGTCCATAAGCAACCACGAAGACTTGCTAGGTGTAGAAGCGTGGCTGCTGAAGCTGGCTTCACTGCATGAAAATCCTGAAGCAAGACAGATAATCGCTTCGCAATGGATACGCGCATGTATACGCGCAGCACCGCTGGGTGTACGCATGCTGCGCGCGTATCGCGCTTCGCCATTGCGTAGCCTGGCTGGCGCCGGAACGCGCACGTCGATTGATCTGTCAATACTGGCCGCCATGAAGCTGGACTATCGCTCCTCACCTTTTGCCACGTTGCGTCGTCTCGGCCTCAGCGCTTGACCGAATTGAATACGAAATCTGCCCCGGTACTGATTGTTGGCGCCGGATTTTCCGGAAGCGTGGTCGCCGTCGAATTGGCCAACGCCGGTCGTCGTGTGCACATCATCGACAAACGCCCACACATTGCCGGCAACGCCTACGACGAGCATGACGAACACGGCGTGCTCGTGCACCGCTATGGCCCGCACATCTTCCATACCAACGGCGAACGCATCTTCGAATGGCTGTCACGCTTCACTAAGTGGCGACCCTATGAGCACCGAGTACGCGGTGTGGTGGGCGGCGTGTCCTACCCCTTCCCGATTAACCGTGACACGCTGAACCAATTGTACGGACTGGATCTGGATGAGGCTGGCGCCGCCGCGTTCTTTGAGCGGGTACGTGAACCGCGCGAGCCGGTGACGACCAGCGAAGACGTGGTGCTGAACTCGGTCGGCCGCGACCTGTACGAGAAATTCTTCCTCAACTACACGCGCAAGCAGTGGGGACTGGACCCCTCGGAGCTCAAAGCAGGCGTGGCGGGGCGCATCCCCGTACGCACCAATTCCGATGACCGCTACTTTACCGATACCTTCCAAGCTATGCCGCTGCACGGTTACACCAAGATGTTCGAAGCCATGCTCGACCATCCGAACGTTACCGTGGAACTTGGCGTGGATTTCACTGACCTGCGCGATCGCACGGGCTACGATCACGTCGTCTACACCGGCCCTATCGACGCGTATTTCGACTATTGCTACGGCCACCTGCCCTATCGCTCGCTTCGATTCGAGCATGAGCATCTGCCAGCCGTCGAGCAATACCAGGAAGTAGGTACGGTGAACTACCCGAACGATCACACATACACGCGGATCACCGAGTTCAAGCACCTGACCGGGCAGCAGCATGCCGGCACGTCCATCGTGCGCGAGTACCCGCAGGCAGAGGGTGACCCGTATTACCCGGTGCCGCGGGCTGAAAATGAAGCGTTGTTCAAGCGCTATGAGGAGCTGGCGAAGCGGGAAGCGAACGTGACCTTCGTCGGACGGCTTGCGCAATACCGTTACTACAATATGGACCAGGTCGTCGGCGCCGCACTGGCTGCCGCGAAACGGCTGACAGGCTGAGAGACATGCGCATCGCTTTCCTGTGCAAACGGAAATACATGGGCAAGGACGTCATTGCGGATCGCTATGCGCGCCTGTACGAAATGCCGTTCCAGCTCGCCAAGCTCGGGCATACGGTAGGCGGGTTTTGCCTGAGCTATCAAGGGCATCGCGATGGGCATTGGGAGCACGACGCACAGCCCGGCTCCCTGACGTGGGAATCGCGTTCGCTGGGGCGGTTGAAGGTAATGACACTCTTTGCCTATCCGCGCAGCATGCTCCATCGCCTGCGTGAGTTCGCACCGGACTTGTTGATCGGCGCCTCGGACATCCCTCACGTCGCGTTGTCGGCATGGTTGGCGAAGCGGCTGGGCATTCCCTATGCCGTGGATCTGTACGACAACTTCGAGGGTTTCGGCCAGGCGCGTATCCCGGGGATGGTGCCGGCGCTGCGCCGTGCGGTGCGCGGCGCTGCCCTGGTGACGACTACCAGCCAACCGCTGAAGGATCTGGTCATCGACGATTACGGTGCACATGGCGAAGTCATCGCGATGCCGAGCACCGTGGACAAGTCGGTATTCCGGCCAATGGAGCCGATGAGCTGTCGTCAGTCACTAGGGTTGCCGACGGACGTGAAACTGATCGGCACGGCCGGTGGTCTGTATCGCGACAAGGGCGTAGGCACCCTTTATGAAGCATGGAATTTCATCGCGCGGCAACGCAACGATGTGCACCTGGTGCTCGCCGGTCCCGTGGACCCCGGCTTCCCGCCGCCTGCTGGCGAGCGCATCCATCACCTTGGCATGCTGCCCCACGCACGCACGGCCGAACTCTTCAATGCTCTGGACGTCGGCGCCATCTGCATCCGGAACACGCCGTTCGGCCGCTATTGCTTCCCGCAGAAAGCCTACGAAATGCTGGCGTGCAGGCTGCCGGTTGCTGCTGCGCGCGTCGGGGCCATGACCCAGCTGCTGGCGAATACGCCATCAGGCCAATATGAGGCCGACGATGCCAACGGCCTTGCACGCGCCTTGCTCGCCCAACTCGACCACCCTGCCGTAGCCGATGTGCCCATTGAGGACTGGGCGCAGTTGATCGGTACGCTGGAACCGCGCTTGCGGGCAATCGTTGGCAATCAATCCGAACGTTTGACGCCGCAGGCCACGTAACCATCGCCCAGGTCATAGCGATAGAACCATCGCTGCACGTTTCGAAATGGCAGGAAGACGTTACCGCTGACCAGTGAGAGCGCGCGATTGATGGTCTTCGGCCTGGCTTGGGCGCTACGGATGCTGCGCTGCTCCGGGGTAAGCCCCTCGTAACTGTGGTCGCCGCGGATCAGGCGGTTCGATAACCGGCGCGTGAGCTCGGTGATGGGGAATCCGTAATTGACGATGCGGATATCCCCGATGCCGGCATCGGCGAGAAGCGCCTGCAAGGCCGGCTTTTCGTAGCGGCGCACGTGTCCCACGATCTCGTCCGACCGTCCAAACTTGCGCTGGTGTGCCGGCACGGAGACGAGGATGCGACCACCCGGTTTCAGATGACGCACCCAACTGCGCAGCACTTCCGCGTCGTGCTCTATGTGCTCGAGCACTTCAAAGGCAAGCAGATAATCAAAGACAGCGTCCGGAAGCGCGGCCAGCTCATCGACGACAGCCATGCGGTCGCCTGCATAGGCCAGGTTCTCCCGCAGCATCTGACGGCTGTCTTCACCCAGGTCGTGGCAAGCACCGGAGAAGCCCCTGTCGAGGAATATCCGCGTCATATGGCCTGTGCCGGCGCCCATCTCGACGAACCGACCCACGGGCCACGACTTGCTGATGTCGTAAACACAACTTTCGCGAAGGATGAGTTTGGGCTGCTTTTTCATCGCTGATGTTTCTCAGTAGCGTGGCTTGCAATGCCAGTGCCACGCGGTTTCGATGATCGCTGGCATGTCTACGAACGACGGACGCCAGCCGAGCACCTCGACGGCATGCTTGCTGTCGGCCACCAGCACCGGAGGATCGCCTGCCCGGCGTGGCGCCAGCGAGAATGGAATCGACTTGCCCGTGACTTTGCGCGCCGCCTCGATGACTTCCATGACGGTGTAGCCGCTGCCACTGCCCAGATTGAAGCGGTGCGCGCCTTCGTGATCATCGAGGTGATGCATGGCTAGCAAGTGGGCCGCAGCCAGGTCATTGACATGCACGTAATCGCGTACGCATGTGCCGTCTCGGGTGGCGTAGTCGTCGCCGAACACCTTCAGGCTTTCGCCCATGCCTAATGCATGGCGCAACACGTTGGGAATCAGGTGGGTTTCCGGCGTATGCGATTCGCCGATATCCCCCTCCGGGTCAGCGCCCGCCGCATTGAAATAGCGCAGCGCCGCGGAACGCAAACCATATGCCTTGGCAGCATCTTCCAGCATGGTCTCGACCATCAACTTGCTGGCGCCATAGGGGTTGATCGGCAGGGTCGAATGCGACTCGTCGAGCTTGTCTGCCGTGGGCACGCCATAGACCGCGGCGGTGGATGAGAACACCAGCTGTTCCACGCCAGCGTGGTGCATCGCGTCCAACAGGTTCAGTGTGCCCACCACGTTGTTGCGGTAATAGGCATACGGGTCACGTACCGATTCGGCCACTTGTGACAACGCGCAGAAATGCATCACGGCGTCAAAACGATGCGTTTTGAACAGCCGCTCGAGTGCTTCCTTGTCGAGCAAGTCTCCTTCGACCAACTCGCCCCATTGCACCGCTGCGCGGTGACCGGACGACAGGTTGTCGAAGACGGTCACCTTGCATCCGGCACGTGCCAGCGCTTTCGCCATGTGCGCACCGATGTAGCCGGCACCACCGCAGACCAGCACGTGCGTCATGCTTGGGCACCCTTCGCGACTACATCGCGGACGCAACCTTCAAGCAGGCCGGCGTAACCGTCTGCGATCACTTGCCAATCGACGCGTCCGACTGCCGTCAGACGGATCATTCGTGCCCGTTCCTGCGCGTTCGCCGGGTCATCCAGCGTGGCAAGAATGGCCGATGCAAACGCCTGCGTATCCCGCGGATCGACGCAAACCTCATTGGCCGCATCCCCGAGCAGGTCGCGAACGCCGGCAACCTCGCCCACGATCACCGGACAGCCGCAACCGATCGCCTCCATCAGTACCACCGGCAGCCCTTCCTGGTTACCCGAGCCGTCGCGAATGAACGGCGCAACAAAGATGCTGGCGCGGCGGTAGAGTGCCGGCAACGACTCTTGCGACATCGCGCCGAGAAAGTTCACATGACTCTCGATGCCCAGTTGCTGTGCCTGCAGTCGCAACGACGCTTCCTCCGGCCCGAAGCCGGCAATCGTCAAGGTGACCTCCGGCCGACCGGCAAGCACGGCAGGCATGGTGCTCAGCAGATGCGGAAGACCCTTCTTCGGCACCAGTCTTCCTACAAATAGCAATTCGTCACCAGCTCGCTCCACTTGTGCATCAGCAACAAAACGCTCGCGCAGATCCACACCCATCGGCAACACCGCCAACCTGGGCGGATGCAGACCGAAGCGCATGGCCTCATCGCGCATGGCGGTACTCACGACAGTCATCGCCGACGACGAGCCGGCGACGCGCCGCTTGAGCGTTTCCAGCAATCGTCCGCGCAGGCCGAACAAATCACCACCGTGCGACGTCACCAGGTAGGGAACAGCAGTTCCGGATTTCAGGCTACGCGCGATCAGGCCTTGGGGAATCAACCAGTGGGCGTGGACGACGTCGACCTTCCGTCGCCGCATCAATCGCCGCGCAGCAAGATACTGGGCCAACACAAACCCCGGCACGAGCAACCACTTCCATGGAAACCTGCGCAGATTGGTGACGATGCCACCATGATTGACCAACGTCTCCCATCGGCGTGGCGCGTAGCGAAAACGCACTATCTCGACGCCATCGAGTGTGCCATCGGGATCGGCTCCGGGCGCATCGGGTACCAAGGCAATCACGTGGAAGCGATCGACCAATCGCCGGCACAGCTCGTGGACGAAACCGGGCTCCGGATCATTGCGCCAACGTGGGTAAGTGGACGCCAGCACCAACAAGGTCGGCAGCGTCGATTCACTCATACCGTCGGTACATCAGTCCCGTGATCTGCTCGGAGATCAACCCGATCAGGAACACGATCACCGCCGCGCTCCATAGCAGCGTACTCATGTTGGTGAGCCGGTGGTACGCGATCAGGGTGTAGGCGTAGTTGGCGCAACCGAGCAGGAAGAACACCACGCTCGCCGGCACGAACAGCTTCAGCGGCGAGTACAGCGTGGCGATCTTGAAGATGATCAGCAGGAAGCGCAGGCCGTCGCGCAGGGGCCTGATGTGGCTTTTGCCGACGCGCTGGGCGGCCTTGATCGGGACGTAGGCAACCGGGTAGGCGCTGCGGAAGAACGCCATGGTGCTGGTGGTGGGGTAGCTGAAGCCGTTCGGCAACAGATGCAGGAATTCGCGGAACTTGTCCGCGCGCACGGCGCGGAAGCCGGAGGTGAGGTCGGCGATCTGATGGCCGGTCATGCGGGTGGCCAGCCAGTTGTACAAGGTGTTCGCCAGGCCACGGCCCACGCCGGCCTGGCTGCCCCAGCCGCGGGCGCCGACCACCATGTCGTAGCCGCGGTCCAACTGGTCGAGCAGGCGCTTGATGTCGGCGGGGTCGTGCTGGCCGTCGCCGTCCATGAAAACGAGGATGTCGCCGGTGGCGGCACGGGCGCCGCGCTTGATCGCCGCGCCGTTGCCCATCGAGTACGGCGAGGACAGGCATTCGACGCCGCTGCTGCTGCAGACGCCGCGGGTGTCGTCGGTGGAGCCGTCGTCGACGACGATGATCTCGGCCTCGGGATGGGCGGTGCGCAGGCGCGGCAGCAGTGCGGCCAGCGCGGGCGCCTCGTTCTTGGCGGGCAGGATGATGCTCAGGCGGTTCAACAGATGGCTCCCCGTGTGAAGGGGGATCATAGCGTGAAGGCTGGGTGGAGGTTGAGGACGGGGTTGGGTTTTTGGGGCGCACTCCGCCACGCTTTGCGCCTTCCGCTGCGTGCAGGGGAGAGTTGGGATGGGGTGCTCTTGGCATGAAGATCAAAGGCGCTACCCCCACCCGACCTCCCCCTGCAAGCAGGGGGAGGAGAAAAAGCCATCCCCTGCACGACTTGCCCCTTCAGTAAGGGGGAAGAGAACAATCCAACTTCCCGCTGCAAGCAGGGTCGACTCGGCAGTGGCGAGCCCGGTTTGTGCACCGCATCACCCTACTGCCTCCAAGCTGCAGGGAATGGGTGACCTGCGGGCCGGACTGCGGTAGATTCAACAACATACAGGGGCAAGGTCGAGTAGGTTATGTCATCTCAATTGCAACCGTCGCTCATGGGCTTGTCCGGCATGGCGCGCCGGCTGGTGTCGGAAGGGGTGATGCCGGAGGACGTGGTCCGCAAGGCCATGACCGACAGCGGCCAGCAGAAGGCCACGCTGGGGGCCTGGTTGCTGGACCACAACTTGGTCGACGGCGCGGAGCTGACGCGGATCGCCTCGGCCGAGTTCGGCATGCCGATGATGGACGTGAGTGTGCTGAACCCGGCGACGATGCCGCTGGACCTGATCAGCGAAGCACTGATCACCAAGCACCAGGCGCTGCCATTGTTCCGCCGCGGCAAGCGGCTGTACGTGGGCATCGCCGATCCGATGCAGTCGCATGCGCTGGACGAGATCAAGTTCCACTCCAACTGCATGGTCGAGCCGATCCTGGTGGAGCGCGGCTCGTTGCAGCGGGTGATCGAAACCCTGCTCAACAACATGCGCAACACCATGCCCGACATGGGCGGCGGCGATCTGGACGAGCTGAACATCGAGGTCGGCGACGACGAAGTCGAATCCACCGGCGTCGATGCGAATGCGAACGACGATGCGCCCGTGGTGAAGTTCGTCAACAAGATCCTGGTCGACGCGATCCGCCGCGGCGCTTCGGACATCCATTTCGAGCCGTTCGAAACCCAGTACCGCGTGCGCCTGCGCATGGACGGCATGCTGAAGGCGGTGGCCAACCCGCCGATGAAGATGGCCAACCGCATCTCCTCGCGCATCAAGGTGATGGCCCAGCTCGACATCGCCGAGAAGCGCGTGCCGCAGGACGGCCGCATCAAGCTCAACCTGTCCAAGACCCGCGCGGTCGACTTCCGCGTGAGCACGCTGCCGACGCTGTTCGGCGAGAAGATCGTGCTGCGCATCCTGGACGGCTCGTCGGCCAGGATCGGCATCGAGAAGCTGGGCTACGAGCCGAACCAGCAGAAGCTGTACGTCGACGCGATCCACAAACCTTACGGCATGGTGCTGGTCACCGGCCCCACCGGCTCGGGCAAGACGGTGTCGCTGTACACCGGCCTGAACATGCTCAACACCGCCGAACGCAACATCTCGACGGTGGAAGACCCGGTGGAAATCCGCGTCGAGGGCATCAACCAGGTGCAGCAGAACGTGAAGCGCGGCATGACCTTCGCCAGCGCGCTGCGTTCGTTCCTGCGCCAGGATCCGGACGTGATCATGGTCGGCGAGATCCGCGACCTGGAGACCGCCGAGATCGCGATCAAGGCGGCGCAAACCGGCCACATGGTGCTGTCCACCCTGCACACCAACGATGCCGCGCAGACCATTTCGCGCCTGATGAACATGGGCATCGCGCCGTACAACATCACCTCGTCGGTGACCCTGATCATCGCCCAGCGCCTGGCGCGGCGCCTGCACGACTGCAAGAAGCCGATCGAGCTGCCGCCCAAGGTGCTGCTGGACGCCGGCTTCACCCAGGCCGACATCGACGCGGGGTTGACCATCTACGAGGCCGTCGGCTGCGACGGCTGCAACGAGGGTTACAAGGGTCGCGTGGGCATCTACCAGGTGATGCCGATGCTGGAGGATATCCAGAAGATCATTCTGCAAGGCGGCAATGCGCTGCAGATCGCCGAGGTGGCCAAGGCCGCTGGCATCAACGACCTGCGCGCGTCGGCCCTACTCAAGGTGAAGCAGGGCCTGACCAGCCTGACCGAGATCGACCGCGTCACCAAGGAATAAGCGGCGGATTCTGGGACCTCCGTTGCATCGAACTTGCGTCCGGCGCCACGGTTTGGCGCCGTAAAAATGACATAAGCTGTATCAATACCTTGCCAGCCGCCCGCGAAGGACGGCTCCGGGACTGGACCACTGGGGGAAGATGCGCATGGCCACGGCTACCGCAACGAACATCAACAAGGCGCGCGAGCTTGGTGCCCAGCGCGCCGAGGTCAGCAAGCTGACCACGTACGAGTGGGTCGCGCTGGACAAGCGCGGCAAGCGCATGAAGGGCGACATGCCGGCGAAGAATGCCTCGCTGGTCAAGGCCGAATTGCGCCGCCAGGGCATGAATCCGCAGACCGTGCGCGAGCGTGCCAAACCGTTGTTCGGTGCCAGCGGCAGCACGGTCAAGCCGGGCGACGTGGCCGTGTTCAGCCGCCAGATCGCCACCATGATGGCGTCCGGCGTGCCGATGGTGCAGTCCTTCGACATCATCGCCGACGGCCAGAAGAACGTCCGCTTCAAGAACATCCTGCTCGACGTGAAGCAGAACATCGAGGGCGGCGCGGCACTGCACGAGGCGCTGGCGCGCTACCCGGTGCAGTTCGACGAGCTGTACTGCAACCTGGTGCACGCCGGCGAAACGTCCGGCGTGCTGGACACCGTGCTGGATACCGTGGCGACCTACAAGGAGCGCACGGAGGCGATCAAGAAGAAGATCAAGAAGGCGCTGTTCTACCCGATGATGGTGCTGGCCGTGGTGTTCATGGTCTGCCTGATCATGCTGCTGTTCGTGGTGCCGGTATTCGCCAAGACCTTCCAGGACGCCGGCGCCCAGCTGCCCGCCCCGACCCAGCTGCTGGTCAGCGCCTCGGAGTTCATGCAGAGCTACTGGTGGGTGGTGATCGGCGTGATCGTGGGCAGCATCACCGCCTTGATCGTCGCCAAGAAACGCTCGGTGAAATTCGCCCACTTCCTCGACCGCATGGCGCTGAAGATGCCGGTGATGGGCAATATCGTGCGCAACTCGGCGATCGCCCGCTTCGCCCGCACCCTGGGTGTGACGTTCCGCGCCGGCGTGCCGCTGGTCGAGGCGCTGGATGCGGTGGCCGGCGCCACCGGCAGCGTGGTGTACGGCGACGCCGTGAAGCAGATGCGCGACGACATCTCGGTCGGCCACCAGCTGCAGCTGGCGATGAAGCAGACCGGCCTGTTCCCGAACATGGTGGTGCAGATGACCGCGATCGGCGAAGAGTCCGGCGCGCTGGACAACATGCTGTTCAAGGTCGCCGAGTTCTACGAGGAAGAGGTCAGCAACGCCGTCGATACCCTGTCCACCCTGCTCGAACCGATCATCATGGTCGTGCTGGGCACCCTGGTCGGCGGCATGGTGATCGCCCTGTACCTGCCGATCTTCAAGCTCGCCGGCACGTTCTGACGACAATGCCACAAGAAAGCCCCTCTCCCCTTGGGAGAGGGGTTGGGGAGAGGGTCCGCCCGAAGCGATGACTCACAAGCCGCCCCTCCCTACCCGCACCCTGACCACGGCCAGGACGCTGCGCACCACCAATACCGACGCCGAACACAAGCTCTGGTACCACTTGCGTGCACGACGCCTGAGTGGTTTCAAATTCCGACGCCAGCACCCTGTTCCGCCTTACGTCGCAGATTTTTATTGCGACGAGTTGCGGTTGGTCATTGAACTCGATGGCTCGCAGCACAGCGAAGAAATCGACAGCACGCGTGCGCACGCCCTTGAACGCCAAGGTTTGCTTGTCCTGAGATTCTGGGACAATCAGGTGTTGCAGGACACCGATGCGGTGCTTGAGGCGATTTTGACTGTCGCGCTGGACCGCACCCTCTCCCCAACCCCTCCCCCAATGGGGGAGGGGCCTTAAAGGCTGACGCATGCCCGAACTTCCCTTTGCCCTGTGGATCGCCCTGGCCGGTGTGCTCGGCCTGCTGGTGGGCAGCTTTCTCAACGTGGTGATCCTGCGGCTACCCGAGCGCATGGCGGCGGCATGGCGGCAAGAAGCACGGGATGTGCTGGAGTTGCAGGCCGATACGACGCCGCTGCCGCCGGGCATCGTGCGCGAGCCGTCGCATTGTCCGCACTGCAAGCATCCGCTGTCGGCGCTGGACAACATCCCGCTGATCGGCT
>Ga0207690_10000206_pt1 | contig 45696 bp, 43 predicted proteins | sample KBSC23metaG_FD_184315 | JGI IMG/M metagenome (GOLD analysis project Ga0207690, IMG submission 184315) | Corn rhizosphere microbial communities from Kellogg Biological Station, Michigan, USA - KBS C2-3 metaG (SPAdes) (version 2) | ecosystem: Host-associated > Plants > Roots > Rhizosphere > Soil ... | reverse complement strand
CCTTCAGCGGCTGCTTATAGGCGGGGACCTGGCCGGTCTTGTCCACCAGGCTCTTGCGCACGTGGTCATAGTCGACGTCGACGGTCGCCACGATGTTCTGGCTCGTGAGGCGCAGCATGTTGTCGGCGCCCTTGCCGCCCGCGCCGATCACCGCGATGTTGACCTTGTCGCTGGGCGACAGCCGCCGCGCCAGCGCCGGGCCGGCCAGCGCCAACGCCGCCGTCCCGGCCGCCGCGCCCATCAGCCCGCGCCGTGTGAACCCCGCCCGATCCGCGGCCATGACCCTGCCCCCTCGTTCCCCGATACAAGGCGGCATTTGGCCTCGCGTCGGGCCAGCTTGGCAAGGCCGCGCGGCGGCCCGTCAGCTCAGCCGGCACATGCCGCACAGCTTGTTGCCGTCGAGGTCGCGCAGATAGGCCAGGTAGAGCTTGCCGGTCGGCCCTTCGCGCACGCCGGGCGGCTCTTCGATCGAGGTCGCGCCGGCCGCCACGCCTGCGGCGTGCCAGGCGTCGGCCTGCTCGGGCGAGGCGCAGGTGAAGCCGATCGTGGCGCCGTTCGCCACCGTCGCCGGCTCGCCGTCGATCGGCAGCGACACCGCGAAGATCCCGCCGCCGTGCAGGTAGAAGACGCGGTGGCGATCGACCAGCCCCGGCCGCGCGCCCAGCGCCCCGAGCAGCTTGTCATAGAACCCCTTGGCCCGGTCCAGATCGTTGGTGCCGACCATGATGTGCGAGAACATGACGCTCCTCTTTCGCGCTGCGGATGACGCTCGCGGGCATGCGGCAAGATCGCCGGCGAGGCAAGCTGCCCGTGCCCTCGGAAGCTCCCAGCGCTCAAGGCCCCTTGCGGGAACCCGTGAGCGGTGAGAGCGTCGATCATCACCACTCGGAGAACGCCGATGCGCCGCACCCTCGCCCTGATCGCCACCGCCGCCTTCGCCCTCAGCCTGGCCGGCGCCGCCGACGCCCAGAAGATCGACAGCGCCGGCCACTGCCACGCCAAGGACGGCAAGCTGGCCAAGATGGAGGTCTGCAAGTCCCTGAAGCCCGCGGCCGCCACCGCCGGCTACAAGAAGGACGCCAAGGGCGCCTGCCACGGCCCGGACGGCAAGATGGCCAAGAAGGAGATGTGCAAGTAGCCGAGGCCGCCTAGCCCCACCTTTACGCTCCTCTCCCAGATGCGCAGCATCGTGGGAGAGGTTGGGAGAGGGCGGCGCGGCGTTGGCGCCACGCGCGGCGTTGGAACCTGGGCACCAACAGACGCGCGGGTCCCACCGGAGCGGACGGCCGGCCACGGCGCCGCCCTCACCCCGCCTCTCCCATGGCGCTTGCGCGCCTGGGAGAGGAGCCGCCCCACACCCGCCCTAACGCCACCCCTCCGGGTCGTCCGCCCCGCCCAGCGCCTCCAGCCGCCGCGCGGCCGCCCGCTCGTCGATCAGCGCCTGCACGCCGGCCGCCTTCGCCACCGGGTCGATGGGATCCTTCCAGGCGCCCTCGCTGGTGCGCACCGGCAAGAGGCTCTCCGGGTCCGGCGTGTAGCCGACCACCCGGTGCTGCCCTGTCTCGGGATGCTCCTCGATCCGGAAGTGGCGGAACAGCACGGTGCGCGTCGGCGCGGGCTCCGGCGCCTCGGCCGGCTTCAACCGCCCATGGGTGCGCGGCCCCAGCACCGCGGCCGTCCAGCGCAGCTGCTTCAGCCGCACCTGGGTCAGGAAGGCCGTCTCCGGCGTCGCCTCCATGGCCAGCTTCCAGCCCAGGTCGCCGAACCGCTCGGCCAGCGCCTCGCGCGCCAGCCGCATCTCCTCGGCGAACTCCGGATGGTCGGCCCGCCAGCGCATCACGGTGCGCAGCGACGGCATCGAAGGGTCGGCGCAGATCGCGCTCAGCATCTCGCCCTCCGACACCCGCGCCGCGATCTCCCCGGCCGTCGCCGCGCAGTAGCCGCGCCCGCTCACCGGCTTGCGAGCCGCCATCGCCTTGGCCCGCGCGAACACCCGCCCGAACCCCGCATGCCGCTCCGCCCATCGCTTCAGCGCCGCCCGCGATGGCATCGCCGGATCGGCGCACACCGACACCTGGCTCTCGCCGCCCGCCACCCGCCGACACACCTCCCGCGCCACCGTCGCCGAGAAGCGGACATAGCCCCGCCGCGGCGCGCCCGCGCGCTCAGCCGCGCCCACGTCAGCATCGGCGGCGGTCGCCTCGTCATCTGAAGCCATGCAAACACACCCGCGAGCTCAAGCCGCCCGCGCGAACGCGCGCCAGGGCCGGCCAGATTGGAAAGGGAGTGGCGGTGGAGTGCTGCGCCCCTCGGGCGGAGTTCACGAGCCAAGCCGGAGTGTGGCGTAGACGGGTGAGGAAGTCAAGAACAACGTAGGAACTTCGCCGATGCGGAGGCAATGGATTTGGCCCCGGTCGCGCCCCCGCAAGCTCCCGTGTCCGTGCCAGTAGCATCCGTGCACAAAGACGTCTTCGCACACGCCGGGCCTCGTTGCACCGGGACCGTGACGAGGAATTCCATCAGCGAGCCGCGTTCAACGGAATGTGACCCATTATGGGCGCCATTCCGAAATCCTCAGGCACGGATAGTACTCTACTTACTCCGACGGATGACGAGGACCGAGTGGCTTCTGTTAAGGATAACAATATTGTCCGACCGATTAAATAAGTTGGTTCTTGAGAGCTACCCACATACGGCGAAAGCTCTTGTTACTCCGTTGGTTGAGTTGCTGAGTCTCTCACGCGATACATTCGGCGGAGATATCGACCGGGGGCTGGTGTTTTACGTCATCGCGGTCCGCACCATCGAGCACCATAAATTCAAGACCCTCTCCACAGAAGATCTCGAAAGCGGCGCTCTCCACGACCCGCCGAGTCTCCATACGAACGCGAGGTCCATTGCCGAATCCCTGGGCATCCCGCGGGAAAGCGTAAGGCGCAAGGTGCAGCAGTTGATCTCGTCTGGACTTGTCGTCCGGCATAGCAACGGCCTCATAGCGACCAGCAAGGGCATGGCCGAGCTTGCGCCGGTGCGCAGGTTTCTCGTCAACCTCGCGGTTCGCTATTTTCACACGGTGCGCTCGGTCATTTCGGAAGCCGAGCAGTTGGTCGCCCTGTCCGGGGGCGACGGCGCCCTGCGCCAGGCCGGAGCGCCCGCGCCGGCAGCGCCCTTCACGCCGTCCGAGCGCGCGGCGGGTGAAGCCCAAGCAGACAACCCTGCAGGTCGCAACCTCGGCGAACCGCGGTCGTACGACCCGGCGGCCTCGACCTGACTGGGTCACCTGAACAAAAAGCCCCGCCCAGGGCCTTGGATCACCGTTAACAGAACCCAAATTGGGTCTACTCAACGTTGTGCTCGCACCCACTAATTCGCGCAATACGCGAATTAGTGGGTGCTGACATGACCGACCACGTTGAGCGACTTTCCAGGCCTGTGCGGCCGGCGCCAACCGATTTCGCCGCCAACGCGATCAAACATCACATCATCGCCGATGCGCCGCCGGACTACGAAGAAGCGATGGCGGCCATCCGCCCCGCGGCGCTCTGGGTTCGCGTGCTGGCGATCGTCGTGCTTGCGGCTTTGTCGTGGGCCCTGGTCATCTTGTTGGCGTTGCTGGCGCTAGTGCATTAGGCGGCTGAATTAGATCCGGCGACGCCCCCTCAGTCACCGGAGTTTATCCTCGGGCCGGCCTCGCCGGACCCGGGGGCTGACACCTCCCCCGCACTCTTCGGTGCAGGGGAGGAGCGAGACGCCCATCGCTCCTCCCCTGAAGGGAACACTTCGGGGGAGGTGGCGGCGAAGCCGACGGAGGGGGCGACGCGCCGCGCCGGATGCCCTAGGCTGACGGCGATTTCGATGAAGCGGGCGCCTCACCCCTTCCTGAACCGGCAGACCTCCCGCGCCACCGTCGCCGAGAACCGCACATAGCCCCGCGCAGGGACCGCAGCCGCCCCCGCCGCGCGGCGCCGCATCATCTGAAGCCATGCAAAACACACCCGCGAGCTCAAGCCGCCCGCGCGAACACGCGCCGGACCGGCCAGGTTGGGAAAGGAAGCGGCGGTGGAGTGCTGCGCGCCCAAGCGCAGTTCACGAGTCGAGCCGGAGTGTGGCACGGAAGGGGTGGAGAAAGCAAAAACAACACGAGAACATCTCGGACGATGTCTGGTGCATCGACCTGACGAACCCCACCCTGGCACTCTCATGGTGTTCTCTATATGTTCATTGTTGAACGCTTTCCGAGACACACCTTAGGCTGCGCTGTTATGGGGCTTCATTCGCCAGTTCTTTGTCAGAAGCGGTCTGGGGCGTACTTCACGCCTGGGGACGTGGCCGGCGCGCTCGTAAGCTGGGCGGTCCACTCGACCTCCGACCGCCTGTTGGACCCCTCGTGCGGCGATGGCCAATTTTTGTCGATCCACCGCAAATCGGTAGGGATCGAACAGAACCCGCACTCGGCGCAGGCCGCGGTCGCCGCCGCCCCGTGGGCTCTTGTGCATGAGGGGGACTTCTTCACGTGGGCGGCAGAAACCCGAGAGCGGTTCGAATGCGCGGCGGGAAATCCACCCTTCATCCGGTATCAAAACTTCAAGGGCGACGTTCGTCGGCGTGCCCTCGAGCTGTGCACCGCGGTCGGCGTCGAGTTCACCGGACTCGCGTCCTCGTGGGCGCTGTTCTTGGTGGCGACCGCCGCCCTCCTGAAACCAGGTGGTAGGATGGCGTTCGTCGTGCCCGCGGAAATCGGGCACGCCCCTTACGCAGCGCCGTTGCTGGAATATCTCGTGGGCTCCTTCGCCACCGTCCACGTCATCGCGGTCCGCGAAAAGCTGTTTCCGGCCTTGTCGGAAGATTGCTGGCTCCTCTACGCCGATAGTCACGGTGGAGTAGCGTCGCACATAGACCTCACAGTCTGCGACCAGTTTAAGCCGGGCAATGAGCGGCCGAAGCCGACATTGAGGGTAGATCTGACCGAGTGGCGCACGATCTGGTCGCGGAGGCTGCGGCCCTATCTCTTACCCGCGGAGATCCGGGCGCTATACGGCCTTGCCATCGGTCATCCCGACAGCCGACGTCTCGGCGACATTGCGAGTGTCGGCATTGGGTACGTCAGCGGCGACAATGATTTCTTCCACCTCCGGCCATCGGAGGCGAAACGTTGGAAAATCCCCCGCGCCTTTCTGCAGGCCACCGTGCGGAATGGCCGGTCGATGCCCAGCCAGCAGATCACCCGGACCACGGTTGAAAATTGGACGCGAGCCGACAACCCGGTGTTGTTGCTACGGTTGAAGCGCGGCCAAGATTTGCCGGCAAGCGTCCGGAAGTATCTAGACAGCAGCGCGGGCCACGCCGCCCGTGGCGGATACAAATGCCGCAACCGGACGCCGTGGTACGCCGTGCCCGATGTCCAGATACCAGACTATGTCCTCAGCTACATGGCTGGGCGGACCGCAAATCTCGTGCGCAACGTCGCCGGCGTGACGTGCACCAACAGCGTGCACGCCGTGCGGATTCGGGACCGTTCCGCCGCCGCCAAACTGCTCCCTCGGTGGTCCAGTTCGCTCGTGCGGCTGAGCTGTGAACTGGAGGGGCATGCGCTCGGCGGCGGCATGCTGAAGCTGGAGCCGCGCGAGGCGACGCGGGTGCTGTTCCCCGCGGACTGCATTGCGGACAATGCCGACACCGATGCCCTAGAGGACAGTATCCGTACACTCCAGCGCTGGAGGCACTATGCCGACTGATCTGGAGGCTAAGATCTGTCAATGGACGAACGAGGCGCAGGCCCTGGCTGCCTTTGCTGAGTTCACGGGCAAGACTCAGAGCGCCAGCCACATCAAGCCTCTGCACTGGTACGTAGCTTGTCGGCTCGTGTTGGAAGGCGGGTTCGATCCGGCAGACATTACGCCCCGTCCTCCCTTTCGGGTCCAGCGCCGCAGCGGCGCGACGCCAGTTCTGCACTTCGACCCAACCCTTGCCCGCGGGGGTGAGCGCACGGTCCTGGGTGGCCTGAAGACCAAGAACGTGGACGTGGTGGTGACTCGTGAGGGCATCGGCCCTGTTCTGGCGGTTTCCTGCAAGGGTGTAACGGGCGCCTTTCGCAATCTCACCAACCGGATGGAGGAAACCATCGGAGAGTGCACAAACCTCCACATCACCTATCCGGCGTTGGTGCTTGGCTACCTTGTGCTCCTGCGGGCCAACCGCACCGTTGAAGGAGCCCTTGATCGCGCCGCCGCTGTCAAAGCGTCCATGGGTGACGCGAGCGAGGGGACGAAGACCCTAACAGCGAACGACATCGCCATGACCGAGGGCGGTGAGCCGGTGGCCGGCATCGTCCGCTTTCACAACGCGTTGCGAGAGCTGGTAGGCCGGCGCGGGATTCGGAACGATGTGAGCCGCTACGAAGCCATTGGCTTTGGCTTGGTCGAGATGCACGGCGAGGCCAAGAGCACCCTGGTCGCGACATTTCCCCCGCCGGAAAGTCCTTTGAATCTCAGAGGGTTCTTCAACACTCTCTATGCCCGCTACGACGAGCGCTTCGTCGTCAGCGCTCCAGACCTCTCGTCAGTTACCCGGCGACTCGAATGGGATTCGGCATCGCCTGCGCTTACGGTCGAAGGACTGGACTACTCTCCCAGAACGAAGGGTTAGCCAGGCGGCGTCCCGGCCGCCAGCGAAGACGCAGTACACGCCCTTCTGCGTGGATACGCAGGGACGTTTCGCGACTCCCTCACCCCTTCCTGAAAAACCCATACACCCGCTCCGCCAGGGCCTCGCTCACGCCCTCCACCTTCGCCAGGTCCTCGACGCTCGCGCGGCTGACCCCCCGCGCTGACCCGAACGCGTGCAGCAGCGCCCGCTTGCGCCCCGGGCCGACGCCCTCGATCTCGTCCAGGGGGTTCTTCTTCATCTCCATGCTGCGCTTGGCGCGGTGGGTGCCGATGGCGAAGCGGTGCGCCTCGTCGCGCAGGCGCTGCAGGTAGTAGAGCACCGGACTCTTGGGCTCGAGCATGAAGTAGGGCTTGCCGGGGATGAAGAACCGCTCGAGGCCTGCGTCGCGGTCCGGCCCCTTGGCGACGCCCACCACGGCGATGTCGTCGACGCCCAGGTCGGCCAGCACCTCCATCACCGCATTGATCTGGCCCATGCCGCCGTCGATCAGCACCAGGTCCGGGCGAACGGCCCCGCCCTTGCCCTCGGTCAGCGCCTCCTCCTCTTCCTTCACCAGCCGCCCGAAGCGGCGGCGCAGCACCTCCTTCATCATCCCGAAGTCGTCGCCCGGGGTGATGTCCGTGCCCTTGATGTTGAACTTGCGGTACTGGCTCTTCTGGAAGCCCTCGGGCCCGGCCACGATCATGCCGCCGACCGCGTTGGTCCCCATGATGTGGGAGTTGTCGTAGACCTCGATCCGCTCCGGCGGCGCCTCCAGGCCGAAGGCCTCGCAGACGCCGGCCAGCAGCTTGGTCTGCGCCGAGCTCTCCGCCATCTTGCGCCCCAGCGCCTCGCGCGCGTTGGTGAAGGCGTGCTCGACGAGCTGGCGCTTCTCGCCGCGCTGCGGGCGGGCGATCTCCACCTTGCGGCCGCCCTTGATGCAGAAGGCCTCGGCCAGCAGCGCCGTCTCCGCCGGCTCGACATTGACCAGGATCAGCTTGGGGATCGGCTTGTCGTCATAGAACTGGCCCAGGAACGCGGCCATCACCTCGGGGTCCTCGTCGGACTTGTCCACCCGCGGGAAATAGGCGCGGTTGCCCCAGTTCTGGCCGCCGCGGAAGAAGAACACCTGCACGCAGGCCTGGCCGCCCTCGGCGAAGAGGGCGAAGACGTCGGCCTCCTCCACCGTCTCGGGATTGATCTGCTGTTCCTGCGCCACCGAGGCCAGCGCGCGGATGCGGTCGCGCAGGCGCGCGGCGCGCTCGAACTCCATGTCGTCGGAGAGCGCCTGCATCTCGCCGGCCATGCGCTTGATGACCGCCCGGCTCTTGCCGCGCAGGAAGTCGCCGGCCTCGTCCACCAGGCCGTTGTAGTCCTCCAGGCTGATCAGCCCGGTGCAGGGCGCCGAGCAGCGGCGGATCTGGTGCAGCATGCAGGGCCGCGTGCGGCTCTCGTAGACGCTGTCCGAGCACGACCGCAGCAGGAACGCCTTCTGCAGGGTGTTCAGCGTCTTGTTCACCGAATAGGCGCTGGCGAAGGGGCCGAAGTAGTCGCCCTTGATGGTGTGCGCGCCGCGGTGCTTGCGAAGCTGCGCCGCCGGATGCTCCCGGCGGATGACGATCTCGGGAAAGCTCTTGTCGTCGCGCAGCAGCACGTTGAACCGGGGCTTGAGCTGCTTGATCAGGTTGATCTCGAGCAGCAGGGCGTCGGTCTCGGTCCGCGTGGTGACGAACTCCATGGAGCGCGTCAGGTCGACCATGTGGGCGATGCGCTGGGTGTGGAAGCGCCCTTGCGCGTACTGCACCACCCGTTTCTTCAGCGAGCGCGCCTTGCCGACGTAGAGCACCTCGCCGTCGTCGCCCATCATGCGATAGACGCCCGGCCGGTCCGGCAGGCGCTTCACCTCGTCCTTGATCAGCGCCGCGCCCTTCAGCGGGGCGGCGGCGAGCGCGTCGTCGGGCATGGAAGCAATATAGGCGAGTCAGGGCGAAGCGGCAGGCTTACCTCCCCCGCGAAGCGGCGGGAGGGGGAGGTAGCTACTTGCCCATCCAGTTCAGGACCGCCAGCGTCATGGCCTCGACGCCGAAGCGGATGGTGGGCTCGGGCGTGGGCGCGAACTGCGGGGTGTGGTTGGCCGGCACGGGCACGCCGCGGGCGTGCGCGGCGGCGATCACCTTCGGGTCGAGGCCGCCAATGCTCCAGAACAGCGACGGCACGCCGGCCACGATGAACTCCGAATAGTCCTCGCTGGGGTTGATCGGCGCCGGCTGCAGGGCCGCGCGGTCGCCGAACGCGGCCTTGAACACCTTGGCGGTCCGCTCGGTCACCGCCGCGTCGTTGACCAGCAGCTTGCCGCCGGGGATGAACTTCACCTCGGGCGCCGGCGCGCCGGACATGACCGCCACGCCGCTGGCCGTGCGGCGGATGCCGTCGAGGATCTTCGCCCGCACGGCGGTGTCGCGGGTGCGGATGGTGCCGCGCACCAGCGCCTGGTCGGGGATGATGTTGGGCGCGCTGCCGGCCTGGATCGAGCCGATGGAGATCACCCCGAAGGCGTTGGGTTCCTTCTCGCGGCTGATCAGCGTCTGGATACCCTCGACGAAGCGGGCGGCCTCGACGATCGGGTCGATGGCGACGTCCGGCGTCGAGCCGTGCGCGCCACGACCCTTGAATAAAATTTCGAGGGAGTCCGAGGCCGTGTTATAAATCCCCGGCCGGTAGGTGAGCGTCGCCGTGGGCTCCGGCCCCACGTGCTGCGCGAAGCCGACGTCGGGCTTGCCGAACTTCTCGAAGAGCCCGGCCGCCAGCATCGCCCGCGCGCCCTGGGTGGTTTCCTCGGCAGGCTGGCCTATGAACATCAGCGTGCCGTGCCACTGGCTCTTCATGGCGACGAGTTGCTGCGCCGCCCCGACCCAGGCCGCCATGTGGATGTCGTGGCCGCAGCTATGGTCCACCGGCGTCGGCTTGCCGTGGTAGTCGGCGACCACGTGGCTGGCGTAGGGCAGCCCGGTCTTCTCTTCCATGGGCAGGGCGTCGAGCTCGGTGCGCACCATGACCAGGGGCCCCGGCCCGTTCTTGTAGATCGCCACGATCCCCGTGCCGCCGAAGTGCTCGGTGACCTCGAAGCCCAGGGCGCGCATCTCGGCCGCCAGCTTGGCCGCGGTCCGCACCTCCTGCATGGCGAGCTCGGGGTGCTCGTGGATGTCCTTGTAGAGGGCGTCGAGGTGCGGATAGGCCTTGTCCAGGCCGGCGTCGATCTGCGCCTTTAGGCGGGCCACATCGGCGGCCCGGGCGGACGCGGTCAGCGCCAGCGCGGCGACGCTGGCGATCAGGAACGGACGGACGGCGCGGGACAGGATCATCGGCTCACCAGAATCTGGAAAGCCTCACCATAGCCATCCGGCTCGCCGCGTCACTCGCCTCGCCGCTTCAGACCTTTACGGTCCCTGCGAGGATCTTCTCGAAGACGCCCTTGGTGACCTTCACATAGCCCTTCTTGGCGTCGTGGAAATAGAGCGGGCCCTTGATCTTGCCGGGGTCGAAGCCGTCGGCGACCAGGTCCATCTTGCGGGCCTTGAAGGTGCCGGTGGTCTCGAGGGCCGGCAGGATGCGGACGAACAGCGGCTGGGCGTAGAACGGCAGGTCGCGCCCCACCGCCTCACCGAAGGCCTTGATTTCGAACTCGGGGTCGACAACCAGGCCCGCCATGCCGGCGCGGCCTTCGGCGCCCGGCACCGCGACACCGTAGACGTTCGCCTCCTTGACGCCTGCGCAGCCCTGCAGGCGCTCAGCGACCTCTGTCGTGGAGACGTTCTCGCCCTTCCAGCGGAAGGTGTCGCCGATGCGGTCGACGAAATAGAAGTAACCGTCGGCGTCGGACTTCATCAGGTCGCCGGTGGCGAACCAGGCGTCGCCCTTCTCGAAGACGTCGCGCAGGACCTTCTTCTCCGAGGCCGCCTTGTCGATGTAGCCGGTGTATTCGCTCCGCGCGTCGCCGCCGATATGGCCGATACATTCGCCGACCTGCCCGGGGCCTGCTTCGATGCACAGGCCGTTGGTCCCGCGGATCGGCTCCTCGGTCTCCACGTCGAACTGGACCAGGCGCACGTTGAACCGCTTGCGCAGCCACTTGGGCACGCGGCCAATCGCGCCCTCCTGGCCGTCGAAGTTGAACATCGAGACGTTGCCCTCGGTCGAGCCGTAGAACTCCAGGATGTCGGGGATGCGGAAGCGCTGCTTCATCACCGGCCAGATGTCCGGCCGCAGCCCGTTGCCGAAGGCGAGCCGGATCTTGTGGCGGGTTTCCTCCTCGCTGGGCGGCTGGTTGACGAGATAGCGGCAGAGCTCGCCGATGTAGACGAACATGGTGCAGCCCTCGTCGGCCGCCTCGCCCCAGAAATGACTGGCGGAGAAGCGGCGGCGCAGGAAGACCGAGCCGCCGGTCAGCAGGGCCGCGCCGAGCGCGCAGAGCCCGCCGGTGGCGTGATAGAGCGGCAAGGCGACATAGATGCGGTCGGAGGACTTGGCCCCGGTCGCCCCGGCAAAGCCGCGCATGTAGAGCTGCGCGCGCACATGGGTGATGCGGGCGGCCTTGGGCATCCCGGTGGTGCCCGAGGTGAAAATCAGGAGCGCGGTGTCGCGGGCGCGGATGTCCTCACGCACGCTGCGGTCGGGCGGTAGCTGGCTGCAGCTCTTCAGCGCCTGGCCGAGGTCGCGCTGGGCGCCGTGCGCGGGGCCGAGGATCCACTGCGGCAGGGTCTTCTCCAGCAGCGGGATCGCCGCCTCGAAGACCGGCGAGGTTTCCGGGTCGACGATGATGCAGCTCGCCTGCGAGATGTTCAGGCAGTGCGCGAGCGCCAGGCCGGAGAGCTGGTTGTTGATCAGCGCGGTCACCACGCCGATCTTCGACAGGCCGTACCAGACCGCGAAATACTCCAGCCGGTTGGGCATGAAGAGCGCCACCGTCTGGCCCCGGCGCAGGTTTAGCCCCTTGCCCCAGTGGGCGAAGCGATTGGCCATGGCGTCGAGCTCGCCATAGGTGACGCTGCGGCCCTCGAAGGTCATGGCGGTGGAATCGCGCCATTTGTCGACGGCGTTCTGGATGTCGTCGCAGACCAGGTTTTCGCTGTCGGGGGCGATCGACTTCACCGCCTTCAGCGTCCGGTTCAGCCCGCGCGTGAAACGCCAATCTTGTTGAAGCTTGGCCTTGAGCGCCATCCGAACCTCCGACTTGACGTCCAGCTTGCGGATGCGGCGCACGCCTGGTCAAGTTCTAGCGGCGCGCGATTGGACGCACCTGCGGAAGGCGGCGCGGAAGCGAGGCGTCCGGGCCACAAATCCTTAATCAGACCTTACGAAAACCGCTCCCACGCCGACTGGCGCGAGACGCCGAGGCCCTGGCCGATGTCGGCCCAGCTGACCTCTCGGCGACGCAACTCGTCGACAACCTCCTGCAGGAAGTTGCGGCTGGCGTCGGCGGCGTAGTTCACCGAACCCATCACCGACAGCAGTTGGTCGGTGGAACGCTCTAGCGGCTTCTTGTAGCTCTTGTCGTCAATCGGACGCTCGGCGATCACTTTGTTACACATCTCCACGCAGCCGTTGCAGATGAAGACGAAGGGGCCTGCGATCAGCTTCGTCACCTCGTGCTGTGACTTGCCGCAGAACGAGCAATGCAGCGCCGCCGGGAGCTTGCGGCCGGCAAAGCGTTCGAGCTTGCGGCGGGCCTTGATCTCTTCGGGCGTGCGCTTGGGCTTCGGCTGGACCATGGCGATCTCTTTGTCAGGATATTCCTGACTGTCAGGTATAGCCTGACAACAGGCGGACTGTCAAGGGAGTCCTGACGCAGCGAGATCCCGTCGGGCGATAGAAATAAGGTCATTTCGGGGCGGGCGGCGTCGGGAAGTCGCCTTCTTGGCGAAGATCACTCGTCGAACAGCCGAGCTAGATTTCTGTAAATTAAGAGAATTGTTCAGTGTTTGTCAGAAACGGCCCGCGACCCGACAACCGTTCATGGCCAAGCTTCCATCGCGTAACATCGGAACCCATGGTTATCGCTACCGTTTCGGTTGCTCAGACCTTTCCCCTGGAGGGATTACACGATGTCTACCGATTTCTCGGCTACCCCTGACGACGACCATACGGCCGGCGAAGCGGAGTCTCCCATGTTCGCGCCGATCCCCGCCTGGGAGCGCAACAAGAAACGCCGCGGCTTCGGCTCCGGGCGCGTGAGCCGCGTGGCGCCCGAGCCACGCAGCTTCGCCGCCGAGCGGGAAGAACCGATCGCGCCGACGCTGCAATCGACCGTCATGGCGGACACCGGCCGCGCTTCAGCGTTCGCGCCGATGGAGCCAGGCGTGCGGACCGAGCCCGAGGAGAGCGTCTTTGCGGGCACGCCGACCTACGCCACTGCGACGCGGGCCAAGAGCAACACCGCGCCGGTGATGATCGCCGCCGCAGTGATCCTGCTCGGCGGCGTGGCCGCGGCCGGTTGGTACTATACGCAATCGCAGAACACCGGCGTGGCTGAGCTGACCCCAGGCTCCGCCACCGCGACGACCACGACGACCAGCGCCGTCCCGGCCAACGACCAGATCGCGCAGGCGCCGACGCCGCAGGCCGCGCTGCCCGGCGGGGCGGCGGCGGTGACTCCGACGGCGCCCGCAACGCCCAAGGCCACAGCGACCACGACGACGACCACGACGACGACGCGTAGCGCCTCGCCCAGCGTGACCCACCATACTGCGGTAGCGCGCGCGGCGCCGGCCAGCCGCAGCGCAGCCAGCGCCGGCGAAGACGCCAGCGCGACCCTGCCCGCCGCGCCCCAGCCCTATACGGCGTTGCCACAGACCTCGACGGCGCCCGGCTCGACTGCGGCGCCGTCGCTGAACGTACCGCCGCCGGCCCAAGCTGCGCCGGCGCCGACGACCGCCCCGCCGCCCAGCGCTCCGGCTCCGCTGCAGACGGCTCCGGCGCCGCCGACGACTGCGACGCCGCAGCAGTAGAACCAGGACAACACCCGCCCTTCCGTTGGGGACCAGGGCCGCGCTCGCCAGAGCGCGGCCCTTTCCGTACCCAATAGCTGCCAGCGGCTGAAATCCCGCGGATGCTGGAACGGCGCGCTGCGGCAGGGCTCTGGAACAGCGGCGCTGGAAGCGAGCCGACGGCCCCCCGGCTTCTAGGACCGGGGGCTTTCGAGCGGGGAGGCGGCAGCCACCACCGCCAGGACCTCGATGGAGAACAAGGTCAGGCCGTCGTCATCCGCGCAGACCACGCGCAGCGTCATGTCCTTCCAGAAGTCTTCCGGGCTCCGTTCGAGGAGTTGCGCAGTGATCCTCACCGCCTCCACACGCGCCGCCCCGGCGCCGGGGAGCTCGGTGCCGGTGGTGTCCGGAAAGGATTGGCCGTCTTCCGCGTGGAAAAAGAACCTCATAGCCGGATGAACTCCGGCTTGACGCGAACTGTTCCGGCGCGTGAGGCGCGCAGCATATTGCCACCTCCCATCAAGGCGCCGCAGCGGATCAGGGCGCGATCAGCCCTTGAACCATCCGCCCATGACGCATGAAACCTTCCCGTGCCGCACCGTCACGGTGGCTCGCTGGCCGACCCCCGGCTGGAAGATCACCGGTCCCGCGCCGGTGTCGACCGAGACCATGGCGGGGATCGGGAACTGGCAGACCGCATAGCTCTTCGGATCGAGCGGGTTGCCGTCGGGCGGCGCGACGCAACTTACCTCGCCGAACTGCCGTCCGAAGCGGATCCCCTGGTAGGTGAAAAACTGCGGCGAGCGGCGGCCGACGACGGCGCGGTCGGGCTTGGCGACGACAGGACAGGCGGGGCCGGCGATGGTCCACTGCCGCCGCACGGCCACCCGCTCGCTCCAGGTCGAGATCACCAGCCAGGCCGGAAGCCCCAAGGCTGTAAGGACCAGCGCGGCGATACCGGCGGCGCGGCGTGCGCGAGGCGGCAATGTGATCCTGGCCCGGCGCACACCTAGCCTCGCTTACATTCGTAATCTTCCTCGCAGATTACAGGCGTAGTCCCTCGCGTCAACCGAAGGTTCCTAGGCGGCGAGCGCCCAGCCGAACGCCGCCGCACCCTCGTCATCGGCCGGCGGCGCGGCTGTGCGCCGGGGCCGTCGCTGTCGCCCTGCGGCCTGCTGCGCGCGGCCCGCGACGGTCGGTCGAAGGCGGCGCAGGACCTTCAGGCCCGCATGGGTGGCGAGTCTCAGGGCCTCGGTGAGGACGCCGTTGGCGCTGGCGATCCAGACGATGGCGGCCACCTCGGCATAGGTTAGCACGTCGCCGGCGAAGATCAGGGCCAGGTCGAAGGGCAAGATCTGGGCGAGCCCGACCAGGATCAGGGTGAAGGCCACGCTCATCAGGACACGGCGCAGCATGTTGCGATTGAGCAGCGCCTTGCGGCCTTCCGGCGTCAACAGCCAGGCAGGCCCCAGCACCGTCAGCTTCCAGAGCTGCTCCATCGCGATCTGCAGGATCTCTCGCACGTGCCGACCCCTCTTCAACGATCCCGCTGGCAGATAGGACGCCGCGCCGGCAAGCGCTACCGCGGCCGATTGGCATGGTCGGCGAGGATCAGGGCGGCGGTTGCCGTCACCTTCTGGCCGGTGGGCAGGTGGATGAATTCGTTGGGGCCGTGGGCGTTGGAGTGCGGCCCCAGCACACCGGTGATCACGAACTGGGCCTGCGGGAATTTCTCGCCCAGCATGCCGATGAAGGGGATCGTGCCGCCCTCGCCCATCAGCGCCGCCTCGCGCCCGAAGGTCGCCTGCGAGGCCTTCTGAACCGCCGCCTCCAGCCAGGGGGCGAGCGGCGGGGCGTTCCAGCCGGCGCTCGACTGGTTGCCGTCGAAGGTGACCTTCGCGCCCTGCGGCGGGTCGAGGGTCAGGACCTCGGCCAGCGCCTTCGAGCAGGCCGCCGGATCGGCGGTCGGCGGAATACGCACGCTGAGCTTCAGCGCCGTCATTGGGCGCAGCACATTGCCGGCGCTCATCGGCGCGGGCAGGCCGTCGGCGCCGACCACGGCAAGCTGCGGCCGCCAGGTGCGGTTCAGCACCAGCTCGGCGCCATCCCTGGTGATCGGCGCGGTCGAGCCGGCGAAGGGGAATTTCCTCCACACCTCCTCGCCCAGCGACTTGGCCGCGACGCCGGCCTGGGCCTGGCGCTCGGCGGGGATCTCGACGTTGAAGGCCGCGGGCAGGATCTGGCCGCTCTCCTCGTCCTCCAGCCGGCTCAGCAGCGCCCGGGCGATCCGGAAGCTGTCGGGCACGACGCCCGAGGCGTCGCCGGAATGGACGCCCTCCTCCAGCACCTCGACGGTCAGCAGGCCGCCGGCTATGCCGCGTAGCGAGGTGGTCAGCCAGAGCTGGTCGTAGTTGCCGCAGCCGCTATCCAGGCAGATCACCAGCGACGGCGAGCCGATGCGGTCCTTCAGGTGATCGACGTAGAATGGCAGGTCATAGCTGCCGCTCTCCTCGCAGGCCTCGATCAGCACGACGCAGCGCGCCCGCTTCACCTTCTGCCGGGCCAGGCCCACCAGCGCCGCCACCGAGGCGTAGATCGCATAGCCGTCGTCGGCGCCGCCGCGGCCATAGAGCCTGTCGTCGCGGATCACCGGCTCCCAGGGGCCCAGGCCCTCCGACCAGCCGGTCATCTCCGGCTGCTTGTCCAGGTGGCCATAGAGCAGGACGGTGTCGTCCACCTCGCCCGGCGCCTCGATCAGGATCACCGGCGTGCGGCCGGGCAGGCGCACGATCTCCAGGGTCGCGCCGGGCAGTTCCGCCAGCTTGCTCCGCGCCCAGCCGGCCATGTGTTCGACGGCCCGGTCGATATGGCCGTGGCCCGCCCAGTCCGGATCGAAGGCCGGCGACTTTGCCGGGATGCGGATGTAGTCGACCAGCGCCGGGGTGATCTCGTCGCGCCAAAGGTCGGCGACGAAACTGTTGAGGACCTGGATGTCCATGGATGGGCTCACCGGAAGCGAAAATGGCGGTGGACGACCTATAGCGGGCGGACTCGTGCGCCCCAATGCCGCATCGCGGCCAAACACAGGGTTTCGGTAAGACATCTCACGCTTCAGTGCGCGAGTCGCAGTCGCCACGAAAAGCCACCAATCCCCGAGGGCCGTCCATGATCACGCAGAAAGAACTCATCGACTGGGCGTCCGCCTCGCTGGTGGTGATCTGTGGGGGTCTCGCCGGCCACTATGCGGCGCAGGGCATGACGGCGATCCAGTGGGCCGGGGCCGCGGCGGCGGTGCTGGGCTCGGTGACGGTCGCCGTGGCGGTTCGCGTCTGGACGCCCGCGAAGGTCAAGGCCCCGCAGCGCGACTAATCGGCGTAGACGTCGAGGCCCATCGCGCTCAGCAGGGTGTGCTGTTGGGCGAGCGTGATCTTCATCCCCTCATAGGATCCGAGCGCGGCGAGGCTGAGGCCTGAAACCTCCGCGCCGCGCAGGTCGGCGTCCGCCAGCTTCGCGCCGGTGGTCAGCGCCTGGAAGAAATCGCACTTCGACAGGTCCGCACCTTCGAGATCCGCATCGGTCAGGTCGGCTTCGCGAAGGGACGAGCCCGAGAGGTCGCAGGTCGCGAGCCGCGCGTCCGACAGGTCGGCGAGTTCCAGGTTGCAGCCCGTGAACGCCGCCGCCGTGCGCACCACCTTGGCTCCAAAAGCGCGTGAGAAGTCGGCGCGGTGGAAGCGCGCGCCGCGCAGGTTGCTCTGTGCGAACGCCACCGCCCACAGGCTGGATCGGTCGATGTCGGCGAAGGAGAGGTCGCAGGCCTCGAACCGCGCCTGGTCGAGTTGCGAAAACGCGACGCCCACGCCGGAATGGCTGTCCGGATCGGCGAAGTTGCAGCGGGTGAAGACCGCCTCGCGCAGGTCGGCGTGGGCGAACCGGCAGCGGGTGAACCGGCAGTCGGTGAATCGCGCGCCCTGCAGGATCACTGCCGAGAGCTGGGCGTCGACCAGCGTGCAGTTCGTCAGCACCAGCTCGGCAAGGTCGCGCTCGGCCCATTCGTAGGCCGAGAGGTCGAGGCCTTCGTACGCGCCGCCGGGTTCGAGGTCAGGGAGGTCATGCATAGGCGATCATACCGACCTTCCCCCCTTTCGGGAGAAGGTGTGGGCCGAAGGGCGACGGATGAGGGCGCGCGCTCCGCCCTCCGCGCGATTCCCCGCCTGGACTGGATAGGGCTTTCGACCCCTCATCCGACCCCGGATCAAGTCCGGGGCCACCTTCTCCCGCAAGGGGAGAAGGATCCTAGTTCTGCACCGGCACCTGGATCTCGCCGCCCAGGTCGTGGAACTTCGCCGCCATCTCGGCCATCCCACTTTCGATGGCGTTTGGGGCGACCTCGTTCTGGGCGCGCGCGGCGTCGCGGATATCCTGGCTGATCTTCATCGAGCAGAACTTCGGGCCGCACATGGAGCAGAAGTGGGCGGTCTTGAACGCCTCCTTCGGCAGGCTCTCGTCGTGGTACTCGCGCGCGGTTTCCGGATCGACGCCCAGGTTGAACTGGTCCTCCCAGCGGAACTCGAAGCGGGCGCGGCTGATGGCGTCGTCCCAGGCCCTGGCGGTCGGGTGGCCCTTGGCGAGGTCGGCGGCGTGGGCGGCCAGCTTGTAGGTCATCACGCCCACCTTCACGTCCTCGCGGTTGGGCAGGCCCAGGTGCTCCTTGGGCGTCACGTAGCAAAGCATCGCCGTGCCGAACCAGCCGATCATCGCCGCGCCGATCGCGCTGGTGATGTGGTCGTAGCCGGGCGCGACGTCCGTCGTGAGCGGGCCGAGCGTATAGAAGGGCGCCTCGCCGCAGGTCTTGAGCTGCTTGTCCATGTTGGCCTTGATCTTGTGCATCGGCACGTGGCCGGGGCCCTCGATCATCACCTGGACATTGTGCTTCCAGGCGATCTGGGTGAGCTCGCCCAGGGTCTCCAGCTCGCCGAATTGCGCGGCGTCATTGGCGTCGGCGATGCAGCCGGGACGCAGGCCATCGCCGAGGCTGAAGGACACGTCATAGGCCTTCATGATCTCGCAGATGTCGTCGAAGTGCTCGTAGAGGAAGTTCTCCTTGTGGTGGCTGAGGCACCACTTGGCCATGATCGAGCCGCCGCGCGAGACGATGCCGGTCACCCGGCCGGCGGTCAGCGGCACATAGGCCAGCCGCACGCCCGCGTGGATGGTGAAGTAGTCCACGCCCTGTTCGGCCTGCTCGATCAGGGTGTCTCGGAACACCTCCCAGGTCAGGTCCTCGGCGACGCCGTTCACCTTCTCCAGCGCCTGGTAGATCGGCACCGTGCCGATCGGAACCGGGCTGTTCCTCACGATCCAGTCGCGGATGTTGTGGATGTTGCGGCCGGTCGATAGGTCCATGACGGTGTCGGCGCCGCACCTCGTCGCCCAAACAAGCTTGTCCACTTCGTCGGACACATGGCTGAGGACCGCGGAGTTGCCGATGTTGGCGTTGATCTTCACCAGGAAGTTGCGGCCGATGATCATCGGCTCAAGCTCGGTGTGGTTGATGTTGGCCGGGATGATGGCTCGGCCGCGGGCGATCTCGTCGCGGACGAACTCCGGCGTGCAGAAGTCCGGGATATCCGCGCCGAAGTCCTCGCCGTCGCGGATGCAGACGTCGCCGGCCTGACGGCGCAGGTTCTCGCGGATCGCGACATATTCCATCTCAGGGGTGATCAGCCCCCGGCGGGCGTATTCGAGCTGGGTGACGTTGGCGCCGGCGCGCGCGCGGTAGACGCGGCGCGGCGCGCTGAACAGCGGCGCCAGGTGCTCTCCCTTCGCGAAGCCGTTGTCCTCCGGCTTCACTTCGCGGGGGCTCTCCACGAGTTCCACGTCGCCGCGCGAGGCGACCCACGGCTCGCGGACCTTCGAGAGGCCCTTCTCGATGTCGATGGCCGTGGTCGGGTCGGTGTAGGGGCCGGACGGATCGTAGAGGGTCAGTGGTGGCTCGTTGGCCGATGGATGCACCGCCACTTCGCGGAACGGCACGCGGATGTCGGGCCACAGCACCCCGGGCTGATAGACCTTGCGCGATCCGGGGCGTTCGCCGGTCGGGATGGCGCCGGGTTGCAGACTTCCGGTGGGCTTGTTCATGGCGTGCGGCCTTGCTCGTGCGGGCAGGCCACGGGCGTCAGGTCGGAACCGTTTCCTTCCCTTCGCCGGCATGACCCGGATCAGGTTCGACGGGTCGCGGGATCACCCGCCTCTCAGCCGCTCAAGCGCGGCCCCCCGAGGAGGCGGGCAGCTTAGGCCCGAACGGATCGCGGCGAAAGGCCCGGCGGTTGACGGGCGCGACGGCCTGGCCTCCGATGCGCAGTCCAGGGGACGGCGATCATGGGCGGGAAGACTATCGCGACGGCCTGGCTCGGTTTCGCCGTCATCATGGCCTTAGGTCTTCCGCAGGCCAGCGCCGCGCGGCCCTATCGCGCACCACGCGACGCCTACGGCGCGCCCGACTTCAACGGTGTGTGGAACAACAACGCGCTGACGCGGTTGCAGCGCGCGCCGGGGCTCGTGCCGCTGGTCGTGCGGCCGGCCGAGGCGGCCGAGGCCGAACGCAAGCTGATGGCCGCCTATGCGCCGGAAGGCACAAGCGCCAATGTCGGCGGGACGCAGAGCGAGTGGTGGGACGGCGCCCACCTGGCGCGGGTGGACGGCGAGCTTCGCACCTCCTGGCTGGTCGATCCCGACAGCGGCCAGCTGCCTTACACGGCCGAGGGCAAGCGGCGTGCGGCGACGTTCGCCAGGGCCCAGCTCGCATCCTTCGACGGCCCGGAGGCGAGGCCCGTCGCCGGGGACCGCTGCCTGCTGCCGAGCTGGGGCGCCATGGGCCCCGTCATGCTGAATTCGCCGTACAACGCGAACTACCGCTTCGTGCAGACCCGCGATCAGATCGCCATCATGGCGGAGAACAACGACGAGCTGCGCATCATCCGGATCGGCGCGGCCCACCTGCCCGCCCAGATCCGGCCCTGGACCGGCGACTCCATCGGCCGCTGGGAAAAGGACACCCTGGTGGTGGAGACCACCAACCTGCGCGCTGACGCCCCGCTGAGCCAGGCGCCTTTCTTCTTCACCCCAGGCGCACGGGTGGTCGAGCGGTTCACGCGGGTCTCGCCCACCGCGCTGAAGTACGAATTCACCGTCGAGGACCCGAACATCTTCGCGCGTCCATGGCGGGCCGAGATGGCGTTTGTGGCGACCAACACCCCCCTCTATGAATTCGCGTGCCACGAGGGCAACTACGCGATGACCAACGTCCTGGCGGGGGCCCGCGCGGTCGAACGGACGCATGCCGCGGCGCCGGCGTCGGCGCACGACTGAGCGGTCTCTAAGTCTCCACCAGCCGCACGCGGGTTCCCGCGAGCACCACGTCCTCGCCCTGGAGCTTGCCCCGCGCCTTCGCCGCCACGCGCACGGCCGCCGGATCGCGCACGGCCACGTCGAACCGACCGAGGCCCTCCCCGCGCCCGTCGCGCACAGGGACAAAGCGAAGCTCGCCGCCGTCGATGCCGATGCGCCAGCCGTCGTCCGCACGTTCGGCGACCAGGCCCAGCACCTCGGCCCACCGCCGGGCCATCGCCTCCGGATCGTCGGCCTGCAGCTCGGCGCCGACGATGGCCGTCGAGGTGTCGGTCTTGACGTGCTCGCGCCAGACCGGCCCGCCCCATTCCCAGCGTTCCCACGGGTCCATGTAGTCCACCGAAACGATGGCGCCGCCGATGTCGCGCGGATGGATGTGGGCCATCGCCACCGTGCCGTCGTGCAGGTCCCACTGCTCGACGATCCGCGCGCCCGAGGCCTTCACCCGCTCGCGGGCCGCCTCGATCTCCGGAACCTGCAGGATCACCATGTAGCCGCCGTCGCCGCCGCGCCGCTCCAGCAGCCGCCCGGCCGTGGTCCCCTCCTGCTTGGGCGAGACGACCTCCAGGAAGGTCTCGCCAACCGGGAAGACGGCGTTCCTCAGCCCGAACTTGCCCACCCCCGGATCGTCGTAGGCGTAGTCGAGGCCGAGGATTGCGCGAATGTCGGCCTCGGCCGCCTCGAGGTCCTTGCCCACCAGGGCGATCTGCCGAAGGCGCATGGTCTCCTCCCTATCGTTGGCCTCAGCCTACAGGCTTCCGTTCCGTGCAGGTCAAGGCCTAGGGTCTGCGGAGTATCGAAGGGAAGCACCACCATGGCCTCGCGCGACACCGGCACCGAAGACCTCCTGGCCGACCTGGACGGCGGCGTCCTGACGCTGACGCTCAACCGGCCGCAGGCGCGCAACGCCATGAGCGATGCGATGAACCAGGCGCTGGCCCGCCAGCTTGGCGAGGCCGAGCTCGACAAGGGCGTGCGCTGCATCGTGCTGACCGGCGCCGGCCAGGGCTTCTGCGCCGGCGGCGACGTCAAGGGCATGAACGAGCGCAATGCCAGCGGCGGCGCGGCGCTCAGCGTCGACGAAGCGATTCACCGCCAGCGGGTCAATCAGCGCGAGACGGCCGGACGCCTCTTCGCCATGCCGAAACCCACCATCGCGGCCCTGCCGGGCGCGGCGGCCGGCGCGGGCTTCTCCCTGGCGCTCGCCTGCGACCTGCGGATCATGGCCAGGACCGCGTTCCTCACCACAGCCTTCGCCAAGGTGGGCCTGGCCGGCGACTACGGCGGCACCTACTTCCTCACCCAGCTCGTCGGCTCGGCCAAGGCGCGCGAGCTCTACTACCTCTCCGAACGGGTGAGCGCCGAGGACGCGCTGCGCCTCGGCCTTGCCAACTGGGTCGTGGAGGCGGACGAGCTCACCGCCAAGACCCGCGAGATCGCCGCCAGGCTGGCCGCCGGACCCGCCGTTTGCTTCCGCTACATGAAGGAGAACCTGAACCGCGCCATGGCCGGCGACCCGGACGAGTGCATGGACATGGAGGTCACCCACCACGTCCACTCCGCCAGCACCGCCGACCACCGCGAGGCCGCCAAGGCCTTCGTGGAAAAGCGCGAGGCGGTGTTCACCGGGCGGTAGCGCCAAAATTTCAACGTCATGGCCCGCTTGTCCGGGCCACCCATGATCTCCGCATTCAAGGCGATCAGCGGCGGCGCCGCTCAGGTTCGTACATCCCATCGAGTTCATGGATCACCCGGACAAGCCGGGTGATGACGATTGAAGAGGGCAGGTTCAGTGGTCGTCCTTGCCGGCGCTGGCGATATAGGCGTCGCGGAACGACTTCAGGTCGCTAAGGCCGATGTCCGAGACGGCCGCGAAGCGCAGGCCCCCGCGCGACCATTCGACGACGCTGTAGCCGTCGTGGCGGACGGCCTTGTCGCCCGCGCCCAGCGCAGTGTGAGCGTCCGGCCAGACGAACAGGTTCACCGTGTGCAGCCGGCGCTTGTAGACGATGGCGGGCGCCACGCGTCCGTCGATGTAGTCGAGCCGTCCGCCGACCAGGGGGAAGCCCTGCGCCGCCAGCTCCGGGACGGGCGGGGCGATGTCCACCTTGCCGTTGAACCAGGGCCGCACGATGTGCTCGTTGGACGTGCCGATGTCGGTCAGGTGGTTGGCCAGCAGCGAGCGGACATGGCTGTCGACGAGCTGGGCCTCCAGCCCGGGCGCGGTCACCTGCGGCGCTATCGCCATCACCGCCAGCGACGCGGCGAGCAGGCCGCCCAGCGCCCCGCCCGCCCAGGGCGTGGCGCGGCGCAGCACGCTGGGCCTGGCCGGCGCGGCCTCGGCGACGAGCGCCGCCTCAAGGCTCGCCCGCAGACGTTCGGGCGCACGGTGGGCGACGTCGGGCGCGGCGATCGCCGAGCGCAGGGCCTGCAGCCGCAGGAACTCCGCGTGGCAGGCCTCGCAGGTCTTCAGATGCGCCTCGCAGGCCGCGGCGTTCGCGGCGTCGAGCTCGCCGTCGAGCAGGCCGTGCAGCAGCATCTCGCGGTCAGGGCACGCGCTCATCGCTGGGTCTCCCGCAAGGCCGCGCCCGCGCCGCCGTTCTGCTCGGGCAGCAGCATGTCGCAGAGCATCTGCCGCGCCCGGGCCAGGCGCGACATGACGGTGCCGATCGGCGCGTCGGTCAGGGCGGCGATCTCCTTGTAGGACAGCTCCTCCATCTCACGCAGCACCAGGGTCTCGCGGAACGGCTCGGGCAGGTTCTCGATCACCGCGCGCAGGGTTTCGGCGTCCTTGCGGCGGACCAGCGCCTGCTCGGGCGTCTCCTGCGACGGGTCGGCGACATTGGCGAGCGCGTCGGACTGCGCCTGGCTGAGCGCCCCCTCGTCGACCAGCACCGCGCCGGCGCGCCGGCCCGAGCCCGCCCAGTCGAGGAAGCCGTTGCGCACGATGGCGAACAGCCAGGCCTTGGGCTCGCCGCCGCGGAAGCTCGGAAACGCGCGGAATGCCTTCAGGAAGGCGTCCTGCACGATGTCCTCCGCCGCCGTCGGATCGCGTGTCAGGTAGCGGGCGAAATTGTACGCGCCGTCGAGGTGCGGGAGCATCACCTCGCGGAAGCGCCGGGCCTCGGCGTCGCTGAGGCTCCGCTCCGGCTCGGGCCGCGGCGGCCCGCTGGGCAAGGCTCCGCCCGGCGTCCCGCGGCTGAACGCCAGGTGCGGCCTGAAGAACGGCTTTCGCCCTGTCATGGCGCTTGCTCGAACCGGTCCTTCTACCCCGCCTTGACGATCACCTTGCCCACCATGTGCGGGTGCAGCGAGCAGAAGTAGCCGTATTCGCCGGTCTTGGTGAAGGTGAAGGAGAAGCGCTCGTCGGTGTCCAGCACCTTCGATTTGAAGCTCCTGTCGCCGGCGACAACGGTGTGGGGAATGTCGTCCTGGTTGATCCAGGTGACCGTCGTTCCAGGCGTGACGGTCAGAGCCTGCGGGCCGAAGACGAAGTTGTCGATTCTGACGGTTGGGCCCGCGGCCACCGGCGCAGCGGCCGAGGCCGGAGCCGACGTCAGGGCCACGACGCCCACGGCCGAGACCGTCATGACGAGCGCCAGCGCGCCCGCGCGAAGAGTGTGTTCGAACATCGTTGAATCCAGGTTTCGAGAGAGACGGAGCGGCGCTCAGGCCGCCAGGGTGGAGTCGACGAGGGCGATGGGTTCGGTCCCCCGCACGAAGCTCGCCGTGGTGACGCCGAGCATCGAATGCAGCTGCTCGGTCGGCGCCTTCAGCGGCCCGGGCGAGGGACCTTGCCCGCCGACCGGCTGGGGGAATGCCGTCGAGCGAGCTGCGTGGAAGGTGATATTGCCCTCCACCTTTCGGGCGATCTGGTGGATGTGGCCGTTCAGGACCGTGACCGAGCCGAAGCGCTTCAGATGGGTCAGCGCCTGGCCCGCGTCGTCGGTGCCCCAGCCCCAGTCGGCGTAGACCGTCCAGAGCGGCATGTGGGCGAAGACCACGATCGGCGTCGAGGACGCGCGCTGGGCGAGGTCCTTCTCGAGCCAGGCAAGCTGCTCGCCGCCAAGGCTGCCCATGCCGCCCGGCTTGAGGTCCACCACATTGACCAGGGCCACGAAATGCACCCCGTGGTGGTCGAAGCTGTACCAGCCGGCGCCCTTGGAGCCCTTGCCGTAGCGGTCGAGGTAGGCCTTGCCGGCGCCCTCATCCAGCATGTCGTGCTCGCCGGGGACGTGAAACACGGTCAGTCCGGCCGCCCTCACGATCTGGTCGGCGTCGTCGAACTCCTGGTCCTTGGAAAGCTGGGTGATGTCGCCGGTGTGGATGATGAAGTCGGGCTTCACCGGCATGGCGATCACCTTGGCGACCGCCTCGCGGTAGGTCGCCGCCGCGTCGGGATTGGCGGGCTTGGCGAAGCCCACGTGGCTGTCGCTGAGCTGCACGAAGCTGAAGGTCCTGGCGGCCATCGGCCGGGCCGCGGCTTGGTCGAGGCTGATCGAGCTCGCCAGTCCGCCGCTGACGGTCCAGAGCGCGCCCGTGCCCGCCCAGGCCATGCATTTGAGGAAGCCGCGGCGATCTTCGCCGGGGATGTCTTGGTCGTTCATCGGAAGCTCCAGACGTCGGTGTCGTGGAGCAAGACCGCGGCGTGCGCGGGTTTATTCCCGGGCTTTCGTTTTTTCTGTCGACGGATCCCGGAGCCTATTCCCGCAGGACCGGACGATCGCCCGGGTGACGCGGCACCAGAGGCGGCGCGCGGCCCTCGGCCAGGATCGCGCCAGCCATCTTGGCCAGCGCGTCCGGATCGTCATCCGACAGCGCGACCAGCCGCCCCGACCGGTCCTGTATCACCACCTCGCAGGCGTCGCCGGCGGCGCGGCGGGTGCGGATCAGGCCGTCGGCCGCGGTCACGGCTTCGTTCAAGGTCGCGAAGTCCAGGCGGGTGTTGTCGCCGCTGGCGACGCACCAACGGCGACCGACCCGGAACAGGCCATAGCGTAGGAGGTTCGGCATCTGATGCTCCCGTCCCCAGCGCATGCAGCCTAGCGCACGAAGCGGAGCCTGTCTCTCCGCCGCCTGAGTCGGCCTGCCGAACGCCGGAGCCCTGGGGCTATGCGTTCAGCAGCGGTTCACCGGAACAAGCGCAGGCGTGATAGGGTTGAGCCGGCGTAAGGAGGTAAGCCCATGAAGTTCGCCCTTTGCCTGATCGGAGCCGTCGGCGCCGCTGTCCTGGCCTTGCCCGCCCAGGCGGCCCAGGCCGCCCATGACGATCCCTGTTTCCTGACGCGCGACATCCGCAATCACACGGTCGGCGACTCCCACACCCTCTACTTCGATGTCGGCGGCCGGTCGGTCTGGCGCGCGGACATGACCAACAACTGCATGGCCGGCGCCGTCTCGTCCGACCCGATCATCCTGCGCGAGCGCGCCGGCATGGGCCGCATCTGCCGCAAGCTGGACCTCGACGTCGGCATCCGGGGCACGCGCTGCATCGTGGGCGGGCTGACGAAGCTGACGCCGGAAGAGGTCGCCGCCCTGCCCAAAAAGCTGCGGCCTTAGGGGCTGGCCGCACGGCGAAGTTGGATGTAGGGCGGGGGCCATGCACCTCGCCCGCTTCAATCCCGTCCGCTTCGCCCACCTGCCCACGCCGCTTGAGCCGCTGCCGCGGCTCAGCGAGGCCTTGATCGGAGCCGGCGGCGACGGGCCGAACCTGTGGATCAAGCGCGACGACTGCACCGGCTTGGCCGGCGGCGGCAACAAGACCCGCAAGCTCGAATACCTGCTGGGCGACGCGCTCGCCAACGATAGCACCACCCTGATCACCCAGGGCGCGGTGCAGTCCAACCACGTGCGCCAGACCGCCGCCGCCGCCGCGCGCTTCGGCCTCGACTGCGAGATCATCCTGGAAGAGCGCACCGGCTCCAACGCCGTCGACTACACTCAGTCCGGCAACGTCCTGCTGGACGAGCTGATGGGGGCTGCGATCCGCCGCGTCCCCGGCGGGACCGACATGAACGAGCAACTCGCCCTGGTCGCCGCCGAGGTCGCCGAGCGCGGCGGGCGGCCCTATGTGATCCCGGGCGGCGGCTCCAACGTCATCGGCGCGCTGGGCTATGTCGAATGCGCCCTCGAACTGGTCGCCCAGGCCAATGAGATCGGCCTGGAGATCGACCGCATCGTCACCGCCACGGGCAGCGCCGGCACCCACGCGGGCCTGGTCGCCGGCATCGCCGTGATGGGCGCCGATATCCCGATCCTAGGCATCGGCGTGCGCGCGCCGAAGGACGCCCAGGAAGCCAACGTCTTCAAGCTCGCCGTCGAGACCGCCGACCTGCTCGGCCACAAGGACCGCGTGACCCGCGACATGGTGGTGGCCGACTGCGACTATGTGGGCGCGGGCTACGGCATCGTCGACGAGGCGGTGATCGAGGCCTTGAAGCTGGCCGCGCGCACCGACGCGATCCTGCTGGACCCGGTCTATACCGGCAAGGCGATGAAGGGGCTGATCGCGCTCTCCAGGGCCGGCGCCTTCGACGGTGAGACGGTGGTCTTCCTGCACACCGGCGGCTCGCAGGGCCTGTTCGGCTACCAGTCGGTGCTGGACGGCCACCTGGGATGAGCGACGAGGCGCCTCCGTCGTCGCTGGTGCTGGGCGTGCTGGGCGGCATGGGGCCGGCCGCGACGCTGGAGTTCCTTCGCCAGCTGCAGGCCTTCACGCCGGCCAAGGGCGATCAGGACCACATCCGCGTGCTGATGGACCTGAACCCCAAGGTGCCGGACCGCAATGTCGCCGGCTCCGGCGCCGGCGCCGTGCTGGCCGAGATGGCGGGCGCGCTGGCCGGCGCCGGCGCGGAGGTGCTGGCCATGCCGTGCAACACCGCCCACGCCCACGCCAGCCTGATCCAGCGCGCCAGCGGCCTGCCGCTGATCGACCTGATCGAGACCGGCGCGACGGCCGCGCGTGACCTGGGGGCGCGGCGGGTGGGCGTGCTCGGCACCAAGGGCGCGCTTCGGCTCTACCGCGAGTACCTGGCCGCCCAGGCCATGGGGCTGGTGACGCTCGACGCCGGCCGGCAGGACGAGTTCATGGCGACCATCTACAGGATCAAGGCCGGCGACCTGGGACCTGCCGTGCGGCGCGAGATGGCGGGTTATGCGGCCGACCTGGTGGCCGGCGGGGCGGAAGCGGTGATCGCCGGCTGCACCGAGGCGCCGCTGGCCATGGGCGCCAAGGACCTGCGTGCGCCCTTCATCGACCCCGGCGAGTTGCTGGCGCGGCGCTGCGTTGCGGTCTGCCTGGGACTCGAACCCCTGCCCGCGGCGCCTGGCGCCTGACCGCCACCCTGAAACCGAGCGGCCTTGCTTCGGCCACCGGTTGGGCGGCAAGACCTTTGCGAAATCGGGGAGGGCTGGATGCGCAGATCGATCGCCGCGCTGGGGATACTGGGCGCCATGGCGGGCGCGGCCACGGCCCAGACGGTCGGCGGCGCCCATCTGGTCGGCGGCTTCACCCAGCTCTTCATCAGCCCCTGCGGGGAACCCTACCGCGGCCGGCCGGGCGAGCCCTATCCGGTGGCCCTATGGTTCAAGCAGGCCGACCTCAACCATGACGGGGTGGTCGACAAGGCCGAGTTCCGCGCCGACCACGCAGGCTTCTTCGACGCGCTGGACGCCGACGGCAACGGGGTGCTCGACGGGACCGAAGTCGGCTTCTACGAACACAGGGTGGTGCCCGACGTCTATGGGCGCGGCGCCCCGCGCTTCGGCGCCCTCGGCCCGGATCGCGGCGGCGCGCAACTGATCCTGGCGCAGGTGCTGGGCCAGCCGCAGGGCGGCCCGGGCGAAATCCAGGGGCCAACCGGCGCCAGGGGCCCGCTTCGGGACCTCAACCCGCAGCGCCGTCGCAGCGAGCCGACGACCCTCATCGGCGCGGCCGCCTACGGCCTGCTGACCGAGCCGGAGCCCGTCACGGCCGCGGACGCCGACGTCGATGGCCGCATCAGCAAGGCGGAGTTCCTGGCGGCCGCCGACCGGCGTTTCGCGCGGCTGGACACGAACGGCGACGGCAAGCTGACGCTCGACGAACTGCCGACCACCGCCCAGCAGCGCGAGCTCGAGGCCCAGGCGCGGCGCGGCAAACGGTAAGCTCGCTTCGATCTGACCGCGCCGGGGCCTAAAGCCGCGCGGCGCTGAAGGTATCGCATTGGGCCGGATCCCCGGTGTCCACGCCGGTGCGGAACCAGTGCGTGCGCTGGGCCGAGGTGCCGTGGGTGAAGCTGTCGGGGACCACCTGGCCGGTCGTCTCGCGCTGCAGGGTGTCGTCGCCGACCGCGGCGGCGGCGCGCAGACCGTCCTCGACGTCCTTCGGATCGAGCGCCACCTTGCCGCCGGTCACGTCCGAGACGTGCGCGACCCAGACGCCGGCGTAGCAATCGGCCTGCAGCTCCAGGCGCACCGAGCCGGACTCCGCACCCTGCGCGCCCTCGCGGCGCGCCTGCCGGTCCTGGCCCAGCAGCGTCTGCACGTGGTGGCCCATTTCGTGGGCGATGACATAGGCCCGCGCCGCGTCCCCCGACGCGCCGAACCGCTGGTCCAACTCCTGCCAGAAGGCGAGGTCGAGATAGACCTTGTGGTCCTGCGGGCAATAGAACGGCCCCATCGCCGATTGGCCGAGGCCGCAGCCGGTGACGGTGGAGCGGTCGTAAAGCACCTCCGCGGCGGGCGGGCGGTAGGTGCGGCCGGCCTGGCGGAAGACCTGCGCCCAGACTTCATCGACCGAGGTGGCGATCACGTCGACGAAGCGGCCGCCCTCGTCGGTGGGCGCGCCGCGCACACCTTCCTGCTGCTGCGGCATGGTGGGGTCGCGCCCGGCTTCCACCGCGTTCAGGGTGGTCGACGGGCTGATCCCGAAGACGAAGTAGCCGATCAGCGCCAGCACGACCCCGCCGACGCCCAGTCCGCCGATCCCGGCCACCGGTCCGAAGCCGCGACGGTCCTCGATGTTGCCGGACTCCTCGCCCTCTTCCCACTTCATCGGGTCACCCGTGCTGCTGTCCTAGGTCCCGCCTTCATAACGCAACGGCGGGCCGACTGCTCCGCTTCAGCGCCGGTTCTCCGCCGCCGCCCGCACCCGGGCGTTGGACGCGGCCAGCGCAGCGTCGGGGATCGAGGCGAACTTGCTGGTGTCGATCCGGGCCGCCGGCCCATGCGGACCTGGCGCAACGGCCGGGACCGCCGGGCGCGCGCGCAGGGCGCCGATGTCGCTCAGCGCCTGGTTGGTCTGCGCCTGGGCTTGCAGGGTCGACAGTTCGTTGGTCGTGACGATGTCGCGGCTGCGGGCGGCCTGGGCCTCGGCCAAGCGTTGCGCGTCCTGGCTGAAGACGATGCCGCGAGCGACCTGCGCCGAGGCGGGCGCCGCCGCAGCCAGCGCCAGGACGACGATGAGGGCGCGCATGAACGGACTCCTTCACCCGCAGATGGGGTCTGCAGAACGTCCCGCTAGTCTTTCCGCTCCACATGGAAACGGGCCAGTTCCTGCTTCGGCGCCGCCCAGTCGGGGCTGAGCTCGAGCGCCTTCTGGTAGTCGAAATAGGCCGACTTGATGTCGTCGAGCCCTTCGAAGGCCAGGGCGCGGTTGTAGTAGGCCTTGGCCGGCTCCTCGACGCCGAGCTGCAGTCCCTTGTTGAGGTCGGTCAGGCCGTCGGCGTAGCGGTGCTGGCCGATGGAGGCCGCGCCGCGGTTGACATAGGCCTCGCCGAGATCCGGCTTCACCTTCAGCGCCTGGTTGAAGTCCTTGGTGGCGGCCACGAAATCCTGCCTGCGCATGCGCAGCACGCCGCGGTTGACATAGGTGCCGGCCCGATCGCGGGGATTGAGCTGCTCCTGCTCGATCGACTGGGTGCAGGCCGCTTCGTAGCGATATTCCGTCTTGCCGGTAAGCGCCGCGCGCGAGCAGGCCTCCGCCAAGCCGCCGCCGATCACCGTCACCGAGGCGCGCGCCTCGCTCCCCGCCGCGATCGCGACGGCCGCCGCCATGCAGAAAATGAGCCGCTTCATCGCGTTCGCTCCCTGATCGCCGGCGCGGGAAACGATGCGCCGCGTACCGGCGTTCCGACGCCAAGACTCCTCCCGCGGCCCTCGCCTGTCAACGCGAAGCTTACCTTGGGTCAGCTTGCCGGCGTCAGGCCGGAACTACGGGCGTCGCCGTGCGTCGGCGGATCAGTTCGCGGTGCAGGATGTAGCCGCCGCTGGCGGCGACCACGACGGCGCCCGCCAGGGTCGCGGCCCGCGGCAGCTCGCCCCAGATCAGGAAGCCGAAGCCAGCAGCCCAGACGAGCTGGGTGTAGTCGAAGGGCGCCACGACGCCCACCGGGGCGACGCGCAGGGCCTCGGTCAGCAGGAGCTGGCCCACGCCGCCGATCAGCCCGCCCAGGACGAGGAGCCCCAGCGTCGCCAGGTCCGGCGTCACCCAATGGAACGCCGAGCCCACGAGCCCGAGCAGCGTGCCGGCCAGAGTGAAATAGAAGACGATGGTCGGGCCCTTCTCGGTGGCGGCGATCTGGCGGATCGCGACCATGGCGCCGGCCGAGCCGACCGCGCTGCCCAGCGCCAGCGACACGCCGATCAGGTTCATATGCCCCGGCTGCGGGCGCGCCATGATCAGGACGCCCAGGAAGCCGACCACCACGGCGCCCCACCGATGACGCCCTACCGCCTCGTGCAGCACCAGGGCCGAGAGCGCCGTCATGAACAGCGGCGAGGCGAAGTTGAGGGCGGTGAACTCGGTGAGCGGCAGGTACTGGACCGCGGAGAACCCGCAGCTCATCCCCAGCACGCCGATCGCGCTGCGCGTCAGGTGACCGAGCGGCCGCCGCGTCCTGAGCACCGAAAAGCCCGTCGTGCGCCACACGTAAAACAGCAGCGGCGCGAAGGCGAAGAGGTTGCGGAACAGGATGATCTCGAAGAGCGGGGTCCCGTGCTCGCCCGTCCACTTCACGATGGCCGACAGCGACGCCATGCAGGCCATGGCCAGCACCCGGTAGGCGATGCCGAGGCTGTTGTGCTGCGGCGGCGGAAGATCGGCGGCGGATGTCACGACGGCGGTTTGCGGGGCGTCGGCCGCAGGGTCAACGCCTGCCCGCACGGGGTCGTGGCGGCCGGCCCTAATGTGCTGGTTCTGAAGTTCGCCTCATTCAGGGTCATGCGCCGCGGCGAACTTCAAAACCAAAAGGCACACTAGAAAACAAAGGACACTAGGTTGATGGCTCAATCATCCTCTCTTTCAATCGTCATGGCCCGGCTCGTCCGGGCCACCCATGATCTCCGCGCTGAAGACCGTCAGCGGGGCCGCCGCAGTCCGTCCTGCCGGAAATCGAGATCATGGGTCACCCGGACGAGCCGGGTGATGACGAATTGTGAAAAAACTCAACAGTGTAGTTGAGCTTTCAGCGACCCTGTCTCGATCGGCTTGAATAAGCCAATCGAGATGAACCGGGTCGTCGTCTCATGTCCGGAGGCCGCGCTGAACTAATTTTGCGAGACCCTGTCGGAGCCGGCTAGGCTCGGGCGTCCTAAGCCCGACAAGGAACGTCAGCGATGCTCTACGCCCTCCTCTGCTACAATTCCGAAGAGATGGTCTTCTCCTGGTCGAAGGCGGAAGACGACGCCGTCATGACCCGGCTGGGCGTGGTTCAAGAAAAGCTCACCAAGGCCGGCAAGCTCGGCCCGTCCCTGCGCCTGATGCCGACCACGGCCGCCACCACTCTGCGCAAGAGCGACCCGCCGATGGTGATCGACGGCCCGTTCGCCGAGACCAAGGAGCAGCTCCTGGGCTTCTACATCGTCAACTGCGAGGACCTGGAGGAGGCGCTGGAGATCGCCCGCGAACTCGGCCGCGCCAATCCGGGTGGATCCTACGAGATCCGTCCGCTGCTGGTGTTCAATCGCGGCGACCTGCCCGAAGGAGCCTCAGCCGGATGAACGACATCGCCTGGATCGATGCGGCGCTGACGTCGGCTCGTCCCCAGGCGGTGGGGGCGCTGCTGCGCTACTTCCGCGACCTCGACACCGCCGAGGAGGCGTTCCAGGAGGCCTGCCTGCGCGCGCTGAAGACCTGGCCGGACAAGGGCCCGCCGCGCGACCCGGCCGCCTGGCTGATCATGGTCGGGCGCAACGCGGCCCTCGACGGCGTGCGCAAGCGCAGCCGCCAGACCGAGCTGCCGCCGGAGGAGCTCATCTCCGACGTCGACGACGTCGAGACGCCGATGGCCGAACGGCTCGACGGCAGCCAGTACCGAGACGACATCCTGCGGCTGATGTTCATCTGCTGCCATCCGGAGCTGCCGGGCACCCAGCAGATCGCGCTCGCCCTGCGCATCGTCTCCGGCCTCTCCGTCCGCCAGATCGCGCGCGCCTTCCTGGTCGGCGAAGCGGCCATGGAGCAGCGGATCACCCGCGCCAAGGGCCGCATCGCCAAGGCCGAGGTGCCCTTCGAGGCGCCGGGACCGGTCGAACGCGCCGAACGGCTGGGTGCGGTCATGCGCATGGTCTACCTGGTGTTCAACGAGGGCTATTCGGCGGGGGCCGACGCGCCGGAAATCCGGGCGCAGCTCTGCGACGAGGCGATCCGCCTCTCGCGCCTTCTCCAGCGGCTCTACCAGACCGAGCCCGAGGTGATGGGGCTGACGGCGCTGATGCTGCTGCAGCACGCCCGGGCGGCGGCGCGCTTCGATGCGGACGGCGCGATCGTGCTCCTGGAGGACCAGGACCGCTCGGCGTGGAACCGCGACATGATCGGCGAGGGCCTGGCCCTGATCGACAAGGCCATGCGCCACCGCCGCGCCGGGCAATACCAGATCCAGGCCGCCATCGCCGCCACCCACGCTCGCGCGGCCCGGCCGGAAGACACCAACTGGGATTCCATCGCCGAACTCTATGCGGCGCTGGAGCTCCTTGAGCCGTCGCCGGTGGTGACGCTGAACCGGGCCGTCGCGGTGAGCAAGGCTCGCGGCCCTGCCGAGGCGCTGGCGATCATCGAGCCGCTGGAGCCGGCGCTGTCCGGCTACTTCTACTTCTTCGGCGCCCGCGGGGCCTTCCTGCTGCAGCTCGGCCGCGACGCTGAGGCGAAGCAGAGCTTCGACCGGGCCATCGCGCTCGCCAACACGGCCGCCGAAGCCGCCCACATCCGCACGCAGATCGACCGCTTGACCGCGGACGCCACGCACGCCACCGGCTGAGGGGGTTCTTCGCGCCCCGATCCGTTAGGATCGGGGCCGGGCGTATCACGCCAGAACGGAAGCCGCCCTGCATGGGACGGGCGAGCACGACGGCTTCACCTAGCAGAACCGGCCCGCATATTGGTTGTTCCCAAGCCCGGCGTTGAATAGGCCTCTGTTATCAAATGTTATGGACTGGCGGCCGCGGCGGCTCGCAAAGGCTGATCGCGCGTGGTCTAACGGACCTCTCGAAACGCCAGCGAGAAAGGCTTGCCTTGAAGCGGCGGTGGATTTTCCTCCTTGGACTGGCGGCAGGCGCCATATCGGGCGCCGCGAACGGCCAGGTCCTCGCCTCGCCCCTGAAGCTGGCGCCACGCGAGACCGGCCCTGTGCCGACGCTGCCGGTCAAGGCGTTCCCGGTCGCCGCGAGGCCGGCGCCGGATCTCGCCAATCCCCTCGACCCGCTGGCGCCCACGACGATCCAGGCCAACCCCATGCAGAACGCCGTCTTCGCGCGCACGGCCGTGGATCATCGCTTCGCCGGAAGAAGCGACGTCACCGGCTCCCTTGGTTTCCTCTGCGGCCTGCAGCCCGGACATGGCGAGACGGGCGGCGACGCGGCCTACGGCGTAGATCCCCACGGACGGTTCGTCGGCGCGAAGCTGAGCTTCGCCTTCCGCTAGCTGTGGCCGAAAAGGCGCCCGCTACGCCCCTTCGCGGCGGGCCTCCCAGGCCGCGACGACCAGCTCCTCAAGCACCGCGCCGTCCACGTCGGAGAGCTTGTTGATGTAGAGGCAACTGGCGCCGGTCGAATGCTTGCCGAGCCGCGCGAGCCGCCTGTCCCAGCCCGGCGCGTGGGCGAGGTAGAGCACGAGTGCGCTCTTCCTCGGCGAGAAGCCCATGGCGATGCTCTCGCTGAACCTGCCGCCGGCCAGCGGATACTTGTGGCTGCCGAACCCGACGATGGTCGGGCCCCACATCCTGGGCTCCAGCCCGCTTACCCGGCGCATGAGCGCGGCCAGCGCCGCGCCGTCCGCCGGCCTGGGTGAACCGGCGATGAAGGCGTCGACGTCGGCTTCGGTCAGCTTGGTCTTGGCTTCATAGGCCATGGCTCAGGATGACGAACTCGGCGAACACTGGTCAAGACAACCCGATGGGACGCGCATTGCTAAGCCGTTACGCCGTTGCAGCGCTGGAAGGTTCGGACGCAGGTGTGAAAGACGCCTGTCATCGGGAGGCCCTAGTTGAACGACAGGTTACGCTTTCAACGCCACCGCGCCCGCGGCTGACGTGGAACGGCGTGGCCGGCAAAACTGTTATGGCGAAGCTTGCGCTACAGAGCGCCCAGTCACAGTGCGTCTCGGATCGCAGGTCCCCCCGGAGGAACGATGGATAACCGCGCAAGGGCCAGGAGCTTCTGGGCGAGAACCGAGGGACACCCCCTGTGGCGCGGCCTGATCGTTCTCCTGGTGCTGGCGGCGCTCGCGGGCCTGATCTGGTTCGCGATCTCGCTGGCCCACGGCTCGAAGAGCGACGGCGGCCCGGGCGGTTTCGGCGGCGGACGCCGGCGGCCCTCGACGACGGTCGGCGTGGCGACGGCCACGACCGCGGATATTCCGATCACCCTGGACGGCCTGGGCACGGTGACCCCGGCTGCGACGGTGACGGTGACGCCGCAGGTCTCAGGCGTCATCACCCAGATCCTCTTCAAGGAAGGCCAGACGGTCAAAAAGGGCCAGGCGATCGCGGTGATCGACCCGCGGCCGCTCCAGATGGCGCTCCTGCAGGCGCAAGGGAACCTGACGCGCGACGAAGCCCAGCTCGCCAACGCCAAGGTGCTGCTGGAACGCGACAAGACCCTGCTCGCCCAGGACTCCATCGCCCGCCAGGATGTCGACACCCAGGCGGCCCTGGTCAAGCAGCTCGAGGGCACGGTGATGACCGACAAGGCGGCGGTCGGCACGGCCAAGCTGAACCTCGGCTACAGCCGCGTGGTGGCGCCGGTCGGGGGCCGCATCGGCCTGCGCGCGATCGACCTCGGCAACTACATCGGGGCCGGCAGCTCCACCGGCCTTGCCACCATCACCGAGGTCACCCCCATCGACGTCGAGTTCACGATTCCCCAGGACGCAGTCCCGCAGCTGCAGGCCCAGGCCGATCATGGCCGCCTGCCGGTGACGGCCTATGACCGTACCAAGACGGTGGTGCTGGACCAGGGGTTCTTCTCGACCCTGGACAACCAGGTCGATCCGACGACCGGCACGGTGAAGGCCAAGGCGCGTTTCCCCAACGCCAAGGGAACCCTGTTCCCCAGCCAGTTCGTCAATGTGCGGATCGCGCTGCAGACCCTGCATGACGTCGTGACGGTTCCCGTGACGGCGGTCCGCACCGGGCCGGACGGCGACTTCGTCTGGATCCTCAACCGCGACAAGACCGTGACCCGGCGCAAGGTGACGCGCGGGCCGGGCACCGCGACCATGACCAGCCTGACGCAGGGCGTGCATGCCGGCGAGCGGGTGATCACCGAGGGCGGCGACCGCCTCACCGAGGGCGCCACCGTCAGCCTGCCCGGCGACCGATCGAGCCCGATGATCGCCTGCGCCGCCGACATCAAGAAGCTCTGCAACGGCAAGCAAGGCCGCGAGGCCTTCATGTGCCTGCGTGAGAACAAGGCCAAGGCCAGCGCGCCCTGCCAGGCGGCGATGGCGGCCGGACGTGGCCGCGGCGGTCGCGGCGGCGGCCCGGGCGGCGGCGCCCCGGCCGGCGCCGCCCCGGCCACGACGACGACGACGACGACCACCACCACCACCCGCGGCGGATCCGCGCCGGCCCCGGCCGCTCCTGCGGCGGCTGGCCCAGGCGGCGGCTTCACGCCCTCGCCTGAGATGATGGCGGCCCGGCAGGCGATGCGTCAGGCCTGCGCCGCCGACAACGCCAAGCTCTGCCCGGGCCTTGAGGGCCGCGAGCTGTTCATGTGTACCCGCCAGAACGAGGACAAGCTGAGCGAGCCCTGCAAGGCCGCCATCGCCAAGATGCCCCACCGGCCGCGGCCGGCCGGCGGCTGAGAGAGCTTCGGCCGGTCTCAAGCGGATGAACCCGTCACGCCCCTTCATCATGCGACCCGTCGCGACCGCCCTGCTCATGCTGGCGATCGTGCTGGCCGGGCTCGTCGGGTTCCGGCTCCTGCCGCTCTCGGCCCTGCCCGAGGTGGACTATCCGACGATCCAGGTCTCGACCCTCTATCCGGGTGCGAGCCCGGAGGTGATGGCCCAGACGGTGACCGCGCCCCTGGAGCGACAGTTCGGCCAGATGTCCGGCCTGGAGCGGATGACCTCGGTCAGCTCCGCCGGCGCTTCGATCGTCACCCTGCAGTTCACGCTGACCGAGACCCTCGACGTGGCCGAGCAGGAGGTGCAGGCGGCCATCAACGCCGGCGGAACCCTGCTGCCCGCCGACCTGCCCGCACCGCCCGTCTACGCCAAGGTGAACCCGGCCGACGCGCCCGTGCTCTCGCTGGCGGTGACCTCCGACACCATGCCGCTGACCGAGGTGCAGAACCTGGTCAACACCCGGCTCGCCCAGAAGATCAGCCAGGTGTCCGGCGTGGGCCTGGTCACGCTCAGCGGCGGGATGCGCCCGGCGGTGCGGATCCAGGTCGACACCCGTTCGCTCGCCTCTTTCGGCCTGACCCTGACCTCCGTGCGCAACGCCATCAGCGCCGCCAACGCCAACTCCGCCAAGGGCAGTTTCGAGGGCCCGACGCGCAGCTATTCGATCAACGCCAACGACCAGCTCTTGACCGCCGACGACTACAAGAACCTGATCATCGCCACCCGCAACGGCGGCTCGGTGCGCCTCTCGGACGTCGCCACCGTGATCGAGGGGGCCGAGAACTCCCGCCTCGGCGCCTGGTCGGGCAAGACGCCGGCGATCATCGTCAACGTCCAGCGCCAGCCCGGCGCAAACGTCATCAAGACCGTCGACGCCATCAAGACCCAGCTGCCGGACCTCACCGCCTCCCTGCCGCCGGCGGTGAAGGTGACGGTGCTGGCCGACCGCACCACCGGCATCCGCGCCTCGGTCCACGACGTGGAGATGGAGCTCCTGCTGGCCGTCGTGCTGGTGGTGCTGGTGATCTTCTTCTTCCTGCACAGCATCCGCGCGACGGTGATCGCCGGGCTGGCCGTGCCGATCTCGCTGATCGGCGCCTGCGGGATTACCTACCTGCTGGGCTTCAGCCTCAACAACCTGAGCCTGATGGCGCTGACCATCGCCACCGGCTTCGTGGTCGACGACGCCATCGTCATGCTGGAGAACATCTCCCGCCACGTGGAAGACGGCGAGCCCCCGTTCGAGGCGGCGTTGAAGGGCGCCAAGCAGATCGGCTTCACGATCATCTCGCTGACGGTCTCGCTGATCGCCGTGCTGATCCCGCTCCTCTTCATGGGCGACGTCGTGGGTCGCCTGTTCCGCGAGTTCGCCATCACCCTGGCGGTCACCATCCTGATCTCGGCGGTGGTGTCGCTGACGCTGACGCCGATGATGGCCGCGCGCTGGCTGCGGCCGCACGAGGGCGTCAAGCCCGGTAGCTTCGGCGAGAAGACGCAAGCCTGGTTCGACCGCGTGGTCGCCCGCTACGACCGCGCGCTGAACTGGGTGCTCGACCGCCAGACCGCCACCCTGGTCGTCGCCGTCGCCACCTTCGTCCTGACCGTCCTGCTCTACATCGTCATCCCCAAGGGCCTGTTCCCGGTGCAGGACACCGGGCAGTTGCAGGCGCGCCTGCACGCCTCGCAGACCGTCTCCTACCCGCGCATGGTCGAGTTGCAGCAGCAGGTGGCAGACCGGATCCTGCAGGACCCGGCGGTGGCCAACCTCTCGTCCTTCGTCGGCGTCGACGGGGCCAACAACTCGACGATCAACGACGGCCAGCTCCTGATCAACCTGAAGCCCAACCACGGCTCGCAGCCCAAGCTGATGCGGCGGCTGCGTGAGCGCGCCGCCCAGGTGCCGGGCGTGCAGCTCTTCCTGCAGCCGACCCAGGACCTGACCGTCGACGCCGAGTCCGGCCCGACCCAGTACCGCGTCTCCGTCGAGGGCGCGAACACCCAGGAGGTCAAGGACTGGGCGGTGACCCTGGCCGCGGCCATGGCCAAGGACAAGAAGCTCCAGAACGTCACCACCGACGCCGCCGACAAGGGCCTGTCGGCCTATGTGGACATCGATCGTGACACCGCCGCGCGCCTGGCGATCACGCCCGCCGCGGTGGACGACGCCCTTTATTCGGCCTTCGGGCAGCGGATCGTCTCGACCATCTTCACCGAGACCAACCAGTACCGGGTGATCCTGGAGTCCCGTCCGTCGGACGCGACGCCTCAGGCCCTGGGCGAGGTGCAGCTTCAGTCCACCGGCGGCTCGACGCCCCTGGCGGCCGTGGCCTCCATCAAGGAGCAGACCGCGCCGCTGCAGGTGCGCCACGTCGCCCAGTTCCCCGCCGCCACCGTCGGCTTCGACACCGGCCCGGGCGTCTCCCTGGGCGCCGCCGTCGACCAGGTCCGCAAGGTCGCCGACAAGGCCGGCAAGCCCAATGGCGTCTCCATGACCTTCCTGGGCGCGGCCGGCGCCTACGAGCGCAGCCTGACCAACGAGCTGTGGCTGATCCTGGCGGCGGTGGTCTGCGTCTACATCGTGCTGGGCGTGCTCTACGAGAGCTACATCCACCCGCTGACGATCCTCTCCACCCTGCCCTCGGCCGGGGTCGGCGCGCTTCTGGCCCTGCTGTTCACCGGCAATTCCCTGGGCGTGATCGGGATCATCGGGATCATCCTCCTGATCGGCATCGTGAAGAAGAACGCCATCATGATGATCGACTTCGCGCTCGACGCAGAGCGCGAGCAGGGCAAGAGCCCGCGTGAGGCGATCCACCAGGCCGCCCTGCTGCGGTTCCGCCCGATCCTGATGACCACCATGGCGGCGCTGTTCGCCGCCGTCCCGCTGATGCTGGGCATGGGCGAGGGCGCGGAGCTGCGTCGCCCCCTGGGCCTCGCCATCTTCGGCGGCCTGATCGTCAGCCAGCTTCTCACCATCTTCACCACGCCGGTGGTCTACCTCTGGTTCGACCGACTGGTCCCCACGAAGCGGCCGACCGGCGCGGCGCAGGACAGGCCCGACCCAGAGGCCGCCACGTGAACCTCTCGGCCCCCTTCATCAAGCGGCCCATCGCGACGGTCCTCCTGACCATCGGCCTGGCGTTGGCCGGGATCGCGGGCTTCCTGGTGCTGCCGGTGGCCTCCCTGCCCAACGTCGACTTCCCGGCGGTCTCGGTCTCGGCGAACCTGCCCGGCGCCAGCCCGCAGACCATGGCCTCCAGCGTCGCCACGCCGCTGGAGCGCCGGCTGGGCACGATCGCCGGCGTCAACGAGATCACCTCGCGCAGCTCCAACGGCTCGACGCGGATCAGCCTGCAGTTCGACCTCTCCAAGAACATCGACGCCGCCGCCCGCGAGGTGCAGGCCGCCATCAACGCCGCCCGCTCCGACCTGCCCTCGACGCTGCGCAGCAACCCGACCTACCGCAAGATCAACCCCGCGGCCGCGCCGGTGATCATCCTGGCGCTGACCTCCGACACCAAGACGCCGGGCCAGATCTACGACAGCGTCAACAACATCGTGCAGCAGCGGCTGTCCCAGGTGACCGGCGTCGGCGACGTGGAGATCGGCGGCGGCTCGCAGCCCGCCGTGCGCGTCGAGGTCTCCCCCTTCGCGCTGAACCGCTGGGGCGTCAGCCTGGAGGACGTCCGCGCCGCCATCCAGTCGGCCAACGCCAACCGGCCGAAGGGCACGGTGCAGGACGCGGCCGGCCGCCGGCTGCAGATCTACACCAGCACCGGCGGAACCAAGGCCGCCGACTACCGCGGCCTGATCGTCGCCTACCGCAACAACGCCGCGATCCGGCTGGGTGACGTGGCCAGCGTGGTCGACAGCGTACAGGACACCCGCACCATCGGCCTCTTCAACGGCCAGCCCGCCATCGTGGTGCTGGTCACCCAGCAACCCGGCGCCAACGTCATCCAGACGGTCAACAAGGTGCGCGCCACCCTGCCGCTGCTGGCCGCGCAGCTGCCCAGCGACGTGAAGCTGCAGGTCGCCTCGGACGCCACGACCAGCATCCGCGCCTCGCTGCGTGAAATCGAGATCACCCTGCTGATCGCCACCCTGCTGGTGGTGGTCGTGGTCAGCGCCTTCCTGCGCTCGGCCCGCGCGACGGTCATTCCGGCGGTGGCGACGGTGGTCTCGCTGCTCGGCACCTTCGGGGCGATGTACGTCCTGGGCTTCAGCCTCAACAACCTGTCGCTGATGGCGCTCACCGTGGCGGCGGGGTTCGTGGTCGACGACGCCATCGTCGTGCTGGAGAACACCAGCCGCCACCTCGAAAACGGAATGGGCCGCTTCCAGGCCGCGCTGCTCGGTGCGCGCGAGGTGGGCTTCACGGTGCTCTCCATGAGCATCTCGCTGGTCGCGGTGTTCATCCCGCTGCTCTTCATGGGCGGCCAGGTGGGCCGGCTGTTCCGCGAGTTCGCGGTGACCCTGTCGGCGGCGGTGCTGATTTCGCTGGTGCTGTCGCTGACCACCACGCCGATGATGTGCGCCTACCTGCTGCGCGCGAAGGCCGACGAGAAGAAGCCGGGCCGCGTCTCGCGCGCCTTCGCCGCCGGGTTCGACGCCCTGCACCGCAGCTACGAAGGCAGCCTCGACTTCGCGCTGTCCGCCAAGCCGCTGATGATGCTGATCCTCGCCGCGGTGATCGGGCTGAACGTCTTTCTCTACACCGCCATTCCGAAGGGCTTCTTCCCGCGGCAGGACAGCGGGCGGCTGAACGGCGGCCTGCGGGCCGACCAGTCGATCTCCTCCGAGGAGATGGGCCGCAAGATGAAGCAGCTCGTCACGATCCTGATGAAGGACCCGGCGGTCTCGACGGTGGTCGGCTTCACCGGCGGTGGGCGGGCCGGCGGCGGCTTCCTGTCGGTCGACCTGAAGCCGCGCGGCGAGCGCAAGGACGGCGGTCAGGCCGTGATCATGCGGCTGCGGCCCCAGCTCGCCAAGGTGACCGGCGTGACCCTCTTCCTCAATCCGCAGCAGGACGTCCGGGCCGGCGGGCGAAGTTCCAACGCGACCTACCAATACACGCTGAAGGCCGACAACACCCAGGACCTCAAGACCTGGGCGCGCAAGCTGAGCGACGCCATGTCCGACCACACCGACGTCATGACCGACGTCAACACGGACCAGGAGGACAACGGGGTCGAGGCCTACGTCGAGGTCGACCGCGACACCGCCGCGCGGCTCGGCGTCAACATGCGCGACGTGGACAACGCCCTCTACGACAGCTTCGGCCAGCGCCAGGTGGCCAACATCTACAAGGACCTGAACCAGTATACCGTGGTGATGGAGATGGCCCCGGAGTACAGCCGCGGGCCGGACGCCCTGGCCGGCGTCTATGTGCCGGCCAGCGGTTCGATCGCCACCGCGGCGCCCGCCCAAACCGCTTCGCGCGAGAACACCGCCGCCGTGGCCGCGGCCAACGAAGCCGCCACCCAGGCGAGCTCGTCGCTGGCGGGGATCCAGAGCGCGTCCGCGGGCGCGGCCGGCGCCAATGGGGCCGCCGCCGCCACGGCCGCCAACCCGGGGTCGCGCGATCCCTCCACCGGCAGCGCCCTGAACACCAGCGTGCGCCGCATGGTCCCGATGAGCGCCATCGCCAGGTTCTACAATCGCGCCACGCCCGCCTCGGTGAACCACCAGGACACCGAGCTCGCCACCACCGTCTCCTTCAACCTGGCGGAGGGCGCCTCACTGAGCGACGCCCAGACCGCCATCACCCAGGCGGAGGCCGACATCGGCATGCCCAGCAATGTGCGCGGCAGCTTCCAGGGCACGGCGCGCAGCTTCACCGAGCAGCTCAAGCAGGAGCCGGTGCTGATCGGCGCGGCCCTGATCGCCATCTACATCGTGCTGGGTGTCCTCTACGAGAGCTTGATCCACCCGATCACGGTGCTCTCCACCCTGCCCTCGGCCGGCGTCGGCGCGCTGCTGGCGCTGATGCTGTTCAAGATGGAATTCTCGATCATCGCCCTGATCGGCATCTTCCTCCTGATCGGCCTGGTGAAGAAGAACGCCATCCTGATCATCGACTTCGCGCTCGACGCCCAGCGCAGCCGCGGGCTGAGCGCCCAGGAGGCGGTGCGCGAGGCCTGCCTGCTGCGCTTCCGCCCGATCCTGATGACCACCATGGCCGCGGGCCTCGGCGCCCTGCCCCTGGCGATCGGCTTCGGCGAGGGCTCGGAGCTGCGCCAGCCGCTGGGCGTGGCCATCATCGGCGGCCTGGTCGCGAGCCAGCTCCTGACCCTGCTCACCACGCCCGTCGTCTACATCTACATCGACAAACTGCGCCGTCGCCGCAAGGACGAGCGCTACCTCAGCCGCCACGGCGGCGAAGGCCAGGCCCAGCCCGTATGAAGCACGCCCTTTTCCGTTCCGCCGCCCACATTCGCCTGGCAAGTCTGGCGATGATGAGCGCCGCCGCGTTCGCCGGCTGCGCCGTCGGGCCAAACTATGTGCGGCCGTCCGCGCCGATCTCGCCGACCTTCAAGGAGGCGGCCGGCTGGTCGCCGGCGGCGCCCGCCGACACCCTGGACCGCGGCGACTGGTGGACGCTCTTCGGCGACCCGACGCTGAACGCGCTGGCGGCCAAGGTGCAGGTCTCCAACCAGAACATCGTCGCCGCCGAGGCGGCCTATCGCGAGGCCCGCGCCGTGGTCAGCCAGCAGCGCGCCTCGTTGTTCCCGACCGTCAACCTGACCGGCAGCGGCAACCGCTCGGGCAGCGGCGGCGGGGGCGGGACCCTGATCGTCAATCCGGACGGCAGCACCTCCGGCGGCTCGGGCGGCGGCGGGTCGCGCTCGACCTACCGCGCCAGCATCGGGGCGACCTGGGAGCCGGACGTCTGGGGCCGGATCCGCCGCTCCATCGAGGGTTCCAAGGCGCTCGCCGAGGCCAGCGCGGCCGACCTCGCCTCGGCCCGGCTTTCGGCCCAGGGCGAACTGGCCACCGACTACTTCGGCCTGCGCGAGATCGACGCCGAAATCGCCATGGACCAGGCGACCGTCGCCGCCTACCAGCGCGCGCTCACCATCGCCCAGAACCGCTACAATGCCGCCATCGCGCCCAGGAGCGACGTGCTGCAGGCCCAGACCCAGCTCTTCAACGCCCAGGCCGACCTGGCGAGCGCCCAGCAGCAGCGGGCCAATTTCGAGCACGCCATCGCGGTGCTGACCGGCGAAGCGCCCGGCAATTTCTCCCTGGCGCCCGCACCCTGGACGGAGACCGTCCCCGACGTGCCGCCGGGCGTGCCCTCGACCCTGCTGCAGCGCAGGCCCGACATCGCCGCGGCCGAGCGGCGGGTGCAGAACGCCAACGCCCAGATCGGCGTGCAGACGGCCGCCTACTTCCCCGACCTGACGCTGACCGGCTCCTACGGTTTCGCCGCCGGCGAGCTCGGCCACCTGTTCTCCAGCGCCAACTCGCTGTGGAGCTACGGCGCCTCCGTCGCCGAAACGATCTTCGACGCCGGCGCGCGCCGCGCGCGGGTGAACCAGGCCAAGGCCGCGCACGACCAGGCCGTGGCGCAGTACCGCGAGACGGTGCTGGAGGCGCTGCAGGACGTCGAGGACCAGCTCGCCGCGACCCGCATCCTGGCCCGCCAGAGCGACCTGCGCCGCCAGGCCTCGGCCGCCGCCGACCAGGCCGAACAGATCGTCACCAATCAGTACAAGGCCGGCACGGTGGACTACACCACCGTCGTCGCCGCCCAGACCAGCGCCTACCAGGCCCGCCGCGCCATGGCCCAGGCCGCCGCCCAGCGCCAGACCACGGCGGTGGCCCTGATCCAATCCCTCGGCGGCGGCTGGAAGACGCCTCAATAACTGATGAACCGTCATTCCCGGCCTTGTGCCAGCCGGGTACCGCGGGTCTGAGCGATCGCCTTTCCAGCCCTTGAGCGAAAGCGCCTGGATTTCGCCGAAGCCGAGCGGCGGATCGACCGCATCGAAGCAGATCGGAAGATAGGCGCCGCGGCGCTGTGCCCGCCGTGCTTCGTCCCGGACGAAATGTCCCTCAGGACCGATTGACCCGCTCGTCCAGGCCACCATCGCGCATCCGGCGGATTCCAGATGCGTCTCGATGTCCTGCCGCCAGTCCGTCCCGCCGCCGATGCACACAGCCTCGGTCGGAAGCGGCCATCTGCCATGCAGTCTAGCCAGCGTCCGCTTTTGGGCCGGATTCCAAGATCCGCTTGTGGCGCAAGCCAGCCGCTCGAAGAAAACAGCTGCCGCGGGTCTTACAATCGCAGAAGCGCGCCCCGTAACGGGTCGTTAACCCCAGCCTCACTCA
>Ga0207690_10000198_pt1 | contig 47046 bp, 39 predicted proteins | sample KBSC23metaG_FD_184315 | JGI IMG/M metagenome (GOLD analysis project Ga0207690, IMG submission 184315) | Corn rhizosphere microbial communities from Kellogg Biological Station, Michigan, USA - KBS C2-3 metaG (SPAdes) (version 2) | ecosystem: Host-associated > Plants > Roots > Rhizosphere > Soil ... | reverse complement strand
ACCGGCTCGTGCTCCTGCGAAAGCAGGAGCCCAGAGCTACCAAGGGAATCGTTTGTGATCCTGGGCTCCTGCTTCCGCAGGAGCACAAGGAATCGCGTCAGCTGGACTTGCGCGGCGTTCCCGGATGCACCGACAGCAACTCGGACACGTGCGACTTGAACGCGCGCAGCGCAGCGCCGGCCAGCGCCGCGACGCTCGAGAAGGAGAAGCCGCGCGGATTGACCACCTGGCCGCTGCGATAGACTTCGAAATGCAGATGCGGGCCGGTCGATAGCCCCGAATTGCCCGAATAGGCGACGATCTGGCCGCGCTGGACATGCTGGCCGTTGCGAACCAGCACCCGGCTCAAATGGCCATAGCCGGTGCCGACCCCGCTACCCTGCGCCTGAATGCCGACGAAGCTGCCATAGCCGCCCTTGTAGCCGGCCCAATTCACAATGCCGTCGAATACCGCATAGACCGGCGACCCGTAAGCGCAGGCAATGTCGATACCCTTGTGCATGCGGTAATAGCCGAGAATCGGGTGCATCCGCATGCCGAAGGACGAGCTGATCCGGCCGGCGACGGGCAGGCCCATGAAGCCCTGGCGCTCGGTCTGGCCACTGGCGTCGTACCAATCGCCATGGCCGTTGCCATCGTCCTCGTCGTCATCGGAGTTGCGGCTCCACTTGACCAGCTGGACCTTGCGGCGGCCCATATCGAGCCCGGCGAACAGGATCTTGCCGAGTTCGACTTCGCCGGTCGCGGCACGGCGCTGCGACAGCATGACGTCCCAGGTATCGTCGGAGGCGACATCGCTGCCGACCGAAATCCGCGTCGCGATCGCCTTGATATAATCGGCGGCGACGGTCGAGGGCACGCCGGCGGCGCGCATCGATTTGTACAGGCTCGATCCGGCCAGGCCCTGGATACGCAGCGGCGTGTCGTCGACCGCGATCGCCTGGCGATCCATCGTCAGGCCATTGGCGGTGCGCTTGATCGTCAGGCGGAAATCGAACGCCGGCTGGAAGCTCAATTGCTCGAGCGGACGCGGGTCGCTTTTCTTCGCGCGGCGGCCGAGCACGCCTTCGAACCGCGTTCCCGGGCGGATATTGTCGAGCGGCAGCGCGGCGGCGACGAGATCGGTCACGCGGGCGATATCGGTCTTGGCGGCGCCGGCGCGGCGCAACACCGCCGCCAGGCTGTCGCCGTCGCTCATCGCCGAGGCAAAGGCCTGTGTCGGGCGATCGGGGGTTTCGGCAAGCGGCCGCACCAGGTCGGTCGCCGCCATGCGCTGACCGGTATCGGCGCCCAGGGCGAGCGGCGCGATCGATTGCGCGCGGGCATTTTCCCACGCCTTGCCCTTGAGCGGCAAAGCGGACGCGGCAACCAGCGGCTGGCCGATGCCCGGCGACAATGCCCAGCACGCGCCGATCAGCGCGGTGCAGGTGGCAAGCCCGCGGAACCAGTCGCGCGATCCGATCCGCGCGCCGAGATCGGGCGTCCAGTCGATCTGCGCCATGCTAGCGCGCAGCCGGTCGGCGAAAGAGAGGTCGGTGGTGAGGACGAGCGCGCGGCCGGTCGAGCTGGGAGCGGCGCCCCCTGATTGCTCATAATGCTCATTGCGCAGAAACACGACGAAACGACCCCGTTACGTAATCGCCGATCCACCCCCGGCGCTGTCGAATCACTCTGCCGATGGGGTGTTAAAGTCAATTTAACCGCCCGCTCCCGCGCCGATCCGTGCGGCAAGCCGTGCAACATGAGGGACCAATCCCACTTGGTGCGGAACTATTTCAAGTATCGGTGAATCTACAAACTTTCAGTCGCGGTGACTTGCCTTAGGCACAATTACTTACGGACTCGCAACAAGAGCGTAGCTATCATCGCACGATCAACTCGCGCTTGCGTCGATCGCCCGGGGCGACGATCTATAGGACATCATGCGTGCGTTCTCGTCTCCGGTCACCGCGGTGCTCGGGCCCACCAACACCGGCAAGACGCATCTCGCGATCGAGCGGATGTGCGGGCATTCGAGTGGGATGATCGGCTTCCCGCTGCGATTGCTCGCGCGCGAAGTCTATGACCGCGTCGTCAAATTGAAGGGTGCCAAGCAGGTTGCGCTGATCACCGGCGAGGAACGCATCGTTCCGCCCGACGCGCGCTGGTTCCTATGCACCGCGGAAAGCATGCCGCTCCAGAGAGATTTGGCATTCGTCGCGCTGGACGAAGCGCAGCTCGGCGCCGATCCCGAACGCGGCCATGTCTTCACCGACCGCTTGCTGCGCGCGCGGGGGCGCGAGGAGACGATGATCCTGGGCTCGGAAACGCTGCGGCCGATGGTCAAGGCGCTGGTGCCCGACGCCGAGATCGTCAACCGCCCGCGCTTCTCGACCTTGTCCTATGCCGGCGCGCGCAAGCTGTCGCGGCTGCCCAAGCGCTCGGTGATCGTCGCGTTCAGCGCCGAGGAAGTCTATGCCGTCGCCGAGATGATCCGTCGCCTGCGCGGCGGCGCCGCGGTGGTGATGGGCGCCTTGTCCCCGCGCACGCGCAACGCCCAGGTGGCGATGTTCCAGGCCGGCGAGGTCGATTACCTGGTCGCTACCGACGCGATCGGCATGGGGCTCAACATGGACGTCAACCATGTCGCCTTCGCCAGCCTGACCAAGTTCGACGGCTATCGCCAGCGCCGGCTGACGGTCAGCGAGATGGCGCAGATCGCCGGACGCGCCGGGCGGCATCAGCGCGACGGGACGTTCGGCGCGCTGACCGCCGACGGTCCGGGCGCGTTCACGCCAGAGGAAATCCATGCGATCGAGCATCATCATTTCCCCCGGCTCGACTTCCTCTACTGGCGCGACGGCGAGCCCGATTGCGGCTCGGTCGACGCGCTGATCGCCAGCCTGGAAGCCAAGCCCGACAATCGCGTGCTGCGCGCCGCGCCGCAGTCGGTCGATCTCGCGGTGCTCAAACGGCTGACCGAGGACAATGTCGTTCGCGACCGCGCGCGATCGCCGGGCCAGGTCGCCCGGTTATGGGCGGCCTGCGGCGTGCCCGATTTCCGCAAGCTCGGAGTCGATCCGCATGCCCGGCTGGTCGCCAGGCTCTACGACGATCTGAGTACCGGCAACGGCCATATCGCCGCGCCGTGGTTCGCCGATCAGGTCGCGCGGCTCGACGACGTCACCGGCGATGTCGAGACGATCGCCGGGCGCATCGCGGCGATCCGCACCTGGGCCTATATCGCGCATCGCGGCGACTGGCTGGCCGACCCGGCGCATTGGGCGGCGCGCACCGCTTCGGTCGAGGAACGCTTGTCCGACGCGCTCCATGCATCACTCACCCAGCGCTTCGTCGACAAGCGCACGACGGTGCTGCTGCGCCAGATCGGCAAGGATGCGGGCGCGTTGCCGGTGGTGATCGGCGAGGAAGGCGAAGTGCTGGTCGAGGATCATCCGATCGGCACGCTCCAAGGGTTCCGCTTCACCGTTGCCGCCGACGCGCGGCATGCGGACAAAAGGCTGTTGCTCGCGGCGGCGGAGAAAAGGCTCGGCGCCGAGCTGGCGAAGCGTGGGCGGGAATTGGTGGAATCGGACGACGACGCCTTCTCCATTCCCATGGATGAAACGCCTAATGGCGCAACTTCAACGCCTCCCCGGCGAAGGCCGGGGCCTAGTTCCACCGAACAAAATGGCAAGGGCGAGGCGCCATCGGAAAATGCGTGGCGACTAGGCCCCGGCCTTCGCCGGGGAAGCGGGGATATCGAGATTTTTTGGCGCGGAGACCGCGTCGCCACCCTGTCGGCCGGTCCCAATCTCGCCCAGCCGCGCATCCTCCTGGATCGCGCGGTCGAGGCGCTCGATCCGGCGATACGCAAAGCGGTGCAGGTTCGGCTCGACCGCTGGGTCGCAGCGCAGCTGGCGCGCCATTTGCCGGTATTCGGCGCGCTCGACGCCTGCCTGCGCGATGCCGCCGCCGGTGCGCCGCTGCGCGCGGTGGCGGGGGCGCTGCTCGACGCCGGCGGATTGTTGCCGCGCCGCGCGATCGGCGCGCAAGTCGAGGCGCTCGACCCGGCCGCGCGCAAGAGACTGCACAAGATGGGCGTGACGATCGGTACGCTCGATCTGTTCGCGCCCGCCTTGCTCAAGCCCGGTCCCGCACGCTGGCGGCGGATGCTGATGCGGCTTGGCGAAGGCCCGCGCGACGGCGCCACGGTGTTGCCGCGCACCGTGTCCGGCGCCGATTTGCCTTATGGCTTCCGGCCGCTCGGCCAGCAGGCGGTGCGGATCGATCTGGTCGAACGAATCGCGCGCGCCGCGCACGATTCGCGCAAGGGTCGCGCGCCGTTCGCGCCCGACGCGGCGCTCGCGACCTCGATGGGGATCCAGCCCGACACGCTGGCACGGCTGATGGCGCAACTCGGCTTTCGCGCCGCGCGGCCAAGCGACGACGGCAAAGCGCGCTGGATGTGGCAGGGCCTGACGCCCAATGCCAAGCCCAAGCCACCGCCACGCGACAACGCCTTTGCCGCATTGGCCGGAATGCTCGATGGCTGAGCGCCTTCCAGGTAACGGGCCGGCAATGCGGCTCGACAAATTCCTGTGGTTCGCGCGGATCGTGAAGACGCGAAGCTTCGCGCAACGGCTTGCCGAGGAGGGGCATATGCGGATCGACGGTCGCCCGATCGACCGCGCCGCGGCACCGGTGCGCCTGGGCAACATCCTGACCTTCGTCACGCATCGCGGCGAGGTCCGCACCATCCGGATCGAAGCGCTGCCGATTCGGCGCGGCCCGCCTTCCGAGGCGCAGCGTTGCTATCAGGATCTCCAGGCGGGCGGGGAGCCGACAACTTGAAAACGTCTCGCAGAAAGGCGCGATTGATTGACGGGCGCGGAACACGCGCATAGCACGGCCCAAATCGTACTCCTGGGGAGCCAGAAATGACCTACGTCGTGACCGACGCCTGCATCCGCTGCAAATATATGGACTGCGTCGAGGTGTGTCCGGTCGACTGTTTCTATGAAGGCGAGAACATGCTCGTCATCAATCCCAGCGAATGCATCGACTGCGGCGTGTGCGAACCCGAATGCCCGGCCGAGGCGATCCTGCCCGATACCGAGAGCGGCCTGGAAAAGTGGCTCGAGCTCAACAACACGTTCAGCAGCCAATGGCCCAACGTCACGCGCAAGAACGACCAGACCCCCGCCGATGCCGACGAGCACAAGGGCGAGGAAGGCAAATACGACAAGTATTTCTCGCCCGAACCTGGCCAGGGCGACTGAGCGCGCCGACAAAGTTGATCGAGATCAAAGCGGCCTCGCCCAGCAATGGGACGGGGCCGTACCCATTCCGGGGGTGCTCCGTCGTATGAAAACGACGTCGGGCTGGTAATTTTATTACGACCGTGTTAAATAGGTCAAGACGAGAGCCCCTTTCCGAGTCTCTCGTGTGGAGACACACACATCCAATCAAGCCCCTGCCGGCGCCATGTCCGGGCGTCGTGTGTTTATTCGGGCGACATTCCAAGTGAAAGGTTGAAGTTACATGGCTGCCAAGGCGCTGTCCTTCGACGTCGGTGATTACGTTGTTTACCCCAAGCACGGTGTTGGCCGTGTCGTTGAACTTCTGAAACAGGAAATCGCCGGCATGACGCTGGAGCTGTACGTGCTCCGGTTCGAGAAGGAGCGCATGACGCTCCGCGTGCCGACCAACAAGGCCGAGAGTGTCGGCATGCGCAAGCTGTCCTCGGACAAGACGCTCCGCGAGGCGCTCGACACGCTCAAGGGCAAGCCCAAGGTCAAGCGCACCATGTGGTCGCGCCGCGCGCAGGAATATGAAGCGAAGATCAATTCGGGCGACCTCGTGTCGATCGCCGAAGTGGTCCGCGACCTGTTCCGTGCCGACGACCAGCCCGAGCAGAGCTATTCGGAACGCCAGATCTTCGAGGCCGCCGCGTCCCGCCTCGCTCGCGAGCTCGCGGCGATGGAAGAGACCGACGAAAAGGGTGCCTTGGAGAAGATCCTCGACATCCTGCGCAAGGCCGCGGCGATCCACAACAAGGACAAGGTTCCGGCTTAACGCCCGACCAAGTCGTTGATACAAAAGGGCGGTCCTACGGGGCCGCCCTTTTTCGTTGCGGCCCCGCCGACAGTGTGTTATGTAGACAACACACAATGGAGGATCTCATGAACCGCTACATGCTGCTCGCTTTGCTTCCGCTCGCCGCCTGTTCGGGCACGGCCCGGTCGGAAGGTACGCCGCCCAGCGGCGCCGGCGGCAACCGCACGTTCGCGGTCGAGGGCTTCACCGGCGTCGATGCCGCCGGGCCCGACGATGTCGACGTCCGCGTCGGCTCGGGATTTTCGGTCCGTGCCGAAGGCGATCCCAAGATTCTCGACAAGCTCGAGATCGTGAAGGAAGGCGACACGCTGATGGTGCGCCGCAAGGAGCACAGCTTCAGCTGGGGCGGCGAGCGCAAGGGCGCCAAGATCTTCATCACCATGCCGCGGATGACCGCCGCCAGCACCACCGGATCGGGCGACATGGCGGTCGACCATGTGGATGGCGAGAAGTTCGAGGCCAGCGCGACAGGATCGGGCGACCTCACCGTCGGATCGCTCAGCGTCCAGGCAGTCGAGCTGTCGGTCACGGGATCTGGCAGCCTCGGCACCGCCGGCAGCGCCAGGACCGGGTCCTTCTCGGTCACCGGATCTGGCGACATCACCGCGCCCAAATTGTCGCTCGGCCAAGCCAGCGTCAACGTCATGGGATCGGGCGGCGTCTCCGCGGCGGTCAACGGTGCAGCGAATGTCAACGTGATGGGGTCGGGCGACGTCACCCTGACCGGCGGTGCCAAATGCACCACGTCGAAGATGGGATCCGGTGACGTCAGCTGTAGCTGAGTTTTTCGGCTTCGCTGTCACGGCTCAGCTCACTGAAACCAAATAGCGTTGCTTGCATCTGGCGGCGGAGCAGTGCGATGCTCGCATCCATGCTCCGCCGTTCCCTCGCTCTCGCGCTGATCGCGCTCGCCGCGCCGGCCCATGCCGCTGATCGCAGCTATGTCGTCACCAATTTCGACCGCGTGCGGGTGGATGGCCCCTATTCGGTGCAGGTGGAGGTCGGCACCGGCGGCGCCGCCGCCAGCGCATCGGGCGACGACCGGGCGCTCGACGGCCTCGACATCTCGGTCAACGGAAGCACCTTGACTGTCCGCAAAGGCAGCCAGGACTGGGGCGAGCGCGGCAAAGCGAGCGGCCCCCCGCCGCTCATCACCTTGCGTACGCCGGCAGTACGAGGCGCGGCCGTGGTCGGGGGTGCCAGGTTGGCGCTCGCCGGTACGCTGCGTACGACCAGGCTCGATCTCCAGGTCACCGGTGCCGGGGTAATCGACGCGCGCGGCGTCGATGCCGACGACGTCGTGGTCACCGTGATCGGCAACGGCAATGTCGCGCTGGCCGGACGCACTACCCGGGCGCGTTTCTCGACCAATGGCGGCGGCTCGATCGCCGCGACGCCGCTCGATGCGGGCGAGATCGTCGTCACGCTCGAAGGCGCGGGCGAAACGCGGGCGAGCGCACGCTATCTCGCCGACCTGACCAACAAGGGGCTGGGCCTGATCGCGGTCGCGGGCAATCCGAAATGCACCGTCCGCGGCCAATCGGTCGGGCCGATCGAATGCGGGACCGGGGCGCAACCTTAGGTTGGGGCCTCATATTCCCGTCATCATCCCTGCGGAATCCTCAATCACCTCAACATACTCCGTCACCCCAGCGAAAGAACATCGGGTTGAGCATGTCCCGCATGCTCAAGGATCGTCCGGGGGACGATCCGACCCGATGTTGGTCTCTGGCGGTGACGCAATGCGGCTTGAGATCCCAGCTTTCGCTGGGATGACGGATTTTGGAAATGGATCGCTTCAAGAACAACGGTTTATTTGGGTTCTCAATCTAAAGCAGTCCTAGTTCCGCGAGTTTGCCGATCATATCGGCGGGCAAATCGGCTACTCCTTCGCCGCCGGCACCGAGATCGCGCGGCGCGCTAGCGTCTTCGAGATAGCGCCAGCCTTGGTGCGCGCGCTTGGGCCGTGCCTCGACCAGGACCAGACGCGGATCGAGCTTGATCGCGGTGCGGCCGCCCGGCAGCTCGCCGAATCCGACGATCGGCGAGCGCGCGACGAACTGGTGCTTGAGGATCCAGAACAAGGATCCCTGGCCGGCAATCTCTTCCCAGCGTTTGGGCAGATAGCGCGTGCCGAGCTCGTAGGGCGGATCGCCTTCGCGCGCGGCCCAGCGCGCGACGAACGCCTCCAGGCTCGCCACGCCGAACGCGACTTTGGTCAAATGGAGCGGCATGGCGCGGACATGGGCCGGCGTCGACGCGGAGGCAAGAACCTACCCCGACAGCCCCCACAACAAGGCGAGACCGAGGAACGAGAAGAAGCCCATGCAATCGGTCATCATGGTGACGAACACCGCCGACGATACCGCGGGATCGACCCGGAAACGGTCGAGCGTCACCGGGATCAGCACGCCCGAGAGACCGGCGATCAGGTTGTTGATGACCATTGCCAACCCGATCACGATGGCCAGGTCGGCGCGATGGAAGATCAGCCAGGTGCCCGTGCCGATCAGCAACCCCAGCGATGCGCCGTTGGCCGCGGCGATCCTGAATTCGCGCAGGATCATCCGCACCGTGTTCGAATCGGTAAGCTGATTGGTCGCGATCGCGCGCACCACCACCGCCAGTGTCTGCGTGCCGGCATTGCCGCCCATACCCGAGACGATCGGCATCAGCACGGCGAGCAGGGCGAATTTGGCGATTTCGCCCTGAAACAGCCCAACCACCGACGAGGCGAGGATCGCGGTGCCGAGATTGACCACCAGCCAGGTCAGCCGCGTGCGCACGGTCAGGTGGATCGGTTCGTTGATGTCGCCGTCGCCCGCGCCCGACAGCCGGGTGATGTCCTCACCGGCTTCCTGCTGGATGATGTGGACGATGTCGTCGACGGTGATCATGCCGACCAGCCGCCCCGACGCGTCGACCACCGCGGCCGAGATCAACGCATATTTCTGGAACCTGAGCGCGACTTCTTCCTGGTCCATATCGACCGGGATCAGCGTCTGTTCGCGCTTCATCACGTCGGCGATGGCGACCGAGCGCGGCGCGCGCAGGATCCACGACAAGGAGCAGGTGCCGATCGGCTTGTGCCCGGGATCGACCACGAAGATTTCCCAGAAATCGGTGGTCAGTTCCTCCTGGCTGCGCAGATAATCGATCGCGTCGCCGACCGTCCAATGTTCGGGCACCGCGATCAGCTCGCGCTGCATCAGGCGTCCGGCCGATTCCTCCGGATAGGACAGTGCCTCCTCGATCGCGGCGCGGTCGTCGGGATCGAGCGCGCGGAGCACCTCGCGCTGGTCCGCCGGCTCCATGTCCTCGATGATCGCGACGGCGTCGTCGGTATCGAGTTCGGACGCGATGTCCGCGACTTCCTGCGGCTCGAGGCTGTCGATCAAATCCTCGCGGACATAATCGTTCATCTCGGCGAACACGTCGGCGTCGAGCAGGTCGGTCAGCGCCTTGGCGAGCGGTCCGCGGTCCTCGTGCGGGGTCAGCTCGAACAGATCGGCGATGTCGGCGGGGTGGAGCGGTTCGACCAGCGCGCGTGCGGCGTCATTGTCGCCGGCCTCGACCGCGTCGAGCACCGCGCGCACGAATTCGGGCTTCAGCCGGTCGTCCTCGTCCAGCTGATCCGCGACGTTATCGAGTTCGGTGGCGCCATCCACGGGCGCCAGATCGGTCTCGCTCATCGTCTGACCTTTTCTCGGGCGCCGGCATATCCATATCCGGGGCCGTACGCGGTTTCCGCGCGGTTTGCCAGCACCCACCGAGCAGTTTAGGGCAGGCGCAAATTCCACGATTCATGGAGCAACTATAGTGGCCGATACCCCCGAAACGCTGACCCTGACGCTGGATAGCGGCGACGTCGTCATCAAGCTGCGCCCCGATCTCGCGCCGCAGCATGTCGACCGCATCGCCGAGCTGGCCAATGAAGGCTTTTACGACGGCGTCGTGTTCCACCGCGTGATCCCCGGCTTCATGGCGCAGGGCGGCGATCCGACCGGCACCGGCATGCACGGATCGGACAAGCCCAACCTGCCCGCCGAATTCTCGCGCGAACCGCATGTCCGCGGCGTGGCGTCGATGGCGAGGACGATGGACCCCAATTCGGCCAACAGCCAGTTCTTCATCTGCTTCGACGACGCGCGCTTCCTCGACGGCCAGTACACCGTATGGGGCGAAGTCACCGAGGGCATGGAACATATCGATGCGCTGCCCAAGGGCGAGCCGCCGGCCAACCCGGGCAAGATCCTGAAGGCGCGGGCCGAGTAGAGCCGTCACGATTCCCCTCCCGTTTACGGGAGGGGAGACTTTGCATTGCCCTACGCCTCCAGCACCTCGACCAGCCAGTCGTGGAACCATTTGACCTGGCGCAGCTGCATCGCGCGCGGGCGGCAGACGAACCAGTAGCTGTACGGGCTGGCCACCTCGATATCGAACAACTTGACCAGCCGCGGGTCCTGCGCCTCGTCGAAATGGCTTTCGTGCATGAAGGCGATGCCCAGGCCCTGTGCCGCCGCCTCGAGCATCAGCGCGCCCGAGTCGAAATGGTCGATCGCCAGCGGCTCGAGCTCGTCGAGCCCCGCCGCGTGGCGCCAGGCGCTGAACGTGTCGGGCATGTCGCGATGGATCAGCGCGGTCAGTTTCTCGATCTGTTCGGGCTTGGTGATCGGGTCGGGACCTTCGATCAGCGTGCGGGCGCCGATCACATAGACATTGTTGGTGTCGAGCCGCTTGGCATAAAGGCTCGGGTCGGGCTCGCGCGCCAGCGCGATCGCGGCGTCGAGTCCGTCGCCGACCCGCGCCATATTGTGTCCGGCGGTGTCGATATCGAGATGGATTTGCGGGTAGCGCGCCCGCAGGTCGCCGAGGTGCGGAAAGATGCGTTGCGACGCGAACAGGGGCAACACGCCCAAGCGCAGGCGCAACACCTCGACCCCGCTGGTCATATATTCAACCGCGTCGGTCAGCCGGTCGAGCACCGGCGCGATCTGCTGCAACAACCGTTCGCCGTCGCTGTTGAGCGCCACCGCCTGATGCCGGCGTTCGAACAAGGGCTTGCCGATGAAGCGTTCGAGCGCCTGAATCCGGCGGCTGAGCGCCGGTGCGGACAAAGCGAGTTCCTGCGCGGCAGCCTTGACCGACCCGGTGCGGGCGACCTGAATAAAGGCCTCGATCGCGGTCAGCGGGGGCAAACGCCGCATGGAAATTCTCTCCTTTGGCCCTGTTAGTTGTGCAACGCGTCACATACCGATGCTTGGAACGCTATCATCCCCTCTCCGTGAAAGGAAAGGGTTGATTGCGAAAAATGCATGTTACCGGTATCACTTCGCACTTGCACAATAATGTGCTGCGCTGCACATAGAGCAGGCCTTTCAGGCATCCTCTCCTAAAAACTTTCCCGGCCGGGCCCCTTGGGTCCGGCCTTTTTTTGTCTCGATTCGCGGCAGCCTGATAGCCGCCCTCTCGCGCTTCGGGAACCGGGTCCCTATCTCACGCGCTCTCGATTCTTCCGTTAGCGAAACAAGGTGACCACCATGGCAGACGGCGACGATGCCCCCCAACGCAAGCTCCAGGTCGCCAATGCGCGACCCGAAGATAGCGGCCGCGGACTGGCGCACATCCCGCGTCCGCTGATGGCGCAATTGGGCATCGGCGAAGGCGACATCATCGAAATCGTCGGCAAGTCGACCACCCCGGCACGCGCGGTCGCGCCCTATCCCGAGGATGAGGGGCTCGAACTGATCCGCATCGACGGCCTGCAACGCGCCAATGCCGGCGCCGGATCAGGCGATTATGTCGACGTGCGCAAGGCCGAGGCCAAGCCGGCGACGCGCGTCGTCTTCGCCCCCGCGCAGCAGAATCTGCGCTTGCAGGGATCGACCGGCGCGCTCAAGCGCACCTTTTTCGGCCGTCCGCTGTGCGCCGGTGACGTCGTCGCGACGGCCGGGCAGCAGCGCATCGATCCCGAGGGCGTCCCGCCCAATGTCGCGCAATATCTCCGCGCCCCGGCTTATGCGCTACAGGAAATCCGCCTCGCGGTGATCTCGACCGTTCCCAAGGGCGTGGTGCTGGTCGACGAGAATACCGAGATCGAGCTGCGCCCCGAATATGAGGAACCCAAGGACGCGCGCCGCGCCGACGTCACTTATGACGATATCGGCGGTATGGCGGAGACGATCGACCAATTGCGCGAGATGGTCGAATTGCCGCTGCGCTATCCCGAATTGTTCCAGCGGCTCGGCGTCGAGCCGCCCAAGGGCGTGCTACTCCATGGCCCGCCCGGCACCGGCAAGACCCGGCTGGCGCGCGCCGTCGCGAACGAAAGCGATGCGCAATTCTTCCTGATCAACGGGCCCGAGATCATGGGCTCGGCCTATGGCGAATCCGAATCGAAGCTCCGCCAAGTGTTCGAGGAAGCGGCCAAGAACGCGCCGTCGATCGTCTTCATCGACGAGATCGATTCGATCGCGCCCAAGCGCGGCAACGTGTCGGGCGAGGCCGAGAAGCGCCTCGTCGCGCAGCTGTTGACCTTGATGGACGGCTTGGAGGCGCGCGCCAATCTGGTGGTGATCGCGGCGACCAACCGCCCCGAGGCGGTCGACGAGGCGCTCCGGCGCCCCGGCCGGTTCGACCGCGAAATCGTCGTCGGCGTTCCCGACGAGCGCGGCCGCCGCGAGATATTGGGCATCCATACGCGTGGTATGCCGCTCGGCGATCGCGTCGACCTCGACGAGCTGGCGCGCACGACCTACGGCTTCGTCGGCGCCGACCTCGCCGCGCTGGCGCGCGAGGCAGCGATCGAGGCAGTGCGGCGGATCATGCCGCGGCTCAACCTGGAGGACCGTACGATCCCCGCCGACGTGCTCGAGACGCTCGCGGTCACGCGCGAGGATTTCCTCGGCGCGTTGAAGCGCGTCCAGCCCTCGGCGATGCGCGAAGTGATGGTCGAGGCGCCGCGCGTCCGCTGGGACGATGTCGGCGGCCTCGATGACGCGCAGATGCGCCTGAAGGAAGGCGTCGAGCTGCCGCTCAAGGACCCCGACGCGTTCCGCCGGCTCGGCATCCGCCCGGCCAAGGGCTTCCTGCTCTATGGCCCGCCCGGCACCGGCAAGACGCTGCTGGCAAAGGCGGTCGCGCGCGAGGCGGAAGCGAATTTCATCTCGACAAAATCGTCCGATCTGTTGAGCAAATGGTATGGCGAGAGCGAGCAGCAGATCGCCAAATTGTTCGCCCGTGCCCGCCAGGTCGCGCCGACGGTGATCTTCATCGACGAGCTCGACAGCCTGGTCCCCGCGCGCGGCGGCGGCCTTGGCGAGCCGCAAGTCACCGAGCGCGTGGTCAACACGATCCTGGCCGAGATGGATGGGCTCGAGGATCTGCAGTCGGTCGTCGTGATCGGCGCGACCAACCGGCCCAATCTGATCGACCCGGCGCTGCTGCGGCCGGGGCGGTTCGACGAACTGATCTATGTCGGTGTGCCCGACGAGAAGGGTCGCCGCCGCATCCTGGCGATCCAGACGCAGAAAATGCCGCTGGCCGACGATGTCGATCTCGACCGCATCGCATCGCGGACGGATCGCTTCACCGGTGCCGACCTCGAGGATCTGACCCGCCGGGCCGGCTTGATCGCCCTGCGCAAGAATATCGACGTCAAGCAGGTGACGATGGCCGATTTCGATGACGCCCTGGTCGACTCGCGCGCGTCGGTGACCGCCGAGATGGAACGCGATTACGAGCAGATCGCGGCGACGATCAAACAGGACGCCGCGTCGCTGCAGCCTTTGGGTTTCATTTCGCCGGGGCAGTTGCGACCGCACGGACCGAAGGGGACTGACTAGCGGCCCGTGCCGACAGCGGAATGGGCGTCGCCGCGACGCCCATTCCTGACCCGGGATTCTCGCGAGGAAGTCGTCACGCCATCCGGCGGGTAAACGCTTTGATTTGATGCTCTCTTTTGACGGGCCTGTTTTGAGGGCGTTGATGGTTGCATGGTTGATGGCGGCGAAATCAGCGGGTCATTTTTTCGGATGCGGCAATCATCGTCGCGAAAATTGACATCGAACACCCGATGCAGGGCGTTCTCGACTCCCCAATGTGCCCGAATGGTGTTGGCCGTGGCCAATTACTCCCCTCCCCAAAAAGGGGAAGACACAATAGGTCATCATCAGCGCAACTTGGTATTGTTGCTTGCAATCCAACTGCGAAAAACTACTGTCGCAGCAGTAAGATAGATCGGCTGTTATGGCCTTTTTTGGGGGGAAAGAATGGCCGGGGAAACCGTCGTCAATACGCTTACTGCGGGAAACCAGAACGAGCCCATCATTACCAAGCTGAGTTCGGGCGGTTGGGTGGTCATCTGGCAGACCGATACGAATTCGGGGGTCTTGCACGGGCAATTGTTCGACCCAACCGGCGCCAAGCAAGGCGGCGAGTTCCCCGTCACTACCACCGCTAGCGGCGCCCCTGCCGCCGCCTCGACTCCCGATGGCGGGTTTATCGTCACATGGCAGGGCAGCAATGGCGATGGCGGGGACATTCACGCCCAACGCTTCAACGGCAGCGCAGCGAAAGTCGGCGCAGAGATCACCGTTCCGACCAGTAATACCGACTACCAGTTCCAGCCGCGTATCAGCGTCGCCGCCGACGGCAGTTATCTGATCAGCTGGACTACGGAAACGCACGATCAATTTGGATCGACGGGCGACTATCCGTGGGTCGCGCGATTCGATGCAGCCGGCAACCGGCTCGGCATTGACCTCAACGTCTCGTCGATCGCCCATGCCGGTGCGGATTGGGTTGCCCTGTCTGCTGGACATTATGCCGTTGCCTATTCCGACGGTAGCAACGTTCTTGCGCGGTTCGTTGATATTGACTCCAGCGGGATCTATACCGCCGCGCCCTTCGCGCTGAACGACCCCGACCAGACCGTCGGCACGCCATACAATGTTTCGCTCGTGAAGTTGTACGACGGGTCGTTCGCAGCGGCGTGGAGCAGCTACATCGACTTCGGCAATTTCTTTTCGACCTATGGCATCGCGTCGCGCACGTTCGATGCCACCGGTGCGCACGGGTCGGTTGGCGCCGTATCGCAAGTCGGCGGCTTCAATGGCGACGTCCACCTCGCCGCACTGGCTGACGGTTACGTCGTCAGCTGGGGCGCCTATACCTCCGGCAACTCCATCGATGGCATGTCCAGCTTCGCTAGGGTATTCGACAATTCGGGCGACGCGATCGGCGATCGCTTCACGGTAAACACCTCAACCGTAGGTGCCTATGCCGGTGCCAGCTTCATCGGCCTGACATCGGGCCAGTTCGTCGGCGTCTATGCCGGCAGCGAAATCCTGACGCGGACCTTCGACGCTCCGCTCAAGCTGTTCGGCGGAACCGGTGACGACCATTTGATCGCCCCGCCCTCCACGACACCGAGCGAGCTCAACGGGCTCGACGGCAACGACACGCTGGATGGCAATGCCGTGTCGAACGAGATGCATGGCGGCAACGGCAACGATACGCTCAACGGCAATGACGGCAACGACATCTTGAGCGGCGACGCGGGGGCCGACACGCTGTCTGGCGGTCTTGGCGACGACCGGATCTTCGCCGCCCAACCCTGGGTCGAGAAGACCTATTTACCCGATATCACTTCCGGCATGGATCGCGGGTCAGAGGTCGATACGCTATCGGGTGGCGATGGCAACGATGTGCTTTATGCAGGCAGAGGCGACAATGTCGACGGCGGTGCCGGCGTCGACACGCTGTATCTCAGCGAACGCAACGCCACGAGTGGCGTCCATCTCGACCTTTCGAGCACGGCGTCGCAAGTCGTCGCCGGCGGCACCATTACCGGTGTCGAACTGCTCGGCCGGTTCGATGGCAGCGATTTTGCCGACACCGTCGTGGCCGGAACGGCAGGTACCCTCCACTATACGAGCTGGGACACGGTTGGCAGCGTCTACGGTTATGGCGGCGACGACAAGCTGACCGCCGGGTTCTACGCTCCCAATCTATATGGTGGCGACGGCAACGACACGCTGACCGGAGTGCCTACGGATTACTACCAGAGCCTCCTTATCGGCGGGGCAGGCGCCGACACGATCACGGCAGGCCCGAATGGCAGCCTCTTGTCTTCGGGAGACGGAACCACCGATAACGGGCTCTATTACTTTACCGGCGGTCAGCTTTCGACACCGGTGGTCACCCCTGATCAGCTGCCGGTTTTCGACCATGGATCGGACGTCGATAAGATGTTCGGCGGCGCCGGCGACGATGTGGTCATGATCGGATGGGGCGACAGCGCCGACGGCGGCGGGCAGAACAGCCGCGGCGACGCGTTAGTGCTCAGCATGTTCGGCGCGACGGCGGGCGTAACGGTCGATTTCGGTCAGCCCGGCCAAACCCTCTCGTTGGGCGGCGGCACGATCACCGGCTTCGAACGCATCGACTGGATCGAGGGCAGCCAGTTTGGCGACACGATCAGTTTCAACAATCCGCCGAACACCGGCACTATGGGCGCGCTGGCGGCCGGCTATGAGAACGTATTGGCGGGCGGCGGCAACGACAACGTCACGGCCGGCTATTATACCCAGTTTATCGATGGTGGAGACGGCAACGACACACTCGACGGCCGTAATTCCCAGTATCTCAATCTCATTACCGGCGGCGCGGGCAACGACACGATCTATAGCAACTCGATCGCCACAGTGAGCGGTGGTGCCGGAAGCGACACGATCTATGCCTACGGGGGAAACATTTTCGGCGACGATGGCGACGATCGGATTATATTGACGACGCCGTCCTCTTATTCGGCCAATGTCCAAGGCGGGGCCGGCAATGACGAGATACAAGCGAGCTCCGGAGGTGGCGACTTCTCAGGGAATGACGGCGCCGACACGTTGATCGGCGGCGACGGTGCCGATTACATCATGTCGGGCAGCGATGTGACCGATGGCCCGTATGTGCACGACGGCTCGATAGCGTCGGATTGGGGTCTTGAGCACGATATTCTCACCGGCGGCGGCGGTAACGACACGCTGGAGATCGGCTATGGCGATGATGCTGATGGTGGCACTGGAACGGACATTTTGTCGATCTCGCTGATCGGCGCGACCTCGGGCGTGACACTCAATACAGCATCAATCATCAGTGGCGGGACGGTCACGTTCGCGGGCGGCACGATCAAGAATATCGAGCAAATCGGCAGGATCCATGGCTCGAACTTCGACGATGTCATCACGGCCGCAAGCTTTGGCACGAGCACATTGGTTTACGGGCGAGCGGGCAACGATCGGCTGACCGGCGGCATTGGCAGCGACCTGCTCGACGGCGGCGACGGCAACGACGTGATTGACGGCGGCGGTGGCGGCGACCTGATGGGCGGTGGCGCGGGTAACGACGTTTTTTATGTCCGCAGCGCCCTCGATAAAATCGTCGAGGGTGATGGCCTGGGCTATGACACGATTCTCGCCACGGTAAGCTATACGCTTGTTGACCTGAACGGATATGTCGAACGGCTGGCGGCATCGGATGCGAACCTGACCACCGCCCTCAACCTGACCGGCAATGCATATTCGCATCTGATCCAGGGCAATGCCGGGGTGAACGTGCTGACCGGTGGCACGGGCAACGACAGCCTGTTCGGCTATGCCGGCGACGACCGGCTGGACGGTGGCCAGGGCGCGGACACGCTGACAGGCGGCATCGGCAACGACACCTACGTCGTCGACAATGGCGGCGACCAAGTGATCGAGAACGCCAATGAAGGCACCGACACGGTCGAGTCCTCGATCAGCTATACGCTGGGTGCCAATCTCGAGAATTTGACCCTGACCGGCACGCAGGCGATCGACGGCACCGGCAATGCCGGCGCCAATGTCATTCACGGCAATGCGGCGGCGAACACGCTCAACGGTGCCGGCGGGGCCGACACGCTCTACGGCGGTGGCGGCAACGACATCTATGTCATCGACAATGCCGGCGTGCAGATCGTCGAGAACGCCAACGAAGGCACCGACACGGTCAAGTCCTCGCTCAGCTATACGCTCGGCGCCAACATCGAGAACCTCGTCCTGACCGGCACCGCCAATATCAACGGCTATGGCAATAGTGGGCAGAACGTGATCACCGGCAATGCCGGCAACAACGTGCTCGATGGTGGCGGTGGTGGCGACATGCTGCAGGGCGGGGCGGGTAACGACGTCTATTACGTCCGCAATGCCGGCGATGTGATCGTCGAGGGCGCCGGCGAAGGCAGTGTCGATACGGTGCTGGCGACGGTGAGCTACACGCTTGGCGCCAACGCTCAGGTCGAGCGGTTGGCGGGGGCCGATTCGAACCTGACGACGGCGATCAACCTGACCGGCAATGCGTATTCGCACCTGATCCAGGGCAACGCCGGGGTGAACACGCTGACCGGCGGCAGCGGCAACGACAGCCTCTATGGCTATGCCGGCGACGACCGGCTCGATGGCGGCCAGGGGACGGACACGCTGTACGGCGGCGTCGGCAACGACACTTATGTCGTCGACAGCCAGAGCGATGTCATCGTCGAGAATGCCAATGAAGGCAATGATACGGTTGAGACGGCGATCAGCTACTCGTTGGCGGCGGTCGCCAATGTCGAGAACCTGACGCTGACGGGGACAAGCGCGATCAACGGCACCGGCAATGCGCTCGACAATGTGATCCGTGGCAATGCGGCGGCAAACACCCTCAATGGCGGCACCGGAAGCGACATGCTGTATGGCGGGGCCGGCGACGACATCTATGTGGTCGGCGACGCGCATGCCAAGGTGATCGAGCTGGCGGGCGAGGGCAACGACACCGTACAGGCGTCGGTCGACTATTCGCTGGCGGGGATGAGCAATATCGAGACGCTGATGCTCACGGGCAGCGCGTTCCGGGCGACGGGCAATGGCGAGCACAACACACTGATCGGCACGGCGGCCAGCAACGTGCTCGACGGCGGCGGTGGTGGCGACACGCTGCAGGGCGGAGCCGGCAACGACGTCTACTACGTCCGCAATGCCGGCGACGTGATCGTCGAGGGCGCGGGCGAAGGCACGGCGGACACGGTGCTGGCGACGGTGAGCTACGCGCTGAACGCGAATGCTCAGGTCGAGCGGCTGGCGGCGTCCGATGCCAACCTGACGACCGCACTCAACCTGACCGGCAATGCCTGGTCGCACACCATCCAGGGCAATAACGGCGCGAACACGCTGACCGGCGGCACCGGCAATGACACATTGTTCGGCTATGGCGGCAACGACACGTTGTTCGGCGGCGCCGGCGCCGACAAGTTCGTGTTCGCCCACGGCACCGGGCAGGACAGTATCGGCGACTTCGTCGCGGGCACCGACAAGATCGACCTCACCGCGATCGGCTTTGCCAGCTACCAGGACGTGATCAACGCCACCCACGATGTCGGCGGCAACGCGGTGATCGACCTCGGCAATGGCGATCAGCTGACCTTGACCGGGGTCACTACCGCGCAGCTCCACTCGGGCGACTTCATCGGCGTCGGCAATGCCGCCGCCGCACCCCAGATGCAGACGTTCGCGGCGAACTTCGCAACGGTCGATACCTGGCACAGCGGAGCCGATATGATCTCGGCACTCCATGGGTGAGCGGTGGACCCGCCGCGCCTCCCTTTGAGCGCGGCGTAACGGCGCTTTCGGTAAAGGGCAGCGGTCGATGCGTCGTCCGCTGCCCTTTTCACATTTTGGCCGCTAACCACGAATAGACTTTGCATTGCAAAGTTATCTGCGTATCATGGTGCTCGAGATGCGCGACGTCGACACCGCCTTGTCCGAGATCGATCGGATCCGAGCCCAGCTGGCGGCCAGTACGCGCTTCCAGGGATTCACGCCGGCAGTCGCCGCGACGACGGGGCTGCTCGCTTTGGCACTTGCTGCGGTGCAGGCCGCCGAGCTCGACCCTTCGACAACCCCGGTCGAGATGCTGGTGCAATGGATGCTGCTCGCCATCATCTGCGCTTGCCTGATCGGCGCCGACGCGGTCGTCCGCGCGCGGCGGCTGCACCGCGCTATGGCCGATACGATGATCAACACGACATTGCGTCAGTTCCTTCCGGTCGGTGCCGCCGGCGGCATCATGGCGATCGTGATCCTGTTGCGTGCGCCCGCCTGGGCGGCGATCCTGCCTGGCCTTTGGCAGCTGCTAATCGGGATCGGCATCCTGGCCGCGCTGCCGGCGTTGCCGCGGTTGCTTGCCTGGGGCGCGGGCTGGTATTTCCTCGCCGCCACCGCCAGTCTCTTCGTCGGCGCGGGAGCGCCCGATGTCTCGCCCTGGATCATGGGCCTGCCGTTCGGTATCGGCCAATTGCTGATCGCGGCGCTGCTCCATGCCTCGGTGCGGGAGGATCGGCATGGCTGAGGCGCCGTTTGCATTCGACGGGCTCGACCGCGTGTTTCACGAAAAAGCGCGGCTCGGCATCCTGACCTCGCTCGCCGGGCATCCCGACGGGCTCGGCTTCACCGAGGTGCGCCAGCTGACCGGGCTGACCGACGGCAATCTCAGCCGCCATATCCAAGTGCTCGAAGAAGCCGGCCTGGTCGCGCTGACCAAGGGATTCGAGGGCAAGCGCCCGCATACCAGCTGTCGCCTGACCGATGAGGGCCGGGCGCGGTTCGCCGCCTATCTCGATACGCTCGAACGCGTGCTGCGCGACGCCGCGCGGGCCACTGCCGGCACCAAGATGCGATCGACTCCCAGGGAGAAACCAGCATGATCGTCGCCGATGACGCGCAAGCGCCGGCCCGGAATCAGCCGCGGCGGGCCAAATGGCGTGCCCTTTTTTTGTCTCTATACTTTGTATTACAAAGTCATTTGCACAAGCGGGCGGGCGCGGAATTGGCATTCACTTGCGGCGCGCAACGCCAGCGTCGGGCACTGCTCGCCTATTCGCTGCTCTGCCTGTTGGCGCTCGGCCTGCGGGGGATCGGCGATAACGCGATCGACGCGTTTGCCTCCGGCCTGGCATTTCCCGGCGCCGGGTTTCTGCATTGGGCGGATGGCAGCCAGAGCGCCTGGGCGATCGCGCTTTTCGTCCTTTCCCTCGGCATGTTCGGCGCCGCGCTCGCGACGTGGTTCGCGACAGGAAACGTCGTTTTACCGCCGTTGCTGTGGCTCGCCGTCGCGGCGGCGGCGACGCGTCCAGATCTGTTCATGCTCGACGATCGGCTGACGCAGTCCAACACGGGGCTTCTGATTCCCGCGCTGCTGATATCCTCGCTTGCGGCACGAGGAATGATATCGCCGCGTGCTCCAGCCGCGCCGCCCCAGCCTGCGCTTGCCCGCTTGCCCGCGTTGCCGACGCCGCCGCGCGACGAAATCTCGCTCGACGACCTCAGACGACTACGCCTGCTCGCCGACCGCGCCTCGCAGCCGGTCGAGACGTTCGATGGATTCGAATGGCGCGACCAGTTCCAGACTGCGGCGGTGCGCTACCAGGTCAATTTCATCGCCTATGCGCTCGCGGTCGCGCGACGCAATTATCTGCCTGCAATGACCGCGTGGCTGGGCGAGGCGCAGGCGCGCATGCTGACCAAACAGGGGGATGCGCGGCTCTGGCGCCATTGGGTGCTGGAGAATGCCTGGGGCAATCTCCGCCTCGGGCGCGACCCGATCCCGCGCGGCAACATCATGTCGACCGGTTTCATCGCGCTGCAAATGGCGATCGGCGACACTGGCGCGCCGCTCGATCTGCGGCGGCGCGGCGCGTCGTGGCGGCGCTATGAGCTAGAGGATATGGGCGATATCCTGGCGCGCCAATTCCGCGCAGCGCCCTTTGGGCTGCTCTCCTGCGAGCCCAATTGGATCTACCCTTTGTGCAACCTGATCACGGCGTGTGGGCTGCGTGCCGCCGATCATCGCACCGGGAGCGCGCATTGGCCGGGCATTGCCTCGCGGTTCGGCGGCGGACTGGTCGGCGAGTTCACCACCCAGAGCGGCGATTTCGCTCCCTTCCGCTCCTCGCTGACGGGCTTTGCCGCGCCAGGCATAGGTGGTGCGGTGATGCAGACCTTTCCTTGTCTGTTCCTCAACGCGCTCTATCCCGACCTGGCCGAAAAACATTGGGAGCGCGTCCGGCGGCAAGCGAATGCGCGCGGCTGGCGGCAGGCATTGTGGCCGATCGATGTCGGCAATTACGGCTTCACCCGGGCTGCCGGCTATGCCGCGAGCGCCGCGGCGGCAGTCGAGATGGGCGATGCGGCAAGCGCGCGCGCCTTGCTCGACCTGCTCGACACGGACTGTCCCGATACGACGGCGACAGGGGTGACGCATCGACCGCGCGCGTCACTCTGGGCGCACGCACTCGAACTGACCGCCCGTCTCGGTTGTGCAGATGGCTTTCGCGGCTTGGTCGAGTTGCCTGACAATGCCTTGGCAGGACCGCATCTCGCCGAGGCCGATTACCCCGACATCCTGGTCGCGGAGGCGCGGCGCAACGGCGAGACGCTCAGGCTCGTCCTATATCCCGGCGGCGCCGGTGCGATCCGCCCGATCGCCATAAGCGGGCTCAAGCCGGGCCGGCATTACCGGACCGGCCTTGCCGACCAGCCTTTCGCTCGCGCCGACGAGACCGGCCGTGCGGTTGTTGCCGTTCCGCTTCACGCACGGGCCGAACTCCGCGTCGTTCCGGTGATCTGATGGTCTGCTGCGCGATGATGGCCGCGTTACTCGGCGTGCTGCTTCGTCCCTGGCGGCGGCGCGATGCGCTCGCATGGCGGCCAGGCGGGGAGTCGACGGCAGGCGTCGTCCAGGCGCGGCTGAAAAGCGTCGGCTATGCCGTGGCGGGCCTTACCTTCGCCGTGCGCAACGAAGCGAATATGCGCATCCATTGCGTCGCGGCGATCGCGGCGGTCGCCGCCGGCATCGTGTTGCGGATCGACGCGAATGAATGGCGCTGGCTGATCCTGGCCATCGCGCTGGTGATTGCGGGCGAAGCGTTGAATACCGCCATCGAGCAGGCATGCGACGCCATCGGCGGCCGCAGCGAACCGATCCGCCACGCCAAGGATGCCGCGGCTGGCGGGGTGTTGGTGCTCGCGATTGCCGCCGCGGTGATCGGGCTCGGCATTTTTGCTCCTCACGTGATCTTGATCTGGCACGGATCGCCGCCGCTGCTCCCGATCTGCGGCGCGGTTTGATCCGCGCGGCGGCATCGCCGCCCGCGCTTGCTGCCCATTATGGCAATGACGGTTTGCCAGCACCCGCCATGCATGATCTACCTCAGGCCGAGGCGAGCGGGGCCTGCATCCGGGGGGAGACGGACGATGCGGCGCGGCAGCGATGGAAGCCATCTACTACGTGTACTCGGGGTCGCCTTCGGCATCGCCGCCGTGATCGGCGGGACGATCGGACAGGGTATCCTGCGGTCGCCCGGCGTGGTTGCGGCGGGCGTGCCTCATGTCTGGCTCATCATCCTGCTCTGGGTGCTGGGCGGCGTCGCGGCGTTGGTCGATTCAATGTCGACCGTCGAGTTGGCGGCGTCGATCCGACGCACCGGCGGCGCTTATGCGTTCCTGACGCGCACCTTCGGGCGGTTCGCGGGACTGGCGGCGGGGATTGGCGTGTGGCTCGGCTATGTCGGGATCATCGCCTTCGTCTCCGGCCTGTTTGGCGACTATCTCCACCGCCTGGGCATCCTGACGATCATCCCGTCCAACTGGCTGGCGCTTGCCGTGCTGGGCATTATCGGCGGCATCCAGGCGTTCGGCACGCGCGTCAGCGGCGCGTCGCAAGAGCTGATCAGCGCTATCAAGGCGTTGATCTTCGTCGGCCTGATCGTCGCACTGATGCTCGCGCCGCGCGGTGCGCCGGTTGCGGCGCCGCCGCCCCCGGTGGCGATGACTGTAGTCGGCGTGATCGTCGCGATCCGCGCGATCCTCGGCACCTATCTCGGCTGGGAGAATGCCGCATTCTTCGGTGAAGAGATCAAGGATTTCGGCAAGGCGGTCGCGCGCGCGACGTTCGGCGGGATCGTATTGGTCACGATGATCTACGTCCTGGTCAATGTCGCGATGCTCACCGTACTGACTCCGCAGGAAATGGCCGGATCGAACCTCGTCGCGGCCGACGCCGCCGGACGCGTATTCGGGCCGACCGGCGATACGATCATGACTGCGGTGTCGCTCATCTCGCTGATCTCGTTCATCAATACGGCGATGATGACTTTCCCGCGATTGATCTATGCGATGGCGCGCGACGCCGGCATTCCGCGCTTGTCGCACGTGTCCGGCAATGGCAGCCCGCAAGTCGCATTGGCGATGATGGTGGCGGTCGCCGCATTCTTCTCGCAGGTCGGCGGCTATGCCATCCTGCTGGCGTTCAGCACTTGGCTGATGACCTGCGCCGCGGCCGGCGTGAACCTGTCGGCGATCGTGCTGCGGCGGCGCGAGCCGGACCTGGAGCGCCCGTATCGTATGCCGTTATTCCCGCTTCCGGCGATCTTCGCGCTGTTGGTCAATCTCGGCTTCCTCGCTGCGTTTTTCTACGAAAGCCCGGTCACCGTGTTCCAGGCGAGCGCTCTCGTGCTGGTGCTGGCGGGCACCGCCTATCTGTCGACGCGGCGGACATCGGGTATTGCCGACGGCGCAGTAGCCGGCGCAGCCTGAGCGCCGGCGCAATCGATTAGAGTGTGCGGTATCGATCCGGAACGGAGCAGGTCACCGCTCCATTCGTCGGGCTGGTATCGAACGCGCCGGCTTGCTACCGCCCGATCATGGCAACCAATCGCACGCCCGATGCCGCGTTCGTCGCCGACGAGAGCTTCGTTCCCACCAGCCACAAAGGCCTGACCTATCCCTTCGGCGGGAAGGAGCCCGGCGGCGGTGAGACAATGCAGGTCGCGCCCGGCGTGCGCTGGGTGCGGCTGAATGTCCCCGGACCGCTCAAGCACGTCAATTGCTGGTTGATCGATGACAGCGATGACCTGGGTGACGGGGTCGCATTGGTCGATGCAGGCATGAACCGGACCGAGACGCGCGAGGCATGGAAATCGGTGTTCAAGGGGCCGCTGTCGGGTGTCCGCGTCACGCGGATGATCGGCACGCATTTCCATCCCGACCATATCGGGCTTGCCGGCTGGATGTGCGATCACCACCAAGCGCCGCTATGGATGACGCGCGGCGAGTGGCTGACCGCGCAGATGCTGGTCGCCGACGCCCGACCGGAAACGCCCCAAGAGGTCAGCGATTTCCGCCGCGCCTGCGGCTGGAGCGACGATCAGATCGAGCTGGCGGCGGCGCGCGGTTGGTCCAATTTCGGGCGGATCGTGCGGCCGATGCCCTTGTCCTACCGCCGGCTGGTCGATGGCGAGACGATCGCGATCGGCGGGACGGCCTGGCGGGTCGTCGTCGGATCGGGGCATAGCCCGGAGCATGCCTGTCTGCTCGACAAAGCGAACGGCATATTCATCGCCGGCGATCAGGTGTTGCCGCGGATCAGCCCGAACGTGTCGCTCGGCATCACCGAACCCGATTCCGATCCGCTTGGCGAATGGTTCGAGTCGATCGCGAAGCTGAAGCGTGAGGTGCCGGCCGACGTGCTGACCTTGCCGGGCCATGGCGACCCGTTCCTCAACCTGCACGTCCGGCTCGATGCGATGGATCGCGAGCATCGCGGCCGGCTCGACGAACTCGAAGCGTTTCTCGACGAACCGCGCCGCGTGGTCGATTGCTTCGGCCGACTGTTCCGGCGCGCGATCGGTCAGGAGGTGCTCGGCATGGCGACCGGCGAGGCGATGGCGCATTTGAAACGACTTGAAGTCGAAGGGCGCGCCGTGCGCGAAACCGATGGCGACGGGACGTGGCGCTGGCGCGCGATTTGAACCGCGTCAGGGCTCGCGCGGATCGCGGCGTCGCCATAGGATAGGGCCGAGTCGAGCCACCCCAGGGAGAGACCCATGTGCGACGAACATACCGCTGAGGACAATGATCGCTTCCTGGGCATCGCGCATCCGTCGCGCCGCCAGTTCGGGATGATGACGGGCGTGGCGGGACTGATGGCCGTGCTGCCGGTCCCCGCCAATGCCGCGGCGATCAAGGGGCGCGATGTCGTGATCGACACGCCCGAGGGGAAGGCCGACGCCTATTTCGTCGCGCCGGCGACCGGAAAGCATCCCGGCGTCCTGATCTGGCCCGACATCATGGGTCTGCGCCCGGCTTTCCGGCAAATGGCCGAGCGGCTGGCGCAATCGGGCTATGCCGTTTTGGTGGTCAATCAATTCTACCGTTCGACCAAGGCGCCGTTCCTGAAAGCGGGCGAATCCTTCGACCAGCCCGATGTGCGCGCGAAGATCATGCCGTTCGTCGAGAAGCTCACCCCCGCCGGGACGGTCAGCGACGCCAAAGCGTTCACCAATTTCCTCGACGCGCAAAAGGAAGTCGATACCAAGCGCGGGCTCGCCAGCACCGGCTATTGCATGGGCGGGCCGATGGTATTCCGCACCGTCGCCGCGCGCGCCGACCGCTATCGCGCGGGCGGCACTTTCCATGGCGGCGGGCTGGTCGGCGACAAGCCCGACAGCCCGAACGCGCTGATCCCGCAGATGAAGGCGAGCTTTCTGATCGCGATCGCAGAGAATGACGACCAGCGCGCGCCGACCGACAAGGACGTGCTGCGAAAAGCATTCGACGCGGCCAAGCTGCCCGCAGAGATCGAGGTCTATAAGGGCACGATGCACGGCTGGTGCCCGCCCGACAGCAAGGTGTACAATCCGGCCCAGGCAGATCGTGCCTGGGAGCGCATGCTGGTGCTATTCCGGAAGGCGCTCTGATTCGGCTTACGACGTAGCCACAGATTCCCTGGGGAGAGGACGATGAGCGACGTGATCTTGTACACCAATCCGATGTCGCGCGGTCGCATAGCCCGCTGGGCGCTCGAGGAAGTCGGCGCGCACTACGAAGTCCGCGTGATGAATTACGCCGACACGATGAAAAGCGACGACTATCTGTCGGTCAATCCGATGGGCAAGGTCCCGGCGATCGAGCACAAGGGCAAGGTCGTTACCGAATGCGCGGCGATCTGTGCCTATTTGGGGGACGCCTTTCCCGACGCCGGCCTGGCGCCGGCGACGACCGATCGCGCCGATTATTACCGCTGGCTGTTCTTCGCCGCGGGACCCGTCGAGCACGCCGTGACCAACAACAATGCCGGCTTCATCCCCCAGCCCGAACAGGGCAGGATGTTCGGCTATGGCAGTTATGACCGGACGATCGACGTGCTCGAACGCGCGGTGTCGCAGCACGACTATGTCGCCGGCGACGCCTTCACGATGGCCGACGTCTATGTCGGCGCCCAGGTAATCTGGGGGACGCAATTCGGCACGATCCCCAAGCGCGACGCCTTCACCGCTTATGCCGAGCGGCTGAGTGGGCGCGAGGCGTATAAGCGGGCGTCGGCGCTCGACGATGCGCTGATGGAGACCAACCAGCTGGCGTGACGCGCGGTGCTTCAGGTCGCGTTCAACTGCTCGGGCATTGAATGTCGGCGCGGTTCCCTGGGAGTGTCGCAATGAAGTTTCTCGTCGCGTCGATCATTCTGTCGCTCGCCGCGCCGGTCGGGGCGCAAACCGGCTATGGCATCCGCCGCGATCCATCGCCAGTGCCGCGATCGCGGGTTCCCGAACCTTCTGTGCCCGCGCCACGTACCGGCGGGGATGAATCCTATGTCGACCGTAAGGCCGATTGGGACCGGCGGCTCGGCGCCTGCCTCAACGATCGCCACCAGACGCGTCGCGAGCGGCGGCAATGCGCGAACATGGGCTTTCCGGTGAAGACGCGGCGGTGATCCGGGGGCAACCAGTTCGGCACGATCCCCAAGCGCGACGCCGTCACCGCTTATGCCGAGCGGCTGAGCGGGCGCGAGGCGTATAAGCGGGCGTCGGCGCTCGACGATGCGCTGATGGAGACGAATCAGCTGGCGTGAGGGCGAGTGATCCTGCTTTCGCGGGAACGCTTGGGAATTTCGTCCTGCGGATCGGAAAACACGCTTCCCCGGCGAAGGCCGGGGCCTAGTCGCAATGCGTTCGCGATGGCGGGGCGCCGTTGCTAGAGCGGAGCGCGTGATTTCTGAATCACGCACTCCGCTCTGGTTATTTGTTGTCGCATCGCTTTTTGCAGAAAACCGGTACCCACTTTTCCGCGCGATGCTCTAATTCGCCGAAGCTGGACCCCGGCCTTTGCCGGGGAGGCGTGCAATCGCTTGGCCTGTCGCCTGGCGCGCCGGCAATTCCGCCATGACGCGGTCACGCTCCGCCGGCGTCATGCTCGTCCAGCGCGCGACTTCGTCGATCGTGCGGCGGCATCCCTCGCACAACCGGTCCTTGCCGATTTTGCAGACATTGACGCAAGGACTGACGATCGGCTCGACCGGCACCACGCTGATGAAATCGGGCAGGCTCACGCGTGCCTCAGTCGTGGGTCAGGACCGCGTTCAGGAAGTCGGGAATCGGCCCGTTCCAACCCTCGTCCGGCCCATCGTCCTGCTCGCGGCCACGGCGCGGGCGGCGGTCGTCGTTGCGCGCCCGCGGCTCGTCGCGGCGAGGGCGCGCTTCTTCGCGTGGCGCGCGCGGCTCTTCGCGGCGAGCGGGTTTGTCCGCGCGCGCCGCGGGCGCTTCCGGGGCCTCGGCGGCGGCAGCCTTCTCACGCGGCGCGGCGCGCGCGCGTTTCGGCTTTTCGTCACGAGCAGCGCGGGCGCGCGGCTTTTCCTCGGCTTCGGGCGGTGGGCCGCCTTCGAGCCGCGGAATCTTCATGCCGGTCAGTTTCTCGATATTCTCGATATTCTCGGCGTCCGCGCTCGACGCGAGCGTATAGGCGACGCCGGTCGCCCCCGCGCGGCCAGTGCGGCCGATGCGGTGGATATAATCATCGGGATGCCATGGCGCGTCGAAGTTGAAGACGTGGCTGACGCCCTTGATGTCGAGGCCGCGCGCGGCGACGTCGGACGCGACCAGGATGTTGATCTCGCCCGACTTGAACCGGTCGAGCTCGGCGATGCGCTGCGGCTGCTCCATGTCGCCATGGATCTCGCCGCTCGAAAAGCCGTAGCTCCTCAGGCTCTTGTTGAGCTCGCGTACGGTCGTCTTGCGGTTGCAGAAGATGATCGCGGTCTTGACCTCTTCCTGACCGAGCAACTGGCGTAACGTCGCGCGTTTGGCGTGGCTCGCACTGCCGACCGGCACCACATATTGGGTGATGTTGATATTGGCGGTGGCGGGGCGGGCGACCTCGATCGTCTTGGGGTTCGACAGGAACTTGTCGGCCAATTTCTTGATCGGCGGCGGCATGGTCGCCGAGAACAAGAGGGTCTGGCGATTGGCCGGGAGCTTGGTGCAGATATTCTCGATATCGGGGATGAACCCCATGTCGAGCATGCGGTCGGCCTCGTCGATCACCAGCAGGTTGCACTGGGTCAGCAGGATCTTGCCGCGCTCGAACAGGTCCATCAGCCGGCCCGGAGTCGCGATCAGCACGTCGACGCCCTTTTCCAGCGCCTTGACCTGATCGCCCATCTGCACGCCGCCGATGAGCAGCGCCATCGAGAGCTTGTGATACTTGCCGTATTTCTCGAAATTCTCGGCGACCTGCGCGGCAAGCTCGCGCGTCGGCTCGAGAATCAGGCTGCGCGGCATCAGCGCGCGGCTGCGGCCATGACCGAGGATATCGATCATCGGCAGCACGAACGCGGCGGTCTTGCCGGTGCCGGTCTGCGCGATGCCGATGATGTCGCGCATCATCAGCACGCTGGGAATGGTCGCGGCCTGGATCGGAGTCGGTTCGGTATAGCCCGATTCGCCTACGGCGCGGAGCAATTCGTCTGAGAGGCCGAGGTCGGCAAAGGGCATCCAAAAATCCGGAAAAATGGTTAGCGCGCAGATGCACCATCCAACAACGTGCGCGCTTGCCGATCAGTTGCCGAAAGTCAAGCTTGAGAGCGTTTTTGCGAAACTCGCGGAAGGGCGAGTTTCGATCGCGGCACCGCCCTCCGCAGCCATTCCAACGACGCTGCGCATCGCCGGAACCTTGGGCTTCTCCGCCCGCTCCCCCACCCGACCTCCCAGACATCGTATCTTATGGGAGGTCGGGTGGGGGCACATCGGGCCGGTCATGCCCCCGGCATGACCTGGACAGCGCGGGGCGCTATCCACCCGATGTGGGCCGGTGCCGCCATGCGCCGAGAGGCGCATCAAAGACTCACTTCTTAGCGACCAGCTTTTTGAACTTCCTGATCGTGCATTGATCGCCCGAGCGGGTGCGGATCGAGTCGCGTCCGGCGCAGACCTGGCCGTCGGCCGAAGGTTTGACGTAGAAGCCGCCATAATAGCCGAGGCCCGAGCAATCGCCGTCCAGTTCGGCGCGGACGCGGTCGCCGCCGCGCAGCACAAGGTCGACATAGTCGCTCGCGACGATCGCTCCGCCCAATTGGTCGGCGGCGATACATTTGGGCCCTTTTTTCTCGGCCCATTCGACGGGTCGTACCGGTGTGAGTTGTGGCGTGGGCGCGCCCCGCAATCGGCTGGGGATGCGGATGATGATTCGCCCGTGGATCGTCACTTGCGCCAGTTCGATGCCCGTCACCTGGCCGGCAGGTGCGGGCGTGCCGACCGCGGCGACGGAGGCAAGCAAGGTGAAGGCGGCAAGTGGCGGACTGGGCATGAAGCGCGCCTTGGTAAAGCCATAATTTGAACACGCAATGAATTGGATCCGCAGTCCTTGCCATGCTAGCGCCGGCGCCATGACACCCGCACAGACCGAGTTGATCGCCGCTGTCCGCGCCGCGCTGGGCGACAAGGCGGTCGTGACCGATCCCGCGGACATTGCGCCGTGGCTGACCGACTGGCGCGGCCGTTTCCACGGCAACAGCCCGGCGATCCTCGCGCCCGACACGGTCGCGGGGGTGCAATTGGTCGTGGGCAGGGCCCGCGAGCTCGGCGTCGCGCTGGTGCCACAGGGCGGCAATAGCTCGATGGTTGCCGGCGCTACGCCGCCCGCAGATGGTTCTGCCCTGATCCTGTCGACGCGCCGGCTGAACCGCATCCGCTCGCTCCGCCCCGCCGACGCTTTGGCGGTGGCCGAGGCGGGCGTGATCCTGTCCAATCTTCACGCCGCCGCCTTGGCCGAGGGCATGCGCTTCCCGCTGACCCTGGGGGCAAAAGGCAGCGCGACGATCGGCGGGCTGGCCTCGACCAATGCCGGCGGCACGCAAGTGCTGCGGTTCGGGACGATGCGCGGGCTGGTCGCGGGAGTCGAGGCGGTGCTGCCCGACGGCTCGCTTCATGACGGCCTCGCCGCGCTGAAAAAGGACAATCGCGGCTACGATCTCAACCAGCTGTTGATCGGGGCGGAAGGCACGATCGGGGTCATCACCGCGGCCACGCTGCGGCTGGTCCCGGCGATCCTCGACCGCGCGGTGGCCTGGGTCGGGCTGGCCGATCCCGAACGCGCGCTGGCGCTGTTGCGGCGGCTCCAGGCTGCCACCCAGACGGTCGAGAGCTTCGAGATCATTCCGCAAAGCTTCCTCGACGCGGTAATCCGCCATTTCCCCGGAACGCGCGCGCCTTTGGGGGCCAATCACGGCTGGCACGTCCTGATCGAGGCGACGCGCGCGGCGCCCGCCGACGAACCCCCGGCCGCTTTGCTCGAACGGCTGATCGGCGATGCGCTCGCCGCAGGTGAGGTCGAGGATGCGGTCGTCGCGGCAAGCGAGGCGCAGGCGGACGCCTTGTGGAAAATTCGCGAGACCATTCCGGAGGCGTCGCGTGCCGAGGGGCCGGCGCTACAGCATGACATCTCGGTGCCCGTCGCCGGCATGCCGCGCTTTCTTACCGAAGGCGCGAGAACGGTGGAGGCGCGCTTCCCCGGAACGCACGCAGCCGGGTTCGGCCATCTCGGCGACGGCAACGTCCATTTCCATGTGCGCGCGCCGGCCGGCACTGACGGCCCGAGCTGGTACGAGGGGGAGGGGCATGTCGTCTCGGCGTTCGTCCATGATCTCGTTGTCGCCGCGGGCGGATCGATTTCGGCCGAGCACGGCATCGGGCAGTTGAAGCGCGATGAGCTTGCGCGTTTGTCCTCGCCGGCACGGATGATGGCGTTGCGCGCGATAAAAAGCGCGTTCGATCCGCGCGAATTGATGAATCCGGGCAAGCTCGTTACCCTTGCGCCCGACGGCGGCACCCCTTAGGGCGCACGGCCACGTGCGGCTTCTTGGGGAGCCGCGTTCAAGAGATTCGATTGGAGTAGGGTAATGGCCAGCGCGCCGCAGTCGCTTCCGCTTTTTTATAATTCGCTCGAGCCGCTGTCGAGCGAGCAGCATGGCAATTTTCGTATCCGCCCGTCCAACGGCGCACCGTTCCTGGCCAGCCAGCACGCGATTCCGTTGACGGTCGACGAATTCCCGATGGCGCAGCGCAACCTGCCGATCGTGTTCTCGCAAGGCGACGATGGCGTGCCGCTGGCGCTGATGGGCCTCAACGAGGGGGTCAACGTCTTCATCGACGAAAAGGGTCAGCTGCGCGAGCCCTATACCTATGTCCCGGCCTATATCCGCCGCTATCCGTATCTGCTCGCGCGCCTGCGCCCGGAAGCCGAAGAGCTGACCTTGTGCTTCGATCCGAGCTCGGAAACGATCGGCGCGTTCGACGACGGCGAGCCGCTGTTCGCCGATGGTGCGCCGACCGAGGTCACCAAGAGCATCCTGGAGTTCAACCAGCAGTTCGAAGAAGCCGGCGCGCGCACCGCGGCGTTCATGAACGAACTCCGCGAGCTCGATCTGCTGATGGACGGCGAAGTGACGATCCAGCCGGACGGTGCCGACAAGCCCTTCGTCTATTCGGGCTTCCGCATGATCAATGAAGAGAAGCTCAACGAGTTGCGCGGCGACCAGCTGCGCAAGATGACCCAGTCGGGGCTGCTGCCGCTGATCTATGCCCATCTCTTCTCGCTGTCGGTGATGCGCGAGATTTTCACGCGTCAGATGCAATTGGGACTGATGCCGGCGCCGCAGCTCGTCGCCTGACGGCGTCCAGGCGCGCATAGTGACGAGGACCACGCTGATCCGAACCGACCGTTATTCCTGGGGCGCGATCTGGCTCCATTGGTCGATCGCGGCTTTGGTCCTCGTCAACCTCACGCTCGGGCTGTTCCACGAATCTTTGCTCGACGGCATCAAATGGGTGATCCCGATCCACAAGTCGATCGGGATCACCGTGCTGGCGCTGACGCTATTGCGGCTGGGCTGGCGGCTGACGCATCGGCCGCCACCGCTGCCTGTCGACATGACGGGTTGGGAGCGCGCGGTGGCAAAGGCGGTGCATTGGGCCTTCTATGCGCTGTTGCTGGCGTTGCCGCTGACCGGCTGGATGCTGTCGTCCAACCCGGCGCGGCTGCGGCCGATGGCGTGGTTCTGGCTGTTCCCGATCCCGCCGCTGCCGATATCGGGCGCGACGGCGAAGCTGGGCCACAATCTCCACGGCATAATCGGTTACGTCATGCTCGCGCTGGTCGTGCTGCATATCGCGGCGGCGCTGCGCCACCATTTGCTGCTGCGCGACACCGTTTTGGGCCGGATGGCGCCGGGATTGACCCGAAATGGTTGAAATTCTTCGCTGAGAACCCTCTAGCCCGAGTCTTGAAACGGTAATCTCATCGACCTATGTTGCTTGAGTACGGCTTCGTGTCCCCCCTTTCGCGAGGTCGTGCAGACACGCTTTCGAGCGTGTCTCCTCCCTGAACCTTGGCCACCTCGGGCATTTGCCCGAGGTGGTTTTTTATGGGGTGGTTGAGGTCGTTGCGCGGTCGGCGAGCGGCCGCAATTGGTGGTTAGCGGACATTCGCTCTATCAGATAGGACCGCGGAACGGCGGTTCCTCGCCATGATCGAGCAGCAGATGGCGCTCGTCTTCGCTCAGGTCGGCCGCGAGGCGGAGGCACTCCTGGTCGGTTGGCGATGCGAGGTCGAACTGGAGCGTCGCAATTTCGCTCATGGCTTGGGCCTTATGGGGCGAATTTGGTAAGCGGTTTACCCTTTTCGAGCACGTAAGTGGCAAGTTCGCTCCCTGGCGTGGTGCCCAGGTTCCGCGCCGAATGGAACACGCCTGCGGGGACGAACAGGACATTGCCAGCCTCTAGCGTGACCGGCGGCTGCCCCTCGACGCGGTATTCGAGTGTCCCTTTGAGGACGTAGATGATCTCCTCCCCGGGATGGCGGTGCGAGGGGAAGCTTGCGCCCGGAGCGAAATCGACGCGCGCTTGGAGCACCTCGCGGCCGGGCACGCTCAGGTCGTGGCGTTGCAGGTCGGTGCGCGTGCTGCCCGGCGGACGCAGGACCTGGGCCGAGAGTGAAACTACGCTGCCTGCAACCAAGGCGATCGCCGCGAGAAATGTGTAGCGCATGATGGGTCTCCCCGCCGGTTTGCAAGGGCGCAGGCGGCGCCCGGCGACGCCGCCCGCACGCTCCGTCGCGCTCAGCGGACCGAGCTAAACCCAGCTCGCATCTCGTCCACCAGCAAGCCCGGCTGCTCGAAGGCGGCGAAGTGCCCGCCCTTCGGGAGCCGATTGTAGTGGATGAGCTTAGGGTAAGCCCGTTCCGCCCAGCTTCGCGGCGCCTGGTTGAGCTCGTCACGGAAGGCGCTCACAGCGATCGGTACCTTGACCCCGATCGGCTCGAAGAAGCGCGCGTTGGTGCGCTCGATGCCAAATCCCGGCGACGTGCGCGGCAGTGCTTCCCAATAGAGCCGCGCGCCGGACAGGGCCGTATTGGTCAACCAAGTCACCGTGATGTTGTCGAGTACGTCGTCGCGCGTCACCCCTTCTGCCACGCCGTCGAACGCACGGGCGATCATCCGGTAGCTCAGGATGTCGTGATCGAGGAAAAAGGCGGCTAGGCCGACCGGCGAATCCGCGATCCCGTACAGTGTCTGCGGACGCTGACCCATCTGCTGCGCATAGGCAATGCCGTGCCTAAAGAAGAGATCGAGCCGTTCGTAGGCCCAGCGTTCGTCGTCGCCGAGACCCGCGGGCGGGCCCTCGTCTGCGCGCAGCGCGTCGAATACTTCCGGCGGCACGGTCGACGCCATGTTGGTGTGGATCGCAATCAGCTCTGGTGGAGCGATCGCGCCCATGATCTCGGTGATCAGCGCGCCCCAGTCGCCACCTTGCGCGACGAACCGCGTGTAACCGAGGCGCTTCATCAGCGTGACCCACGCGTTGGCGATCCGCGGCGGATTCCAGCCGGTCTCAGTGGGCCGGGCGGAGAAACCGTAGCCGGGTATCGACGGGATCACGACATCGAACGCGTCCGCTGCGGAGCCTCCATGGGCCGTCGGATCGGTGAGCGGCCCGATGATTTTGAGCTGCTCGACCACCGAGCCCGGCCAGCCGTGGGTGACGATGACCGGCAGCGCATTGGGGTGCTTCGACCGCACGTGGATGAGGTGGATGTCGAGTCCGTCGATCTCGGTGATGAAGTTCGGCAAGGCGTTCAACTGCGCCTCGCATTTGCGCCAGTCGTACTCGTTCGCCCAATACGCGGCGAGCTTCTGCATCGTCGCAAGTTGCACGCCCTGCGTGTCGTCAGCGACCGTCTCGCGATCGGGCCAGCGGGTCGCCTCGATGCGGCGCTTGAGGTCGGCAAGCTCCTCGTCCGAGGCGTGGAATTCAAACGGCCGGATGGCGGCGTCGTCCGCCGCCGCAAAGAAGGCAGATTTCTCGTCGTTGGTGGCCGTCGACTTGGCTGACGGAACCGCAGTCGCGAGCTCGGGCTGCGGGGAGGCAGTTGTTGGTTGGGTCATGATCGTCTCCTCATCCGAGACACGATCAACCTGGTTTCGGACGACAAGAGATGCCGGCCGTCAGGGCCGGCGCTGCTGTCTCGTAAGGGGGCCGAAAGGGCGGGCTGTATTCGGTGCGTCGAACACTTCGACTCGGTCGCGAAGACGGGTTGACTATGTAGCCTCGAGAGCCGCGCGTCATGCGGAGTGCGCCGAACCGGCATGTTTTAGCGGCGTAAGGTCGGGGATCTGTCAGGTGGCTTCAAGGCAGATCTCCCACAACAGAATCCGCCAACCCGCCATGGCGCAGCCGGTGAGAAACGCCGCCGCGCTCGCGAATACGAAGAGATGTGTGGCGCGCGAGCCGATGGCCTGGTCCAGGTGCCGCTTCATCGTCGCCTCGAGAGCTTCGAGGCGCGGACGCCGGAAAGACTGCTCCTGGAAGTCACGGGCATACAGTGGTGGCCTTGGCTCACACTGCAGCCAACGGGAAGAATCTGCGCGAGCGCACTGGCGGTCGCCTAATGTTCGTAATCGGGTCGCAACCTGCCAATCCAGGGCGGTCGACCTCCCAGCCCGCCTCATTCCGCCGCCAATGCCAGCCCGCCGGTCAGCAATTCGTCGGTGGCGGCGTCGATCATTCGGCGCAGCAACGCGGCGGTGTCGGCCATACCCTTGCCCGGTGCGGTCAGACTGGGATCGAGATAGAGGCGCCGGTCGATCTCGATCTGGATCGCATGGATATGCTCGTGCGGACGGCCGTGGCGCGACAGAATATAGCCGCCGGGATAGGGCGTATTGAGCGCCGCGCGGTGCCCCGCGGCGATGACTTCGCCTTCCAGCCGGTGGACCAGCCGTCCGCCCGCGCTGCGGCCGAAGCGGTCGCCGATCACCACGCGCGCCGCGGCGCCGCCGGGCAATGGCGGCATCGAATGCACGTCGAGCAACAGAGCGGTCCCGAACCGCTCGCGCGCTGCAACAAGCGCATCTGCAAGCGCCGAATGATAGGGGCGGTGATCCTGGGTAATGCGCTGCCGCACTTCGTCGTCACCCAGCCGCCGGTTCCAGATCGCGACGCCGGGCGCGGATCGCCGCGGCACCAGGCCCAGGCCGCTGCGCAATTTGGTCGCCGCGGCGCCGGCTGGGATCGGCCGCGCGCCATCGTCGATCAGCGGGTCGCGTTCGTCCTCGCCGCGATTGAGGTCGATCCAGGCGCGCGCGCGGCGCTGCACGAACATAGTCTCGTCGATCCGCGCGGTGAGCGCGACATCGTCGGCATGGCGATCCTCCAGCGCCAGCATCGAGGCTACCGGCACGGCGGCGGCGGCGCGCAGTTGGAGCGGATAATCGCGCCCGGCATGCGGCACCGACAGGATCACCGGGCTGTCCGGCGGGATTGGTCCGACGCGGTCGAACGAGGGAGCGGCCATATCCGCAAATCTACTCGTCGTGCCGTCTTGGGGCAATCGCCGCGCGGCGCTGGAAAATCTTAAACCCTTGGGGCATAAAACGCCCTACGGGGATACAAGGCAGCGGACGGGCATGATCAGGATTCTACTGGCCGAGGACGATTCGGTGATGCGCGAATATCTGACGCGCGCGCTGGAACGGTCGGGCTATGCCGTTACCGCTGTCGACCGCGGTACCGCCGCGCTGCCGCTGATCGAAACCGAGCATTTCGACCTGCTGCTGACCGACATCGTCATGCCCGAGATGGACGGGATCGAACTGGCGCAGAAGGTATCCGACATCGCGCCGGATATGCGGGTCATGTTCATCACCGGCTTCGCCGCGGTAACCTTGCGCGCCGGCAAACAGATGCCCAATGCTCGCGTGCTCTCCAAACCGTTCCATCTCAAGGATCTGGTGCTGGAGGTGGATCGCTTGTTCGAGGTCGAAAGCGCGAACGGCGGATTATAGAGTTTCCCCGCTTGCACCGCGGAGGAAGCGCCGCTACAGGGCGCCCTCCCCGTGGGCGTGTAGCTCAGTGGTAGAGCACTGTGTTGACATCGCAGGGGTCGCAAGTTCAATCCTTGCCACGCCCACCATCGAAAGCCTCGGGAAACTCCGGTTTCCCGAGGCTTTTGTGTATCGCCTCCACGGGGTTCGATTGGTTCAATTGAACCAAAGGCACAGAGCCAGTCCTGGCTGAGCCTACCAGTCCAACGCCGCGGCAGCGTCTTTCATGAAGCTGGGACTGTAGCGAGCGTATGTCCTCTCGGTGACCCGTGTTGAGGTATGCCCCAGGAACTGCGCGATCTTCTGTATAGGCACGTCAGCCTGCGCCATCCAAACGCCTGCCGTGTGACGAAAAACGTGTGGGGAGCAAGCCACGCCAGAGCGCTTCGACGCTTCGCGGATAGCCGGTATCGTAAACGAGGCGTCAGACGTGGCGGATGGCTGATTTCCCTGGAGCCTGAATTGGCGCCGGGGGGCATGTGGCGCCAAACTGAACCGCCAAGGTCGGTGTAACCTGAGCCGATACGGTCAATGAAGAACCTCGCTCTCGGGGAAATACCCGATCGATTTAGGCGACCAATGCTCCAGGAAGCGCTTGTGGGATTCGAGTTCGCTCGAACCGGCCGCGCCAATTTCGTCGGCATATTCCTTCCAGCGGCGATGCACGCACAACTGCAGCATCTCCTCGGATACGCCCCAGTGGCTGGCCTCATGAAGAAGGAAATCAACTACGTCGTTGATGAGCTCGTGGGTACGACAATGTGCTGCGAATTGATTGTTTGAATAGAGCTCCGAAGCGCCGACGCAGATTTCATCCAGTGAGTAGCGGATCAGTTCAAGCCCGAACAAATAGTCGTAAAATTAGTCCATGGCGTCTAACAATTCTTGGTCGATATTAACGCGACTTGGCGATATTGGTTCAATTTCTTACTCCTGTCTCGGGAAATGTCCCGTGGCCGGCGAATGCACATCTGCACCGAAATCGGGAAGATCGGCCGAACCGCGTAGCCTAGTTACGTTTTCGCTTCTCGGTGCGCGCCGGCCTGAGCGGGCAGAGGACGTGCCGAGCGAGCCAGACTTCCTCTAGGCGTGGGGCACCTATTTCTTTGCGCGCTGCCGCCCGGATACTCGCCTCCTCCGTTACAGCAGTTTTCGATCCGAATTGGATGTATCCGTCGAATTTCGGAATATGTGTCTTGCTAGCGTAACCTATTGCTTCTTATGATGTTGTTGCGCGGGAGTCGCATAGGCGACCCGCCAAGGGGGCATAGGACGCGTTGAGTCCGGGTAGCGAACAATGGACCGCAGATGTCGGCGACAATAGCGGGCTGATCGCGCTTGCGACGGTGCTGGCGATGCACCGCATCGCGGTCGACCCCGACCAGCTGCGCCATGCGCTCGGCCATTTCGACGCTTGCTTGCCGGACGACTTGCTGCGCGTGGCCAAGCGGCAGGATGGCGTCCGTGCGAAAGTCGTGATCGCCACCTTCGATCGTCTCGCGCGCCTTCCGCTCCCCGCGCTTGCCCACGGACCCGATGGTTGGTTCGTCATCGGGCGCGTGACCGACGACCGCGTGCTGATCCAGCGGCCGGGACGCTCGCCCGAGCAACTCGACCGGCTGGCGCTTGACGCTCTCTGGTCGGGCGAGCTGATCCTCATCACGACGCGCGAGGGTGTAGCCGGTGCCGCCGGCCGGTTCGACATCGGCTGGTTCATCCCGCAGATCGTCCGGTACCGAAAACTGATCGGCGAGGTGCTGCTGATCACCTTGTGTCTCAATCTGCTCGGCCTCGCCGCGCCGCTGTTCTTCCAGAACGTTATCGACAAGGTGCTGGTGCACAACACGCTGGCGACCTTGCAGGTCCTCTCGATCGGCTTCGTCGCGGTGTCGGTGTGGGAAGTCGTGTTCGGATGGCTCAGGACGCGGCTCTATTCGGAGACCAGCCAGAAACTCGACGTCGAACTCGGCGCCAAGCTGTTCCGTCATCTGCTCGGCCTTCCGCTTGCCTATTTCGAGGCGCGCCGGGTCGGCGACACCGTCACCCGCGTCCGCCAGCTGGAATCGATCCGCGAGTTCCTGACCAACGCCTCTTTGTCGGTGCTGGTCGATCCTGCCTTCACAATCGTGTTCCTGGTGGCGATGTGGATCTACTCGCCGGCGCTCTTCTGGATCGTGGCGCTGACTATCCCGGCATATGCCATCGTCTCTTTGTTCGTGACCAAGCCGCTGCGACGCAGGCTCAATGAGAAATACGAGCGGAGTGCCGCCAACAATGCGCTGCTGGTCGAGAGCGTGTCGGGCATGCAGACGGTCAAGGCGGCGGCAGTCGAGCCGCAATGGCAGGAGCGCTGGGAACGCCAGCTTGCCGGTTACAGCGCCTCGAACCAGAGCGTCATCAATCTTGGCAATACCGGCAGCCAGGCGGTCCAGCTGATCTCCAAGCTCAGCCTGGCGGCGATCCTCTATTTCGGTGCGGGGCAAGTGATCGCCGGTGCGATGACGGTCGGCGGGCTGGTCGCGTTCAATATGTTCGCGCAGCGCGTCTCGGGTCCGGTGATCCGGATGGCGCAGCTCTGGCAGGACTTCCAGCAGGTGCGGCTGTCGATCGAGCGGCTGGGTGATGTCCTCAACGCACCGGTCGAACCGGGCATGGGCTCGCGCGTCGCGCTGCCGTCGCTGAAAGGAGCGATCCGCTTCGATGGCGTGAAGTTCCGCTACGCGCTCGACGGGCCGTGGACGCTCGACGATATCAGCATCGACATTCCGCCGGGCGGCACCCTCGGCATCGCCGGGTCGTCGGGCTCGGGGAAGTCGACGCTGACCAAGCTTCTCCAGCGCCTCTACACGCCGGCGGCCGGCCGCGTGCTGATCGATGGGGTCGACATCGCCCAGATCGATCCCGCCTGGCTCCGCCGCCAGATCGGCGTGGTGCTGCAGGAGAATTTGCTGTTCAACCGCACGATCCGCGAGAACATCGCGCTCGCCAATCCCGCGATGCCGCTCGAGAATGTCATGGCGGCGGCGCAGTTGTCGGGTGCGCACGACTTCATCCTGCAATTGCCGCAAGGCTATGACACGATGATCGAGGAGCGCGGCGTCAACCTCTCGGGCGGCCAGCGCCAGCGCATCGCGATCGCCCGAGCGCTCGTCACCCAGCCGCGCATCCTTATCCTCGACGAGGCGACCAGCGCGCTCGATGCCGAGAGCGAGGAGATCATCCAGACCAATTTGAAGGCGATGGCGCGTGGGCGCACCGTGCTGATCATCGCCCACCGCCTGTCGGCGATCCGGCAATGCGACCGCATCGTGACGCTCGAAAAGGGCAGGGTGGTCGAGATCGGCACGCACGATGAATTGCTGCGCGCGGGCGGCCGTTATGCGGGGTTGCACCGCCGCCAGATGGGCATCCACGAAGGGGCGGCGGCATGAACGCCTTCAGCCGCAACTGGCAGGTCGTCCGTGACTCGCTCGCCGATGAAAAGGCGCGCAAGCTCTCGGTGTTCCGCACGGACCAGACTGATTTCCTGCCCGCCGCGCTTGAGATCATCGAGACGCCGGTGTCACCGACCGGGCGGATCACCGCCTGGGTGCTGATGATCGGGCTGGTCGCAACGATCGCCTGGCTGACCTTCGGCAAGGTCGACGTGGTTGCCTCGGCCCCGGGCAAGCTGATCCCGGTCGATAACGTGAAATTGATCCAACCCGCCGATGCGGGAGTGGTTCGACGCATCCTGGTGCATGATGGCCAACGCGTTCGAGCCGGACAGGCCCTGGTCCAGCTCGACCCGACCATCTCCACCGCGGACGCGGCTCAAGCGCGCAAGGCGCTGGAGAGTTCCGAACTCGACGCGGCCCGCGCACGCGCGGTGCTTGCGGCACTTGACGGACGCGGGCTAAACTTTGTGGCACCGACCGGTACGCGACCGGAGATTATCGGAACGCAGGTTGCACTCGCGCGGGCCGAGTTGGCCGATATCACGAGCACGACCGAGACCAACGCCGCGCGGCGCGATGCCGCGAATGCCACCGGGCGCGAGGCAAGGATACAGGCCGCGAAGCTGACCGAGACGCTGCCGCTGCTGGACGAACAGATCGCGGCTAACGAGCAATTGCTGGCCAAGGGATATGTCTCGAAGCTCAAGGTGATCGAGATGCGTCGCCAGCGTTTGTCGACGGCGCGGGATCGTGATGCTGCCATCGAGACGGTGGGCAAAGCCGCTGCCGAAATGGCGGCGGCCGAAGGAGCAATCGGGCAAGGGCAGTCCGAAGCGCGGACCAAGGTGTTGGGGGATCTCGCCAAGGCGGAGTCCGATGCGCGGCTACGCCGCGAGGAACTTGCCAAGGCCACGCAGAAATCGAGTTTGCAGACGCTGGTCAGCCCGGTTGACGGTACCATCACGCAGCTCGCGATTCACACTGTCGGCGGAGTCGTAGAGGCGACCAAGCCGATCATGATTGTGGTGCCGGCCGGAGGTACGTTGGTGGCCGAGGTGAAGATCCCCAATCGCGATATTGGTTTCATCCGCGCGGGCCAGGAGGTTGCGATCAAACTCGAGGCCTTTCCGTTCACGCGCTACGGGACGCTCAAAGGCCGCGTCGAGAGCATCGGATCGGACGCGGTCGAGGACGAGAAATTGGGCCTGCTCTATCCCGCTCGGATTAGCATGGACGCGGTTCAACCAGCATTGCGCGCCGGCGGCATTCGGGCCGCCGTTGGCATGCAGGTGACGGCGGACGTCAGAACTGGCCGGCGGAGCATTCTGTCATACCTCTTGAGTCCGATAGACGAAGCAACGCGAGAGGCGGCTCGGGAACGTTGACATGGGGTAAATCTGCCCCTCCACAAGTTCATCCGAAATGGATGCAATTATTTGAATATTAACGCTAAATGCAATCCTGACGACTTGTGGCATCTAAATTTGAAGAGCAGGATGGCAGGGCTGCATACCCAGCAAAAGGCTGCGCGTAGGAGAGCACCAATTGAACTTGCTTCTGTTGAGAAAGGTCCTGCGATCCCCTCGGCTGCGATCCGGGACTGTCGGTGTTGCAGATATGGTCGTCAGCCACTTGGGCGGACGCGTTCGCCGAACCGCTGAGTCGCTAATGGGTCTATTGCCGCGATTGGCGACCCCGAGGCGACCCCTTTTTCTCGCAATTGGGCCCCTGATATTGCTGTCCAGCGCGTGCGCCAGCAGCCCTTCGGAATCGCCTGATTATTCTAAAGGATCGAAGTTCGATTCTATGAATCTGAATGATGCGAGAAGCTTCAAGAGAAAAGTGTATCAGTCTATTCCAATTGGGGCATCCAGCGCGTTTATTCACTCGATACTTCCGTCGCGTTATATTCATTTATCTTTCAAGGAAAACCGCCCCGAGGGATTTGTAGAGGTCTATCGAGAATATGGAACCGGTCGATTAAAGAATATTGTCCTACTTGGCTATGATACAAGGCAGATTACTATAATCTATAGGAACGATCTTGTGATTAAGAGAGAGGCACTTTAAAATGGCCGAGATTCGTATTGAAGGAAAGCCAATTTCTCGCCCGACTGGTAATCTCGCTGGGCACGCTTACTTGGTATTCGTTGATGACGATGGAACAGAATACGTAATTCGCGGGGGGCCGGATCAGGAGCATCCGGTGGGGCCGGACGGTCTGTTCGGAAATATCACGATGACCGTCAATACTCTGTTGAGTACATCGCTAGACGCTCGAGAAGTTTCGACGCGAGCGGAGCATGGCAGCACGGTGCTCGATCTGCATGGCCGAGATCCGCATGAGGTCTGGCAGCAGATGATCGAGCATGCGCAGCAAATTGCGGACGCCGGGCTCCCCTATAACCTCGTTTTGGGAGAGGTCGAAAACGGATACGAGCAAAATAGCAATTCCGTTGTTGCTTCGGTTCTTTATAGTGTGGGAATCGACTTTGACGATTACGCTCCAAATCTTCCCCAATATACCTATCCCGGTAACGACAATCTTCTAACATTCGATGAAGTTGTCCACGTCACAAATACCATTCCGGGAGTTATAGGGCGGGGTAGTGGTTTTGATGGCAATGACATCGTTGTGGGAGGTGACACGGACGATGTTATTGTCGGCGGTCGTGGTAACAATACTCTGGTTGGCGGCGCTGGAGACGACATCATTATAGGCAGCGGTTTTGCGTCGGTCGAACATCCGAGTATCGTGAATCCGTTCGGTTTCAATACCGTTCTTTATCAATCTACGAATGGCCAATACGCTGTTTCGCCGAATCACGGCGTCTCGCTCAAGATTGGCGACTTTTCCTCTAGATATAACAATTTGGAACTCGATGGTCGTGTCCAGGTTGAAACGATCGACGACGGTTTTGGAGGTAAGGATACAATAGTTGGCGCTGATTTAATCAGACTGACTAACTTTTCCGATAGCCTGAAGATAAATGATATTGGTGATCCAACAAATGCCACTTCTACGCCGTTGCAAGATCTAAAAATTGATTTTGGATCTGCTGACGCAAGTCACCCTGGGCAATATGCTAAAAGTGATGACAGGATAGATTTTTCAAGTGCTGGAAAAACGGTGACCACGACGTGGGTTTTTGGGAGTGTATCGGTCAATTACGGTGTCCGGGTTGATCTTAGCAAAGCCTCGTACCAGACCGTCAGCTACCTACCGAACAGTTCTACCATATTTCAATGGCCTAATACTAAGACAATATTTTCGATGGCTAATGTCAACAGCGTTGTGGGGACAGTAAACAACGACATCTTGGTTGGGAACGGCGGAAAGAAGGGCGACGGGGAAGGCTATTCGGCGCTCTACGGTGGCGGCGGTGACGACACTCTGATCGCTGCGGGCTGGGAGACGCATTTCGATGGCGGCGCAGGGCGCGACAAGTTCCAACTCGGCAATGGTGCGTGGATCGACGATGGCGAAGCCGGTGATCGTGCCTCATATGGCGGGATCGATCTTTATGGCGGCGTGCAGCAATGGTGGATGGAGGCAGGAACCGCTTATGCCGCCCAAATTTCGACGCTGCTGACCGTCTTCCCGGTCATTGGTTCGGAACTGCTCTATACGGCGTCATTCTTCATCGATCAGAATTGGATGAAGTTCGCTAGCTACAAGCTCGCCCAAGACGGAACGCTTCTGCTGAATCTTGGCTGGGGCCAAGCTGGCAGCGCAGCCGTCAAGGATTATAGTCTCAATCTTGATACCGGTGCCGGGTCGGCGGGGTTGGCGGTGTTTGCGGCATCTCGCGCGGCCGGGGGGCTGGCCGGGACGGCGGCCAACGGGCTCACCCACTTCATCAATCTCGCACTGAAGGCGGGTTTCGGCCATGGCATGCCCGGCTTCGACCCATTGGTCCTAGATCTTGGCGGTGATGGTTTCAACCTCACAACCGAAGCGAATAGCAACGTCTTCTTCGAGTTCGATTCCGACGGTTTCGGCGAACATACGGGCTGGGTGCAGGCGACCGACGGGTTCCTCGTTCGTGATGCCAACGCAAACGGCACGATCGACGATGTCAGTGAAATGTTCGGCAACGCCACGACGGGCGGGTTCGAAATGCTGGCGGGCTACGATTCTAATCTCGATGGCGCGATCACCGCAGCAGATAGCGTCTATGCTTCACTCCAAGTTTGGCAGGACCTAAATCAGAACGGTGTGACTGATGCCGGCGAACTCAAGTCGCTGGCCGATCTCGGGATCGTCTCGATCTCGCTCAGTCACGCGCCGCCTGCGGAAGCAACAGCGGTCGGGGGCAATACGATAGCGCAGGTCGGCAGCTTCACGCGGGCCGACGGCAGCACGGGTCATGTTGCCGACGTCGATCTCACTATCAACAATGCTCATAGCAAATGGCTGGGCGATACGACGGTTGACGCAACCGCCGCGACGCTGCCCGAATTGGCTGGAGCCGGCGAGATGCGCGACTTACGCGTTGCAATGTCTGCTGACACCACTCTTGAGGCTCAGGTCGCGGCGTTTGCGGCGAGCACGTCAACCGACCTTGCGGTACTCAAGAGCGAAGCAGAAAACCTACTCTACCGCTGGGCGGGCGTCGATGGTGTCGCCGCCGACGCCGTCGGCGGCAACGGGTTCGACGCCCGTAAGCTTGCCTTCCTGGAAAAATACTCGGGTTACGCGCTGATGCCACGCGATAGTGGCGGCGCCCTCGAACTTGACAATCTCGAAGAGGTCGAAGGGCTGTGGAATGATCAGCTGACGCGACTGACCTTGCGCCTGGTGGTCCAGGGGCCGCTTGCAACGACGTTCGCCGGCCTGACCTACCGCGATGATCTCGACTTACTTGTGGCGGACGGGCCAAACTCACTCGGCGACGTACTGCATCGAATAATCGCGGGACTATCCGCGGATGCCACTGCGGCGGCGGCCAGCTGGACAGACTGGGCGCCTCTTCTTGGCGCTGTGTCGCAGGGGATGGTGCGCGCGGACGCCAATGTCGTGCGCAGCGACTTCCTGTTCGAACAACTGATGCGCGCCGCTGACGGCGTGGCGCAACCTTTGTCGCTCCAAGCGCTCGCTGACGCCCTGAGCATCTCCGACACGCGGATTGGCGCGAGCGGTAACGACACGCTGGCGCGCGGGACGGCTGGCGAAACAGCGATTTATTTTGGTGAGGGCGGTGACGACACGTTCAACGGGGGTACGGGTCAAGACGTTTATGTCTTCGGGCGTGAGATCGGCCACGCGATCATCAATGATGTCGAGCCTAACCCGGCGGGCGACCGCATTCGCTTCGCCTTTCTCTCGCAGAACGAGGTCAAGCTGTCGCGCGACGGCAATGATCTGCTGATCACCGTTATCGCCACCGATGAGACAGTGCGCGTCACGGGGCAGTTCGCGCCGGTAGTGCCGTTGGGGTCGGACGTGCTGCTGAGCAGCGACAAGGGAATTGAGGACATCCAGTTCGCCGACGGGTCGATCATGGAAATTCCCGAAATCATGGCTGCAGTCGGGAAGGGCAGCGATGGCGACGACCACCTGATCGGCACGATGCATTCCGACGTGCTGACCGCCGGCAAGGGGAACGACCTTGTCGAGGGTGGCGACGATGCGGACCTCTATGTCTTCAATCGCGGCGACGGCAACGATGTCTACCGGGATCAGCAAACCACGCCGCTGCTCCGCGCGGCGGACCTTGTCGTGTTTGGCGACGACATAGCACCCGGTGATCTG
>Ga0207690_10000197_pt1 | contig 47054 bp, 33 predicted proteins | sample KBSC23metaG_FD_184315 | JGI IMG/M metagenome (GOLD analysis project Ga0207690, IMG submission 184315) | Corn rhizosphere microbial communities from Kellogg Biological Station, Michigan, USA - KBS C2-3 metaG (SPAdes) (version 2) | ecosystem: Host-associated > Plants > Roots > Rhizosphere > Soil ... | reverse complement strand
ACGCGCTGCTGTTCGCCGGCGACCACGTGCTGCCGACGATCACGCCGTCGATCGGGTTCGAGCCGGTGCTGTCGCCGAACCCGCTCGGCGACTTCCTCGGCTCGCTCGCGCTGGTTCGCGCGCGGCCGGACGCGCGGTTGCTGCCGGCGCACGGCCCGGTGACCGACAGCGTGCACGCGCGGGTCGACGAGCTGGTCGCGCATCACGGTGCGCGGTTGGACGAGACGCAACGTGCGGTGGCGGCCGGCGCGACGACGGCGTACGACGCCGCCCGGCAGTTGCGCTGGACCCGGCGGTTGCGGGCGCTCGACGAGCTCGACCCGTTCAACCAGATGCTCGCGATCTCGGAGACCGGAGCGCACCTGCAACTGCTCGCCGCGCAAGGCCGGGTGGCCGCGACCGACGACGGAACCATCCGCCGCTACACCGCCACCTGACCGATCAATTGCGCAATAGCGGACTTCTATGGGGTCTATTTGGCAATTGAGCTGGAGAACTCCAGCGCCGGGTCGTCGACGCGGCCGCGCTTGAGCAGGACGATGTCGCGGATGTAGTTCTGGTAGAGCCGCCACGGCTCGCGAGCACCCTGCTTCGGGAACTCGTGCACCGACCGCAGCACATAGTTGGACGCCAGATCGATGAACGGGTTGTCCGGCAGCTCGCCCGCGGTCCAGCGCGGCACGACCTCGGTGTAGCCGTGCGCGGTCATGTGGTTGAGCAGCCGGCACACGTGCTGCACGACCAGGTCGCACTTCAGGGTCCACGACGCGTTGGTGTAGCCGACCGCGGCGGCGAGGTTCGGCACGCCGCTGAACATCATCCCCTTGTAACCGACCGTCTCGGAGAACTTCACCTCACGGTCGTCGACGGTGATCCGCATCCCGCCGAGGACCAGCATGTTGAGGCCGGTCGCGGTGACGACGATGTCGGCGTCGAGCTCCGCCCCGGAACACAGCCGCAACCCGTTCTCGGTGAACGACTCGATGGTGTCGGTGACCACCGACGCCCGGCCGGCGCGGATGGCCCGGAACAGGTCGCCGTCGGGAACGACGCACAACCGCTGATCCCACGGGTCGTAGCGCGGGCTGAAGTGCTTGTCGATGTCGAAGCCCTCGGGCAGATTCTTCTGCAACCCCTTGCGAATGATGGCTTTCATCACCGCCGGGCGGCGCTTGCTCAGCTGGTAGCTGAACATCGACAGCAGCACGTTCTTCCACCGCACGATCGGATAGACGAACCGTTCCGGCAGCACCTTGCGCAGCACGTCGGCAACCGGATCCCGCGCCGGCAGCGACACGATGTACGTAGGGCTGCGCTGCAGCATCGTGACGTGCGCGGCGGTCTCCGCCATCGCCGGGATGAGCGTCACCGCGGTCGCGCCGCTGCCGATCACGACGACCTTCTTGCCGGCGTAGTCGAGGTCGTCGGGCCAGTGCTGCGGGTGGACGACCTGCCCGCGGAACGCGTCGGTGCCGGGGAAGTCCGGCGTGTAGCCCTCGTCGTAGCGGTAGTAGCCGGCGCACATCAGCAGGAAGTTGCACGTCATCGACACGGTCTCGCCGCCGTCGCGTTCGATGTCGACCGTCCAGCGCGCGTCCGGTGTCGACCAGTGCGCGCGTACGACGCGATGCCCGAACCGGATCTTGTCGTGGACGTCGTACTCGTGCGCGGTCTCCTCGATGTATCCGAGGATCGTCGAGCCGTCGGCGATCGCCTTGGGGTGCGTCCACGGCTTGAACGAGTAGCCGAGCGTGTACATGTCGGAGTCGGAGCGGATGCCGGGATATCGGAACAGGTCCCAGGTGCCGCCGATGCGATCACGCGCCTCGACGAGCGCGAACGTCTTGTCCGGGCACTCGCGGGTCAGGTGGCACGCGGCGCCGACGCCGGACAGCCCCGCACCGACGACGAGGACGTCGACATGCTCCATACGAGCAGAGTTTATCGTCGCGCCGTGGACCCCTTCCCGCCGAGTGAGCCATCTCACGACGGCTTCCTCGACGTCGGTGACGGACATCACGTCTATTACCTCGAGGCCGGCAATCCGGACGGCAAGCCCGCGGTCGTGTTGCACGGCGGCCCGGGCCAGGGCTCGCGGCCGGGCCACCGGCAGTGGTTCGACCCGGCGCGCTACCGCATCGTGCAGTTCGACCAGCGCGGCTGCGGGCGCAGCACTCCCCCGGCGAGCGACCTGCGTACGACGATGGACGCCAACACCACGCATCACCTCGTCGCGGACATGGAGCAGCTGCGCGAGCACCTCGGCATCGAGCGCTGGCTGGTCGCCGGCGGATCGTGGGGCGTGACGCTCGCGCTCGCCTACGCGCAGCGACATCCGGAGCGGGTGACCGAGATGGCGCTGATCGCGGTCACGATGACCCGGCCGCAGGACGTGCACTGGCTCTACCACGAGGCCGGCCGGTTCTTTCCCGAGCAATGGCAACGGTTTCGCGACTTCCTGCCGGCGGCCGAGCGGGACGGCGACCTGGTCGCGGCTTACGACCGCATCCTCAACGGCACCGGCCCGGATGAGCTACGAGAGCAAGCGGCGGCGAGCTGGTGCGCGTGGGAGGACGCGGTCGTGTCGCTGGAAGAAGGCTGGACGCCCAACGCGCGGTGGGCGGCGGACCGTGACCACCGGGTCGAGTTCGCCCGGCTGTGCGCGCACTACTTCTCCCATGCCGCGTGGCTGGGGCCGACCGAGCTGCTCGACAACGCGCACCGGCTGCACGGCATCCCGGGCGTGCTGGCGCACGGGAACTTCGACATCAGCGGGCCGCCGGACGTGCCCTGGCTGCTCGCGCAGGCCTGGCCGGACGCCGAGCTGCACCTGTTCCGCGTCGGGCACGCCGGGCGCGGGCTGCTCGACCCGATCTGCGCGGCGACCGACCGGTGGGCACGGGCCTAGCGGAGCAGACAGGTACGGGCGTAGGTTCAGGCCGCCACCAGACACAGAGGAGACCGGACATGGGACTTTCGCTGGGCGCGACCGCGCCGGATTTCACCGCTGAAACGACCGAAGGCAAGATTCAGTTCCACGACTGGCTCGGCGACTCGTGGGGCGTCTTGTTCTCGCATCCGAAGGACTTCACCCCGATCTGCACGACCGAGCTCGGCCGGATGGCGAAGCTCAAGCCGGAGTTCGACAAGCGCAACGCGAAGATCATCGGCCTGTCGGTCGACGCCGTCGACAACCACGCGCGCTGGGCCGACGACATCGAGGAAACCCAAGGGGCGCGGCCCAACTACCCGATGATCGGCGACACCGACCTGTCGATCTCGAAGGCCTACGGCATGCTGCCGGCCGACGCCGGCGAGAGCTGCGAGGGGCGGACGCCGGCCGACAACCAGACGGTCCGCAACGTCTTCATCATCGGGCCGGACAAGAAGATCAAGCTGATCCTCGTCTACCCGATGACCACCGGCCGCAACTTCGACGAGGTGCTGCGGGTCATCGACTCGCTGCAGCTGACCGCGACGCACCGCGTCGCGACGCCGGTCGACTGGAAGAAGGGCGAGGACGTCGTCATCGCCGGCTCGGTGTCGAACGACGAGGCGAAGCAGATCTTCGGCGACTGGAAAGAGCCGAAGCCCTACATCCGCATCGTCCCCGACCCCACCGGCTGAGACTGCCGGCGCGAGCAGCGCCGGGTGGGCGGTCTCTGACTCGCCCACCTGGCGCTTCGCTGTCTAGCGGACGAGCGGTAGCGCAACCTTCGCGCCCTGGATGACCACGGCGCCCGGCGTACGGCTGCCGAAGCCGGCGTACATGTCGTTGGTCGCCGCCGCGATCAGGAACAGCGACTGCCCGGCGGGCACGTCGACCGCGACCGACGGCAGCTCGATCTTCACCGGCGCCGACGTGACCGGGAGCAGCGACGCCCACGGGTACATGTCGCCCTGCACGATCTTCGCGTCGGCGACGCTGGTGCCGATGCCGAGCGCGTAGAACGCCCGGTTGTTCACACCGACCGCGGTGACCGTCCCGGTGAGGTACGACGTACCGGCGATCCGCAGCGGGCCGGCGGCAATCTTGGTCGCGATCGCGGGGCCGGCGAGCTCCGGAGTCGCGACCGTGCCGGCGTCGACGGTCAGGTTCGGGGTGACCGCGCTGGTGTCGGTGCAGGTGCCGGCCGCGGTGGCGATGTGATAGCTGCCGAGGCCGGGCAGCGCGATCTTCTGGTGCTTGAGGTAGCGGTTGAAGAACATGACCGTCAGCGCGGTGAAGTTCTTGCCGCCGGTGAGCTCGGCACTGCACGGGTCGTTGCTCGGCTGGACCGTGAGCGGGTAGGCGTTGGGCAGCACGTGGCCGCCGTTGTAGCCGACGAAGATGCTCTGCGCGCGGGCGTTCGGGGTGAGCGCGTTGGCCCAGTTCTTCAGGCCCTGGTCGAGCGGGAACAGCTCGTCGGTGATGCCCTGCCCGAACAGCACCGGTACGTCGATGTGCCGGCCCTGGGAGACCTGCCAGCTCGGCCCGTTCTTGGCGAAGAACTCGTCGAGGTTGACGGTGCCGGGGATGCTGCCGTCGGTCCAGGTGCCGGTGGCGGCCGACTCGGCGAAGCCTTCGAGCACGCTCTGCGGCAGCGACTGGGCACCGGCGGCAGTGAGCGCGGTGTCCCACTCGGTCTTCGCGACGCCCTGCGGTGCGAGCGACTGCTTCAAGTCCCACCAGGTGATCTGGGGAGCGAGCGCGTCGAAGATCTGCTTGTGGGTGTCGGTGATCTCCCGGAACGCGCCGACGAACTGGTAGCCGCCGCCGTACGAACCGCCGACCGCGCCGATCAGCGGGTCGCCCGGGCCCTCCTGGACGACCCAGTCGAGGTGGGCGACGAGGTCGACGAGCTTCTCTACGTCACGGCCCTCGATGTCCGGGTTCTCGACGTACGCCTTGCTGCCGTTGCTCTGGCCGAAGCCGCGCTGGTCGAAGGACAGCACGCCGTAGCCCGCGTCGAGGTACGGCTTGACCTCGGACGACGTCGGGTCGGTCGTGCGCGAGCCGCCCCAGCCGTGGCTGTGGAAGATCAGCGGGACCCGGTTCTTGGAGCTCGCGCCGGCCGGCTCGAACAGCGAGTAGCAGATCTGGGCGGGGGTGGTCGTGCCCGGCTCGGGCACGCTGGTCACGCAGCCGTTGGTGGTGGTGACCGTGCTGGCGGCGGTGGCGACGATGGGGCTGACGACGGCGGCAGCGGTGACGACGCCGCCGACCGCAGCCGCGAGAAGGCGCGGGCGCATGGCTCTCCAGTTCTCTCCGGGTTACCGGCGACATTCGCCGAGAACGGCTTGCGGTCCTGCTCCGGCCACCCGTCCCCGTCGACTGTGACGTTTGTGTGTCAGTAAGGGCCCGCGCACTAACACACAACGTCACACTCAACCGCCGGCGGGGTCGCGAGTGGCGCTAGCTGCTCTCGAGCTCGGTGACGTCCTGCACCGGCGCGTTCTTGATGTCCGTGCCGCAGAACCGGTCGACGACCCATTCCTTCTTCGAGAACAACGCGGTCTGGTCGGCGTAGTGCGGGTTCGTCGGGTCGGTCGACAACGAGTAAGTGAGGATCGTCCGCGCCAGCGGGCAGGCGCTGCCGTCCCACGTGACCACCTGCACGAACGACGAGCCGCCGCTCGGCGTGTCCACGCCCCGGCCCGACGCCCAGCTCGTCCAGATCGCGTTGAAGTCGCCGTTCGGGTCGCCGGTGCCGCCGTGAATCGGGTAGCGGACGCCGTTCTTCGTGATCCCCTGCGTGGCACCGACCGCGACGTCGAGCGGGAGGTGCGCCGCGTTGAGGTCCGAGATCGCGTCGCCGAGCGCGGTCGGTACTTCGGGGTCGGCCGTGTTGAGGCCGGCCGGCGTGTTCACGGGATCGTTCGGATCGAACGGCGTCTTCCAGGCCGGCGCGGTGACCGGGATGAAGTTGTACGCCGTGTTCTGCGTCGAACCGCTCAGGTGATCCCAGAACCGCCGGAACAGGATCGCGCCGCGCGAGTCGACGTTCTCCTTCAGGTCCCAGTCGGCCAGCACGCTGCACGCGTTGCCGATCGCGACCGGCTGGCCGGACGACGTCGGCAGGTAGCCGACCGCCGCATACGTGTTGCACATCGACACCAGGTCCGAACGAGTGAGCATCCCGGCGTACTGCTCGTTGCTGAACACCTCGTCCTGCATGCGCTGCAACGTGAAGCCGGCCCGAGCGTTGTCGGCCGTCATGACGAGACCGATGCGCGTGCGCAGCGATCGCTGCGTCCCCTCGGTGCCGATGATGCGCGCGAAACCGGTCAACGGCTGCGCCGGGTTCGACAACCAGTAAGAGTCGTTGGAGTTGGTGACGTAGTCCGACCGGAACAGGTGCGGCAGGTGCGCCGGCCCGAACAGTCCCGGCTCGACGGCGTCGCCGTCGGTCAGCCACTCACAACGCGACGTCGACCCGTCCAGCACCGGTAGTCCGAGCAACTGGTACGTCGCCGCACCGAGCGCGGTGTCGCATTGCAGCGCGAGCGAGTTCGGCACGTTGGGGATCGCGCCGATGTCGGCGTAGAGCGCGTGCCCGGTCTTGTCCGCGACGATCGTGTTGACCCACGGAATGCCCTCGTACTTGTCGAGGATCGCCAGCTCGTCTGCGGCCGACGTCGCCATGTCGGTGAACAGGAAGTGGTTGAACACCCGGAAGTTGTCGACGTTGGCATCGCGGATCGCGAACGCGGTCGTCTCCGTCCAGGGCAGCGGGATACCGAGGATCGAGTTGAACACCGGGCCGTAGCGCGTCCACCACAACGTGTGCGTGACGGTCGACAGCGTCCCGTCGCTGCCGCGCACGGTCACCGTCACGGTGCGCGGCTCCATCGCCGTCGGCTTCCCGTCGTACAGGTACGTCGTCGGCGAGCCGGGCACGAGCGTGAGCTGGTACGGCGTGAACCGGAACGCGGTCGAAACGGTGTGGCTCCACGCGATGTCCGCGTTGTGTCCGATCAGCACGACCGGTACGCCGAACAGCGAGGCGCCGGTGACGTCGATCGTGCCGGGGATCGTGAGCTGCGCCTGGTAGAAGCGCTCGGTGTCGGTCCACGGGAAGTGCGGATTGCCGAGCAGCAGGCCGTGCTGGTGGTCGGCGGTGCCCGCGCTGCCGACCGCGACCGCGTTGGAGCCGAGGCCGCCCATCGCGCGGTGCCACCCGACGGCGAGCAGGTTCGCCGCCTTGTTCGTGTCCATCGCGGCCGTCGCCGGCACGGGGTTCGACGGGCTGGGCGGCTCCGCCTCGGCGATGCCGGGCATCACGACGTCCTGCCCGGCCAGCAGGATCAGTTGATAGAAGCGGAGGTAGGCGTCCATCGTCGTGATCGGGTGCACCCACGGCGCGCCGTGGCAGGCCGGGTCCGTGACTCCGGCCGCGCCGCCGATGTCCGCGAGCCAGCGGTTGTAGCCGGCGACGTAACCCTCGACCGCCTGCCGCACCTGCGGCGCGAGCGCGTTGGGCCCGGACGTCACGGCCAGCAGGTCGTCGACGGCGTGCGCCTCCCGCACCTCGGTCCAGAAGATGTCCGAGTCGAGGTTGGAGACGGTCACGCCGTTGCCCTGCATCGTGTACGACGCGTTCGGACCGAACCACCGGCTCCGCGCGCCTTCGACCGTGACGTAGTCGGCGGCCATCGTGCAGAGGTTGTCCTGCGCGAACGAGTAGCCGTAGCCGTAGCCGAGCGAGCCGAAGTCCTTGGCGACGATGTGCGGGATCCCGTACTCGGTCCGCGTGATGGTCACCTTGTAGGTGGGGTCGCCCGACCCGTGGGGCGCGGCGACGGACGGGACCGCGAACGTGGCCGCGGAGGCGATGGCGACCGCGAGAGCAAGGTGTCGGCGCATACCGAACGTGGTTCTAGGCCCGCCCCCGACCTCCTGCCGGCCGCTCGGGTTAGAACAGGGCCGGGTTAGAACAAGGACAGGGCGGCGAGGGCGGCGTTGACGATGCTGCCGGGCAGCAGGTCGTGCAGCTCGTAGAGCTCGGCCACGCTGCCGGACTGGCCGAACTCGTCGACGCCCAGCGGCACGCACGGCACGCCGAGCGCCGACCCGAGCCAGGCCATTGTGTGCGAGGCGGCGTCGTGCACGGTCACGATCGGCGCCCGCTCCGGGAACGCGGCGCGCAGCACGCCGGCCAGGCTCGGCGCGGTCGCGGTGCGGACGCCTTGGCGCAGGGTGCGCTGCCAGCCGCGGTAGAGCCGGTCGAGGCTGGTCACGTCGACGACGTGCGCGGCGATGCCCTCGTCGGCGAGCTCCGCCTGCGCCGCGAGGACCTCGGGCATGACCGCGCCGCTGCCGGCGAGGTGGACGACGGGCGCGCCGCCGCCGAGGTCCGCCTGCACGAGCCGGTAGGCGCCGCCGAGCACCTGCCGCCGCAGTACGGCGTCGCCGAGCCGGTCGCGGGCGGCCGCGAACGGCGCCTGGTCGACCGGCCGGGTGCTGAGCCGGAAGTAGTAGGCGCCGTCGTCGGCCGGCGCCGCGGTCTTCGGCGGGCGACCGGCGGCGACCTGGCCGAGCGCGTCGCAGAGCAGCCAGTCGAGCGCGACGGCGTACGCCGGCTCGACGAACGTGACGCCGGGCAGCTCGAGGCCGACGGAAGCGGTGATCGTGCTCTGGTGCGCGCCGCCCTCCGGGGCGAGCGTGATGCCCGACGGCGTGCCGGCGACGACGAACCGCGAGCCGGAGTAGGTGCCGTAGAGGAACGCGTCGAGGCCGCGCAAGACGAACGGGTCGTACACCGTGCCGACCGCGAGCAGCGGTTGGTCGGAGAGATCCCACGACAGGCCGAGCTGGCCGAGCAGCAGGAAGAGGTTCATCTCGGAGATGCCGAGCTCGATGTGCTGCCCGGCCGGCGACTGCGTCCAGCGCAGCATCCGGTCGTCGCTCCACGACCGCAGCTCGGTCGGCGCGAACACGCCGGTCTTGTTGATGAACCCGGCGAGGTTCGTCGAGGTCGCGACGTCGGGCGCGGTGGTGACGAGGTACGGCGCGACCTGCTCGTCGCGGGCGAGGTCGACGAGCACCCGGCCGAACACTTCCTGCGTCGAGATCGGCTTGGCCGCGCGGATGCCGGTCTCGGCGGGGACGGTGATCGCGAGGTGCGGCTCCCGGTGCGGCCGGTCGAGCGCTTCGCGCCGTACGCCGACCCAGACGCCGGCCGCGGACGCGGGATCGAGGCGGTCCCACTCGGTGTCGCCCGTCAGCCCGAGGTCGGTGCGCATCGCGTCGACCTGCTCGGTGGTGAGCAGCGCCGAGTGGTTGCGCGGGTTGCCGGCGATCGGCAGCCCCCAGCCCTTGACGGTGTAGGCGAAGACGACGCTCGGCCGGTCGGTGACGGCGTCGCACTGGCGGAACGCGTCGAGCAGCGCGTCGATGTCGTGGCCGCCGAGGTCGGTGACGAGCGGGCCGAGCTCGTCGTCGGCGATGTCGTGGACGAACTTCTCGACCTCGGCCGGCGCGTCGGTGAGGAACTGCTTGCGCAGCGCGTCGCCGGCGAGGCCGAACAGCGACTGGTACTGCTCGTTGGGCATCGCGTCGATCCAGTCGCGCAGGCACTCGCCGCCCGGCTTCGCGTACGCCGCGGCGAGCTTGGCGCCGTACTTGACCTCGACGACGTGCCAGCCGGCGGCTTCGAACTGGGCGCGCCACTGGTGGATGCGGACGCCCGGTACGACGCGGTCGAGCGACTGGCGGTTGAAGTCGACGAGCCACATGACGTTGCCGAGGCCCGTGGTGGCCGGGTCGGCGACGGCCTCCCAGACGTTGCCCTCGTCGAGCTCGGCGTCGCCGAGGATGGCGACGAACCGGCTGTGCGGCCGGGCGCCGAAGTGCGCGTCGACGTAGCGGCGGGTGACGGCGGCGAACAGCGGCGCGGCGGCGCCGAGGCCGACCGAGCCGGTGGAGAAGTCGACGGGGTCGGGGTCCTTGGTGCGCGACGGGTAGGACTGCAGGCCGCCGCGGGCCCGGAGCATCGGCAGGTAGTGGCGGTCGAGGTTGCCGAGCAGGTACTGGATCGCGTGGAACACCGGCGAGGCGTGCGGCTTGACGGCCACCCGGTCGGCGGCGTCGAGGTGCGCGAACCAGAGCGCGGTCATCGCGCTGACGAGCGAGGCGCTGCTCGCCTGGTGGCCGCCGACCTTGACGCCGTCGCCGGTGTCGCGATCGTGGTTCGCGGCGTCGACGATGCGGGTGGCGAGCCACAGCACCCGCCGCTCGATCTCGTGCAGCACGTCGGGATCGGGGCTGGGCTGGTCCGAGTGGGGCGGCGTCACGCCTCCATTGTCACGGAGGCGCGACGCCGCCCACCCCTCGAGCGGTTAGGACAGGGTCATCACCGGGTCGCCGTACGCGTCGAACCCGGTGCCGGTGCGCGTGCAGGTGCCGCCGCGCGGCGTACCGGCGTTGTAGGCCTGGCGCAGGCAGTCACGCAGCGCGAGCTGGCCCCAGTAGTTGGGGTGCAACGACTCCTGGATGTAGTAGTTGCTGCCGCAGCACGTCGACACGGTGCGGATCTGGTTGATCCACTCGGTCTTGTCGACGGCGCCCGCGCTAGTCCAGTTGGCGAGGCCTTTCTCCTCGATCAGGCCGACGGTGTTCTCGCACAGCCGGCGCCCGTTGAACGCGTTCGCGAGCTCCATGACCTTGGTGTTGGTGAGCGCGGTCTGGGTGACGGCGTTCTTCACCGAGTTGTTGATGGTCGGCAGGGCGCTGTTGTTCGCCCAGTCGGCGTCGGCGTTCCAGAAGCCGCAGCCGCCGGTGCTCTGCCGGGTGTAGCCGGACTGGGAGTAGCGGAACGCGGACCCGCCCGGGACCGGCGACATGTAGTCCTGCACGAGCAGGGTCCACTGGCTGTCGGCGTACCCGGCGTTGCGCATCGCGGTGGCGACGTTGAGGAGCGCGTTCTTGATCGCGGTGGTCTGCGCGCTGACGTTGCTGCTGGTGAAGTTGGCAGTCACCGACGAGTCGTCGTTGCAGTAGTTCGGCCACCATGACGGCGAGCCGAGGAAGTCGGAGACGCAGCTCTGCACGATGCTGCCGAAGTTGAAGTTGTTGCCGCCGATGGAGACCGCGACGAGCTTCACGTTGTGGCTGGTGGCGAAGCCTTGCAACATCTTCGCCTGGCCCTGGTTGCCGGCACCGTTGTCGTAGAAGTCGAGGCCGGGCTTGAAGTTGCCGTCGGAGTCGGTGAACGTCGAGGTCTTGGCGCCGGAGCAGGCGAAGTTCTGGCCGTTGACCGTGCCGACGTACGCCTCGGCCGCGTGGGAGCGGTGGCAGCGGTTGATCAGCTCGGCGCTGTTGCTCGCGTTGTCGTAGTAGGCGGTCGAGCCGAGGGCGTCGATGTACTGCTCGCCGTTGTTGCTGTTGCCGGCCCAGCGGCCGGCCTCGCCGGAGATGTAGGAGTCGCCGAGGGTGACGACCCACGGGCTCCCGACGCCCGGGCCGTCGGCGTGGGCGGGAGTCGGTACGGCGACCGCGACCGCTAACGCGGTCGCGGCAATTGTTGTGATGGCGGCGAAGGGACGCCGGAGACGACTGGACGACGATGCACTCACGCGTGAACTCCGTTCGTATGCGAGCGCACTCCGCGCCCGATACGACCGGAATATGCCAGATTGCGACCGGTGGCCAGTTACCCGGCCCAACGTCCGGTGTCGAGTGCGACGTTCCGCGTCTTCTCGGACGTCCACCAGCGTCGGTAGCTGAGGCTGGTCGGGCCGCAGGGAGCGCCGCGAACTGACGGCCGCAAGCGACCGAGAACGCCGCCAGCGTCAGCTACAACCTGCGGTGCGCCACCTCGGAGTTGTAGGTGGCGCTCGCAAGGCCGCAGGAGCCGCCGCGTGCTGTAGCACGCAAGGCGACGAGAACGCCGCCAGCGTCAGCTACAACTCCGAGGTCAGCTACAACCCGAGGTGCTGCCGCAGGACTCGCAGACGTAGCAACTGCCGGCCGGACGCATCTTGACGCCGCAGCTCAGGCAGAGCGGCGCATCCGCCGCGGTGCCTTGCTGGGCCTCGATCAGCTCCGTCGACGACCGCGCTTCCGCGACCGCCGGCTTCGCCACGTCGGGCTCGACCTCCGGGGCGTGCTCGATCGGCACCGAGTCGCGCAGCGTCTCCGGGTCGAGCTCCTCCTCCGCCGGCGCGACCGCCGGGGCGGACCCGTACGCGGTCGCGACGCTCGCGGCCCGCTCCTCGGCGGTGAAGATGCCGAGCTGCGACCGCGTCTCGTAGGGCAGGTAGTCGAGCGCGAGGCGACGGAAGATGTAGTCCATCACCGACTGCGCCATCCGGATGTCCGGGTCGTCGGTCATGCCGGCCGGCTCGAACCGCATGTTGGTGAACTTCTGCACGTAGGTCTCGAGCGGCACGCCGTACTGCAGGGCGATGGAGATCGCGATCGAGAACGCGTCCATCACACCGGCGAGCGTCGAACCCTGCTTGCCGAGCTTGAGGAACACCTCGCCGAGACCGTCGTCCGGGTAGGACCCGGCGGTCATGTAGCCCTCGGCGCCCGCGACCGAGAACGACACGGTCTGCGACGGCCGCCGCTTCGGCAGCCGGGTGCGGACCGGCCGCGGCCGCGCGTCCGTGTCATCGACCGCGTCCGCGGACACGCCGGACTTCTTCGCCTTGGCGTCGGTGAGCGGCTGACCGACCTTGCAGTTGTCGCGGTAGATCGCGAGCGCCTTCAGGCCGAGCTTCCAGCCCTGGAAGTAGACGTCCTCGATGTCCTCGACGGTCGCGGTCTCCGGCAGGTTGACGGTCTTGGACAGCGCACCGGACACGAACGGCTGGATGGCGGCCATCATCCGCACGTGGCCCATCGCCGAGATGGACCGCACGCCCATCGCGCAGTCGAACACCTCGTAGTGCTCCGGCCGCAGCCCGGGCGCGTCGATCACGTTGCCGTGCTCGGCGATGTGCTCGACGATCGCCTCGGCCTGCTCGTCCTGGTAGCCGAGCTTGCGCAGCGCGCGCGGGATCGTCTGGTTGACGATCTGCATCGACCCGCCGCCGACCAGCTTCTTGAACTTCACCAGCGCGAGGTCGGGCTCGAGGCCGGTGGTGTCGCAGTCCATCATCAGACCGATGGTGCCGGTCGGCGCGATCACCGAGGCCTGCGCGTTGCGCCAGCCGTTCTTGTCACCGACGGCCAGGCACTCCTGCCACGCCTTCGTCGCGACGTGCAGGATCCGCGCGGCGTCCGCGTCGACCGGACGCACCGCGTCGTTGGCGGCCGAGTGCTTGCGCATGACCCGCTTGTGCGCGTCGGCGTTGCGCGCGTAGCCGTCGTACGGACCGACCACGCCGGCCAGCTCGGCCGACCGCTTGTAGGCAGTGCCGGTCATCAGCGAGGTGATGGCCGCGGCGACCGAACGGCCGCCGTCGCTGTCGTAGGCGTGCCCGGTCGCCATCAGCAGCGCGCCGAGGTTGGCGTAACCGATGCCGAGCTGGCGATAGGCCCGCGTCGTCTCGCCGATCGCCTGGGTCGGGAAGTCGGCGAAGCAGATCGAGATGTCCATCGCGGTGATGACGAACTCGACCGCCTTCGCGAACGTCGCCGCGTCGAACGTGTCGTCGTCCTTGAGGAACTTCAGCAGGTTGAGCGAGGCGAGGTTGCACGACGAGTTGTCGAGGTGCATGTATTCGCTGCACGGGTTCGACGCGGTGATCCGGCCCGACTCCGGGCAGGTGTGCCAGTCGTTGATCGTGTCGTCGTATTGCACGCCGGGGTCGGCGCACGCCCACGCGGCGTCCGCCATCTTGCGGAACAGCGCCTTCGCGTCGACGGTCTCGATGACCTCGCCGGTGTGCCGCGCCTTGAGGCCGAACTCCTTGCCCTCCTCGACCGCGCGCATGAACTCGTCGTTGACCCGCACCGAGTTGTTGGCGTTTTGATATTGCACGGACACGATGTCCTTGCCGCCGAGGTCCATGTCGAACCCGGCGTCGCGGAGCGCGCGGATCTTGTCTTCCTCGCGCGCCTTCGTCTCGATGAACTCCTCGATGTCGGGGTGGTCGACGTCGAGGATCACCATCTTCGCCGCGCGCCGGGTGGCGCCGCCGGACTTGATGGTGCCGGCGCTCGCGTCGGCGCCGCGCATGAAGCTGACCGGCCCGCTCGCGGTGCCGCCGGAGGACAGCAGCTCCTTCGACGAACGGATCCGCGACAGGTTGAGCCCGGCCCCGGAACCGCCCTTGAAGATGAGCCCTTCCTCGCGGTACCAGTTGAGGATGGAGTCCATCGTGTCGTCGACCGCGAGGATGAAGCAGGCCGAGACCTGCTGCGGTGCGGGCGTGCCGACGTTGAACCACACCGGCGAGTTGAAGCTGAACACCTGGTGCAACAGCATGTGCGTCAGCTCGTGCTCGAACACCTCGGCGTCGCCGGGCGTCGCGAAGTAACCGTGCTCCTCGCCGGCCTGCCGGTAGGTGAGGACGACCCGGTCGATCAGCTGGCGGAGGCTCGACTCGCGCTGCGGCGAGCCGACCGCGCCGCGGAAGTACTTCGTCGTGACGATGTTGGCCGCGTTGACCGACCAGAAGTCCGGGAACTCGACGCCGCGCTGCTCGAAGTTGACCGAGCCGTCGCGCCAGTTGGTCATCACGACGTCGCGCCGCTCCCAGGTCACCGCGTCGTACGGGTGCACCCCGGCCGTCGTGTAGACCCGGTCCAGCCGCAGGCCGCGAGCCCGCCGGGCTCCCCCGCGCTGGGTCGCGACACCGCTCGGACCCACTCCACCGGCGCCGTTCACGGTCTCCGTCATCTGCGTCCTCTCCATGCCTTCCGTTACAACGCTGGTGGGGCCGAGGTTCGTCCTCGGTAGAGCACATTTGTAGGCCCGGCCTACGACAGTTCTGGTGGTCTTTGGGCGGTGCCGCCCCCGGGGTGGTGGCGCCCGGCGGCTAGCGCGCGGACGCCGCGTGCACCGGGGGCGGCGCCGGGTCGTGGGCGCCGGCGTACCGGGGTACGGCGGCTGCGCTGATCGCGCTGGTCAACAGGGTCTGGTGAGCGCGCAGATCGGCGATCTCGGCCTCGAACGCGGCGAGATCCTCGAACCCGCGGTAGACGCTGGCGAACCGAAGGTAGGCAACGTCGTCGAGCTCCCGGAGCGGGGCGAGGATGGCCAGCCCGACGTCGTGCGCGGCCACCTCGGCGCAGCCGCTCGCCCGCACGGTCTCCTCGACCTGCTGGGCGAGCCGGGCGAGAGCGTCCTCGTCGACCGGGCGGCCGGAGCACGCCTTGCGGACGCCGGCGACGACCTTCGCCCGGCTGAACGGCTCGGTCGCGCCCGAGCGCTTGAGGACGGTCAGGCTGGCCGTCTCGACCGTCGTGAACCGCTTGCCGCACGAGGGACAGGCCCGCCGGCGCCGGATGGCGGCACCGTCGTCGGCCTCGCGGGAGTCGACGACCCGAGAGTCGGCGTGGCGGCAGAACGGGCAATGCATGGGTTCTGCCTCCTTCCGACGCGGTCCGGCGACCCATTTGTCGCGATCCGGCCTGTGGATCTGTGGACAAGATGTGCCACAACCTGTGGAGGAATTACACCGGTGTAACACAAGATGTTGGGGCCAGAACGTAGGCCGGATCCGGCCTCGGCGCAAGCACTTCCGGAAAAGTCGCGGCGTGTCGCCGGATTCGGCGGCGCGGCGAGCGAGCCCCCGGTCCGGACGGGCCAGCACCCGGGGTTGCGGTACCGGGTCGAAATGACGAAATCGGACTATCGACCCCGAACCGGTCATTCGGGCAGTCTGAAGGGCAATCCAGTCAGTCCTTTTCCGGGAGATCCTTGTGCCCTTCGGGTCCACGCCTGCCCTGCCCCGCCCGCGCCGCGCCCGCCTGCTCTGGTCGGTGCCGGCGGTCCTGCTCGGTGCCGCGGTTGCCGCGACCGCCGCGCCGGCCGCCGCCTACGCCGACGTCATGGACCCGGTCGCAGTGCCGGCCGCGCCCGCCTCGCTGACCGTGGACGCCGCGGCGGAGAGCCTGACGATCGACTGGACGGCCCCGGTCAGCGACGGCGGCGCCGCCCTCACCGGGTACGACGTCACCGCGGTGCCCGCCGACCCGGCGAGCAGCACCGCGCCGACGACGACACAGACCGACCCCGGCACCACCGCGGTGACGCTGACGGGGCTCGCCAACGGCGTCGACTACACCGTCGCCGTAGCGGCCACCAACGCCGCCGGGGCCGGCCCGACGGCCACCGCCGACGGCACCCCGCGCACCGTTGCCGGCCCGGCCGCCCTCACCGGCGTGTCGGCCGGCGACCACGCCGCGAGCGTGACCTGGCAGCCGCCCGCCTCCGACGGCGGCGCCCCGGTGACCGGCTACGTCGTCACCGCCCACCCCTCCGGCCGGTCGGTCAGCGTGCCCGCCGACGCCCGCGCGGCCACCGTGAGCGACCTGCTCAACGGCACCGCGACGGCGCTGTCCGTGGTCGCGGTCAACGCCGCCGGCGCCGGGGCGGCGGTCCGCACCGCGGCCGTCACACCCCGTCGGCCGGCCCAGCTCGCCCTCGCCGTCGCTCCCGCCCGGCTCGTGGCCTACGGCAACGTCACCCGCCTCGTCGCGCGCCTGACCGACCTCTCCGGCCGGGCGATCGCCGGCCGCCAGGTCGTGCTGGCCTACCGGGTCGGGTCCGGCGCCTATCGCACCGGCGCCATCGGCACGACGAGCCTCACCGGCCGGGTCGCCTTGAGCGCGAAGCTGCCGGCCACCGCGACGCTCGCGCTGCGCCATGCCGCCGACGCCATCGCCGGGGTGAACGCGTCGATCGGCACCGTCCGGGTCGCCCGCCGGGTCACCGAGTCGGCCCCGCGGCCGGTCCTCGTCGGCCACTACGTCGTCACGACGGGCGCGGTGTCGCCGCGCCGGGCGATCGGCGCGCGGGTGAACCTGCAGCGGCTGGTCGGCGGCCAGTGGAGGGTCGTCGCGGCCGGGAAGATGACCACTCGGACGTCGTACCGCGTCGCCTGGAAGCCGGGCAGCGCGGGCACCGCCAGCCTGCGGGTCACCGTGCCGGGCGACGCGTATTACGCCGCGGGTGCCGGCCACGCCTGGCGGCAGGCCATCACGTCCGAGACGGTGGCGAGCCTCGCGGCCACCGTGCTGCGCAACACCCGGATCACGCTCGCGACCGCGCACGCGAGCGGCGTCAGCGACAACGCGACGGCGAAGGACGACGTGCTGGCGCTCGCCGCCCGGCACTGGGCGCCGCGCTCGGCCTACCAGAACGCGCCCGGCGGCAGCACGCCGGTGGACATCCGGCTGATGCGGGCGCTGCGCGCCCTGGGCAGCGCCGCGCGGGTCGAGGTCAGCGAGATCGCCGGCGGCAGCCACGCGGTCGGCTCGTCGCACTACCGCGGCGAGGCGATCGACGTCACGGTCGTCAACGGGGTGAGCATCGCCGGCGGCGGCAACTACTCGCTGGTCGCGTCGGTGTGCCGCAGCTACGGCGCGAGCGTGGTCTACGACCCCGCTTACGACCCGTACGGCGGGCACGGCAACCACGTGCACTGCCAGTGGGGCAGCGTCGGCAGCGACTGAGCCCCCTTGGGGCTCCTCGGGGCCGATCGGGGCCGATCGGGCCGCGGCGCGCTAGCCACGGCCCGGAACGCTCGTCAGCGGCGGGGCAGGCGGAGCTGCTGGCCGGCGACGACGCGGCCGTCGTGCAGGTGGTTGAGCGCCTCGATCTGGTCGACGAGCGCGCGCCGGTCACCGGTCGGGTCGACCCGCGCGGCGATCTCCCACAGCGTCTCGCCGGGCGCCACCGTGACGGTGGGCAACGGCCGGTGCGCCGCGGGGCCGGCGGCCTCGCTGGAGGCGCGCCCGAGGGTGAACCCGGCGACCAGCAGCACCATGAGCATCGCGAGCACCACGACCACGCGGCCGCGCCGGGTGAGCCGGACCGCGGGCGAGCGGCGCAGCGTCATCGCCGGCCGCACCTCGAATGTCTGTTCGATCGAACGCATGTTTGAGTTGTACCACGCGGCCCGGACAAAATCACGACACGTTCGAACAGATGTTTGAACTACGTGCCCGGAGTCGCTACGGTCCCCCCATGAGCCGAAACGCCGACACCGGCGACCAGGACGCCTCCGTCCGCGAGATTCCCGACGGGCCGCCGGACGCGACCGGCCTGACCCCGCGCCAGCGCCGGGTGCTCGAGGTCATCCGCGACTCGGTGGAGCGCCGGGGCTACCCGCCGTCGATGCGCGAGATCGGCGAGGCGGTCGGGCTGACCAGCACCAGCAGCGTCGCGCACCAGCTCACCACGCTCGAGCGCAAGGGCTTCCTGCGCCGCGACGCCAACCGGCCGCGTGCGGTCGAGGTCAGGGTCCCGGCCGAGCCGGTCGACGCGACCGGCGAGGGCGACGCCCGCCCGGCACCGGCCTACGTGCCGGTCGTCGGCCGGATCGCCGCTGGCGGCCCGATCCTGGCCGAGCAGGTCGTCGAAGACGTCTTCCCGCTCCCCCGCCAGCTCGTCGGCGACGGGCAGCTGTTCCTGCTGCAGGTCAAGGGCGAGTCGATGATCGACGCGGCGATCGCCGACGGCGACTGGGTAGTAGTGCGCCAGCAGCCGACCGCCGACAACGGCGACATCGTCGCGGCGCTGATCGACGGCGAGGCGACGGTCAAGACGTTCCGGCGCCGCGACGGGCACGTGTCGCTGCTGCCGGCCAACGCGCTGTTCGCGCCGATCGACGGCGACCACGCCACGATCCTCGGCCGGGTCACCGCCGTACTCCGCCGGGTCTAGCTACTAGGCGCCCAGCAGCAGTTCGGTTTCCGGCGTCCGGCGCTGCGCCGGCAGCGCCACCTCTTCGACGCCTTGCGTCAGCAGCATCGTGACGCCGTTCGCGGGCATCGGCCGGCCGAACAGGAAACCCTGGCCGTAGCCGCAGCCCATGTCGACCAGCGCCTGGCGCTGCACCGACGTCTCGATGCCCTCGGCGACGGTCGCGAGCCGCAGCGACTGGCCGAGCTGCACGATCGTGCGGGCGAGCTCCGAGCCGCTCGGCGAGTCGTCGATGAAGCCCTTGTCGATCTTCAGCACGTCGACCGGGAACCGGGCGAGGTACGACAGCGACGAGAAGCCGGTGCCGAAGTCGTCGATCGCGATCCGCACCCCGAGCCGCTTCAACGACCGCAACACCTCGACCGCTTCCTCGGTCCGCCCGAGCAGCACCGTCTCGGTCATCTCGAGCAGCAGCGCGGCGGGCGGCAGCGAGGACTCGGCCAGCGCGGCCGCGACGACGTCGACGAGAGACGGCGACACCTGCCGGGCCGAGATGTTCACCCCGACCGAGAACGCCGCGCCGGGCGCGGCGAACCGCTGCCACGCGGCACCCTGGCGGCAGGCCTCGAACAGCGCCCACTGCCCCATCGCCTCGATGAAGCCGTTCTCCTCGGCGACGCCGATGAAGTCCTGCGGCGGGACGATGCCGCAGCCCGGGCGGTACCACCGCATGAGCGCCTCGACCCCCACCGGCCGGCCGGTCGCGAGCTCGACCGTCGGCTGGTAGTGCAGCACCAGCTCGCCGCCGCCGAGCGCCGTACGCAGGTCGTCCTCGACCTGGAGCCGGGCGAGCAGCGCGTCGTGCATCGCGCGCTCGAACACAACGATGGCGACGTTCTGCTCGGCCTTCGCCCGGTACATCGCGAGATCCGCGTTGCGCAGCAACAGATCCACCGAGTCCGCGTCCGGGTCGGCGAGCGCGATGCCGATGCTCACACCGACCCGCACTTCGCGGTCGTCGAGCGTGAACGGACGTCGTAGCGACTCTTCGATCCGCTCCGCGACGTCGCGCGCGGCGTGCAGCCCGTTGACGTCGGTGACGAGTACGGCGAACTCGTCGCCACCGAACCGCGCGACGAGATCCTCGGTGCGCACGCAGAAGAGCAATCGCTGCGCGACCAGCCCGAGCAGCGCGTCGCCGACGTCGTGCCCTTGCGAGTCGTTGACCGCCTTGAACCCGTCGAGGTCGCAGAACAACACCGCCACCTGCGGGGCGGTGGGGTCGGCGAGCACCGCCGCGAGCCGCTCCTGGAACAGCGCGCGGTTGGCCAGCCCGGTGAGCTCGTCGTGGTACGCCTGGTGCGCGAGCCGCTCGGCGAGTTGCTTGCGGTCGGTGACGTCCCGGGTGTTGAGCACGAGGCCCTGCACGTCGGGTACGTCGATGAGGCTGGTGATGACCGTCTCGGTGTCCCGCCACGACCCGTCCCGGTGGGCCATCGGGAACTCCAGCACGAACGACGCGCCGGGCATGTCGGCGGCGCGGGCCATCGCGGCCTGCAGCCGCGCCGCGTCGCCGGGTTGCAGCAACGCGGAGAGCGACTGGCCGACGATCGTCGCCGGGTCGTGGCCGAACAGCCGTTCCAGCGCCGGCGACTGGTAGCGCACGACGCCACCGGCGTCGAGCACCGTTACGACGTCGGACGAGTGCTGCACCAGCGAGCGGAACCATTGCTCGCGGGTGACGATCTCGAGCGTCCGCTCGGCGACCTGCGACTCGAGGGTGCGGGACAGCACCAGGTTGTCGAGCGAAGCGACGATCAGCCGGGCGAGCAGCAGGCCGGACAACAGCATCACGCCGCCGGCGAGCAACGCCGGCAGCCGGTGCTCGGTCACCTGGTAGACGCTCACCGCGAGAGCAGCGAGCACGACCGGGCCGACCGCGGCGCACACGGCGACCCGCTCGCGGCGCGGCATCACGGCGGTGTCGTCGGCGTCCTGCGTCATCGCCGCGGCGAGGATCAGCAGCAGGCCGGAGCCGAGGAACAGCTGGCCCGGCGCGCTGGCCGTGGCGTCGCCGGCGAGGCGCAGCCCGGACAGCCCGGCGTCGCCGGCGGCGAGCGACACGACACCGGCGCAGATCGGCAGCAGCGCCCGAAGGCTCGCCCCGCCGGGGTAGCGGGCCCGGGACAGGATCAGCAGGCCGGCGACGGCGAGCGCGACGTCGGCCGCGGCGACGACCGACGCCGCCACCAGCGCGCCACGGGGGACGGCCTGGCCCTGCGCGGGCGCGAGCACGGCGTTGGCGGTGACGAGGGTGACCGCGCAGACCATCGTGGCGGCGTCGAGGAGGGTACGGCGGCTCGCCGCGCGGTCCGGCGCGGGCGCGCGCAGCCCGGCGACACCGGCGGTCGCGACGATCGCGGCGAGCAGGTGCAGGACCGGCAGGCCGTCGTACCCGAAGGACCAGCCGCGCAGGTCGGCGGCGCGTTGCGCGACTTCGAGGACGCACGCGGTGCCGACGACCAGCCAGGGCAGCCGCATGCCGTGGGCTCGCCAGGCGCGGATCAGCGCGGCCGCGGCCGCGGCCCCGCCGGCACCGCCCACGAACGCGGCGGCGGCGAGCACGAACGGGCCCGGGTTGCCGTGGCGGGACGCGAGCATGACGAGCACCGCCGCGGCGGCGATCGCCACCATGCCGACGGCAACGCGAATCCCCCGAATCCTGCGCACAAGTGTGTCTCGGCATCCCGCCGGTCACAGTGTGTAGTCGCCTGGGATGGTTAGCCCTTCATACCCGGGCTAAGCCATCCGGCGTAACGCCCCTCCCTCCGCCACTTCGGAGACCTGCTGACCACGACACGCCGACAATTGTCGACAAACGTGGTCACCAGCCCTCCGAAGTGGGGGCGGTTGGCCGGGCCGGTCAGAGGCCGACGGCGGTGGGGTTGTCCGCGGGAAGCGCCGGGTTCGGCACGATCCGCGGCAGTACGACGGTGAACCGGCTGCCCTGGCCGATCGACGAGCTGACGTCGATCACGCCGCCCATGGCTTCGACGAGCCCGCGGCAGATCGACAGGCCGAGCCCGACGCCGTGGTCGCGGCGGGTGTCACCCAGCTCGGCCTGGGTGAACGGCTCGAACAGGTGCGGCAGGAACTCCGACTCGATGCCCCGGCCCTGGTCGGCGACCCAGACCTCGACGCCGCGCTCGGTGCGCGCGGCGCCGATCTCGATCTCCGAGCCCACCGGCGAGTACTTGCGCGCGTTGTCGACGAGGTTGCCGACGACCTGCTCCAGCCGGACGGGGTCGGCGATGACGACCGGCAGCCCGTCCGCGACAGCGGTCGTGAGCCGGTGCACGCTGTCCGGCACCGACGCGACGACGTGCTCGACGACGTCTCCGATGCGCACCGGGCTGTTGGACACCCGCAGCGCGCCGCGGTCGAGATGGGCTTCGTCGAGCAGATCCTCGACTAGCCGGTGCAGCCGGCGGGCCTGCGTCTCGATCCGGTCGAGCAGCCGGGCCTGCTCCTCCCCCGCGAGGGAGCTTCCCCGGCCCTGCAAGGTGCGGGCGAAGCCGATGACGGCGGTCAGCGGCGTCCGGAGCTCGTGCGAGACGTTGGCGAGGAAGCTCGACTTCATCCGGTTGAGCTCGGCCATCCGCTCGACCGTCGCGCGCTCGCGTTCGGAGCGACGTGCGTTGTCGACGCCGACCGCGACCTGCGCCGCGAGCGCCACGAGGAATGCGTCGGCTTCCTGCTCGGTGCGTTCGAGCAGCAGCGCGCCGGTCATCACCCCGTCGGAGGCGAGCGCGGCCAGCACGCATTCGTGCCCGTCGTACTCCGCCCGCCGGACCCGCTCCTGGAAGTCCGCGACCGTCTGCGGCGGCTTCCAGTCGCCGGCCCGGACCGCTTGCAGCGTGAGCTCCCGATCGTCGTCGAGCAGGTAGACCGCGGCGGTCGTCGTCCCGGTCATCCGGCTGAGCACGTCGACCGCCGCGTCGAGGACGAGCGGGAGCTTCGACGAGCTCGACGTCGCGGTGGTCATCGCGATCAGCGCGGTCAGCTCGTTCTGCCGGCGCCGGACGTTGTCGCCGAGGACGGCATTGGCCTGCTGCAGCTGGCCGACCAGCTCGGCGTTGCGAGCCCGCAACGACCGCCGGTCGAGCCCGTTGCGCACCGCTGTCAGCAGCAGCTCGGGCCGCACCGGCTTGACCAGGAAGTCCTCGACCTTGCCGACCGCGACGAGCGCGGTCTCGGCCGCGGCGTACCCGGTCATCAGCAACACCGGCAGATCCGGATCGTTGGACTTGATCGACTCGGCCAGCTCGATGCCGGTCGCGTCGGGGAGCCGCTGGTCGAGGATCGCGAGCGCGATCGCCTCCTCGGCGAGGATCGCGTGCGCGGCCGCCGCCGTACCGGCGGTGACCGACGCGATGCCGTGCGCGGCGAGGATCTCGGACAGCGTTTCGCGCATCCCGGCGTCGTCGTCGACGACCAGGACGCGCAGCGCGGCCAGGTCGGTCATGCGGCCACGGCACCTGCGAGAACGTCGAGAAGGTGCGGCGCGGCGAACGGCTTCTGCAGTACGGCGTGCACGCCGCCGGCCCGGGCCTCGCGCAGCCGCTCCTCGAGCGCGTACGCGGTCATCAGTACGACGGGAGGCGGCGGCGCACCAGACTCGTGCAGGACGGCGACGCCGTCACGCCCGGGCATCCGGACGTCCATGAGGACCAGGTCGAAGCCGCCGCGGAGCAGGTGCTCCAACGCGCTGTCGCCGTTGTTGACCGCGGTGACGTCGTAACCGGCGCTGGAGAGGATGTCGCTCAGCGTCTCGAGCATTCCCGGCTCGTCGTCGACGAGCAGAATGTGCAGGCTCATGTGGCCACCTCGGCGGTGGTCTCGGCGGTCTCGGCGGCGCTGTCGCTGGCTTGGCGCGGGACGGGCACCCGCGGGAGCGTCACGGTGAAGGTCGTGCCCTGCCCGGGTGCCGATACGACGGTGATCTCGCCGCCGTGCGCTTCGACGATGCGCCGGCTGACCGCGAGGCCGAGCCCGACGCCGCGCGCCTTCGTGGTGAAGAACGGCTCGAAGACGCGACTGCTGACGTCGGGGTCCATCCCGACGCCGGTGTCGGTCACCGACATGTGCAGCCGCGCGCCGTCGGTCGTCATCCCGACCGTGACGGTGCCGCCGTCGATCATCGCCTGGTAGGCGTTGCCGATCAGGTTGAGCAGGACCTGTCGGAGCATGTCGCGGTCGGCGGCGAGCAGCACCGGTGGCGCTGGCAGGTTGCGCACGGCGGTGATCCCGCTCGGCGGCGGCAACACGGTCAGTGCCTCGTCGATGAGCGCGACCGCGTCGACGTCGGTCGTCACCGGGTCGCGTTGCCGGGCGAACTCCAGCAGGTCCGACACGATGACGGTCGCGGCCGAGACTTCGCGTTCGGCGGTCGACAGGTGCCGGCTGGCGGCGTCGGTCGGGTTCGGGCCGAGGTCGCCGCGCAGCAGGTAGACCGCGTTGCTGATGACGCCGAGCGGGTTGCGAAGCTCGTGGCCGATCGTCGAGGCGAGCTCCCCGATCGCCGCGAGCCGCTCGGATCGGACCAGCTGCTCCTGGGCGTCGGCGAGTTCCCGCATCGAACCCTTGAGCTCCTCGGTCCGCTCGTCCGCGACGGCGAGTGCGTACTCGCGCCGGCGGCCGAGCGTCTCGACCACGAGCACACCGAACATGCCCACGACGAGAACCGCGCCGAGCAGGATCCACGGAGTCGCGGTCGCGGCCGAGCCGACGAGCGGCTTGCGCGCCTTCGCGACGAGCAGCCACGGCTCACCCTCGCCGACCGGCGACTTCGCCGCCGCCGTGTCGCCGTGCAGCGGCAGCTTGCCGGCGCCGGCCGAGGCGGTCAGCAGCTGGTCAGGCAACGCCCGCGGCCCGACGTAGACCGCCGCGATCAGCTCGCTGAACGGCTGTCCCGACGTGGTGGGGCTCGCGACCTGCGGATGCACGACGCTCTCGGCGTAGATCGCGTAACCCTGCAACGCGGGCGAGGTGTAGGCGAAGCCGAGGTTGCGGTTGTTGGGCGTGCCGCCGAACAGCGGCGTGTCGACGAGGCCGCCGGTCAGTCCGGCGTGCGTGACGGCGGACTGTACGGCGGTCGCCCGCGGACCATCCAGCGTGGTCGGAATCGGTTGACCGGACTGGGCGACGACCTGCAGCGGCCCGGTGGTGCGGACCAGCGCCATCGTCGCGAAGCCGCCGGGTGCCGACGTCAGGAGCTTGGTGCTGCGGCGGAACGCGTCGACGTCGGCGTTCGTCGCCGCGGCGGTGCCGGCGAGCGACGAGAACTGCGAGCGCACCGAGCCGAGCAGGCTCGAGAGGTACAGCGCCGCTTCGTCGGTGCGCTGCTTGAGCAGCTTGTGTTCCTGATCGGAGACGACGTGGCGGGTGAAGAAGAAGCTCGCCACGGCGAGCACCGCGACGGCGAGCAGGACGAGCAACGACAGCGGACGCAGTCGCATCCGCGAGGCCGGGATCTCCGGCAAGCCGGCAGCCACCACGGGCCCCCTTCGGGCGTGAGGAGCAGTGTCCTAATTCGAGCAGCGGCGGGTGCTTTTGGGAATGGCACCAAGGGACTAACCCGGCGGGTCAGTGAAGGCTGGGCATATCGGTAAATCGGGCCAGATCCCCCGCCAACCACGCCGGTAGCCGCGCGTCGAGGCGGGTTCCGTCGGCGACGTGCTCGACCGCGTCGACCTGCCCGTGCCGGTGCACCTTCGCGACGACGTCGCCGCGGTCGTAGGGCACCAGCAGCGTCACCGGGACGTCGTACTCCGGCAGCAGCTCGGCGACGCGCATCCGCAGCGCCTCGATGCCGGCGCCGGTCCGCGCGGACACGCACACGGCGTCCGGGTGGGTACGGCGGATGCGGTCGACCTCGGCCGGGTCGGCGACGTCGGACTTGTTGACGACGACGAGCTCGCGCACGTCGTTCGCGCCGATCTCGCCGAGCACCTCGCGGACGGCCGCGAGCTGGCCGGCCGGATCGGGATGCGCGCCGTCCACGACGTGCAGCACGAGGTCGGCCTCGCCGACCTCTTCCAGCGTCGAGCGGAACGCCTCGACGAGCTGGTGCGGCAGGTGCCGGACGAAGCCGACGGTGTCGGCGAGGGTGAACAGCCGGCCGTCGGGTGTCTCCGCCCGCCGTACCGTCGGGTCGAGCGTCGCGAACAGCGCGTTCTCGACCAGCACCCCCGCGCCGGTCAGCCGGTTGAGCAGCGACGACTTGCCCGCGTTGGTGTAGCCGGCGATGACGACGCTCGGCACCGAGCGGCGCCGGCGTTCCTGCCGCTTGACCTCGCGGGCGGTGCGCATCGCCGCGATGTCGCGGCGCAGCTTCGCGGTCCGCATCCGGATCCGCCGCCGGTCGGTCTCGATCTTCGTCTCGCCGGGGCCGCGGGTACCGATGCCGCCACCGCCGGCGACCCGGCCGCCGGCCTGCCGGGAGAGCGACTCGCCCCAGCCACGGAGCCGCGGCAGCATGTATTCCATCTGCGCGAGCTCGACCTGCGCTTTGCCCTCGCGGCTGCGCGCGTGCTGGGCGAAGATGTCGAGGATCAGCGCGGTCCGGTCGATCACCTTGACCTTGACGACGTCTTCGAGCTGGCGCAGCTGGCCGGGGGTGAGCTCGCCGTCGCAGATGACGGTGTCGGCGCCGGTCGCGACGACGATGTCGCGCAGGTCGCGCGCCTTGCCGGAGCCGACGAACGTCGCGGCGTCCGGCTTGTCGCGGCGTTGGATCAGCCCTTCCAGCACTTGGGATCCGGCGGTCTCGGCGAGTGCCTTGAGCTCCTGCAGCGACGTCTCGGCCTCGTCGAGGGTGCCGGACGTCCAGACGCCGATGAGGACGACGCGTTCGAGCCGCAGCTGCCGGTACTCGACCTCGGTGATGTCCTCGAGCTCGGTCGTGATGCCGGCGACCCGGCGCAGGCCGCGGCGGGCGTCGAGCTCGAGCTCGACCCGCTCGTCGCCGGCGTACTCGTCGATGTCGTCGAACTCGTCGCTGAGCGTGATCTCAGCTCCGCTGATGTCGCTCGGCGCGAACTCGTCGCGGGGTACGGAAGTCATCAGTTCTCTCAACGCCGAGCTCGGGTGCGGACTTCCCGGATGGTCGCAGACTCAGCGGTCACTGTCGTCCCGATATTCACCGCTGAAGGTCAGCACCGCGGGTCCGGCGAGCAGCACCTCGCCGTCGTCCTGCCAGGTGACGGTCAGCCGCCCGCCCGGCACGTCGACGTCGTACGACGTCCGTTCGCCGCGCGCAGCCATCACGGCGACGGCGGCGGCGCAGGCGCCGGTGCCGCAGGATCGGGTCTCGCCGACGCCGCGCTCGTGCACGCGCATCCGGATGCCGGCCGGGCCGGTGGGCTCGACGACCTCGACGTTGACCCCGTCGGGGAACGCGCCGGGTGGGTCGATGGCCGGCGCGGTGCCGAGGTCGACCCGCGCGACCGCGAGGTCGGGATCGGTGACGACGAGGTGCGGGTTGCCCATCGACCAGCCGGTGGCCGCCCACCAGCGGTCGCCGAGCTGCACCTTCGCGTCGGCGAGCTTCGTCGCCGGGCCCATGCCGACGGTCACGTCGCCGTACCGCGGGACCGTCACGGTCTTGACGCCGGCCCGGGTGTCGATCAGCAGGTCGCCCGGCTCTTCGAGGCCGCTGTCGACGAGGTAGCGGGCGAACACCCGGATGCCGTTGCCGCACATCTCGGCGAGGCTGCCGTCGGCGTTGCGGTAGTCCATGAACCAGCGCGGGTGGTCTTCGCTCTTCGCGGGCACCCGTACGACGCCGAGCACGCCGTCGGCGCCGACGCCGCGGCGGCGGTCACACAACGCCGTGACCGTGGCCGCGTCGAGCTCGTCGGTGCCGTCGGGCAGCAGCACGAAGTCGTTCTCGGTGCCGTGACCCTTGACGAACCGCACGCCCACCAGCCTAAGCGCCCCCTCAATTGCGCGATAGCGGACATAGAAGTCCGCTATCGCGCAATTGGAAGGTCAGCTGAGTGGGTGCAGGGTCCGGTCGACCCGCGGACTAGGGACCCGGCCGCTCCCCTGCCAGCCGGTGCCGTGCGCGAGCATCAACCGGGCTTGCTCGGCCCGCTGCGGGCCGCTGAACAGGTAGCCGAGCGCGCGGTCGCAGCCGAGCTCGCACAACCGCGCGCCCTCGGCCCACGACTCGACGCCTTCGGCGACGACGCGGATGCCGTGCGCGTGTGCGAGCTCGATCACCGACGACACGATCGTGTCGTTCTCCAGGTCGTTGCCGACGCCGCGGACGAACGACTGGTCGAGCTTGACCGCCTCGATCGGCAGCTCGCCGAGGGTCGAGAGCGAGGAGTACCAGGTGCCGAAGTCGTCGAGGGCGAGCGCGACACCCGCGTCCCGCAATTCCGCGAGCAGCGCGGCGGTGTGCCGGCTGCCGCCGCCGATCCCCTCTTCGGTGACTTCCAGACCGAGGACGCCGGGCGGCAGCGCGCTGTCGTGGATCAGCCCGAGCAGCCGGTCGGTGAAGTCGGCCTCCAGCAGCTGCGAGCCGGACACGTTGACCCACATCTGCCGCGCGGTCCCGTCGACCGTCGGCGGCAGCGGCCGCCAGCTCTCCAGCTCGGAGACGCACCGTTCGAGCACCCACCAGCCGAGCTTGGGCAGCAGCCCGGCGCCGTCGGCGACGGCGAGGAAGTCGGCGGGCCAGAGCAGGCCGCGTTGCGGGTGCTGCCAGCGCAGCAGTGCCTCCATCCCGACGACGGCACCGCTGGCGAGGTCGACCTCGGGCTGGAAGTGCAGCACCAGCGCATCGGTGTCGAGGGCGCGCGACAGCGCCGGGACGAGATCGAGGTCAAGACTCCCCATGCGTGCTCCTCGTGGGCGCGAGAATCCGCTATGTCCGGCAAGTGTGCGGCCCCCGAGCACGCGCGGGTATGGCCCGAACGGCCTAGTTTTCCGCGCCGGCGAGCGCGAGGGCAAGCGCCGGCAGATCCGGCGTGCCGGCGTCGAGCCAGCGGATCCGCGGGTCGCGGCGGAACCACGAGCGCTGCCGCCGGACGAAACGCCTCGTCGCCATGGCGGTGGTCGCGATCGCCTGCGCCTCGTCGATGACGCCGTCGAGCATCGCGAGCACCTGCTGGTAGCCGAGCGCACGGGAGGCGGTCCGGCCCGCGCGCAAGCCCTCCCCGACGAGCGCCTCGACCTCGGCCACGAAGCCCGCGGCGAACATCCGCCCGACCCGTACGTCGACCTGCAGGTCGAGCACGGCGTCGTCGAGGTCGAGCCCCATCTGTACGACGTCGTACACGGCCTCATACGAGGGCAGCGCGGCGGTGAACGGCCGGCCGGTCAGCTCGACCACTTCGAGGGCACGGACTATCCGGCGCCCGTTGGTCGGCAGGATCGCCGCGGCGGCGGCGGGATCGCGTTCGGCGAGACGTTCGTGCAACGCGACCGACCCGACGGCGGCGAGCTCGGTCTCGAGCGCGCTACGCAGGCCGGGATCGGTGCCGGGGAACTCGATGTGGTCGAGCGCGGCCCGGACGTAGAGTCCGCTGCCACCGACGAGCACGGGTACGACGCCGCGCGCGTGCAGCTCGTCGATGACGGCGCGGGCGCGCTGCTGGTATTCCGCGACCGATGCCGGATAGGTCACCGGCCAGATGTCGAGCAGGTGGTGCCGGACCTGTTCGCGCTCGGCCGCGGTGACCTTCGCCGTCCCGATGTCCATGCCGCGGTAGAGCTGCATCGAGTCGGCGTTGACGACCTCGCCGCCGAGCGCGCGGGCGAGCTCGATCGCCAGCGCCGACTTGCCGGTCGCGGTCGGGCCGACGACCGCGACCACGCGTCGCGTCAGTGCCATGTCCACGCGGCGACGTGGTAGCCGACGCCGTATCGCGCATCGAACGACGGCGCGACCGCGTGCGTCGCATGGCCCGCGGCGCCGGTCGCGGCGCCGGCGAGAACCTGCCACGGCGCCCGGCCGGCGGCGAGCAGCTCGTCGGCGAGCGCGACGTCGAGGGTCGCGAGCGCGGACCAATCGGCCGCCGTGAACGCGTCGTGCACGGCGGCGTCGAAACCCGGCGCCCGCGGGTCGACGTACCCGGGCCCTTTGACGTCGTGCCGGGCCGAACCGTCCCCCATGACCAGCAGCGCGACGCTGTCCGCCGAGGCCGCGAGCTCGGCACCGAGCGCCGCGCACTCGCCCGCGTCGAGGGTCGGGTCGACGGCGACGAACGACCGCGGCCGGCCGCGGGTCAGCCACGCGCCGGCCAGCACCGAGAGCGGCAACGGCTCGGGTACGTCGACCGCGACGCCGGCTCCCCACGGCGCGAACGACGTCGCGTGCGGCCGGCTGTCGGCGCCCACGATGTAGAGGACGTCGTAGTCGCCGAGTGCGGCGACCGCGGCGGTGCACGCGGCGCGCAGCTCGTCGAGCTCGGCGGCGGCGCCGGACGCGAGCTCGGGTACGAGCAGTGGTGGGTGCGGGCAGACCGCGGCGGCCGTCAGCACCGGTCGTCGAACGACGGCATCCCGACGAACACGCCGGGCACGGGGGCCGCGGCGGTCTCGCGCGGTGCGCGCCGGCGAACCGCGAGCATGTCGTCGGCGACGAGGTGGTGCGGTGCGGCGTACGTGACGCGGACGGTCGCGATGTCGCCGGGGACGGCGTCGCCCTGATCGCCGCTGCATTGGGCGAGATGCACCAGCCGGTTGTCGCGGGCCCGGCCGGACAACCGGTGCGTCGCGCCGTCCTTGCGACCTTCGCCTTCGGCGACGAGCACTTCGAGGGTCGCGCCGTCGAGCTTCTTGTTCTCCGCCCACGCGATCTCGTCGACGAGCTCGACGAGGCGCCCGTAGCGTTCGGCGACCGCCGACGCCGGCACCTGATCGGGCATGTCGGCGGCCGGCGTGCCGGGGCGCTTGGAGTACTGGAACGTGAACGCGCCGGCGAATCGCGCGGCGCGGACGACGTCGAGCGTCTGCGCGAAGTCGTCGTCGGTCTCGCCCGGGAATCCGACGATGATGTCGGTCGTGATCGCGGCGTCCGGCATCGCGGCGCGCACCCGGTCGAGGATGCCGAGGTACCGGTCGGCGCGGTAGGACCGGCGCATCGCCTTGAGGATCCGGTCGCTGCCGGACTGCAACGGCATGTGCAGGCTCGGCATCACGTTCGGCGTCTCGGCCATCGCGTCGATGACGTCGTCGGTGAAGTCGCGCGGGTGCGGGCTGGTGAAGCGCACCCGCTCCAGCCCGTCGATGCCGCCGCACGCGCGCAGCAACTTCCCGAACGCCTGCCGGTCGCCGAACTCCGCGCCGTAGGAGTTGACGTTCTGGCCGAGCAGCGTGATCTCGACGACGCCGTCGTCGGCGAGCGCCTGCACTTCGCGCAGGATGTCGCCGGGCCGCCGGTCGCGTTCCTTGCCGCGCAACGACGGCACGATGCAGAACGTGCAGGTGTTGTTGCAGCCGACGCTGATGCTGACCCACGCGCGATAGGCCGACTCGCGCTTCGTCGGCAGCGTCGACGGGAACGTCTCGAGCGCTTCGAGCAGCTCGACCTGCGCCTCTTGTTCGACGCGCGCGCGTTCGAGGAGCGCCGGGAGGGCGCCGACGTTGTGGGTGCCGAACACGACGTCGACCCACGGTGCACGTTCGACGATCGTGCCGCGGTCCTTCTGCGCCAGGCAGCCGCCGACCGCGATCTGCATGTTCGGGTTGGCCTTCTTCGCCGGCAGCAGGTGACCGAGGTTTCCGTAGAGGCGGTTGTCGGCGTTCTCCCGGACCGCGCACGTGTTGAACACGACGACGTCGGGGGTCTGCTCGCCGGCGGCCTTGACGTACCCGGCCTGTTCGAGGAGCCCGGCGATCCGCTCGGAGTCGTGCACGTTCATCTGGCACCCGAAGGTGCGGACGTCGTACGTGCGCGCGCTCACGGCCTCCAGGCTACGGCGGTAGGCGTGGGAGGGTGGGCGGCATGACGCATCGGAGTCGCCTCACCGCTGTGCTGGTCGACGTACCCGCTTCCGATCAGCAGGCCGCGACCGCGTTCTGGTCGGCCGCGCTGGGCAAGCCGGCGGAGCGGCTGGAGAAGTATCCGGAGTACGCGTTCCTCGGCCAGGCGACGCCCGGGGTCGAGTTCATGGTGCAGGGCACCGGTGACGGCGAACCGCGCATCCACATCGACATCGAGTCCGACGACGTCGAGGCCGAGGTGGCCCGGCTCACCGCACTCGGCGCGACCGAGATCGGCCGGCACAACACCTGGGTGATCCTGCGCGACCCGGTCGGCACCGTGTTCTGCGTCGTACGGGTGCAGGTGCAGGAGTCGTTCGACGCGCACGCGACTACCTGGGACTAGACCGCCCCCGGCGCCGGCGAGCGAGTACGACGAGACCGGTGCCGACCAGTGCCAGCGCGGTGTACGGCACCCACGACGCGAGGCCGGTGTCGACCAACCGGCCGCCGCTCCCCGGCGACGTGCCGCCCGACGTGTTGGTCACCGCGGTCGAGCCGAACGTTAGCTCCCACGCGCCGCGGCCGTACAGCGACACGAGCAGGTGCTTGCCGCTCGGGTCGACGTAGAGGTCGTGCGCGCCGACGCCGAACGGCAGCCCGCCGCCGAGCCGGGTCCACTTGCCGTCACCGGCCGGGTCGGCGAACACACCGACCTCGGTCGCGACGATCAGCTGGTTGCCGCGCAACACGAGACCGCGCGCCTCGGTGCGCGGCAGGTTGCCGGTGATGTCGGTGAAGTGGTCGCCGCCGTCGTGGCTCACGAGCACCTTCGCCGAACCGGTCTTGGTCGTCGAGAACTCGAACGGGTTCTGCTGGCCGACCGCGACGTAGATGGTGCGCACGTTCTTCGGGTCGATGACGATCGAGGTGATCCAGCCCTTCGGCAACCCGATGCTCTGCGCGAGGTGCCAGCACGACGCCGACGCCTTCGCCGCGGTGCACCCGGTCTTCACGTTCGTCGCGATCTTCGACAGCAGCAGCGACGGGTTGGTGAACGCACCGCGGCACGCGCCGCAGACCGCGTCGTACACCGCCGCTCCGCGGACCGCGAGTGCGGTCGCCGACCACGGGTAGTTCTTGCCGGTCGACGGGCTCTTGTTGGGGCTGGTGCCGGCGTCGAACGACTGCGTCCAGTCCGACTTGACGATCGTCGCGGTCGCGAGCGTGTCGTAGAGGACCTGCGTGTTGGTGCCCTTCGTCGTCTCCCACACGGTCTGCGCCGCGGCGACGAGGTGGTTGGGATCGGTCGGGTCGATCGCGACCGGTGAGGTGAAGTTGGCGCCGCTGATGTTGGAGTCGCCGACCGCGCCCGGCGGGATGGCCGTGATCGTCTTCCCGTGGTCGGTCGTGTAGTAGATGATGTCGTTCGGCGTCGTGCAGTACCAGACGTCGGGGTTCGGCGTGGGCAGCACGTAGACGCCGTCGCCGCCGCAGACCTCGATGCCGTGCGTCGATCCGTTGGGCACGAAGATCGAGCCGTTGTCCTGCAGTGCCGCGATGATCTCGCCGTCGGGCTTGAGCGCGACGTGGTACGGCTCGGTCGTCGAGATGTCGTTGACCGCGGTCCAGTTCTTGTTGTCGACACCGACCTGCGTCGGGTCGATCGACTGCGTCAACGTGTGGCTGTCCTGCCGGAAGAAACCGCCGTCGTTGCCGGTGTAGAGGCGGGTTCCGGTGTCGGTCGGGACCGCGATGCCGGCGTGCTGGTCCGGGTGCGTCGACATGCCGCCGACGATCGGCGTCTGGTCCGGGCACGACAAGCCGTACGTCGGCGGGACGTTCTGGTAGTAGAGGATGAAGCCGCAGAGGTCGGCGTAGCGCTCGACGGTGGTGAAGTGCGCCGGGAGCGGGTCGTCGCCGGACGACGCCGGCACCGACTGGAACACTTCCTCAAGACCGAGGTAGACCTGGTCGGCGACCTTCGGATCCGTGGCGACCCACAGGTTGTAGAAGCCCTGTACGCCGATGCCGTAACCGAGAGCGCCGAGCCCGGCGAGCAGGCTGTTCTCGCTCGTCTCGAGCGTCACCGGGTTGGCCTTCATCTTCCAGCTCGCGCCGTCGTCGTTGGACCGGTAGAGGCCGTTGAACGTCGTACCGGTCTTGTTCAGGTTGCCGGCCGGGGTCGTGGACACGACGTCGAGGCTCGCGGGCTCCTTGCCGCCGGCCAGTCCGGCGTCGCTGACCGCGGCCCACAACACCGAGGTGTGGCCGGCGACGGTCTCGTAGGCGAGCCGGATCCGGCCGAGCGGGTCCGACGATCCGGTCGGGCTGCTGCCGAGCCCGGTCGCGGTCAGCTTGGTGAACGACGTACCGCCGTTCGTCGACCGGTAGAGGCCGTTGCCGGGAGACGCGGTCGCGCCGCTGGGCAGCTTGTACTTGCCGAGCGGGAAGCCGACGGCGACGGTGATCTCGTTGGCGTTGTCGGGCTTGACCGCGATGTCGCTGACCCAGTTGGCGAGGAAGCCGGTGCTGCCGGTGGGCAGGGTGACGGCGACGAAGCCGTTGGCCGGGTTCGACTTGTTGAGCCGGAACAGCCCGTGGTTGGAGCCGTAGAACACCGCGTTGGCGGTCGCGACGATCGCGTTGCTGCCGTAGCCCTGCGTCGACTGCTTCGGCCGGATCCAGTGCTTGCCGAGGTCGTGGGTGACGTAGACGCCGGTGCCGTTGACGTCGCCGGACAGCGTGAGGTAGCTGATGCCGGTGCCGGCGTAGATCGTGTTGGGATCGCCGGGGTCGACCGCGACGGCGCCGATGCCCTGGCGTGGCAGCTTGCCGTCGGTGATGTTCGTCCAGTGCGTGCCGGCGTCGGTGCTGCGCCACAGGCCGCCCATGTTGCCGATGTAGACGACGTTCGGGTTGTTCGGCTGGGTCGTGACGACCGCGCCCATGCCGGTGACGCGGGCGAACCGTTCGCCGGACTGCGAGTAGCCGGCCGGCATGTCGATGCCGAACGGGCCGCGCGACTTCCAGTGCAGGGTGCCCGACGTGACCGGCAGCGACTGCGCCTCAGCGGTGTACTTGAGGAAGTTCGCGACGTTGTTGTTGGCGTTGTCGGCACCGCTGACGTTGAGCAGGTTGGGCTCGGTGTCGTTCTCGCCCGGGTTGGCCGCGGCCGGGTAGACGTGCGGCACGCCGATGCGGGGCGCGGCGGACGGCGCCGCCGGCGCGGCGAGCGCCGTCAGACCGGCAAGGGCGGCGGCGACGGGCACCAGCCCGGCGATGAGCGTGCGTGTGCGGGTGGCCATGACCGTCCTCGTTGACGTCGCGATTCGTCCTGTTCGCCCCGAATCGTACCGCCCGAGATGACGCGTCGTATGTAACCGTCAGGCGTCGAGGATGTCGTCGTCGGGCAAGTCGCCGAAGATGTTGAACCGGTCGAGGTACGGCGCGGCGTCGCCGGACCACTCGTACGCCGCGACCTGGCCGCGGCTGCGCCGGCCGGACAGCGCGCGGAACAGCTCGAACTCGCTCGCCCGGACCGACGCCTGCGGCTCGCCGATGCCCGCTGTAAACGCGAAGTCGGTGTCGGTCGCCTTGATCGCAAGCGGAGGGATGCCGGCGTGCTTCAGGCCGCGGCCGCAGCCGAACGCGTAGAGGCTGGTGCAGAACCGCAGCTCCTCGGCGGTCAGGGCGGGCGGAGCGCCGAGCGCGCCGCGGATGTCCTGCTCGTGGGTGAGCGCGTCGACCGCGAGGTTGGGCGGGACGAGGTCGGCCCGCGCGCCGTCGCACATCGTCGGCACGTTCGGCGCCCACTCGTCGAGCAGGTCGGCGACGTCGCGGTCCTTGCGCTCGGCGACCTGCGTCGCGGTCTGGTCGTCGGTCGGGATGCCGGCGATCCGGCCGGCGAGCGCATCGGTCGGGATCGCGGCGAGGTGCGCGAGGACGTCGTGCACCGACCAGCCCGGCGTACCGGGCACCGGCGTGTCCGCCTGCTCCGCGGACAGGCCGCGGGCGAACCCGGCCAGCCGCTCGTGGGCGGCGGAGTAGTGGCGGGCGATCTCGTCGCCGGTCGGCTTGCCGCTCATGTCGCTCCGTAGCTATTTCGCGTATTCGGTCGCCCGTGACTCTCGCACGACGGTGATCCGGATCTGTCCGGGGTAGGTGAGCTCTTCCTCGATCTGCTTCGCGACGTCGCGCGCGATGACCTGCGCGCCGATGTCGTCGACGTCGTCGGGCTTGACCATCACCCGGATCTCGCGGCCCGCCTGCATGGCGAACACCTTCTCCACGCCGGGCTTCTCGCTCGCGATCTCCTCGATGCGTTCGAGCCGCTTGACGTAGTGCTCGAGCGATTCGCGGCGCGCGCCGGGACGGCCGCCGCTGATGCCGTCGGCGGCCTGGGTGAGCACCGCCTCGACGGTGCGGACCTCGACCTCGTTGTGGTGCGCCTCGATCGCGTGCACGACGTCCTCGTGCTCGCCGTACTTGCGGGCGATCTCGGCCCCGATGATCGCGTGACTGCCCTCGACTTCGTGCGTGAGCGCCTTGCCGACGTCATGCAGCACGGTGCAACGCTTCATGAGCACCGGGTCGAGGCGCAGCTCGCTCGCCATCATGCCGGCGATGTGCGCCGACTCGATGAGGTGCTTGAGCACGTTCTGGCCGTACGAGGTGCGGTATCTCAGTTGGCCGAGCAGGGTGATGAGCTCGGGGTGCATGTCGGTGAGGCCGACCTCGACGAGCGCGTCCTCGCCGGCACGGACGCAGAGCTGCTGCACCTCTTGCTTGCTGCGTTCGTAGATCTCCTCGATCCGGTGCGGGTGAATGCGGCCGTCGAGGACGAGCTTTTCAAGGGTGAGCCGGCCGACCTCGCGGCGTACCGGATCGAAGCAGCTGAGCAGCACCGCTTCCGGGGTGTCGTCGATGATCAGGTTGACGCCGGTCGTCGACTCGAACGCGCGGATGTTGCGGCCCTCGCGGCCGATGATGCGGCCCTTCATGTCGTCGCTCGGCAGGTGCAGGACGCTCACGACCGACTCGGCGGTCTGCTCGGAGGCGACCCGCTGGATGGCGAGGGTGACGATCTTGCGGGCTCGGGCTTCGCCCTCTTCCTTCGCTTCGTGCTCGATGTCGCGCACGATCAGCGCGGCTTCGCGTTTGGCCTGGGTCTCGATCGTCTTGACCAGCTCGGCCTTGGCGTCTTGCGCGGTGAGACCGGCGACCCGTTCGAGCTCGCGGGCGCGCTCGGCTTCGGCGCTTTCGAGCGCGGCGATGCGCTGCTCGAGGGCCTGCTCGTGCTGGGCGAGCTCGCGGTCGCGGGCTTCGACGCGGCGCTGCTCGCCGTCGATCCGCTCTTCGCGCTCGACGAGCCGCTGCTCGCGGCGTTCGAGGTCGGCTTTGAGCTCCTGGATCTCGTCTTTGAGGGCGCGGGCCTCGGCCCGCAGATCGCCGAGCTGAGCTTCGGCGGCCTTGCGCGCTTCGGCGGCGGCCGCACCGGCTTCCTTCTCGGCCTCGCGCCGGATCTCGGCGGCGGCGACCTCGGCGTGGTGGCGTACGTCGGCGGCGGCCCGCTCGGCCTGGCGCTGCAGTTCGGCGGCACCGGGGGCGCTCTGTGGCTGCTCAGGGGCGGAGCGTCGCGCCTCGGCGGGCGCGGAGTTGAGTCGCGCGAGGACGCGCAGCAGCAGCACGACGAGAGCGACGACGAGGAGCCCGACGACGATCAAGGCGACAACGACTGCAGCCATGCCGCACCTCCTCTTGGTGCGCGCAGTCGCGCCGCCGCGGAGGCGGGCGCGTCTGCTGACGCGGCAAGGAGGCCGTCAATGCCGCCGCGACGTCATCGGCCGCGACGGTTTCTCGATCACGTATCCGGAGCCGATGAGGCTCCGGCGAGCTCTCGGTGTTGCTCTTTCGGTGTCAGTCGTTCACTGGGTCGCGCTATGAAAGGTCCAATGGCGCGGAGGCGACACGGACGGGGCTCCTTCGTAACGAAAAGGCTAACGCCAGGCGAGCAAGATCAGCAAGGCGCCCCGGCGGCTCGCTCCGCGGGCGTCTCCGGCCGTTCGCCGGACGTGCCGTCGCTTTCGGCGCACCTGTCGTCGCTGTCGCCGCCGGTGCTTGTCTCGGCGGCGCTTGCGGCGACGGCTTCCCGGGCGATGCGTACGGCGAGAGCCTGGCTGAACCCCTTGCGGGCGAGCATGCCGACCAGCCGACGTACCCGGGTCTGCGCGGGAAGCCCCGCCATGGTGCGCAACCGGCGGCTCACCAACGCGCGGGCGGCGATCTCTTCGTCGTCCGCCGAGACGGCCGACACAGCGGCGCCGATCGCCTCGGCGGCGACCCCGCGCCGCTGCAACTCGACGGTCAGGGCCCGCCGGCCCAGCCCCTTGCCGGCATGGCGGCTGGTCACCCAGGCCTGCGCGAACGCCTCGTCGTCGATCAGCCCGACCTCGACGAACCGGTCGAGCACGGCCGTCGCGGCGTCGGGCCGGACGCCGCGACGGGCCAATGCCCGCTCGAGCTCAGCCCGGGTGCGGGGCTGGGACTCGAGCAACCGCAGGGCGATCAACCGCGCGGTGCTTTCCGGGTCGGCGGAGCCGACGGTGCTCTCCGGGTCGGCGGGGCCGACGGTGTCCTCCGGGTCGGCGGAGCCGACGGTGTTGTCCGTGTCCGTGTCCGAGCCGGCTCGGCCCGACTTGTCAGCGTGTGGCGTGGCCAGAGCCGCACCAGCCGCTGACAAGTCTCGCGAGCGGGCCGGCGTATCCATCAGAAGTCGACCGGAACCGCGTCGGGCATCAAGTCGATCGGCTTGTCCGCGTCGAGCCCGGCCGCGCCCACTCCCGCGATGTCCACCGTCTCGTCGCTCGGCGCGTCGACCCGCGCACCGATACCGAGCTTCTCCTTGATCTTCTTCTCGATCTCGTCGGCGAGGTCCGGGTTGTCCCGCAGGAACGACCGCGCGTTCTCCTTGCCCTGCCCGAGCTGGTCGGACTCGTAGGTGTACCAAGCGCCGGCCTTGCGCACGATGCCCTGCTCGACGCCGAGGTCTATGAGCGAACCCTCGCGGCTGATGCCCTGCCCCCACATGATGTCGAACTCGGCCTGCTTGAACGGCGGGGCCACCTTGTTCTTCACGACCTTCACCCGGGTCCGCGAACCGACGGCGTCCTGCCCGTCCTTCAACGTCTCGATCCGGCGCACGTCGAGCCGCACCGAGGCGTAGAACTTCAGCGCCTTGCCACCCGTCGTCGTCTCCGGCGAGCCGAAGAAGACACCGATCTTCTCCCGCAGCTGGTTGATGAAGATGGCCGTCGTGCCCGTATTGGACAGCGCGCCGGTGATCTTGCGCAGCGCCTGGCTCATCAGCCGGGCCTGCAGGCCGACGTGCGAGTCGCCCATCTCACCTTCGATCTCCGCCCGCGGCACGAGTGCGGCGACCGAGTCGATGACCAGGATGTCGAGCGCGCTGGAGCGGATGAGCATGTCGGCGATCTCGAGCGCCTGCTCGCCGGTGTCGGGCTGCGACACCAGGAGCGAGTCGGTGTCGACACCGAGCGCCTTCGCGTACTCCGGATCGAGGGCGTGCTCGGCGTCGATGAACGCCGCGATGCCGCCGGCCCGCTGCGCGTTGGCCACCGCGTGCAGCGCGACCGTCGTCTTGCCCGAGGACTCCGGCCCGTAGATCTCGACGATGCGCCCGCGCGGCAGGCCGCCGATGCCGAGCGCGACGTCGAGGGAGATCGCGCCGGTCGGGATCACCTCGATCGGCGCGCGGGTCTCGTCGCCGAGCCGCATGACCGCGCCCTTGCCGTGCGCCCGCTCGATCTGCGCCAACGCGGTGGACAGCGCCTTGTCGCGGTCGATCCCTGCCATGTGCACCCCTCGGCCGTAGTTCGTTGGACGCGGGTGACGTTAGGCGGACCCGACGACAGAATCCGGCGCCGGAGACAAGCTGTGGACACCCGCGTGCTTTCCACAGTAGGCGAACATCTGTTCGAAACAAGCCGACACGCCGGGCGCCCCGGCGGCCGCTGTTCAGTGCCGGTCGCGCACCGGAATCTCGAAGTGCTCGCAGACCGCGAGCCAGACCGCCTTGGGGTCCTCCCCCGCCGCCAGGGCGTCGTACGCCGTCCGGTCGCCGAGCGCGCGAATGATCTGATCGCGCGCGACGGAATCGGCGTACACCGGCCCGAACCGGGTCCGCATCCGCTCCCAGAACTCCGTCACGCGCACGTGCTCCACGCTAGCCAGCGCAGTCGGTCGCCCTCCGTCCACAGCGGTGCCGGGCGGCCTCGCCGTCCACAGTCCGCCGGGCGCGGGGGCGACTGTCGTACGGCGGGACAACAATGGTCCGCATGGACGCCCTCGACCGATTCTCCGCCGCCACGCGGGAGTGGTTCCGGGCGTCGTTCGCCGCACCGACCGCGGCGCAGGAAGGAGCGTGGGACGCGATCGGGAGCGGCGGGCACGCTCTCGTCATCGCTCCGACCGGTTCCGGCAAAACGCTCGCGGCGTTCCTGCACGGCCTCGACCGCGTCCTGACGAGCGCAATCCCCGCGGATCCGAGCCGGCGCTGCCGCGTGCTCTATATCTCCCCGCTCAAGGCCCTCGCGGTCGACGTCGAGCGCAACCTGCGGGCGCCGCTCGCCGGCATCCGCCACGCCGCGACCCGGTTGGGCGAGACGGTGCGCGACGTCGCGGTGGCGATGCGCACCGGGGACACCACGGCGGAGGAACGACGCGCGTTCCCGCGCCGACCACCGGACATCCTCATCACCACGCCCGAGTCGCTGTTCCTGCTGTTGACGAGCCAGGCCAGGGAAGCGCTGCGAGGTGTCGACACGGTCATCGTCGACGAGGTGCATGCGGTCGCCGGCACGAAACGCGGCGCGCATCTCGCGTTGAGTCTCGAACGTCTCGACGCGCTGCTCGACAGGCCCGCGCAACGGATCGGCCTGTCCGCCACGGTGCGCCCCGTCGACGAGGTCGCGCGATTCCTCGGCGGCGCCGCACGGGTCACGGTCGTGCAGCCGCCGGCGACGAAGACGATCGGCGTCGACGTCGTCGTGCCGGTCGAGGACATGACCGAGCTGGGCGAAGTCGTCGCCGACGACCGTGCCGGCAGCGCGTCCGGCCCGGACAACCGTCGCTCGATCTGGCCGGCGGTCGAGGAGCGCATCGTCGACCTGGTCGAGGCGCATCGCTCGACGATCGTGTTCGCCAACTCGCGACGGCTGGCCGAGCGGCTCACCAACAGGCTGAACGAGATCGCCTACGAGCGGCGAGTAGGCGAGTCCTTGCCCCCCGCCGGTGCACCGGCCGAGGTCATGGCGCAAGCGGGTGCCACCCGTGGCGCGCCCATAGAGATCGCCCGCGCACACCACGGCAGCGTCAGCCGCGAGCAACGCGCGCTCACCGAAGAAGCGCTGAAGCGGGGCGACCTGCCGTGCGTCGTGGCGACGAGCAGCTTGGAGTTGGGCATCGACATGGGCGCGGTCGACCTGGTGGTTCAGGTCGAGTCGCCGCCCTCGGTGGCGAGCGGGCTGCAGCGGATCGGCCGCGCGGGTCACCAGGTCGGCGCCGTCAGTCACGGCGTGATGTTCCCCAAGCACCGCGGCGATCTCGTGCCGGCGGCGGTGGTCGCGCAACGCATGCAGGAAGGCAGCATCGAAGCGCTGCGGCTGCCGCGCAACCCGTTGGACGTGCTCGCCCAGCAGATCGTGGCGATGCTCGCGATGGAGTCGTGGACCGTCGACGATCTGGCGCGACTCGTCCGGCGCACGGCGTCGTTCGCGCAGCTGCCGGACAGCGCGCTGCACGCCGTGCTCGACATGCTCGCGGGTCGTTACCCGAGCGACGAGTTCGCCGAGCTGCGGCCGCGCATCGTCTGGGACCGCGTGACCGGCTCGCTCACCGGGCGGCCCGGCGCGCAACGGCTCGCCGTCACGAGCGGCGGCACCATCCCCGACCGCGGCCTGTTCGGCGTGTTCCTCGTCGGAGACAAAGGCTCGCGCGTCGGCGAGCTCGACGAGGAGATGGTCTACGAGTCGCGCGTCGGCGACGTGTTCACCCTCGGCTCGACGTCGTGGCGGATCGAGGACATCAGCCACGACCGGGTGACGGTGTCGCCCGCGCCGGGCCAACCGGGCAAGCTGCCGTTCTGGCACGGCGACGCACCCGGCCGGCCGGTCGAGCTCGGCCGCGCGCTGGGCGCCTTCGTTCGCGAACTCGGCCGCCGCGACCGCGGCGAAGCACGCGAGCAGCTGCTCGCGATCGGGCTCGACGAATGGGCGGCCGACAACACGCTGGCCTATCTCGACGAGCAGCGCAGCGTGACCGGGCACATCCCTGACGACCGCACGATCGTCGTCGAGCGGTTCCGCGACGAGCTCGGCGACTGGCGGGTGGCGGTGCACTCGCCCTTCGGCGCGCAGGTGCACGCGCCGTGGGCGCTGGCGTTGGCCGCTCGGCTGCGCGAACGGTACGGCGTCGACGTGCAGGCGATGCACACCGACGACGGCATCGTCGTCCGGCTGCCCGAGACCGACGAGACGCCGCCGCCCGAGCTCGCGGTCTTCGACCCCGACGAGGTCGAACCACTGGTGACCGACGAGGTCGGAGGTTCGGCGCTGTTCGCGTCGCGGTTCCGCGAATGCGCCGCCCGGGCGTTGCTGCTGCCCCGGCGCAACCCCGGACGCCGTACCCCGCTGTGGCAGCAACGGCAGCGCTCCGCGCAACTGCTGTCGGTCGCCGCGCAGTACGGCTCCTTTCCGATCGTGCTCGAGACGATGCGCGAATGCCTGCAAGACGTCTTCGACGTCCCAGGACTGGTGCAGCTGATGCGTGACGTCGCGGAGCGCACCGTTCGCATCGTCGAGGTCGAGACACCGCAGCCGTCGCCCTACGCGCGCTCGCTGCTGTTCGGTTACATCGGCGCCTTCATGTACGAGGGCGACCAACCGCTGGCGGAGCGACGAGCCGCGGCGCTCGCGCTGGACTCGACGCTGCTCGCCGAGCTGCTCGGTACCGCGGAGTTGCGCGAGCTGCTCGATCCCGACGCCGTCGACGAGATCGAAGCCGAGCTGCAACGCCGTACCGAAGACCGCCGGATCCGCGACGCGGAAGGTGTCGCCGACGCGTTGCGGTTGCTCGGCGATCTGACCATCGACGAGCTCATCGCCCGCGGTGCGACTCCGGCGATGGCGGCCGGGCTGGAAGAGTCCGGCCGGGCGTTGCGGGTGCGGATCGGTGGCCAAGAACGGTGGATCGCCGTCGAAGACGCGGCACGGGTGCGGGACGCGCTCGGCACTCCGACGCCGGTCGGCGTGCCGCAGGCGTTTCTCGAGCCGGTCGCCGATCCCATCGGTGATCTGCTCTCGCGCTACGCGCGCACGCACGGTCCATTCCACGGCGTCGACGTCGCCGCTCGATTCGGGCTCGGCCTCGCGGTCGTCGAGCACGGGCTGCACCGCTTGGCGTCGACGGGAAAGCTCGTGCAGGGCGAGTTCCGGCCCGGCGGCGTCGGGCTCGAGTGGTGCGACGCCGAAGTGCTGCGCGCGATGCGCCGGCGGTCGCTGGCGAAGCTGCGGCGCGAGGTCGAGCCGGCCCCGCCCCGAGCCCTCGCGCGCTTCCTGCCGGCGTGGCAAAGCGTCGGCGGGCACGCAGGCCGAGGGCTCGACGGTCTCGTCCGGGCGGTCGAACAACTACAAGGAGCGGCGGTTCCCGCGTCGATGCTGGAGACCGTCGTGCTGCCGTCGCGTGTCTCCGATTACCAACCGTCGATGCTCGACGAGTTGACCAGCACCGGCGAAGTCTTGTGGGCCGGCCAGGGATCGTTGCCGGGCAACGACGGTTGGGTCGCCCTCTATGTCGCGGACACCGCGCCGCTGCTGTTGCCCGCCGTCGATGACGACACCACGACGACACCTCTGCATCGTCAGGTGCTGGACGCTCTCGAAGGTGGCGGGGCATTGTTCTTCCGGACGCTGTCCGACCGGCTCGGGTCGCTCGACGACCGCGCGCTCACCGACGCACTCTGGGATCTGGTGTGGGCAGGCCAGGTCGGCAACGACACGTTGGCTCCGCTGCGCAACCTGCTCGGCGGCACCCGCAGGCAGCCCGCGGCACGCGCTCGGCCCGGTCGACGCGGCCGGCCGGTGATGCCGATTCGCGGTGGGCCCCCGGCCGTGGCCGGTCGGTGGTCGCGGCTGCCGGAGCGGGAGACGGACTCAACGCGGCGAGCCCATGCAGCGGCCGAGGCACTGCTCGATCGGCACGGCATCGTGACCCGGGGCGCGGTGATGGCCGAACACGTCCCGGGCGGGTACGCCGCGGTCTATCCGGTGCTCAAAGCGTTCGAAGAAACCGGTCGCGCGCGCCGCGGCTACTTCGTCGAAGGGCTCGGCGGCGCTCAGTTCGCGATGCCCGGCGCTGTCGACCGGATGCGCGCAATGGCCCAGCCCGCGCGCGACGCGTCCCCGTGGCAGCCGGCCGTGCCCGGCGGGTGGCGAGAACGGCGGCGGCATAGCGACGACGGCGCGGCACTGGTGGTCGCCGCGACCGACCCCGCGAACCCCTATGGCGCTGCACTGCCATGGCCGGAACACGACGGGACCCACCGGCCGGGACGCAAGGCAGGCGCGCTCGTCGTACTCGTCGATGGAGAGCTCGCGCTGTACGTCGAACGCGGCGGCAAGTCACTGCTGTCCTGGACCGACGACACGACGTCGCTGCAGCCCGCCGTCGACGCGCTGGCTCTCGCCGTACGCGACGGGATGCTCGGGAAGCTCGCGGTCGAGCGGGCCGACGGGGAAGCGGTACTCACGTCGCCGCTCGGCACCGCGCTCGAACACGCCGGCTTCCGGCCGACGCCGCGCGGCCTGCGGCTGCGCGCCTGAACTGTCCGCACCGAGCCGTCCACCGCCGACTCGCGAGCGCTCAACCCGGGAGCGTCACGCTGCCGTCGCCGTTGAGGGTCCAGTGCGGGTTGTGCGCGAGCTCCCACAAGTGGCCGTCGGGGTCGGCGAAGTAGCCGCTGTACCCACCCCAGAACACCCGCTCGGGCTCCTTGACGACCGCGGCGCCGGCGGCGCGCGCGGCCGCCATCGCCGCGTCGACCGCCGCTTCGCTCTCCAGGTTGATCGCGAGCGACGTACCGCGGAATGACGGCTGCGGCGCGCGCGGGAGCTGCGCGTCGTCGGCAAGGTCGTCGTGACCGAACAACCCCAACACGGTCGGACCCAGCTGGATGAACGTGATCTCGGGCGGCGAGTCGACCGGTGCCCAACCGAGCGCCGCGTAGAACGCCGTCGACTTCGCCACGTCGGCGACGCCCAGGGTCACCAAGTTGATCCGCGCAGGCATGCTCATGCCGCCATCATGCAACGGCGAGAATGGGCGGGTGCCCGAAGGTGACACCGTCTGGCTTGCGGCCCGCCGGCTGCACGACGCCCTCGCCGGACGCCCGCTCACGCGCACCGACTTTCGGATCCCTGCCCTCGCGACCGCCGATCTCACTGGCGAGACCGTGCTCGAAGTCGCCAGCCGCGGCAAGCACCTGCTGATCCGCACCGACGCCGGTCACACCCTGCACACGCACTTCCGGATGGACGGCACCTGGCACCTCTACCAACCGGACGCGCGCTGGACCGGCGGCCCGGAGTGGCAAGTGCGCGTCGTGCTCGCCAACTCCGACTGGGTCGCCGTCGGTTACCGGCTCCCCGTCGTCGACCTCGTCCCGACGGCCGGCGAATCCAGCGTCGTCGGTCACCTCGGTCCCGACCTGCTCGGCCCCGACTGGGACGCGGCACGCGCCGTCGCCAACATCGCGGCCCGGCCCGACCGCGAGATCGGTCCGGCGCTGCTCGACCAGCGCAACCTCGCCGGCATCGGCAACCTGTACAAGACCGAGGCATTGTTCCTGTCCGGCATCACGCCGTGGACGGCGGTCGGCGACGTCGGCGATCTCGACGCGGTCGTCCGCCGCGCGCACCGGCTCATCGACGCGAACAAGAGCCATTGGCACCAGAGCACCACCGGCAACCTGCACCGGGGCGATCAGCACTGGGTGTTCGAACGCGCCGGGCGACCGTGCCGCCGCTGCGGCACCCCGATCGCCACCGCCGAACAGGCCGAGCCGGAACAGCCGACATACGGCCGCATCTGCTACTGGTGCCCGCACTGCCAACGCGGACCCGCCCCGCTCCCCGTGCGCGGAAGTGACAAGCGACGGATACCGAGCGGCCACCGTCGCAACGTGCCCTGACCGGCGTCCCCTGAGCGGCGTGCCCAGCGCGGTGCCCGGAGCGGCGCCGCTACCCGTCCTGACCGGGCGACGCGACCCGCGGCATCGCCGCCGCGACCATGCCGGCCTGCCGCGTCACCTCCACGCCCGGATGCGTCACGAAGGACACCAGCCAGCGCAGCACGACTTCGACCGACGCCGGGTCGCTCATCCGACCGGCGGCGTCGAGCACGTCGCGCACCCCGTCGCGGGCAAGCTGCCACGCGGGCCCGCCGTCCGGGGTGACGAGAACGGCCAGCGCCGCCGGCTCGTCGCTCGCCAAGCGGCGCAACGCGGGGTGCCCGCCGATCCGTTCGGCCGCCAGCGCCAGCGCATCGGCGAGGTCGTCGCGCGCCGCGAGGGCGCACTCCTCGGCCAGCCCGCGCACCCCGGTCTCGACGGCCGCCGCATAGACCGCGTCCTTGGTCCGGAAGTGGTTGTAGAGCGTGCCTTTCGCGATCCCCGCGAGCACCGCGATGTCGCCCATCGTCGCCCGGCGAGCACCGTGCTTCTCGACCGCGCGGGCCGCACCGTCGAGCACCGCGGCGCGGGTGCGCTCCATCGCGTTTCCCGCCCGGCTGCGGACTCCCGGCGCGCGCCGCGGCGCCGCGGACGCCGCACCCGGGGCAACCGCAGCCGGCGGCCCGGACCCCTCGGCCGTCGCCGGCGGCGCGGCCACGTGCTCGGGGATCACGCCGCGACGACGGGCAGCGCGCGGACGGACAACGACACCACCGGCGAGAACGCCGGCTCCCCTGTCGGCACGGACGAGACCGCCGCGGACGGTACGGCGACAAGCTCTTCGTCACCCTTGGGCGACGCGACCGCAACCGCCGCGCCGCGACCCGCGACGCGCGGCGCGACCCCGGCGACGGTGCGGGACGCGGACCGCGCCGGCACGAAGCCGACCGGGCGCAGCGGCCGGCGCTCGATCGCGACGAGATCGTCGCTGACCTCGCGCAGCACGTCGGCCAGCGACACCCCGAGCGCGTCGCACACCGCGGTCAGCAACTCGCTGGACGCCTCTTTGA